>MAAC01011339.1_pt1 | contig 45319 bp, 47 predicted proteins | sample 1115981 | NCBI WGS metagenome assembly MAAC01 (sample SAMN04961126, study PRJNA320927) | seawater metagenome | isolation source: sample BD02T64 sea water enriched with oil for 64 days | place: USA:Gulf of Mexico | collected 2013-07-27 | reverse complement strand
ATGCTGGAAATGGTGGTGGTAACGTTGGTGCTCCAACAGCTATCGTGACTCCTTCTGTTGTTCCAACCAATATCATTACTGGAATTGGAAGTGCTTTTACAGGAAATGGAAATTCAAGTGGTCATAACTTAACCTATCACCTTGATTTTACAGGTGATTTTGCAGACTTGAATGTAACCGATGCTGCATCTACTATCTCTATGACTTATACTATCATGGACTAAGTTAATAGATTAAAATTCTACATGTTACAAAAAAAGCCAAACTACCTTGAGAATAGTTTGGCTTTTTTTATAGATACGATTCAAATGGTGTAAAACAACAAAACATATCTTCCGCAAGATTATATATTTTTAATCGCTTTTGCAACTATTCCTGGTACTACTACTTTTTTCAGAGTATAATCAGAATAAAGACACCCCATTATCTGGCAACTAAAATAATTTTTTTTGCTTTTTTTCTATACAATAAGAATAGTTATATTCCGCCCCCTTTTTTATTAGCCTAACTTGTGATTACGTCAGACCCTGGTATATTATCCCAGTTTATGATTTAAAAGAATACAGCTCAAATAGTCATGATATCTCTTTTTAAGCTCGGTGTATTGTACTTGTATATCTTTTAGATATAAAGTAAAAGGGACTGAACATCTCTCTTAAATCTTATAACAAAATAGTTCACTTTTTGCTGATGATATACCATCCGGATAATAAAAACACATCAGAATCCTCTGTGAATGGATCTATTAGGCTGTAAAAAGTATATTAAGGTCTAACGTTTATATATGTTTAAAATTAGTTTTTTGCACTTATCTTTCCTTTTAACGTTTGACATTTTCTATTCACCGAAAGAACAACGACTATTTTTCATAACTGATATATCATTGTAGTGTAAAACAACAAAACATATTTATTATGAAAAAATCAACATTACTTTTCGCTTTTGCAACTGCTCTTGGAGCTACTACTTTGTTCGCTCAAGATATTGAGAAACAATCTCACAACGTTGCTATCAGTATTCCAGAAATCGCAATCCTGGATATTGAAACTACAGACAATGCAAATGTAACATTCGCATTAAATGCTAATAACTTAGAAGCTGGGCAAGAGTTTATCATCGACGAATCAAACTCAGATCTTTGGATCAACTATACTTCAGTAGTTGCTGCTGCTACAACTGAACGATCTATCACAGTAGAATCCAGCTCTGTTCCTTCTATCGATGGATTAACACTGAAAGTAATTGCTTCTGCTCATGCTGGAAATGGTGGTGGTAACGTTGGTGCTCCAACAGCTATCGTGACTCCTTCTGTTGTTCCTACCAATATCATTACTGGAATTGGAAGTGCTTTTACAGGAAATGGAAATTCAAATGGTCATAACTTAACCTATCACCTTGATTTTACAGGTGATTTTGCAGACTTGAATGTAACCGATGCTGCATCTACTATCTCTATGACTTATACTATCATGGACTAAGTTAATAGCTTAAAATTCTACCTATTATAAAAAAAGCCAAACTAACTTGAGAATAGTTTGGCTTTTTTATAAATACGTTTCAAATGGTGTAAAACAACAAAACATATTAATTATGAAAAAATCTACGTTACTTTTCACTTTTGCAACTGCTCTTGTAGGTACTACGTTATTCGCTCAGCCGATGCCTCCAATGGCACCAACACAAAATACTGACGTACCATCTCACAACGTTGCTATCAGTATTCCAGAGATAGCAATCCTGGATATTGAAACTACAGAAAATGCAGATGTAACATTCGAATTAAATGCCGATAACCTAGAAGCTGGGCAAGAGTTCATCATCAACGAATCAAACTCAGATCTTTGGATCAACTATACTTCCGTAGTTATTGCTGCTGCAACCCAACGATTTATCACCGTAGAGTCCAACTCCGTTCCTTCTATCGCTGGATTAACACTGAAAGTAATTGCTTCTGCTCATGCCGGAATCGGCGGCGGTACCGTTGGTGCTCCAACAGCTATTGTGACTCCTTCTTCTACACCTGCCAATATCATTACAGAAATTGGAAGTGCTTTTACAGGAAATGGAAATTCAAATGGTCATAACTTAACCTATCACCTTGATTTTACAGGTGATTTTGCAGACTTGAATGTATCGGATGCTGCATCTACTATTGCTATCACTTATACTATTCTGGACTAAGTTAATAGATTAAAATTCTGCGTTAAACAAAAAGCCAAACTACCTTGAGAATAGTTTGGCTTTTTTATAGATAGGTTTCAAATGGTGTAAAACAACAAAACATATCTCCCACAATATTATATATTTTTAATCGCTTTTGCAACTATTCCCTGGACTACTACTTTTTTCAGAGTATAATCAGGATAAAGACACCCCCATTATCTGGCAACTAAAATATTTTTTTTTGCTGTTTTTCAATACAATAAGAACAGATATATTTCAGGCCATTTTTTATTAGCCTAACCTGTGACTGGGTCCTCTCCCTGTTGTATTATCTCAATTTACGATTTAAAAAAGTTTAGCTCAAATAGTCACAAAAAGCCGTCTAAGCTATATCATAGGACAAATTGAGGGTATTATTAAAATGCTGGATGAAGGTAAGTACCCCGAAAAAATATTAATTCAATTCAAAGCCATTGATATGGGGGGGCAAAAATCAAATTACCTTTTGTTGGATGAGAGTGATACCTTTGAGTATGGAGCTACCTTTCTACTCAATGTTTCGCATCATTTTAATAAAAATGACTAAAAATGAAACAATTATATACAATGGTCTTTACTTTAATCCTTAATCTTTTATGGATTAATAGCTCGTATGCACAAGGACCTCCTATTTTTACAGATAGCCCAATTATGCTGGGACTGGAAGGAAGAGGCTTACGTACCTTTGGTAATTATATTTCCAAAAAAAATGTAAAAGTGTATATACACCCAATAGCCATCCCCTACAACATTACCTCCAAATGGCAAGTAGGAACTATTGTACCTTTTATTAACAAAAATCCCAAAGGATTAGATAGTAGATTTGGATTGGGAGATGTGAAATTATATACCAAGTACCAGGTTGTTCAGAAAGATAATAAAGGCAAAACATTCCGAACACTAATTAAATTGACAGAAACATTTCCATCAGGAAATTCAAAAGATCTACCAACATTGGGTACTGGTGCTTATCAGACAAGTATCGGTGTAGTAAGTGGTTATATTACCACCAAATATGGTATTTATAGTGAAGTTGGGTACACTATTACCTCAAATAATCTACCCGACAACTTAATTTATAACATCGCTTTTGGTTACCCCTTGGTTCCACCTCAATATCCACCAAAACAAATAAATGTTTATCTTGAATTAAACGGGAATTACTTAGTTAAAAATAGTAGCAATAGTCTATTTATTTCACCCGGCATTCAATATATAGCAGGTAAACGTTTGTTGCTTGAAACAGGTATACAATTGCCGTTAATAGAAGATGTCTCTGACAGTTCAAAAACGAATTTTATGTACACGTTGGGGACAAGAATATTGATTTTTTGACTAAAAAACTGAAACAAGATGAGACTCATATTTTTAATAACTACAATATTCCTACTTAGTATTAATTCTCTATTAGCTCAACAAAAGCAAGTTAATGTAAGGGTTGACGGCTTATCCTGTCCTTTTTGTGCTTATGGTTTAGAAAAGCAATTTATAAAATTGGATGGAGTTGAGAATTTACAGATTGATATTGAAAAAGGATTAATAACCTTCAATATTCAAGAAGGAAAAAGTATACCAGAAGAAGAGATAAATGATGCCATTAAAAAGGCTGGATTTACTCCAAAGGAAATCACCTATATTGAAGTGCCTTTAAAGGAAGACAAAGAAATTCCTAAAAAGAAAAAGCTATAAAACCAGAGGCAAGTGGCAAGTGGCAAGTAGCAAGTAGCAAGTAGCAAGTAGCAAGTAGCAAGTAGCAAGTAGCAAAAAAAGATACTTGACTCAATATTTAATTACCTATAAGGTAAAAACATTACCAATAATTCTCTTAACTACACAATACTCCCTAGGACTTAATAAATGGAAGAGCAAATCAAAAAATATTTCAACAAGTATGTAAAATTTACTGATACTGAAATTGCTAAAATAAATTCAAAATTAACAATGCATACTTTTCAAAATAAAGAATTCATTGTTCATGAAGGGCAAATATGTAGAAGTAAATATTTCATATTAAAAGGACTGGTTCGATCCTTCTATATTAATGCTAAGGGAAATGAAAAAATCACACAATTTGCAATTGAAAACTGGTGGGTAACAAACTTGGAGAGTTTTGTAAAGGAGACACCTTCTTTGATCTCCATTCAGGCACTCGAGGAAACAACGGTATTGAGTATTAATAAAACTGATTTGGAAGAACTTTTAATATCAATACCTAAACTTGAGAAACTATTTAGAATTATTACTGAAAATATGTTGATTGCTATCCAACGAAAAAATGAAATTTACATGCAAATGAAAAATAAAGATCTCTATTATCATTTTGTTAAAAATTTTCCAAATTTTATCCAGAGGGTACCTCAGTACATGATAGCATCTTACTTAGAAATGACTCCGGAATATTTAAGTGAGATTAGAAAAAATAAATCAAATTCAATTTCTTAAGATAGCTTAATTTTCCCCCTATACATAAGGTGTAAATTTGTTTTATAATTATTCATTTAACCGGATAAACAGAATAGTATGAAACAAAGAATTAGTATCCTGGAATTAGAGCCAAAAGCCTACGAAGCGATGATGGGGCTCGAAAAATATATAGCTCAATCAACTATTGAACCATCACTTTCCGAAATGATAAGGCTACGAGCCTCTCAAATTAATGGCTGCACTTATTGCATCGAAATGCATTCTGAATTAGTATTGAAACATGAGGTACAGCAGGATAAGGTAATTGCCACTAGTACTTGGTGGGAATCTCCGTTATTTTCAGATAAAGAAAAAGCTGCTTTGGCTATGACTGATGAAATTACACGTATAACCACTGGAGGACTCAGTGAAAAAACATATGAAGAATCAAAAAAACACTTTAGCGAGAACGAAATTGCACAGTTAATCATGTTAATAGGTACAATCAATACATGGAATAGAATGGCTATTTCAACTCATATGGTCCATAAAAAGTAAACTATTTCAGTTTATAATTTAAGGGGGAAGAGATTAAAACCCCAAAATGGATCTAAAAAAATCCTATCGCCATCACAAAAAGACCTACATGAAAATGTAGGCCTTTTTTGTTTTTGATAAAAACCTATTTGGATTTCAAAGAAATACTATCTTAGAATTATATAAGAGAAATAAAGAGTGTAATGCTCTTTATCCCTTTGTAATGGATAATTAATAAATACACCGGATAAATATGGAAACTCTAAATTCTTGCAGGGTAAATGTAATGGTGTCAGATATAAATGCTGCCATTGAATTTTACGCTGGAAAACTTGGCTTGGAATTAATAAATAGATATGGGGATCATTATGCTGAAATTCAAGCTCCAGGTTTGATGATTGGATTGCATCCTACATCGGATAAAATTAAAATCGGAAATAATCTCTCCATTGGATTTGGAGTAACTGAATTTGATTTAACAATTAAAGATTTGGAGGCTAAAGGAATTGAATTTACCATGGAAGAAGACGGTTGGATTAGATTAGCTCATTTTACTGATCTTAATGGTAATCAGTTGTATTTAGCAGAAAATAAAAATTAAAACAAAGAAGACAACTAAGAAAGAATAAGGAAGACAAGAAGAAAGCATTAGTAGAAATTTTAAACTAAATTAGACTAATCGCTCGTTTATTTTTCATGTTAAAAAGTTTAATTTTATCTGAAGATATTCAAATTCATAAACAATTAAATACAAACAAAAATGGCCAATGCAATCAACTGGTTTGAAATCCCGGTAAAAAATTTCAACAGAGCAAAAACCTTTTATGAAACAATTTTAAACGCTAAAATGGAACCAATGGAAGCAATGAGAATGAAATCAGCCTTCTTCCCAGCCGACTTGGAAAAAGGCAGCATTGGCGGGTGTATCATTGAAGGACAAGGTTACGAACCTACAAATAAAGGTTCATTAGTTTATTTAAATGGTGGTGACGATTTGAGTGTTCCACTTTCAAAAGTTGAACAAGCAGGTGGTAAAATTATTTTGCCTAAAACTGGAATCGGACCACACGGTTTTATGGCACACTTTGAAGACAGCGAAGGAAACAAAGTTGCATTTCACTCTATGAAGTAAAAAAGGAAAAGGTGAAAGGAAAAATCCTAAGAGATTAAAAAAGACTTACTTGAAACAAGTAAGTCTTTTTTGTTATTCATTTCTTCTTTAGTATATACTGTACTTAGTTTTTGATCACTCGGTATATATAAGCGTTATTTTGATCCGATATTTTAAGTAGATACACTCCCGGTGAAAGTTTGCCAAGATCATTTATTTCTATAATATCTCCGATCTTATCTCCACTACTTAGGTATACATTTTGACCTAAAGAATTGTACAATTCGATTTTAACAAACTCATAATCATTCCCACCCGACAAATAGATGGTGTGACTGAATGGATTTGGAAAAATCGTGATTCCAGAACCTTCTACAATTTCGATTATTCCAAGGTTCCACATGATATCTGTAAATGAGATATTATGAAAAAAAGTAAAAACGGTATCCCCATCAACATCCGTAAATTGATCTCTCCAGGCATGATCAACCGGAGGAGCATTGTATGATCCATTGTTATTTAAATCTGCATAGTAGTCCACATGGTAAATATTACCTATTTCCAGGCCTGGAACTTGTACCATAAAATCAACAGTTTCAATTGAATCCAGGCGAACTCTTCCTATTTCCAGGTTAGCTACTGTATCTACTACCTTAAGTTCAAATAATTGACCTAGATGTGGTGTCATACCCTTCGCGTTGAAGGTGAATAAATAATTCCATTCTATATCGGTAAAAGTAAGATTGTGTGTAAACGAAATAGTTGTATTACCAGCCAGGTTGCTAACGGTCTCTCTCCACGCATGATCTACAGGAGGAGCATTATAAATACCATTCTCATTCAAATCAGCATAAAAATCGACTTCATAACTATGACCGACTTGTACAACGGGCATTACCACGCTGAGGACTGGTGGCATAATAGGGATTGTTCTTTTCATACGACCAACTTCAGAATCATCATCCGTATCTACTACCCTCAATTCAAACATCTGGCCAGTGTGTGGAGATATATTCACAATATCTATAGTCAATAAGTACCTCCAATCGATATCGGTAAAATCGGTATTATGCACAAAATTCACTGTAGAGTCTCCCATTAAATTAGCCAGGTTCATTCTCCATGCATGATCTACAGGAGGAGCATCATAAACACCATTTCCATTCAAATCGGCATAAAAGTCTAAATAGTAGCTATTTCCAATTGTAATTCCAGGAAAGGTAAGATTGAAACTAGTTGCAGTTACGGAGGAAACACTTTGCCTTGAAACCTCTTTCATATTTTGGTTGACATCCAGTAACCTAGCTTCCAACTTCTGCCCTAAATGAGGGGTCATATCCGATAGTGCTAAGGTTAATTCGTACATCCACCCAATTTCATCAAAAGAAGTATTGTGGGCAAAGGGCACATTAGTGGTACCGGATGAAATGCTATCCAACAAAAAGAAATCAATTCTCCAGGCATGATCAATTGGGGGAGCATCATAAACACCATTCCCATTCAAATCGGCATAAAAATCGACATAATAACTTTCCCAAACAACACCTTCCAAGACAACGCTAAAGGTAGTAGATGAAATTGAGCTAATTATCGCCCGATCTACTTCCTGAAGACTTTTTTTACTTATAAGTCGGGCTTCCAATTTTTGACCAAGATGAGGTGTCATTCCAGTAAAGTCTACCGAAATCGTTTGAGCAGTAACCGGTAATCCACATAAAAAGATGGCTCCCATAAGGCTAGCCAAACTTTTCCAAAGTAATTTTGTTTCCATAAATCTTAATTTTTAAAGACCAATAAATAAAGTAAAATGGAAAATAGGCTTAAACCTACTTGATACGAATCTTTTCTTACCAATTCCCCCATCTCATGGTCCAGGTTTTGAATTCGTTTTTGTTTTTCAGTATGCTATTTCAAAAATAGAAATGCAACTACTAACACTCTGATTTAATATAAATTACATCACAAGTTAATTTAAATTATAAGATTAAAAAAAAATATATTCAATGGTTCGATAAATGGTTTTAGCCTTTTTTATAAAATCCTTGCAGTAATTAGGATAGAATAAATGATTTTAAGTTTTTCAAAAACTGAAAAAAGCCATAAAAAAACGGATCACACGAAGATTATTATATAAAATTTTAATAATCAACACATTAATCAAGGTTTTCCCTCTGAATTTTGATAACTTAAAGGGGTATTTTAAGAACTTAAATTGTATGGCAGGTGAAAAATCATAAAACTACCAAGTTATGAAAGTTCAAAATGTTAGTGAAAAATTAATCAGTACTCACCTTATTTCTGGTGAGATGAAGCCTGGAAATGAAATCGGGTTAAAAATAGATCAGGTATTATTGCAAGATGCCACTGGTACTTTAGTGATGCTCGAATTGGAAGCCTTCAATCTAAATAAAATCAAACCAGAAATTGCAGTACAGTATGTGGACCATAACTTACTTCAAACCGACTTTAAGAATATGGATGACCATATCTTTCTTCAGTCAGCTGCGAAACGCTTTGGATATTGGTTTAGTAGGTCAGGAAACGGAATCAGTCATGTTGTACACATGGAGCGCTTTGGTAGACCAGGAAAAACCCTATTAGGATCGGATAGTCATACTCCGGCTGGAGGTAGTATTGGTATGCTTGCTATTGGTACAGGTGGGTTGGATGTAGCGCTGGCTTCAGCAGGTGAACCCTATTTTGTTAAAATGCCAAAAATTATGGGCGTTAAGCTCACTGGAAAGCTACCCAATTGGGTTAGTGCAAAAGATATTGTTTTAGAAATGCTTCGTAGGTATGATGTTACCGGAGGACGTGGATATATCTTAGAGTATTATGGGCCTGGATTGAAATATCTTAGTGCCTGGGACCGACATGTCATCGCTAATATGGGAACAGAGTTAGGTGCTACCACTTCTGTATTTCCCTCCGATGAAATCACCCTTGATTTTCTTAGAAAAGAAGGTAGAGAAGATCATTGGATTAAATTAGAAGCCGATGAAGGAGCATCCTATGATTATTATGAAGAAATAAATTTATCTGAGTTAGTACCTTTAATTGCTCTTCCGAGTAGCCCAGGTAAAATAATGAAAGTCAGTGAAGTTAGTGGATTAAACGTAGGACAGGTCGTTATTGGCTCTTCTGCGAATCCTGGACTGCGTGATTTTTGGATAGCATCTCAAATTGTAAAGGGAAAAGTTATTCCGGCACATATTTCTTTCGATGTCAACCCATCTTCCCGCGAAGTGTTAGAAAATTTAATGGAAATGCGTGCACTAGGACCTCTGATTGCTTCAGGAGCAAGACTTCATCAATCAGGTTGCATGGGGTGTATTGGTATGGGACAAGCTCCTGCGACCAATACAATCAGCTTGCGAACGATGCCCCGTAATTTTCCCGGAAGGTCGGGAACTCTCGATGATCAAGTATATCTATGTAGTCCGGAAACCGCTGCAGCTACTGCACTAACAGGTAAAATAACTGATCCAAGAGAACTGGAGACTCTTATGAATATTTCCTATCCAAAATGGGAAGAACCTGCCAAAATCAAGATAAATAAGGATATGCTAATTGCTCCTAATGGTAGTTCCGAATTAATTAAAGGGCCGAACATTAAAACACTTCCTAAATTTGAGGAACTCGCTGATGAATTGGAAATTCCTATCCTATTGAAAATGAAGGATAACATTTCAACAGATGGAATACTGAAAGCAGGTAGCGATGTATTGCCTTTACGGTCAAATATTCCAGAGATAAGCAAGTATACTTATTATGCCATTGACCCAAGTTTCTATGACAGGGCCATTCAAAATCAAAAAAACTATGAGGGATTTTGTATTATAGCAGGCGAGAATTATGCCCAAGGTTCAAGTAGAGAACATGCGGCATTGTCTCCCAAGTATTTAGGGCAAAAGTTTGCTATTGCCAAATCTTACGCACGTATTGGCTGGCAGAACCTTATCAATTTTGGAATAGTCCCTTTCGAATTTAAAAATGCAGCTGATTGGGACAAACTCGAACAAGGTGATGTTTTACGAATAAAAGGTCTAAGGGCAGCAATAAAAAACAGAGATTCAGTGATAACAGCTACTTTAGTAGGAAAAGAGATTGGAATTCCACTTACATTCAATATCAGCGAAAGACAAGTTGACATCATCTTAAAAGGGGGCGTTATCAATTATGTAAAGCTTAAGTAATTTTTCATTTTGGTAATATTCCGGTAAAATCTGACTAAACGATCAATATTTTGGGCTTTTAATCCTTTAAAGATTAGAATAAAACAGACCAAAAATAAAAATTTAGTCAAGTCCAATAATCGATGCATTTTCATTGAATTTATATTTGGCGATAAATACAATTAACTTCGACAAAATATTTGTTTTTTTGGTAATTAATAAACTGATTTCAAGATTAAAAGAATATAAAATTGAACCACTTATACTCACCGATCAGTAAATAGTTTATTGTTTACGTTGTCCATTTTTATTTATTATTTTAGCCAGCTGATAGGTTAATTTGCCACTTGCAAAAATGAATCAAATGATAAATAATTCCAGGCTCCTCTTTTATATACCCTTTCTAATAGTACTACTAAATACTATAGTAAAAGGAATATTTATTGAATCTACCTCCATTGCTGGAGATGAACCCTTTAGTATTTTTCATGCTCAGATGGATATTGGAGCTATCATAGAATTATTACGTCAGGGTAATAACCCTCCATTTTACGAGCTATTTTTACACTATTGGATAAAGCTATTTGGCATATCGGAATTGGCTGTTCGTATACCCTCACTAGTCTTTAGTTCGCTTACCTGTCTGTACCTCTTTAAAACTGGAAAAAGGTTCTTCAATATTCGAGTTGGCCTTGTAGCCTCCATCATTTATATATTCTCCAATTACCACATTCTATTGAGCCATGAAGCCAGAGGCTATGCTTTATTAGGGATGCTTGCAGTAATGTCTATGTATTGCTTTTTAAAAATAGTTAATGAGCAAGCTTCTAAAACCTCCTTTTTTCTACTTGCCATTATCAATGGAATTCTGCTTTACACCCACTATTTCTCACTATTCCTAATTGTATTACAAGCTACACTATTCATTCTCAACCCTAGAATAAGAAATAAATCTTTACGTCCATTTATATTCTATGGGACTTCCTTAACTATTCTTTACTTACCCAACCTCATGGTCCTCTTTCATAGGTTTATGGACTCTAGTTCAAAGGGTACATGGCTTAGACCACCTAGGGGATTGGAAGATCTCTATAATAGAATCTGGGCCTTTTCTAACTCTCCAGTAGTGACAGTACTTTGTATCTTGATTCTAGTAATCTCTGCTATACTTTGGCTTAAAAACCGATCATTAAAAGGAGAAAATAGCCTAAACAGAAATATCATTTTCCTATGGTTTTGGGGACCATTTTTACTCATGTTCACCATTTCTTTTTGGATACCGATGTTTTTAGACAGATACCTTATGTTTTTTGCAGTAGCCTATCCATTAGTCCTGTCAATTATCGCGGATAGAATCACCAAAAAACCAATGTACAGAAATAGTATTCTATCTGTTTTATCTATACTTTTTATTGTATCCGTAAAGCCAAATATTGGTAATAAAAGAAAGGTGGCTGAAACAGTAGAGAAGATTTCCGAACTGAAAAATGAAAATTGCTTAGTGGTGATCTGCCCTGAAAATTTTTTGATCAACTATCTTTATTATGAGAATAGAAATCTTTTCGCTTTAGCTGAAAATGAACTTAGTTTCGAATCCATTAAAAAACTGGCACAAGAACAGAATATAATGGCCGTAAATTCCATTCAAGATATTCCTCTTAATTCTTTTAATCAGGTATTGTACCTTGACGCAGCTGCTAATTTTTCATTTCCAAACAACAATATTGTCCATGACCTGGAACAGGAATATAATCTAAAGGAGAAGCACTTCTTCTACGAAATTTTTAATGTGTACGATTTTCACAAAAGAAAATAAGTTAATCTACATAGTATGGTAAGCTATATAATATAAGTAGTTAATTCATTATACTGAATTTTAGTTTGGCTGTATTTATTAAACAAATGAATACATCCATCATCCTTTTAAAAAGAGTATCCGCTTCATTCAATTATAAATTTCACTCCAGCGGTAAAAATATTAGCAGTCAAACCACTATCTCTTTCATAATAACTATACTTGAAGTCGATATTTTTTAAATTCAACTTTCCAATATTGAATTTGGTGAATATATCTTTATAACCAAATCCCAGACTAAATTGACTTGAACTGAATTCAGACAAATCGTAGTCTGAAGTATAAAACTCACTGGTGGAAAGAAGTTCTTCATAACCACCAAAATAATCAGCCTTGGATTGAGTATAATACCTTACACCCGGTGAAATAGTATATCTATCTGTAATTTTATAAGGAAGTTCTATACTTGCAGTATTGGATAATATCCCCCAATCATCTGTGTAAAATCTGTAATAACTCCTTAATACCAATCTTTCATTGATATAATAGTTGAACCTCGTTCCTATTGGAATTTTAAATCTACTGTCGGGTAATCGCTCGATATCATCTGCCAGTTGGAATACTTCTGTATTTTCTGAACTGGTATAATTTTCAATATGTGCTGCATTACCCACATAATAATTATCCCTATCAGCAAAATAAACACGTTGCATAGGGTTGGCTAACCATCCAGTTTGCTGAACAATATCTGCAAACAAGGAGAATTGTGCTCTTTTATTAATTATTTGAGAAAATACAATAGACAAGGTATAGCTATTCCTATTTTTCTCTGTTTGCAATACGGACTTAAACGGACTCCATACATCTGAATCATTTTTATCTATTATAGCACCCGTTTGATTCAGAATATCTACATTTTTAAAAATTCCACTGTTTAAATCCTCCCCATTCAAATAGGAATGCAACTCTATGGGAGTAAATGAGCCCCAAGTGTCAAAAAATAAGTTTCCTTTTAAACTTATCTCTGTATTCTTTTTATTGTAAAGCCGTGTAATCCCACCTCCTATACCAATTGAACTATAATCGTACTCTGTTGAATAACTAATATGGGAGCTCCATATCTGATTTCGATCATCTGAACTATGACTGTAATTCAAATTAACACTGGTCCAGGTATCCTTTTGTGATGCCCCGGAAGAGGCTACCCATGGACTTCCTATCAGTGATCCATCTCCTGATTTAAATGGATTCAAATTACTGGAAGAAGCTGAAGTATATGCTGACACACCTGCGTCAATAGTTAATACATCATCTGCATTTAATGGTATAGAAACAACAAAAGTTGGTGTAAGATCCGTTAGTTCTTCTGTACCAACACCTCCAGTCACTGCAGCATTATCACCATCTTGACTATAATAGCTAATCAGAAAGTCTAATTCTGTACTTTCCAAGACGCGTTTTTTAAATATCTGAGTAGAATCGGATGATACCTGAGCAAATCCAATCGCTGTTAGACAAAAACTTAATATTAAGGTAATTTTTTTCATTATACTTTCTAATTACAACCACAACCTCCACCTGTTTTCCCTCCATTTGCACCAGAAGATCCCTCTCGATAAGACTGAAAATTAGTCTCAAAACGGTCCGTACTTTTTGCCGTCAATGCCATCTCCGGATCATTGATATTCATTTTCTCATATTCTTTAACTGCTACACAGGAACTGAAAAGGGCAACAGTGAATAACAGTACACTTATCTTTTTTATCATAAGACTTGAATTTGAATATTCTTTGACTGATGAATTTCTCCAAATTCATCCACTATTATACATTCTATTTGGGACAATTGGTTTACCCTATCTATTCCTACCCCTATTCCCATAACAAAAATGGAGGTTGCCAATGCATCAGCAAGTTCAGCGCTAGGCGCAAGTACTGTAACACTTAAAATTCCCTGGCATGGGTATCCGGTCTTCGGGTTTATAATATGGCTATATCTTTCCTCGTCAAATACAACATATTTCTCATAATTTCCAGAGGTCACTATTGCCCCTTCAGAAATGGGAACAGTACCAAAAGCCTTTTCCTTATTTAAAGGGTTCGTAATGGCTACCGTCCATTGCTTTCCATTCAATTGCCTTCCCCAGGTATTCATATCACCAGAAGCATTAATAATTCCAGCTTTTACTCCTTTGGAAATTAATAAGTCCTTCGCCCTATCTGCAGCATATCCCTTTCCGATAGCTCCAAATCCTATTTTCATTCCTTTCCGGGCTAAAAATACGGTCCCATTATCCCTATCCAGTGCAATATTCTGATAACCAACTTTACTAATAGAAGCTTTTATTGCTTCCTCAAATGGCATACGTTTCATACTACCATCGAACTTCCAAATTCGATCCATTGAAGCATAACTAATATCAAAAGCTCCATCTGTTATTTTGGAAATTTCTAAAGACCTTGATATCAAATCAAATAATTCCGGACTAACCTTTACAGCATGTATACCAGCATTCCGGTTGATATTCGAAGTTTGGGATTTTGGATCCCAGGAGGATATTATTTTTTCAATTCTTTCAATCTCTCCAACTGCCAAATCTATGTACTTCTCTCCCTCTACAGCATCCTCAGCAATCACAGTTATATCAAAATTACTTCCCATTAAAACAAAGGATCTACTATAGATATCTTGGGCCAAAACATCAGCAATGAAAAATAAGGCAATAAGGAAAGATCCGATCAATCTCATTTAAATGAATTAAGAATAGTTATAAATTCTGACGGAGCAACCTTTTGATAACCGGTAAGTCCAAGTACCTTCCCTTCTGAATCCAGCACAACAACAAGAGGAAAATAGCCCTCCGAATTGTATTTCTCAGCCAATTGATTGTTTTTCTCCTGCAAAGAAGGTGCTAATAAATTTTTTCTTTTTTTTGGAAAATCTGCTTTTAATAAAACAAAATGGTCCTTAGAATAGCTTATAAACTCTTCCGAAGACCATATTTCCTTTTCCAATTTCATGCAAGGAGCACACCAATCAGAACCTTGAAAAACCAATACTATATTTCTTCCCAGTTTTTTGGCATTTTTTTGAGCAGTATTGAGATCAGTTAACCATTCCTGAGCATTTATGGTAAACATTCCTAAAATTAAAAATGCTAATAATAAGGGGTTCTTTTTCATAATATTAAGGGTTAATATTCTAACGAAAAATTCACTTTTATAGTGTTTAAAATGTTCAGCTCTATAAAATAGTTACAACATGAACATACTAAGCTCTCACATTACTTAAATTATAATGTCGCAGTATTATCTCACCTTTTTAACGAAGTCATTTCCTTCTCTTTCATAAGTGGATCCTTTGGTACCGTCAGAAACATTTTTTTCAGATCTATCAATTATAATCATTCCCGTTGTGAATAAATGAAGGTCAACCTTCAGGAATATTTCCAAATTATTTATTTCCGTATCTATAGGAATTCTTTGTGTTTCATAACCTATATATGAAAATTCCAACCTAAGTTTCCTTTTCATAAATTCTTTAGGTATCTCAAGTTTAAAATATCCATCTAAATCAGTAGTCGTCCCACGTAAATTCACCCATTTTGAACTCAGAAATTCTTGTAAAATAACATTTGTAAACGGCAAAGGATCTTCCATTTCATCCAAAATAGTCCCGGTAATTGACAAATTATCCTGAGAATCAATTCCCTCTAAAATTTCTGTATTAACAATAGTATCTTGCTCTACTATATTTACTTGTGGGATATGAGATTGAGCATATAGTGGAATAGAAACAAATAACAATGAACCAATACCTATCGCCAAAGCCCAGTTAACTTGCCAACTTCTTTCTTGAGAATAAATAGCATGATTTAACTGATCCTGTCTTACTTTACCACAAACATTTTTTTTCCCTTTTAAAAAATTTGACACCTCCCTGGCAGACATTTTACTGAAATCGATAACCTCCTTCGAACAGGAGGTACAAAACCGTCCCTTTTCAGTTGGAGACATATTTCCCCAATTTTCATGACAGGGTTCAGGTATACGGATACTATATTTCATACGATTCAAATTATTATTTCAATATAAAAACAATTGGCTGGAATTAAAAGCTTTTCATTCAACACCAAGATTTATTCCAAAGAGCAAAAATAAAAAATCCCTACCGGCTCGAATATTCGGGATCAGTTCGTACTCCTCTTTATATTAATGCTTTTCTGAATCAAGATACCTTACACCAGCTAGTATCCTAACATCCAAATCGTTTTCTCTGGGAGGGATTGGGCAAGAGAATTGATAACTATAAGCACAATACGGATTATAGGCTTGATTAAAATCTATAATGATAATGTCACCTTCTGGAATAATCAAATCTATATAACGTCCTCCACCATAGGTTTCTTCACTATTAGTAACATCTGTAAAAGGTAAAAACAAACTACTTTTATACTCTTCTATTTCTCTTAGACTATGACTCTGGTATACCGTTAAGCTATAGTTTATACCGTCAATTTCAAAATGAACCTGACCATAAATCTCATACATGGGCAATCTGGTAGTACTTGTTTTCATACCAAAGGACACAGATGTATCTGCGCGAACAAAACGTGCTTCCACTCTAAACTTTGCATTCAAAGGGTAAAAATTATGCCCCTTAAACTTTCTTCTAGCCTTCTTTCCCAGAGGGCTTTTCTCCTTATTTTTATAATGTTCATTCAACTCTGTCTGAAAAGCCAAAACTTCTTCTTCAAAACTCTGTGCATTTGTATTAAACACAAATGCCAAACAAGCCAACCATCCAATCAATTTTTTCATAGCTATCTTTTAATTGATTTTTTCACACTGAATACTATCCTTCAATTACTATAAATCATTAGGCGGACTAATATAACACAATCCATTTAGTTTATAAATCTTCAAAAGCGTGCAAAGAAGAAATTTAACAATTAAAACAAGAATTGTCCATCTAAATGGATAATCGGAATAATGATTAAATAATTAGTAACTTTGGCTTTGAAATTCAAAATAGCCATTGTGAAGCACCTATTATCCCTATGTTGTTTAGTTGGATTAAACTTTAGTTTGATAGCCCAAGACCATACTTCTTACAAAGACAAGTATTTTAAAATTGAGCAAACAACAACTGTACATCCAAAACAGCTTTCAGAAACCTTTGATGCAAAAGTATATAACCTAGAAGCCCCAACTCCTGGTGGGAATTCTATGAAAGCTTATTTAGCTCATAAAAAGCAATTATCCAGAAAACAATTTCCTATACGAAGCAACAGACAAGCCAAAAAAACATCTCAAGCTAGTAACCCAAGCTTAGGTAAAGAATTTGGACTTACCAAGATCTCTTCTAAAACGGGGAAAATCATCCAATTTTATGGTGGACAGCCGAATGATAATACTTTGGCTGTATCCAATGATGGTATTGTATTGACAGCTGTAAACAGCTTTGTCTATGCATACAACTTAAACACAGACACCACTGCTTTAGAGAAGCAAAGAATCAGCCTGGGATCTATGGCGGGATCGACTGGAGGATTACAAGCTCCACATTATTTCGATCCTAAATTGATATACGATGAGGAATACGACCGATTTATTCTAGTATTTCTTAAAAACAATAATCCAAGTACGAATCAAATTATTGTTTGTTTTTCAACCACAAACAATCCTGATGACCCATGGAATGTATACGAATTACCTGGAAACCCATTAGACAATGATCGCTGGACAGATTTCCCTGCAGTTGCCATTACAGGAGAAGACCTTTTTATCTCTGGTAATTTAATTGTCCCAGGTGAACCTTGGCAAGTTGGTTTCGATGGATCCATTGTATGGCAGATTGAACGATCTACTGGTTACGACACTACACAAGTTTTAAATACTAAATTGTATTCGAACATCACGTATGATGATAAATACATTAGAAACTTGCATATAGTACGAGGAGCCGAAGGAATTGCAGACAAACAATATATGTTATCTAATAGGAACTTTGATCTTAGCAACGATACTATTTTTGTAATGGATATTACTGGGAATCTTTCAGAAGGAGATCCTAGTCTTAATATCAACCTTGGTATTTCTGATTTGAAATACGGTGTACCACCAAATGGTAGACAGGAAGATACCGACACCACAGATGCCAGCAGTGGACTACAAACCAACGATGCACGTGTATTAGCCGCAATCAAAATTCAGGATCAAATTCAATTTGTATCCAATAGTGTGAACCCAGCGACTGGTTTATCAAGTATTTATCACGGTACGATTAAAAACCTGGATAACCCGGAAATAACAGCAAATTTCATTGCGAGTAATTACAAAGATTTTGGCTATCCAAATATCGCATGGACCGGAAATGAAGATTGTGACATTGAAACGATAATAGCCTTCAACCACACTTCCCCTACCGATTACGCAGGAATATCTTGTGTATATTATGGAAATGACAAAAGCTACTCAGATATCATCATCATGAAGGAAGGTGAAAACTATGTAGACCGATTTACAAGCTCTTCATCTAATGGTTACGAACGCTGGGGTGACTACTTCGGATTACAACGTAAATACAATGAAGGCAATAAAGTTTATTCATTTGGATTTTATGGTACAGAGAACTATAGAAATACTGGCTGGTGTAATGAAATAATAAGTCCAGACACCAATATCCTCTCCATTAGTCAATTAAGAACAAATTCTGCTGCCTTGTGTGAACAAACTGTTGAAGTAACTGCTGTTGGTGGAATCGCTCCTTATGAATATACATGGGATGGATACCCTAATAACCATACCAACATCTCTCCAACACTTTGTGCAGATGATTCAGTAATGGTTCAAGTATCGGATGCCAGAGGTTGTGTGCTTACTAAAACCTACCATTCTGAAATTATTGAATCTACTCAAGCATCAGCACCCTATCCTAATCCTTTTTCGGATCAGGTGGCTATTCAGTTTGTAATGGCAGAAAAAACAGATGTATCTGCAAGTATCTTTGATGTCCAAGGAAGATTGATCCATGTAATTTATGATCGAGTTGTAAAAGCTGGTCAAAATGAATTGGTATTTTCTTTAGCCCCATTAACACCGGGAGAATATTTGCTAAAAATTTATTCCGGAAGTAAGGAAATACTTACAGAAAGAATCATAAAGCGTTAAGATATTTAAAATTATAAAAGCCCTACGGTCCCGAATATTTGGGACGGTAGGGCTTTTTTTTGCTTTGAAAGGGGGGAATGTTTACAAGCTGAACCGAATAGTTGATGAATAAAATCACCAAACCACAAGTTTTAATTATTTTAGCATTACATAAAATAAAGCAATGAACCTTCACGATAAATTAGCACAAAAAAACCTGATATTACCTCAACCCTCTAATCCTGGAGGATCTTATCAATCCGTAAATATTCGTGGTAAAATTGCCTATATAGCCATTCAATTCCCTATTGAAAACGATACCTTTCATTACCAAGGTCGGTTGGGAAAGGAATACGAAATAAAAGAGGGGTATAAAGCCATGCAATTATGTGCTTTAAATGTAATTGCACAGGTAGAAGCTAAAATAGGCTTCGATAAGATAGAAGGACTAAATCATTTCGATGCCTATTACCAGGCCGAAGGAGATTGGGATGAATCACCAAAAGTAGTAAATGGGGCCTCAGACCTTTTCATTGAACTACTAGAGGAAAAAGGAAAACATTCCAGGGCCATCTTTGGTGTACATAACTTACCTCGAAATTTCAGTGTTGGACTTACTGCCACTTTTACGCTAAAATAAGTTGAATAAACGATTGTTGATGCGAAGAAAACGATATTATTACCTGTTTGAAATTCAGTTTCTGGGATTCCGATTCAGTGGTTGGCAAAAACAAACCAACGGAAAAACCCTTCAACACATGGTGGAGAAGTCCCTCTTTTTCAGTTTAAAACATGATGACTTTAAGATACTGGCGTCTGGAAGAACCGACAGGATGGTTTCTGCTAACCAATTTGCTTTTGAACTGTTTATCTACGAAGAACAGAATTTAGATGAATTATTAGAAACACTAAACGGAAATTTCCCTCCCGACCTCCGTGCTATAAGCGTAAAAGAAGTAGATCAGAAATTCAACATTATTCAGAATTCTAAAATAAAGGAATATATCTACCTCTTTTCATTTGGAGAAAAAACGCATCCTTTTTGCTCACCATTTATGGTCAATATCCCGGAAAAACTGGACATTGAACTAATGAAACAGGGAGCCAAATTATTTCAAGGGCAGCACAATTTTAAATTCTACTGTTGCAAACCAAGCGAAAAGACAGTTTTAGAAAGAGATATGTTAGTAAGTGAGATCATAGAAAACGACCTATACACTGCTAATTTCTTTCCAGAGAAATCTTTTATTTTCAAGGTGCAATCCAGTGGATTTCTACGTTATCAGGTTAGGTTGATGATGGGACACCTTTTTGAACTTGGAAAGGGAAATATAAGCCTAAAAGATATCGAAAATGCACTTTTAGATCCAGAGTCTTCGAGTATGGAAACCATCGCTCCAGCTTCGGGTCTAATGTTAAACAAAATAGAATTTAAAGACCTTTAATATCATTTCCGATGTTAAATTACCCAATTAAAATGGATCAGAAAATAGCCGACATTGTTAGTAAATTAAACCTTATTCCTCATCCAGAAGGTGGTTTTTATAGAGAGACTTACAGAAGTAAAGGAAACATAGCTCAAGAAGCTTTACCAGAAGTTTTTAGTGGAGACAGAAGCTATTGTACTGCTATCTACTTTTTATTGAGCCATACCAACTTTTCTGCCTTCCATAGAATACAACAAGATGAAACCTGGCACCACTATGAGGGAGGCACCTTGCACGTACATGTTATTGATCCGGAAGGAAACTACGGCAGATTTAATTTGGGTAAAGATTTTGATAAAGGGGAAGAACCTCAATTCACAGTTCCCGCCGGGACTTGGTTTGCTTCCAGTGTAGCGGATAAAGAGGCCTATGCCCTTGTTGGATGTACTGTATCTCCAGGTTTTGACTTTAAGGACTTCGAATTGGCCAATAGAGATGAACTATCTAAAAGCTATCCGGCACATCAAAATATTATCCATCAACTAACAAGAGAGGCGTAGAAAATACATTAATCAACGGTTAGTACAAACTAGGCTTTAATGCTCTCATTAGGAATGAGTTATAAAAATGGCTATATTTAATCTATGTTAGCCAAAAATAAAATAAGCGACTTACTTAAAAAGTCAGACATTATTATAAACGGCCATAGGGATTGGGATATTCAAATACACGATAATAGATTTTATCAAAAAGTACTTTCTAAAGGCTCTATCGGTATGGGAGAATCCTATATGAAAGGTTGGTGGGATTCCAAGCAATTAGATCAAACCATTTCTCAAATACTATACTATAAGCAGGACTTAAATCTCAAATTTAATCTTCCCGAAATTTGGCTCTATTTCAAAGCATACTTATTCAATCTGCAATCCAAATCAAAGGCTGAGAATTCAGTTACAAAACACTACGATTTAGGAAACGAGTTATATATGCAATTCCTGGATCCCTACAATCAATATTCCTGTGCCTATTTTAAAAAAACAACTGATTTAGACATTGCTCAAGAACTAAAGCTAGATCTAATTTGTAGAAAATTACAATTAAAACAGGGGGACAAAGTATTAGATATAGGCTGTGGCTGGGGAGGTTTTGCAAAGTTCGCTGCCGAAAGATACAAATGTGAAATTACAGGCATCACCTTATCAAACAACCAATATGAATATGCACAATCCTTTTGCAAGGAACTACCCATAAAAATCCTTAAGCAGGATTACCGTGATCTCTCGGGCAGTTATGATAAAGTGGTAAGTATCGGTATGATAGAACATGTAGGTTACAAAAACTATAACAATCTATTTAAAAAAGTACATGATATACTAAAACCAGAGGGTATTTTTGTACTGCAAACTATTGGAGGAAATCTACCGAAAAAACAAATTGACCCCTGGATTAATCGTTATATTTTTCCGAATGCCATGATTCCTTCAATTTCACAATTAAGTGCTGCTTATGAGAAGTTATTTAATATGGAGGACCTTCATAATATGGGCCCTCATTATGATTTAACACTCATGTCTTGGTTTAAAAATTTTCACAACAATTGGTCAAAAATAAAAGTAAACTACGATGATCAATTTTATAGAATGTGGAAATATTACCTTCTCACTTGTGCTGGAGCATTTAGATCTAGACATCTGCAATTGTGGCAATTTATATTTACTAAAAATGGATTTTTAGATCAATTCGAAGCTCCACGATAGTAGTCAAAATCATTAACTTTACAGTATCGAATACCCAATCATAAAATCAAATTCTATGAAATTCAATTATTATATTTTAGCTTTCACTATCCTATTCAGTGCTTCATGTATGTCGTCTGACAAAAAAACTCAGACTTCCATTCAAGATTTGGATCATTTACAAACAGCTTATTTCGCAAGCGGATGTTTTTGGTGTGTAGAGGCAATATTTGAAGAATTAAAAGGAGTGAATGAAGTATATTCCGGATATGCAGGTGGCGAAATAGAACATCCAAGTTATAAAGAAGTTAGCATGGGAAAAACAAAACATGCTGAGACAGTTGCCGTATATTATGACTCCACCATTATTTCCTATGAAACCCTTGTTGCTGTATTTTTTGGCTCACATGATCCTACTACCATGAATAGACAAGGACCAGATTATGGTCCTCAATATCGATCAATAGCCTTTTACTCTACAGAAGGAGAAAAAACCATCCTAAGTGATTATATTGAGTACTTAGTAGAAACTAAAGCCTTTACAAACGTCATAACAACTGAAATAAAGCCATTTGAACGATTTTATATGGCAGAGGCTTACCATCAAGACTTTGAAGCTAGAAACCCAAACCATAGCTATATACGGGCCGTCTCCATTCCTAGAATAATGAAGTTCAAGAAAAAATTTCCTGATTTACTAAAATAGTTCAATGGAGATCACTGAATCAAACAAATAAAAAAGGGTTGAATAAAATAGTATCCAACCCTTTCAATCTACTAAATCAAAATTCATAGTTATCTTCTTCGGTATGCTTTTAACACATCTTTCATGAAACCAGCGTTATTCTCTTTTGTATAAATCCTTGCAACATCTTGAATGCCTTGATGTCTTTTAAATATACCTTGAGCGGCATCAAAACTCTGTCCATCCCAATTGTATTTCACTGTTAAACTCAATTTTTCGAATTCACGCCAAGATAAATGTTTCGGTAAAACGACATAACCATTCTCTTTCTCCTCCATATCCATAAAAACAGAATCCTCTATTTGTTCCAGCAAGAATACCTTGTCTGTTTTTATAATAGCTTTATCGTGAAAGGGCCTTTCCACCTTCGCCAATTTTAATTCCGTTTTTTTCAATGCATTCAATAAGGTCTTTAAATTATCAAATGAATTCAAGTATTTAACACGAATACAAGGGGTCTCTTCATTAAATAAATTAAGACTGGCATATGCCAAATCAAAAGAAAATTTCAAAAACCTTTTTAATTCCCTTTCAATCCTTTTAATCGTTTCATAACTGTAGGTTTCTATTGTTTTAATATAAATAAAATTAGGTTTCTCTTCGAACACCAAACCTCTATAATATCCTGGGTAATAATCTTCTACTTCGTAAACCGCAACATTACCAAAATCAAAATTATTTAAATCCTTAACAACCTCTTCTTTTACAATATATCCAGTAATTTCCAATAATATTTTTTCCTTTTCCATAATTTTCAAACTTTAATCATAATGTAAGAATAAATTATATGAAATCAAAAAAATACAACAATCTACTTGATATAAAATAATGGAATATCCCCAAAAATAAAGTCCAGTTTTATTTAGTGAAAAATAAAACTGGACCAAACAATTAAACCTAAAATTAAACCATTTATGCGAAATAGGATGACTTTCTAAATAAACTGTTATCCGTACCCCATTTAGTTAAATAGCCTAAAAATTTATCTACATTTTTCTGTATTGAGAACCGTACGCTCTCATCTTCAAATCCTGGATAAAGATCTGGATTCTCCTTACAGTAATTCCACATAGTTTCAATATCCTTAAGATCTTTCATCGTAAATTCGAATTCCTGATCTTCGAGAATTTCTTCTGCGCTCATTTTAGCGACATATGACTCATAAAATAATATCCGGAAAACCTCTTTTAAACGCTTACTACAATCCAAAGATTTAAGTGCAAATACCATAACTCCGTTATAATAGTGATTCTCCTTTTTGAATATAGAACTCAATAACGGATCTACAGCACTATTATCTCTTAAATCTTCTAATACTAAGGCAGTACGATCTCTAATTTCGGAATCTTCATTTTCCAATAGCGATATCAATAATTTGGTAGCTTCTCTATTGCCAATTCGTCCTAATTCATCAATAGCATCTTTTACCTTTTCCCATTCCTGACTATAAATAATCCGTTTTAGGGAATCAATATCTTTGGAAGTCTCTCTTTGATTGATAATTTTCATAATAATAGCCTCCAATAATTTAAACAGCTGAATTAACAGAAGTTGAATAATTTAATAATAAACACCTTCAGCAACCTACTACAAATAGGAATTGAAGAATTCAATAGTGATAATATTCACCTATCCCTGAGAATAGGCTACTTATAAAAGTAAAAAAAACATTAGATAAAACAAAGGAAAAAAGTAATAATCCTCTGAAAACAAACACATTGTAATGCGAAAGGCAGTGATTACTGCATTCTTACCACACCTAATACAACAGCAATTGCCTCAATTTCACTGATATTAATATCAAAATCAGGGTAACTTTCATTACCGGTTGATAGGGTATAACATTCGGCTTTAGCTGATGGTTGGACTCTTCGAAATATTAAACCATAGGTTTTTGTCAATAAAACATGTACCCTACCCCACTGTACAAATCCTTCTGAATTTATTGTTTTACAGGAAACAATATCTCCTGAACTGTACAAAGGATTCATATCATTTCCTTGAATTCGCAACATGCAATCCGCTTGCTCAAAATCGGGAATCAAATATTTACCTAGTACATTCGACTGCGAAATATCTGATTTATCCTTAACAAACTCTCGAAATCCTTCCTGAGAATACATAGGAATCAATTTATTGGAAACAATATAACGGTCATTTGGTTCCGATACAATTTCAGGATCTTGAAATTTAGCATCTCTAACCTGCCCATATCCTTTTATCAACCAGTCCAATTTAACCTCGGGATAAGCTGCGATAAATTTCGCAATATTAACTTCAGTCAGACCACTATCTTTGTCTAAAACACCACGAGTAATTCCTGTTTTCCGATAAAATTCACTTTTACTATGACCTTCTTCTTTGATAAAGTTTAATATTCGCTCTTTGATTGACGACATTTCTCGTAAAATATTTTTTAATTACGAATTTTATCGCTAGGTTTGTTGAAGAAATAATTAATAACAAACGCCTATCGACAAAAATCACACACACATACAAACCAAATATAATGAAAATAAGACGGAGCATTCCATTTTAGAGAAAAGTAATAACATTTTTCACTCTTTTGGAGATACTACTAGATCTTCATACAATTGTATTTGAATTTAAATTGTTGATATATGGCATTTGTGGGTACACTCTACTAAGAAAGTAGGAGGCTTCTAATGGAGCCTCCTACTGTACCTTTACAGTTAATTAACAACCTGAAAATACCCTTCAAGCACCTCTTTCATTAATTCCTGATCCAAGGGTTTATTTTTAAAATCCAATATTTCTGGGATCTCCTTAGCTTTTTGCTTTTCCCTTGGAGATAATGAAGTAGTTAATACAATTATTTTTGTATGCTCTTTGTATGGACTGTCAATTTTTTTATACGCCTCAATAAAATCCCAACCATCCAGGCCAGGCATATTGATATCTAAAAATATAAGTTCTGGAAATTGCGCTTCTTTATTACTATTTAACTTTAAATAGGCTATTGCCTCATCAACCCCTCTAAAGGACTCTATTGAGTCGGCACAATCCATCTTACGAATAATCATTTCATGAAAGAAATTAGTTGGACGGTCATCATCAATTAATAGTACCTTATTTAGCTTTTTCGTCATTAAATTCTATTTGGTATGGTGAAATATAAGCAACTACCTTTTCCTACTTCAGAATCAACTGATATGGTTCCTCCGTGTAATTCTACAATCTTTTTGCACTGAGACAAGCCTATTCCAGTTCCCGGATACTTTTCTCGTGCATGTAATCGCTTATATATCAAGAACACCTTTTGCTTAAATTTCATATCTATTCCAATGCCATTATCCGCGACATAAAACTTCCAGCCGTCCTCCAAAGACTCCGAATATATATGAATCTTACACTCTGTTTCTGCTTTTCTAAACTTTATGGCATTAGTTACCAATTCCGTAAACAATATTTCGATTTCTTCCGGAAACACTACTAACTCCGGTAATTTCTCCACATTAAAACTTAAAGATAATTCGGGCCAACTTTTAACTTGCTTTTGAATTATTTTATCCAAGACTGCATTGAAATTCAATTTAATTTTTTGAGCCTTTATCCCCAATCTGGAATAATCCAACAAACCACCTATCAAATTACTCATACGGTCGGAAGCTTCTGAAATAAATTCCAAATAAAGCTGCGCCTCCGAATTAGATTCAAGATCACATTCCTTTTTTAATAATTCTGAAAAATTCGAAATAGTTCGTAATGGCTCCTGTAAATCGTGAGAAGCGATATAGGCAAATTGGGCTAATTCTATATTGGATTTTCGAAGTCGATGTGTTTTAACTTCCAAATCTTCCCGTAAATGTACCTGGTGATTTTTCTGTTCACGAATGTCCTCCAGTAAATTGACATAGGCCTTTTTCGATCTATTCAACTTTTCATTAGACTTAGTCAACTCCACCAATTGATCGCTTAACTCAATACTCATTCTTTGACGAACGGTCACTTCCTGAGCGACAATCAACAAACCGTCAATATTTCCATTTTCATCATTTGTAGCTAAATGATCTACTTCCCAATATCGCCTTCCCTCTGGAAAATCCATCTCAAACATAACCAAATCCTGATCGCTACCAGCCAACACGGAATCATACAATTCTTTATATCGAGACATACTAGGCAAAACAGAATACCAGCATTTATTTTCAACTTCCTTAGGAACTAAATTGAGTACAAGTGCCATCTGTTGATTTATGAACTGGACATTCATAGCAACATCCAAAAGGATATACCCAATCTTCCTTTTTTCAACCAGAATATCGAAAATATTCAAATCCTTCGCCAAAGATTTAGTTGTCATCATGATTCTACTTTAATTGCCAGTTGTGCTTTCAATATTTTTATTTCCACCTTCAAATCTGCCATTTTCAATTCCCTATCAATCATCAAATCATTGATTCTCTCGAGTTCATTAACTTTGTTTTTCAATTCTTCCTCAACGCATTTCATAAGTGATATATCCATATCTAACCCAATCCAGTTGGTTATTTTCCCTTCGGAGTTAAACACTGGCTTAGCTAAAAATGAACAATACAATATATCTCCATTTTCGTGTAAAAACCGACACTCTCCCTCATAGGAAGCACCATTTTTATACGCATTTCCCCATTTCTCTAGTAAAGCTTTTGAATCGTCAGGATGAATGGCTCTTGCCCATCCAAAACCAAGTGCTTCTTCCCGTGACATTCCAGTCCATGTTTCCCAAGCTTCATTAATAAACATTAGTTTTCCTTCAGCATCTCCAACCCAAACTACATGTGGCAAAGTCTCAATAATCTCCTTATAAATGTGTTTATAATAGAAATCTCCTTCATTTTGCTCCAATTTATCGTTCTCCATGACTCAAAAAAAATTATAATTAATAACAACAATTAACCACAAAGACTTAAAATCAATTTACCCCTTTCAGATAATATAACATAGCTCAAAAACTAGCTTACTAACAATAAGCCTAAAGATATGTTCAACATACAAACTATATAGATTGAAATCCTGCTTTAATAGAATATTCGGACTTCGTCAGAATGAACTTGAATTTAATACCTTAAATAAATATGACTAATGCAATAACTAATAATAAAATCTACCTAACTAAAGATAAATATAACATTTAATAATAACACCCTTCAATATACAAAATATTTTTTTAACTCAAATAGCATAACTATCTGATTATCTATCCGATCAATTTTATTTTATATTTAAACTTTGTAACAAAAAAATTCAACTTTTCATTAAAACAAAGGCTTAACCGCTATTTATCTCTCAATCAATATAATTCAAAAAAACATCGTTCATTGATATTTATTAACTTTAAACTTTATATTATCTAAAATTTAAACAATTATTTATAGTACATTTTTACAAATCATGAAGGATCTAAAAATAGCTATTATTGGATGTGGAAATCTCGGTTTATCCATCGTCCATGGATTATTAGAAAGTGGAAAAATTTCCGCTAAAAATTTAACGGCTACAAAAAGAAACACGCCCCCCATTGCTCACCTTAAAGAAAAAGGTGTTCATATAACCTCCAACAACAAAGGGGCTGTATTATCCGCTGATATTATAATTTTTGCTGTCAAGCCCTATAATATGCAACCCATTCTGGAGAGCCTGAAACCTGAATTAATGGAGAAAAAACCCATTATAGTTTCTGTGGCCACGGGAATAACCATACAAGAGATCAAGGACTGGACGCAATTGGATATTCCAATTTTTAGAGCTATGCCTAATACAGCAACAGATGTAAAACAATCCATAACATCTATATGTCAGGAGGGAGCCACTGCCAAGGAAAAAGATATTATTACTAGCTTATTCAACAGCCTTGGTGAAGCCATATATATTACAGAAGACCTAATGGAAGCTGCCACAGTTTTAGGCGCTTGTGGTATTGCCTACGTTATGCGTTTTATCCGTGCAATGATACAAGGGGGAATTCAAATTGGATTTGATGCTAATACAGCAAGTACCATTGTAAACCATGCTGTAAAAGGAGCCTCCGAGCTATTAATTAGCCGTGGCGAACATCCGGAATTTGAAATAGACAAAGTAACGACACCAAAAGGGTGTACCATTACCGGATTAAACGAAATGGAACACAATGGTTTTAGCTCCTCGCTGATAAAAGGAATCGTATCCTCTTATCAGAAAATTGAAAAATAATCTCCTCTCAAAAAGAAGCCAGTTGAATAAATCAATTGGCTTCTTTTTGTATGATTTTTCATAAATAAATCCAATAAAACGGGATTGAATACTATTATTTCTTGTCAGCAAAATTCACTCTAGTCACTAAACCCGGAGCTTAGCGATAAAATGCCCTCACTTTTTTCGCTCATTGTCAGTGTATTACGAAGCAATACTCTATTAATTATTTGGTTTATAATATAAACTAGTTTACCTTTGAACAGAACCTAAAGCTAAAACCATTATGAAACCAACAAATTTATCAGAGCAAGAAAGTTTACAAATCATAAGACAGATGGTAGACAAAGCCAAAGGTAATGTAGGTGACGACGCCATTTTCTATTTACTTTGGGGATGGCTAGTACTCTCTGCCAGTATTATTCATTTTACCTTAAACTATCTAGGCAGTCCATATTTTTGGGCAGTATGGCCAGTCCTTATGACCATTGGTGGAATCGCATCGGGAATCATTGGAGCAAAGAAATCAAAAAAACAACCTACCCGAGGATACATAGACAAACTAATGGGATACCTTTGGGGTGGTTTTGTTATCACCTTATTAATAGTACTACTACAAGCCAGATTAATTGGCTGGAATTATGCCTACGCCATCATGATTAGCTTGTACGGATTAGCTACGTTTATCTCTGGAGGTGTTCTAAATTTCAAACCGCTTATTTATGGTGGAATTTCAGCATGGATACTATCCATTATAAGCTTTTATGTACCTATGAACTGGGTTGTTTTATTGGTTGGTCTTTCTATGATCACCTCTTATCTCATCCCTGGATATATGCTAAAAAATAAATACCATGGCTAAAAAATTGGACCCTATACTGCACAATGAGCTCCGATTATCCATCTTATCATTACTCATCAGTCTAGATTGTGCAGATTTCAATTATTTGCTTGAACAGACAGAAGCAAGTAAAGGCAACCTAAGTGTTCAAATAACCAAATTAAAAGATATCGGTTATATTGAAGTGAATAAAACGTTCAAAAATAATTACCCTTATACGGAGTGTAAAATAAGCGAAAAAGGAATTGAAGCCTTCGAACGTTATGTAAATGAAATCAGTAAAATTTTAAACATCAAAAAATAGTAATCGAGAGAAGCAGATATAAAATCTGCTTTTTTTTTTTGCACTTTATAGAAATTATCAAATTCAATTTTCAAAAAAACGTACCTTTATTAAATAACATATAAAATTTAGAAGGATGAAAAAATTTATTTTACCCATAGCACTTTCTGCCTCGATTCTATTCTCTAGTTGTCTTGGTAGTTTTTCATTAACGAACAAAGCTTTGGACTGGAACAGAGAAGCCACTTCCAGCAAATTTGCAAATAGCTTATTGTTCTTCGGTCTTGCTGTTGTTCAGTTCTACTCAATTACTATTTTTGTAGATGCGGTATTCCTAAATCTACTTGAGTATTGGGAAGGTAACAGCCCTTTAACCATGGAAGAAGGAGAAATGGAGCAGCAAATCATAAAAAAGGGAGGCAAAACCTATCAAATAACAGCCACCAAAAACAATTTCGAATTATTGGTTCTAAAAGGCGAGAACGAAGGTGAAAAACTCAATTTACGCTATTTGGAGCAAGACAAATCCTGGAATGCTATCCTAAAAGATGGTCAAAACATCAAATTATCCTCCTGGAAGGATGGTTTTTATTATGTATATACTCCAGATCAAGGGGCTATTCAAATAGATGGCCAATTGAACTTTGTAGAAGGAATGGATAAACTGAACAGATTTAAATTAGACAATTATTGTCTGAATTAATAACCCATCCTCTAAGGTCTTCCTTAGAGGATTTTTTTTCCCTAAAGACTTTTATACCTTTCTCTAAACTGCTTTGGAGTTTGTCCACTTTTCTTTTTGAAAAAGCGAGAAAAATAGGAATAATCCTCATACCCCAATTCATCTGCCAATTCCGATACGCTAATATCAGAATGAATCAATAAGCGCTTCGCCTCCAACATTATCCTATCGCTAATAATATCTGTAACCGTTTTATTTACCAGGGATTTAATTATCCTATTTAAATGCTTGGAACTCATATGCATTTGTTCTGCATATTCTGATGGAGACTTAATGCTTAAAAACTGTTGGTCAATCAACTCCTCTAAATGACGCATCTTTAAAGCATATCCTATATTCACTCTACTATCTGACCAGGAATCTTCTAAGTAGAAGCGCGACAAACGGATATAGATTAAATCTACCAAGGCTCCTATTTTTTGCCATTTTAATACAAATTCAGAGTTATACTCCTCTTGAATTTCATTAAATAAAATCTCCAGGAAAGCAATATCCTGTTCCTTCAAGTAGACTACTGGACTATTTTGAACGGAAAAATAAAAGGGAAAATCATCCACTTTTCTACCACTGAATTTCAGTTCAAAAAATTCGCGTGTATGAAAAAATATATGTCCTGAAATATCCGGAGATAATTCCCAATTATGTGTAGCACCCGGTGCCATTAAAAATACAGATCCCGGACAAACCTCATAACTCTGAAAATCAACCTCATGAACACCTGTCCCTTTTGTAATTAATACCACTAAATAAAAATTATGCTTGTGTGGTTTACTTATTTTATCTGAATGCATAGCCAGATGTTTAGCAAAGGAATTAGCATAAAATTCATTGGATATTTCGTCAGAACGAAACTGGTCTATTGCAAGAATTGATAATGTAGCCATAACAAATAATGTCCGAATTATCCTACAATTTACGTCATTTGACTATTAACAACAAATAAGATTTTTTAGACTTTTGCTTAAAACAACCAAGAGTCATGACACGCATAAAAAGTATATTATCTGAAGCTTGCCCCAATTGTCAAAAAGGAAAGGTGTTTCAAACAAAAGGATCACTTTTAAATTTCAAATTTCCGAAAATGAACAAACAATGCAAAAGCTGCAATTACACATTCGAAAAAGAGCCTGGTTACTTCTTTGGAGCCATGTATATCAGTTATGGCTTGTGTTTTATTGAAGGAATGTTTCTCTTTTTAATTTCACGACTGTTTGTAGAAAGTATTTTCGATATCCGTGTTCTATTAATCAGTTTACTAAGCATTGTTTTACTCTCATTTTACAACTTCCGACTATCTCGAATTCTATGGATGAATATATTTACAAAACCAATAAATAAGGTAGGATCATAAACGATTTATCTTGTCAAAATTCATTTTGAAATCTTTCTAACTTTCGTTATATTAGAGAGCAATTTTAAATAAATAAAATGGATAAATTAATACAGCTTATTCACGAATTACCCAACCAAAATATTGATTATACTTTTTTAAAATCTTTTGTTGAAGAAGTTCAATCTTCACCATTAGAATATTTAGATCTACTACCCAAACCGGAAAACCCATTTGAATACGGCAGGAATATATTAACTCTTAAACCATTTGAATGCGTCCTACTCAACTGGCCTCCAGGAGTGGAAAGTGCTATCCATTTGCATAGTGGAGTATTTGGCTTTGTACTCGTATTAAGAGGAGAAATCAACAACCATTTTTACACGGAAAAACCAGGTGAATTAATTGAGCACGCTATCCAAACCTATATTGAAGGTGGTTTACTACCTGAACCAGATGGGGTAATCCATAAAATAGCCAACAGAAGTAAGCTTAATAATGCCGTTACACTACATTTTTACCATCCAGCAATCGAAAGCCTTGAAGATTTAAAAATATACCAGGAAACAACTGGTAGCATAGGTATACTTAGTAAACAAGCAACTTCTGCCTGCTGGTCAGATAACCCAAATCATTTCAAATCCATTCAGGAGAATGCATTTGTTTTTAAATCTTATGAGGAGGTAAATCAAGAAAAAACACATATAATACATCCAGTCTATCCCAAACCAGAGGCCCATAAAATAAAAGAAATGAACAAGGCTTATTATAACGAACAAGCCTATATATACGATAATCTAGATCAACAAAGCCCCACTAGAAAAGCCTATACCGCAGGAATTGATAAATTAATCGCCACTGACTTAAATAATAGCCCTACCCCTATTAATAAGGTTATTGATATAGCAACAGGAACAGGAAGAAGGCCTTTACACATCAAAGAATTAAGTGGATTAGATTATACTATAATTGGAATTGAGTCTAGTGAAGAAATGGCGCTAAAAGCAAAGGAAAAAGGATTGGAAATTCTCTTAGCTGATTGGACCAACTTTAACCTATTAAACACACACCCTTTTGATGTAGTTACCTTACTGTATGGCTTTGGCCATATTCCAAATATCACTAACAGATTAAAACTTTTGCGCAATATCAATAAACATCTTAAACTTGGTGGATCTTTCTATTTTGACACGTTTAATATCAATAATGAAAATGAATGGGGACCTACCTGTCAAAAACAATTCAATCAATTCAATCAAGCCGAAAATGGATACCAACTAGGAGATGTTTTTTACAAAAGAACCCAAGGTAATCAAATTGCATTTCTCCATTATTTCACCAAACAAGAACTTGAAGAACTGTTGATTTCAACTGGATTTAAAATGGAATATTGTAAAATCATTGGCTATAACGAATCCTCAGGAATAGAATTAGAAAAAGAAGATAAAGGTCTGTATTTCATAAAAGCAGTAAAGGTAGCTGAAGTTTAAATTCTATTAACTAAAAATTTATTCAAAACCACGAACTAGACAAGATTAAACAGCCTTTTCCTAAATAAAAACTGTAATTTGCTTCTTTGGAATTTTGAACTTAAAAAATCCTTTCTATGAAACACTTAATTATCTTTTCAGCCCTCATCATGGGAGTATTTTCCTGTTCTGAAGACAAAGTAATACCTCCAAACAATACACAAATTTTGACCAGTGGTTCCTGGATAAAAACGGCAGTCACTTTCGATAAAATTGTAAATATTGATGTAAGCGGAGTAGATATAGAAAAAGCATATATTGACTCTGTGGATGCTTGCTTATTAGATGAATCCTTTTCCTTCCTTGAAAACTTTGACCTTATAATAGATAATCCAGAGACATGTGAGGATTTTGAAACAAGCACTTTCAACTGTAATTGGATAAAAATAAACAGCAATACCTTTGCATTAGACGAACACTGTGGTGGATATACTTCGCCTTATACTATACTAAGAATAGCAGATGAAAATACCATGTACTTAACTATGGAACAAATTTTTTATCAATACCCTTTAGATACAGTCTTTCTGGAATACGAATGGAAATTGACCAAGGAGTAAATTAATTGGTAGATAAAAATGAGCCATTCCGATCCCGAATCTTCTGGATAGAATGGCTCATTTTATTTATAAACCTAAGACATCTCCAGAGCTGCACTATCAGAGATGTAAAACATTCCAAAAAGTTTGCTCTTATTCTTAATGGCTGCAGTCACCCTTCCAACAGAAACATCCAGCTCATTAGCTGTTGCTCGAATCGAAGGGAATTCACCTACGGTCCTTCCTGTAGTATCAAAAACAAATACCGGAATAGCCCTTAATTTTAAATTCTCGGCTTGATTACTTTGTATCTTTCTTTTTTCTTTTAAAGATAAATTATCACGGCACCACGCCAGCAACTCCTCCTTTTCTTTGAAAGCTATTGGGAATTTTTTCATAAAGCTTATTATAAAAATTATCTAATGTTATTTGGGTTCAAATGTAAAGCCTTTCAACTAATTGATCAATAACCAAAAATAGGGATTTGTTACGCTAACTGAATTCAGTGACTCACTCCTTAAAACGATTCAATAAAGCAAAAGAAACAGGAAAAAATTAATTCCCAGCCATATCAAGCCAAGAAACCCCTGTAACAAACCACCAATTATAACATCAGTATACAATCCCTAAAAAAGATCCATACCGACCCGAAGATTCCCGAAAAAATCACTGAATTCTGGTATTGACATGTATTATAAATTAAGCTAAGTTTAAAAATTCATTTCCAACTGTCGGAAATATGTCAATAGTCTTACCAATAATCCATTCTATCAACTTATGTTGATAGTCTAATAATAAAAATGTCAAATGGTCGGCAACGTTAATTATTCCTATTGTGAAAAGGAAGTTGTATTAATTAAATCCTATGTGGATCTAATAACGGTTAGGAACTTGCTCCATTCATGGCTTGAAGTTAAAGCTTTGAGAATGATAACAAGTAATGTAAAAGGTATAATGTCTGATTTCAGGGGCTGTCAATTTGAAATTGAAGAAGAAGATCTGAATAGTATATTCGATTTTATGGAGCAAAATATTCACCTTGCAAAGAACATAAAATTAGCTATAGTTTTAGATTCACCCAAAGTTGCATTAGTTATCCTTTTTAAAAGAAGATTTAATATTAATCAAATCCAGATATTTAATTCCAAAAAAGCCGCAATTGACTGGATTTATAAGTATGACTAATTAATCAAAATATAATTCCTCGCTTAGCCAATTTATACCTGGTGATTATCAAAAAACTATAAAACCAAAAAGGTCCATGCCGTTCCTAATTTCCGGATCAGTGTGGACCTTTTGGTTGAGCAAACAATTCCAATAGAAGGGACCCCCTTCAAATCCAATAAAAAATGAACTGATTTAAAAATAAAAGAAGCCTAATTTAATTATTAATCCATGGTTCAATTCCACTTTATATATAAATCATCTGTTAACCAATGGAAAAGATCTCTTAGCCAATTTTCTATTTCATCTAAGGATAAAATGCCTATTTTAACTTTTCTGAAGTTAAACGGTAGATAAATTACGATAGATTGAGAAATAATACCACTATTTGTAATGGATCTAAACTACAACTATCTATAAACTACACTAAACTCGAATCTGGCATATTACAAATCAGTGAATCAATCATTCTAATTAATATGCAAACATACTATAAGGACAGCGTTTCAATCATTCTAATTTATACAGTTGTTTCTTTCATCTAATAAGATGAATCTTTATTTTTTTCTAAACTTAACCTACGAATTTAATTGGCGAATTACATTCATTAAGCACTATTAAAAGGTTATAAGGAATAACATATGTTTAAGTGAATACTTAATACATTTCTTAAAATTAGTTTTTAAAAACGTTATATATCCTCAACATTATTTTATTAGTAAAAAATCAAAAGAGTAGAAACACGCTAATACCAGTTTGTTTTTAATTTTAACACTTGTTTTATCTTCAACCTTTATCAATCTTACCTTTTGTTTTAAACTGATTTATACTATCATACGTATTACAAAAAATGTTTGTTGTAAAGAGTTTAGAGTATTAAATTCGTTAGTGAAAACAATTAATTACAACTATGAAAAAGACAACTTTACTACTTGCAATTGTTGCGGGGTTCGGAGTCAAAATGGCATCTGCACAGGATGTTGAAACGAAGACCCATGCAGTTGCTGTAAGTCTTCCTGAAATTGCCATTTTAGACATCGAAACAACAACCACCCAAAACATTTCATTTGCACTAGATGCAAGTGGATTAGAAGCCGGTTCGGAATTTGTAATCGATGAACAAAACAGTGATCTATGGATCAATTATACCTCATTGGTTCCAGCTGCTGCAACGCAAAGAAACATCACTATTGAAGCGATAAATTTACCTACCATTGCAGGACTTACAATAACAGTAGAAGCTGCTGCACATTCAGGGACAGGAGGCGGAAATGTGGGTACTCCTACAACCGTAGTAACTCCTTCAGCTATTCCAACAAACATCATTACTGGAATAGGAAGCGCATTTACAGGTAATGGAAATTCACATGGCCATAACCTAACTTACTACCTCGACTTTACGGGTGATTTTGGAGATCTAAATGTAACTGATGGGTTATCAGACAACATTTCAATGACTTATACCATTACGGATTAAGTATTGAATTTATATGCCGATTCAACTTTTACCTGTTGAATCCGGAAAAAAGTATAACTGCATTATTAGATAATAATGCAGTTATACACCCCTCAATTTTTTATGAAAAGAATAGCATTATATATTATATTAATATCACTAATTTCTTCGGGAAATATTATAGCTCAAAGCAATTGTGAAGAATGCGGTCTGGACGACATTGGTCCAGGTCCAGGTAATGACGGTCCAAATAATGCGACCGGTATAGCTATTCTATTGCCTCAATTTGTTTCTGTAAATCTGGAAGGTGCCAATGGCCTGGATGTCTCTTTTGCATTAAATGCAGATAGTCTAACGAATGCCGGGGATGAGTTTATTATTGATGAAACAAATTGCGATCTTTGGATTACATATACATCTGTAGCACAAGGCCCTAATGATCAGAAGACAATTATGGTATCCTCCAGTTCAGTACCTTCAATTGCGGGCTTAACACTAAGCGTTTGTGCTTCTGTCCATTCTGGTTATGGTGGTGGACAGGTAGGAAATCCTACTCTACCAGTAACTCCATCTTCCACTCCAACAGCAGTCATAACAGATATTGGAACTGCGTTTACCGGCCTTGGAAATTCAAATGGCCATAAACTTACCTATCACCTGAAATTTACCGGCGATTTTGGAGATCTTAATGTTGCCGATGCTTTATCAACTATTACCATGACCTACACCATTTTAGAGTAGATTTTACCTACAAGCTAATTGCACTGTTTCATAATTCACAGAATCACTGCAAGAGATTCCAACATCAGCATACTAAAAAGCACAAAAGGTCCCATCTTCCGAATTGGACCTTTTTATTTACAAGTTTTTTACAAGTTAAACTTAGTAAAATATACCTAATATTCAAGAACCTACATTAATACACTAAGTCAGGCCATTTTGATTTAATTTTAAATCAAATTTATCACCAAAATCGCTTGGTGATAACATAGAAATTTGAAGGGATTATTATTTTGAAAATATTCGTCTCGATTTTCAAATATCATACATATTCATAATCATATCCTTTGTTATACATCATATATAATGTTCTATTTGTCACAAACTTATATATTATGAAAAATTCAAAACTACTATTAGCCCTTGTTGCCGGATTTGGAATCAACATGGCATTTGCTCAAGATGTTGCTACTAAGGCTCACACTGTAGCTGTAAGTCTTCCTGAAATTGCTATTTTGGACATTGAAACAACAACCACTGAAAACATTTCATTTGCACTAGATGCAACTGGATTAGAAGCCGGTTCGGAATTTGTAATCGATGAACAAAACAGTGATCTATGGATCAATTATACCTCATTGGTTCCAGCTGCTGCAACGCAAAGAAGCATCACTATCGAAGCTGCAAATTTACCTACCATTGCAGGACTTACAATAACAGTAGAAGCTGCTGCACATTCAGGAATAGGAGGTGGGAATTTGGGTACTCCTACAGCCGTAGTAACTCCTTCAGCTGTTCCAACAGACATCATTACTGGAATAGGAAGCGCATTTACAGGTAATGGAAATGCAAAAGGCCATAACCTAACTTATTACCTTGACTTTGCGGGTGATTTTGGAGATCTAAATGTAGCTGATGGGTTATCATCAAACATTTCAATGACCTATACTATTACGGATTAAGTATAGTATCATATTGCCAATTCAACTTTTACCAGTTGAATCTGGAAGAGGTATAACTGCTTTATTATCTAATAAAGCAGTTATACACTCTCCTCATTTTTTTATGAAAAGAATAGCACTATATATTATATTACTATCACTAATTTCTTTGGGAAATATTATAGCTCAAAATGATTGTGATTGCGGTCTGGACGACTTTAGTCCGGGTCCAGGTAATGACGGTCAAAATAATGCGACCGGTATAGCTATTCTATTGCCTCAATTTGTTTCTGTTAGTCTGGAAAGTGACAATAGCCTGGATGTCTCTCTTGCATTAAATGCAGATAGTCTTACAAATGCCGGGGATGAGTTCATTATTAATGAAACAAATTGTGATCTTTGGCTCATCTATTCATCTGTAGTACAAGGCCCTAATAATAAGAATTCAATTATGGTATCCTCCAGTTCGGTACCATCTATTCCAGGATTAACACTAAGTGTTTGTGCTTCTGCCCATTCTGGTTATGGTGGTGGACAGGTAGGAACTCCTACTCCACCAGTAATTCCATCTTCCACTCCAACAGCAATCATTACAGACATTGGAACTTCGTTTACCGGCAGTGGAAATTCAAATGGCCATAAACTTTCCTATCACCTGAAATTTGATGGGAATTTTGGAGATCTTAATGTTGCCGATGCTGCATCAACTATCACCATGACCTACACCATTTTAGAGTAGATTTTGCTTATAAACTAATTGCACTGTTTCATAATTAACAGGATCACTACAAGTGGTCCCAGAGACAACACCACAAAAAAAACAAAGAACCTCAGCATTTAGAGAGTTAAATTTATTCCATCTCTCAAGATTTAAACCTGAGCGTCATCTTCTAGTAAAACTGAAGACTGTTAAATTTGAAGCATACTTCCTACCCCTTCTATAATTCAATTAGTACTCCTATCTTTGCACCTTCCTAAATAAGTTAGTACGTGACTAACACCACACATATCGAAAGTAATTACGACAAGAGCAAGGCGCTAATTTCATAGATTTCAACTAGTATTATTTGGGAGCTATATTGGCTCGACGATTTCACCTGACTCAGGTGAAAATTGAGAGTTTGGAAGGGACAGTAAAAACTAGATTAGGTAGATTATGAATGAATTAGAACACATTGAAGGAGAACTGTTCGAATTAAGAAAGCAACTAAAAAACCATAGACTCTACGATAATCTTTCTACCATAGAAGACATCAAAATTTTTATGGAAAATCACATTTTTGCGGTTTGGGATTTTATGTCTCTTCTAAAAGCTCTTCAAATAAAACTGACAAATATTTCAACTCCCTGGATTCCAAGAACAAATCCGGTATTAGCTAGATTTATTAATGAAATTGTACACGGGGAAGAAAGCGATATCAATGAATTAGGAGAGCCAAAAAGTCATTTTGAAATGTACCTGGATGCCATGATGCAAATAAATGCGGATACATCTCAAATGGATTGCTTGATTCGGTTAACTGAATCAGGAAATGATATTAATTACTCTCTGAATCAATTAGATGTAGACCAAAGAGTTCTTGATTTTGTTCGATTCTCTTTTGAAATAATTGCCACTAAAAAATCTCATTTAATTGCATCAGCATTCACATTTGGAAGAGAAGATGTAATTCCCGATATGTTTATCGAGATTCTAAAGAAATCCGATTCAGAAAATAAATTGTATAACAAATTGAATTACTATTTGGCAAGACATATTGAATTGGACGGCGACGAACATGGTCCACTTTCCTTGCAAATGATTTCTGAACTTTGCGGTACGGACTCAAAAAAATGGGAAGAAACCTTGGAGGTAGCAAAACAAGCACTACACCATAGAATCAATTTGTGGGATGCTATTGCTGACCTGATTGAAAAGAAAAAGCAAGTACACCCTGCTGAACTAATTGCTACAGCTAGCGTATAAATAGTAGTAAACGCCACTTCAAGGAGTTCTATCAGAATAATAAAATAAAAAGGTCCATTTCTATTAATAGAAATGGACCTTTTTGTTGAGATTACTATGAGATTTAAATTAACCTGGCTAAAACGAGTTAGACAAACGAACAACGGCTTCCTGTAATAGAAATATAAAAAATCATTTACATCCGATCCTTTTTAATTCAAACATGCTACAGATAGAATAATAGTAGGGATCTCACTGCGAATAATTTATTCACTATCACCTTATTTGATGATGCATAAAAATACCAGAATACAGTTATTTTATAACATTAGTTATTATTGTAAATTACTAATAATTGTTGTAACTTGCTAATATGTAATTAGTTATAACTAATAGGCGACACCCGAAAAGCCGATATTAAAGAGAGTAGGGCACTATAAATAATATATATCATGGGATTTTACGTAAAAGAACCAGTAGACCTATCAAAAATTAGAGTTTACTATCTATGGACAGGCTTTGAGGTACCAGGGGTATTTATCGTCAATGTCGAAGGTGATGCACCTAACTATTCGTATGGCTTTGACCTTATTCGCGACCCACATTTTGTCGGGGGATTAAAAATTGACTCCATGGGATGGACTGGCCCTTTAGATCAAGGTACAAGTCACTATAAAGTCAACGGCTCTTTCCCGGGAGAGTTTAGATCTAAAATCGTGATTTCAGGTTCGAATGGAGACTTCCTTATAAATGTCGAAGAAGTACCACACGATCAAGTAGATAAACTCATAAAAAGATGGGTAGAAGTAAGTAAGCAGGTGGTTTCATCCTCGAATTAAGAAACCAGATTCCTGGAAGATCAATAGTTAATTTAATCAGATATCTATCTAATTAAGATTGAACCACTGACTTTTAGCTATATCTAGAGAACTACGACACACTGAACAAAAAAAGGTCTATTTCAATTAATGAAATGGACCTTTTTTATTGAGCCTACTATGAGATTGGAATCAACCTGTCTAAAGCCATTTTGACAGGCCTGCCAGGCTTGCGCTAGTTAGACGGTTCTACCTGGCTAAAACCATTTAGACAGGCTCACGATATCTTCTTTACCAAAGAAACATTCAAAAACTCATACATGACCAATTACCAAATGCTTACAATCTATCTCGCTTATTTTTTGCAAGTTTTTCGCCAATTTCCTTCACCTATTTTGGTTATTTTTTCACCCTCAATTTAATTTAAGATTACTCAAAAAGTTCCTGAATTTATGGGTTGATTTTAAAATTAGCTTGAAGTTGTACATTAAAAGTTCGATCGAGGAATTGTAAATAAATTATATCATTATTCATTTAATTTCCAGTCAATCAATTTTAAATTGGAGGTATCAATAATTTTTTGCACAAACAATTTAATATCACTACATTAGAAGAAATAATACAAGATAATAATTCCATTTTAAAGTTAAATAATCATGAAAAAAAATCGATCCAAGTCCATTAATATTAAAACGACTTACACCATTATTGTCTTATTTATATTTGCCTTTTTTAATCCAACCATGGCACAAACTCTGCCGGACAGTATAGTTTTACATTATAACTTTACTGGAAATGCATTTGACCAGAGTGGAAATTCATTCCATGGTACAGTGAATAATACTACCCTGACTAATGACGTAAATAATAATTCAAATGCAGCTTACCATTTTAATGGAATAAATTCACATATAACAGTACCCTACGACCCAGAACTACAACCAGATTTTCCTTTCACCATATCACTATGGATAAAAAATGACACATTATTACCTGGATATAAACTCATTTATTGTAATGATGAATTTCAAGGTAACTATAGTGGCTTCTGGATAGGTTGTAGCCCTGTAGGTTCTATTAGCGCAGGATATGGAGATGGCTTTGGACAATCTTCAAACGATAGACGTACTAAGCATTCTAACACTTTATTAAATACGGGAACCTGGTATCATATCACAGCCTCCTTCAATGGCCTAAACGATATAGATCTTTATATAGATTGTGAATTAGATGAGGGCTACTATTCTGGAAGTGGATCAACTTTGTATTATCACGGTAGTCCAGGCATTATAGGAAGAAACCTAGGTCATAATGCGAACAACTATTTCCAAGGGTCAATTGATGATATTCAATTATTTAAAGACTCCCTTACAACAAATAACTTCAACTACCTATGTAACGAAGACAGTTGCTTGATAGACCTATCTGTATCAGCAGTTGGAAATGTGCTTACCTCCAATGCTACAGGAGTATCTTATCAATGGTTAAATTGTAAAACTGGTATGACTGTAATGGTTGGAGACACCTTACAGAGTTTATCGGCATTGTTTGGGACTTATGCTGTTGAAATAACCCAAAATGGATGCGTTGATACTTCAGCCTGTTTCGGCCGAATTAGTACAATTTTAGGAATCTCAGAAGAAAATCAATTAGAAGAGATTTCAGTTTATCCTAATCCAACAAGAGGCCTAATTCACATTAACTTAGGAAAGTTAAAAAAGTTTGATTTAAAAATAGTTAATGTAATTGGTGAATTAATTTATCAGGATAATGATATTCAGGGAGCCAAATACGAGTTGGAACTCAATACACCAGCAGGAGTATATTTTATCGAAATAAATTCCTCTATAGGGAAAAAGCGATTTAAAATAGTTAAGAATTAATCAACCCCGGCTCCCGCCAGTTTGTAACTGGTGGCTTGTAATCAAATCATAACACGCGAAACATACAAAACCAATAAAAGGTCCACTTCTTCCGAAATGGACCTTTTTACATTTTCAAGAGCCAACGATGAGAATTGAACTCATGGCCTCTTCCTTACCAAGGAAACACTTAAAATTTCGCAACAAACTAACGTGGTGACACTTACAAGATTTATCAAATATTTTTTGCAAGTTTATTTGGCTAATATTTGACCTTAATACTGACAAGTTACACCTAACTTTTTAAAAAAATTACTGATTTCAGGAGTTGATTTTTGGGTCGTTCTGATCTATATTGTTATCCGTTTAAAACATTCCTCAAAATCCGCTTTTGAGTGAGGCGAATGGGCAGGAAAATGGAAAAATAAAGATGTATCTTTAGCCATACGTAAGGTACAATGTAACAAAACGTCTTGTATCACTTTTAAAATAAATCTAATTAATATCTTTACCGGACTATCTAAAGGTGAAAATTATGCAAGACAATAAGATGCTATCTTATATTAAAGATGTTCTAGAAAATATGCCAACAGGCTGGCTGAATCTAACAACTCATCGATTAGACATTTATGATGAAAAATTGGCTAAAGTTCAATTCTTAGAGCAGTTTGAAATCTTATTTAATGACAATAATTCTGAATCATCAGCCCTAAGTGAATTACCCACTGCTTTCGACTATATCCGATTAGGTCATCCATTATCTTGCTTACTAGAATGGGGAATTGCTAACTTAAATAATCTAAAATCAGAAGATGTAATAAGTTTTTCATCAATGACGACTCCTGTTTTAGCAGTTCTAAGAAAGAACTTATTAGATAATAAAAACACCCAAATTATTTATACAGGTGAATTACCAGACCGGTTTGACACCGAAGTAATAAGGAGTATTTATGGTTATAAATTTGATTTAAAGAAAGTTGAGAATGTAGAAGAGATTTCTGTGTTTAACGGAAGTACCATTTTCATTTCACAACAAGATGATATCTGTAGTTTTGATCTCACACCAAATGTTGACTTTTTTATCAATATTCATTCTCACTTAGGAAGTATTTTATTAGTAAATGGTGAACAAAATGAAAGTTATATCTCAGAAATTCAACATGTAAGAAGAAGAGAGACCATTGCAATGACACCAGCCAATACTCTTGTTGCCTTAAAGTTACTAATAGAGCAATCTTCTTTTGATAATAAGGAAAGCAATGTCGAAACCAACAAAGCACTTGTCTTAGATTCAATTAAAGAGATTACAGGAACAAATATAAAAGCACTAGTTGGTTCTAGTGGACTATCTATGCAATATGCTATTGTTATGGGGTTAGTTCATGATGCGCTGGAAAAACATAAAGGAAAAGCTATCAAAATTATAGTTCCTCCAAATTGTTATGGTGGAACAAATGACCAAGCAAGACGAGTTGCTGCTTGCATTGAGAATGTTGAAGTTATGGATTTACCAGTTGATGGTGATAACGATATGGTTCAAAGCATTGATATCGTTTTAGATAAAATTGCTAACGAAGATGCTATCCCATACATAATTGCAGAAATTCCGACAAACCCTAGAGTTGAAGTTCCAGATCTTATAAAATTAAAAGATGTTTTAAGTAAAGACCGTAAAACTAAAAATGGTGAAATTGCA
>MAAC01005973.1_pt1 | contig 45380 bp, 42 predicted proteins | sample 1115981 | NCBI WGS metagenome assembly MAAC01 (sample SAMN04961126, study PRJNA320927) | seawater metagenome | isolation source: sample BD02T64 sea water enriched with oil for 64 days | place: USA:Gulf of Mexico | collected 2013-07-27 | reverse complement strand
TAGATCGTGATGATTTAAAAGATATGGGTACCATCCTTTGGGCTGAAACAGTTAAAGCCATTAGAAGAATGAATCCTAATACAACTTTGGAAACCTTGATCCCAGATTTTCAAGGGATGCCAAAACACTTAGACAAAATATTAGCAGTTCATCCAGAGATTATTTCACATAATATGGAAACTGTAAAACGACTAACTAGAGAAGTAAGGATTCAAGCAAAATACGAACGTAGTTTAGAAGTTTTAAGGTATTTAAAAGAACAAGGAGCACCTAGAACTAAAAGTGGAATTATGTTAGGTTTAGGTGAAACTGAAGAGGAAGTACTACAAACTATGGAAGATTTACGAAATGTAGGTCTTGATATCATTACTATAGGTCAATATTTACAGCCCTCTAAAAAACATTTATCTGTAAAAGATTTTATTACACCTGAACAGTTCAAAAAATATGAAAAAATTGGACTTGAGATGGGATTCCGTCATGTAGAAAGTGGTGCTTTGGTAAGGTCTTCTTATAAAGCTCAAAAACACCTTACCTAATAGTCGAAAACTATGGATAAGACTATTAAAGTTGGTATTAACGGATTTGGAAGAATAGGAAGAACCCTTTTTAGATTACTTCTAGATCACCCTACAATTCAAGTGGCAGCAATCAATGATCTTTCTGACACAAAAACATTGAGTCATTTATTAAAATATGATAGTATACACGGAGTTTTAGATAAAAAAATAAGTCATTCAGAAAACGAAATAATTGTATCTGGAAATCCCATACAATTTTCTTCAAACAAAAATATTGAAGAATTAATGTGGACAGGTATTGATATTGTAATTGAATGTTCTGGGAAATTTAAATCCCGAGAACTTCTACAACATCATATTAATAATGGAGCAAAAAAGGTAATATTAACCGTTCCGCCTTTAGACGATTCTATTAAAATGGTGGTTATAGGGGTTAATTCAAAATCAATTACTTCAGAGGATACCATTATTTCAAATGCATCTTGCACCACTAATAATGCTGCGCCAATGCTTAAAATAATCAATGCCTTTTGTGGGATTGAGCAAGCCTATATAACCACAGTTCATTCGTATACCACCGATCAAAGTTTACATGACCAGCCTCATAGAGACTTACGTAGAGCCCGTGCGGCAAGTCAGTCAATTGTCCCAACAACTACAGGGGCTGCCAAGGCACTAACTAAAATATTTCCAGAATTAGATTCGGTAATTGGTGGCTGTGGAATAAGAGTCCCCATACCTAATGGTTCCTTAACAGACATTACAATTAATGTAAAAAAAGAAGTAAGTATAGAAGCAATTAACAATGCTTTTAAACAAGCGTCAGAGACTAGTTTAAAAGGAATCCTTCAATATACCGAAGACCCTATAGTTTCAGTAGATATTATTGGCAACAAACATTCATGTATTTTTGATTCCGAAATGACTTCAGTAATAGGGAAAATGGTGAAAATTATAGGGTGGTATGATAATGAAGTGGGGTATTCATCGAGAATAATCGATTTAATCCTACAAATATCTAGGAAATAAGTATATTTAGCGATAAAGCATAAGGACTTAATGAGCACCATTTTTATAAAATATTTGCTAATAATACCCGTTTTCGTTTGCCTCTTTTTAACATTTAATGTTAATGCACAAGAGACTAAACAAGATACCCTTTCATATATTAAAAACTATCAAGAAGAGGCAAATAAGGCCATTCGTACATTAGATTTTGATATTGCATTTAATAATCTTAATAAAGCTAGTAGTCTAGCCTCTTCAACAAAAAACTATCTTTCAAAAGCTAGTATTCATATAAGTTTTGCTGAATTACAATATAATTTGCATAATTATAATGCTGCTATTTCAGCAACCACAAAAGCTATAGCTTTACTTAACAAAAAGGAGAGTCAACAACAATTAGGTATAGCATATAATTTACGTGCGTTAGCTTTTATCAAAACAAATAATTTTATTGAAGCTGAAAATTACTTAAAAGATGCAGATAAATTCTTTACAAAATTAAATGATGAAAAAAATCTAGCAAAAGTAATTTTTGCTTTTGGAATTTTAGAAATAGAAAAAGGGAATCCAAAAATTGCAATTAATTATTTTGAAGCAGCAATTCCTATTTTAAAATCATATAAACTAGAACATCAAGAAGCTGAGTCCTACTTGCTTGAGATTGAAGCGATACTTAAACTAGAAGAAACAAAAGACAATATAAATATTAATCATGCAAGATTAATCTTAGAGAAAGCAATTCGAATAATAGATGATAATTCATACCATGGATTAAAAATTGAAAGTTATAAATTTTCCTATCAATTAGCATTAAGAGAAAATAATATTACTAAGGCAGATGAACTTATTTCTCTATACATCATAAAAAAAGATTCTATTAACAATGTTTACATTAATGCAATATCCAAAAGTCTTATTTCTGAAACTAATGTTGGAGATTTAAACGAGATTATAGCTACCCAAAAAAGTGATTTAGATGAAAAGCAAAAGTCTATTACCTTTGGTAAAGTAACAACAGGATTAAGTATTGCTTTAATTATTATACTCTCTCTTTTAGCGCTTTCATTATTTAAAAATAATAATTTAAGAGCAAAAGCAAATGACCTTTTAAAAGACAAAAACATAGAGCTTACACTTGCTAAAGAAAAAGCAGAAAGAGCTTCACTTGCTAAAGCTCAATTTTTATCTACAATAACTCATGAGCTTAGAACACCACTCTATGCCGTAACTGGACTTACTCATTTATTATTAGAAGAAAACCCAAAACCTAACCAAAAAGAACACTTAAATTCATTAAAATTTTCGGGTGAATATTTACTATCTCTTATCAATAATATTTTAGATTTAAATAAATTAGAAGCTAATAAAGTAGAAATAGAAAAAACCACTTTTAGTCTAAAGAAAAGAATCAATGATGTTTTAGTAGCATTAAAGAAAACTGCTGAAGACCGAAAAAACAGTTTGCACTTTGAATTTGATGAATCTATCCCAGAAAAATTAATTGGCGATCCATTAAAACTTTCACAGGTACTTATTAATCTAATAGGCAATTCTGTAAAATTTACTCAAAATGGAAAAGTCACCATTCGAGTTCAAATTAATAAAAGCACAAAGGACAAAGTTGATCTTCGTATAGAAGTTGAAGACAATGGCGTTGGAATTTCTAAGAAAAAGCAAAAAAGTATATTTGAAACATTTAACCAAGGATCGCTTCAAATTAATAGAAAATTTGGTGGTTCTGGTCTAGGGCTTTCTATTGTAAAGAACTTACTGGAGCTAATGAACAGTAAAATATATTTAGAAAGCACCTTAGGGAAAGGATCAAAATTTTGGTTTGATATCTCTTTTAACATTTCTGAAAAATCCAATGATGAACTTGGAGCTGAAAATGTAAAATACAAAATTGATTATGCTGCTTTAGAAAATGTTTCGATTCTTGTAGTAGAAGACAATAAAATAAACCAAATGATTACCAAAAAAATTCTTGAAAAGAATAAGATGGTTTGTTTAGTTGCAGATAATGGAATGGATGCTATAAAAATGGTTCATGAAAATAATTTTGAATTAATATTAATGGATATACATATGCCGGGTATCAGCGGTATAGAAACCACTCAAAAAATAAGAGAGTTTAACAAACAACTCCCAATTATCGCATTAACGGCTGTAACTATAGATGAAAATCTAGATGAATTTTATAAGGCTGGTTTTAACGAAATTATTCCAAAACCATTTAAACCTGAAGATTTCTTTGAAAAAATTTATCGAACACTCGAATCAAGTAAATCAGCAATCAATTAATTGTTCTTGCTAAAACTCTCTATTTCATTTATAATATATTCTTTAAAAAACTCCTCTTGGTTTTTCAATATAATTGTTTTTATTGGCAGGTAATAAATAGCAAATTTCTCCAGTTTAGATTGCAAGCGCATAAAATCCTTTTCCGTAGTAAGTATGATATCTTTCTCTTTGAGTTGTTTTAAATCTGAAGTTGAAAAATGGTGATGATCTGGATATTTTAGATGTTCAAAATTTAACTCTTTTCTTTTTAAATAATCGACTAAAGGTTTCGGGTTTGCAATCCCAGTAACTAGAGTAAACGATTTATCTTTAAGGAAATGTAGTGAAAGTGTTTCGCTAACCCCAATGATGTTCTCATCATATCCAATTTTTGAAAAGTATATTTTCTGATGCGGTTTTAAATTAAGCATCCACTGAATTTCTTGCAACTTCGCATAAGCAACACCTTCTGGGCATTTTGTTACTATAATAATGTCAGCTCGCTTTGCTCCTCTTCTAGATTCTCGTAAATTACCTGTTGGTAATATATAATCATTTATATACAAATCGTTGAAAGTGGTCAACAATACATATGTTGAAGCTTTTACTTTTCTATGTTGAAAGGCATCGTCTAATAATATAACATCTGCCTTTACTTTTAGATTTTCAATTCCCTCTTGTCTATCAGCACAAACAGCAACAGTAACTTCTGGAAAATTTTGTTTGAACTGTAAAGGTTCATCCCCAACTTCTTCAGCAGTACTTTTATTTAAAACTTCTTTAAAACCTGTTGTTTTCCTTTTATAGCCGCGGCTTAAAACTGCAACCTGATATTCTTTATTTAAAAAATCAATTAATAATTCAATCATTGGAGACTTCCCTGTTCCACCAGTAGAAAGGTTTCCAACACAAATTATAGGAGTAGTATAACTTTTACTTTCAAACCATCCCTTGTTGTAAAATATATTCCGCAATGCAGTAATTCCACCATACAACCAAGAAAAAGGAAAAAGAATTTTCCGAATAATATTCATAAAGCGAAAATACAAATTCCAATGACAACGAGAATATCATACTTATTATTTTAAACCATATTCTATTATCTTTACCATAAAATAGAATGTATGAAGATTAAAGAAGTTATTATTCTACTTGAAGAGTTAGCCCCGATTTCTTATACCGAAGACTTTGACAATACAGGATTATTAGTAGGGGATAAAAACAATACCGTTTCTGGGGTATTAGTCACCTTAGATACTTTAGAAAGTGTTGTGGACGAAGCTATAACAAACAACTGCAACCTTATTATAAGTTTTCATCCAATTATTTTTTCTGGATTGAAAAAACTTACTGGAAGAAATTATGTAGAACGTACTGTCATTAAAGCCATAAAAAACAACATTGCCATTTTTGCAATTCATACGGCTTTAGACAATTCATGGAATGGAGTTAATGCCATGATTTGTGATAAATTAAATCTTAAAAAAAGAAAAATATTAATACCCAAAAACAGTACCATCCAAAAACTTATTACTTATGTACCCAATGAAAGTGCAGAAAAGGTACGAAATGCCTTATTTAATTCTGGAGCTGGAAACATAGGAAATTACAGTAATTGTAGTTTTAATATGGAAGGAATTGGAAGTTATATGGGAAATGATGAGTCGAATCCAGTTATAGGTGAAAGAAGAGAGATTAGGTTTGAAAAAGAAGTGCAAATTGGAATAACCTATCAAAAACATGTACAGTCTTCCGTATTAAAAGCATTATTTACATCTCATCCCTATGAAGAAGTGGCATACGAAATAACCACATTAGACAACAATAACCAACAAATAGGAATGGGAATGATTGGCGAGTTGAATGCTCCACTAAATGAAAATGATTTTTTAAAGTTTCTAAAAGAGTCTATGAATACAAAATGTGTTCGTCATTCTAAATTAACTCAACAAACAATTTCAAAAATTGCAGTTTTAGGTGGAAGTGGAAGTTTTGCTATTCAAGCAGCAAAACAAGCTGGTGCAGACGCTTTTGTAACTGCAGATCTTAAATATCATGATTTTTTTAATGCTGAAAATAGTATACTACTTGCTGATATTGGTCATTATGAAAGTGAACAATACACAAAAGAGCTTTTAGTTTCTTTCCTTAACAAAAAAATTACTACTTTTGCAGTCGTTTTATCACAAATAAACACCAATCCAATCACCTATTATTAAAGTATGGCAAAGAAAACAGAAATAACTGTAGAAGAGAAGTTAAGAGCTTTATTTGATTTACAATTAATCGATTCTCGTATTGACAAAATTAGAGATATTCGTGGAGAACTTCCATTAGAAGTTGAAGATCTTGAAGACGAATTAGCTGGTATGAATACTCGTCTTGAAAAATTAGTAGACGGTATTGAGGTAATTGAGAATGATATTTCAAGCAAGAAAAATCAGATTGAAGAATCTAAAGTTCTTATCAAAAAATACACGAAACAACAAGACAACGTTCGTAACAATAGAGAATACAACTCTTTAAGTAAGGAAATTGAATTTCAAGAATTAGAAATTGAATTAGACGAAAAACATATTAGAGAATTTAAGGCTCAAATAGAACAAAAAAATGTAATAGTTGAAGAAACTAAATCTAGACTTAAATCTCGTGAAGATCATTTAAAACATAAGCAAGGTGAACTTGATGAAATATTAGCAGAGACTGAGAAAGAAGAACAAGCTTTACTAAAAAAATCTACTTCTTATGAGAAAAAAATCGAAGAGCGTCTTGTAAAAGCTTATAAGAGAATTAGAGATAACGCAAAAAACGGATTAGCTGTTGTTGCTATTGATCGTGGAGCTTCTGGAGGATCTTTCTTCACCATTCCACCTCAAATTCAAATGGAAATTGCAAGTCGTAAAAAAATTATTACAGACGAGCATAGTGGTAGAATCTTAGTAGATTTAGAACTTGCTACTGAAGAACAAGAAAAAATGGAAAAACTATTTAAAAAATTGTAATCCATTAAAACTTATACATTACTAAAGCCTTCATCCTAAATGAAGGCTTTTTTTTTATATAAAAAAGAAAGGTATTTTTGAGGAATACGACGTAGCAGATAAATAATTTTATCATGAAAAAAATAATCTTCTTTGCTTTAACAACCATTTTGTTTGCCTTTTCTGGAGCATGTCAACTTTCTATTAAAAAAGAAGTATCACCTCAAAAGTTGTTAACTCCTGTACAAGTGGAAAGTCAGAATGGCTTAAAAAGAGCCTACTTTGCCAGTGGTTGTTTTTGGTGTGTTGAAGCAATTTATGAAAGTGTAAAAGGTGTCAAAGAATCTATTTCTGGCTATAGTGGCGGTCATACGAATAATCCTACCTACGAGAAAAGTAATACTGGAAATACAGGTCATGCAGAAGCAGTAGAAATTATATACAATCCAGAGGTTATCACTTTCACCCAATTGGTCGATGTTTATTTTGCTTCTCAAAATATAATTCAAGTTAATGGACAAGGACCAGATAAAGGTTCTCAATATAGATCCATTGTTTTTTACCAGAATGCTGAAGAAAAGAAAATAATAGCCAATAAAATCAAGTATTTAAATAATCAATTGGGAAATAAAAAAGTTGCTGCAGAGGTTCTCCCCTTTCAAAAATTTTGGATTGGAGAAGATTACCATCAAAATTATGAAAGACTTCATCCAGAAAACCCATACATCCAAAATGTATCTATCCCTAGATTGAAAAGGTTTCAAAAAAACTATCCAGAATTACTAAAAGAAAATGCAAAACATTAAACTAGTATAGTTTCTTTGCTTTTATTTCAAAAATTAATGGGTACAATTTATTTGACAATTCAAACATATCCTCTTTATTCTTAACTAAATTTGGAAATATATTATATGGCGATGCATCGTGTTCTTTTAATAATTCTATGGTTAAACCTGCATTAATCAACGAATTTATCACTTCACTTAAACTGTGATTCCAACCATATTCTTTACTAATCATTTTAGAATTTTCATTTGCATAGGTCCCTTCATATTCTTCATAGATTGCTTCTTTCTGCATATAACCATATTCTAATTTTGGAGGATTACTAGTATAATCAAACATCCAAGCGATAGGATGAAATTCAACAATATAAAACACTCCATTTGGTTTTAACCGTTCAGATATCATTTTTGCCCATGGCTCTAGATTTGGTAACCACCCAATAGTACCATAACTGGTGAAAATAATATCGTATTTTTCAGAAATATGATTGGAAACATCTAAAACATTACAACATATAAATTTTGTTTCTAATTCAAGTTCTTTAGTAAGTTTTCTTGCCAAATTTATACCTTCTTCAGATAAGTCTATGCCAGTACTGTTTGCCCCCATCCTACTCCAACTCAATGTATCTTGTCCAAAATGACATTGTAAATGCAATAAAGATTTTCCAGAAACATCTCCTAAAGCTTCTAGTTCATATACATTTAATGAAGATTCTCCATTTTTAAAACCCTCCATATTATAAAATTCACTTGCAGCATGAATTGCTACTTTTTTATTCCAGGTTTCTCGGTTCGTTTCAAATGCTTTCTTTAAATTCATTATAACATATTTCGATAAAAATAGGAAATACAATTAAGGTATTTAAACAAATTATAATTCCTATTTTTGTTTGAAGCTAAAATAAACAATTTGAATGTTTGAAAACAATCTAAATTACGCTCAAAAACAAGATCAAAAAGATTCTTTAAAAAATTATAGAGAAAAGTTTTTAATCCCTACCAATACTGAAGGTAATGAACTTGTTTACCTCTGTGGAAATTCTTTAGGTTTACAACCAAAAAAAACTGCTGAATATCTAGATCAAGAATTAAATGACTGGGCAAAATTTGGAGTTGAAGGTCATACCGATGCTAAAAACCCTTGGTTACCTTACCATGAGTTTTTAACCAATTCTATGGCCAAAATTGTTGGCGCAAAACCCAATGAAGTTGTAATTATGAATAGCCTTACGGCCAATCTTCATTTTATGATGGTTTCATTTTATCAGCCTACAAAAACAAAATATAAAATTATAATTGAAAGCGATGCTTTTCCTTCCGATAAATATGCAGTAGAGAGTCAATTAAAATTTCACGGATTCGATGCAAATGAAGGGTTGATATTATGGAAACCTAGAGAAGGAGAGGAATTATGTCGATTTGAAGATTTAGAAAAAATAATGAAAACTCAAGGAGATGAAATTGCATTAATAATGATTGGCAACACTAATTATTATTCAGGACAATCATTTCCTTTAAAAAAAATAACAGAGCTTGGTCACCAACACAATTGTATCGTTGGGTTTGATTTAGCCCATGGCGTCGGAAATATACAACCTAATTTACACGATGTTGGCGCTGATTTTGCTGTATGGTGCACTTATAAATATCTTAATAGTGGTCCAGGAAGTTTGGGGGGTTGTTTTGTTCATGAACGTCACGCCAACAATCTAGATTTAAATCGTTTTACAGGATGGTGGGGACATAACAAACAAACTCGATTTAATATGCGCCATGATTTTGATGCTTTATCTGGAGCAGAAGGTTGGCAACTAAGTAATCCTTCTATTCTTTCTATGGCAGCAATACGAGCATCATTAGATGTTTTTGAAGAAGCTGGTTTTGATAATATTATAAAAAAATCTAAAAAATTAACTGGATATTTAGAATATTTAATTGAAGAACTCAACGATGATAGAATTCATATTATCACCCCAAAAAATCCAGAAGAAAGAGGCTGTCAATTATCTATTCAAGTAAAAAGTGCAGATAAACAATTACATACTCAATTAACAAATGCAGGTGTAATTAGTGATTGGAGAGAACCCGATGTAATAAGAGTTGCTCCTGCTCCACTGTACAATAGTTTTGTAGATGTATATATCTTTATAGAGCGATTAAAAAAGGTATTAAATTAAATGTCTCCTCGAGCGCAGTCGAGAGGTTATTAGTTATAGAAAAGTATTTAGGTCTCGACTGCGCTCGACCAGATAAAATTTATTATGAATCGAAAAGAAAACATACTTATCATTGGTGCAGGTCTTTGCGGAAGCCTTCTAGCCTTAAGATTAGGACAAAGAGGATATGATATCACTTTGGTAGAAAAACGTCCCGATTTACGAAAAGTAAAACAAGATGCCGGGCGCTCTATTAATTTAGCATTTTCAGATCGTGGAGTTAAAGCAATGCGAATGGTTGGCTTAGAAGAAGAGGTGAAGAAGCTTTGCTTACCCATGCTAGGAAGAATGATTCATGACAAGCAAGGCAACAAATTTATGAGTCCATATAGTGGAAATAAAGAAAAATACATCAATTCAATTTCTCGCCCTGGATTAAATATGATATTGTTAGATGCAGCAGAAAAGCTTCCTAATGTCAGATTAATTTTTAACCAGAGTTGTGAATCTGTTGATTTAAAAAATACAAGAGCAACTTTTAAGGATTACTTTACCAAAGAAAAGTCTGAGCTCACTGCCGATTATATTTTTGGTACGGATGGTTCTGGAAGTGCTGTGAGAAATAATATGTTTACTGAAAAACAGCTTCGTTTAAGTTTTTCTATAGATTGGCTAACCCATAGTTATAAAGAGCTTACCATTCCAGCAATGGAAAATGGTGGTTTTAGAACCGATAATAATGCCTTACATATTTGGCCTAGAGGTGAAAATATGTTGATTGCACTTCCAAATTTAGACGGAAGTTTTACCGTTACACTATTTTTATCTCATGAAACGGGAGCCGATAATTTTGAAAAATTGAACAGTCCCGAAAAAGTCTTGGAATACTTTGAAAGAGAATTTCCAGATGCAAAAGCATTAATGCCTAATCTAGTAGAAGAGTTTTTTGAGAATCCAACTGGATCCTTAGGTACTGTTAAATGTTTTCCTTGGAGTACTTATAAAAAAACGCTAATTATTGGAGATGCTGCACACGCAATTGTTCCGTTTTACGGACAGGGAATGAACGCTTCTTTTGAAGATGTTGTTGTTTTAGATAAATATATTGAAAAGTATGATGGAGATTGGAAAACCATTTTTTCTGAATATCAAAAAGAAAGAAAAGTTGATGCCGATGCCATTGCGGATTTAGCTATTGATAATTTTTCAGAAATGAAAGAGCATACCGCTAATCCTTTATTTCAGCAAAAAAGAAAATTAGAAATCGCATTTGAAGATAATTATCCAAAGCGATACAATTCTAAATATTCCTTAGTAACTTTTAACGAGGACATCCCATATTCAGTTGCCATGAGAAGAGGTCGTGCACAAGACAAAGCTATTTTGAATCTCTTAGATAACGATAAGCTTACTGAAGACATGGGATTAAAAGAAAAATTGGATTTAGTACTAAACGAAACTAAAAACATCTTACAAGATGATGATGTTGCAAAAAACCTATAATCTATGAAGAAAAATTCTGAAGAAAAAAAAGTTACTCCAAGAGGTGCCTATCCACACGTAAAACGTGTTGGTGATTTTATTTTTGTTTCTGGGACTAGTTCTCGAAGAGCTGATAACACTATTGAAGGTGTCGAAATCGTTGACAATATGGGAACTAAACGATTGGATGCGAAAAAGCAAACACAAGCAGTACTTCGTAATATTGAAAAAAACTTAGCTAAAAAAGGTGCTACATTAAAAGATGTTGTAGATGTTACATCCTTTTTAGTGAATATGAATGATTTCGCTGGGTATAATGAAGCCTATGGTGAGTTCTTCGACAAAGAAACAGGTCCCACAAGAACAACAGTTGCGGTTCATCAATTACCTCATCCAGATTTGGTGGTGGAAATTAAAGTGATGGCGTATAAAAAGCTGTAAGCAAGAATAAATTAATTACATAAAGATATCCGTTTTCACGGGCATAACATGAAAAAAATACTAAACTATATTAACGGAGTGTATTGCGAACCCTTTTCAGGTGATTGGTTAGATAATTACAATCCGTCTAAGGGTGAAGTATATTCTAAAATTGCATATTCCTCTTTAGAAGATGTTGAGAGAGCCTATGAAGCTGCAAAAGATGCCTTTCCACTATGGTCAAATACAACTATTGATGAAAGAAGTAAAATCCTTTTAAAAATAGCTTCTCTTATTGAAGAAAACCTAGATTCTTTAGCAAAAGCTGAAGCATTAGATAATGGTAAGCCATTAAGTTTGGCTAAAGCTGTAGACATTCCCAGAGCCTCGAGTAATTTTCGTTTTTTCGCCCATGCCATCACTCAATTTGCTAGTGAAGCTCATGAAAGTGTGGGTCTAAACACCATGAACTTTACCTTACGCCAACCAATTGGTGTCGTAGGGTGTATTTCACCTTGGAATCTTCCACTTTATTTATTTACCTGGAAAATAGCTCCTGCTATTGCTGCTGGAAATACTGTGGTTGCAAAACCAAGTGAGATCACTCCAATGACAGCCTATTTATTGGGTGAAATATGTACAAAAGCAGGCTTGCCAAAAGGGGTTTTAAACATTGTTCACGGTACAGGTCCATCTGCCGGACAAGCGATTGTAGCGCATCCAAATATAAAAGCGATATCGTTTACAGGTGGAACAGCAACAGGAGAACATATAGCCAGAACTGCCGCTCCGATGTTTAAAAAATTATCTTTAGAATTGGGTGGGAAAAATCCAAATCTCATTTTTGCAGATTGCAATTATGATAAAATGTTATCGGTAACTTTAAAATCTTCCTTTGCCAATCAGGGACAAATTTGCCTTTGTGGAAGTAGAATATTTGTTGAAAAATCAATGTATTCAAAATTTAAAAAGGACTTTGTTGCTAAAGTAAAAGAATTAAAAGTTGGCAATCCCTTTGATGAGGACACCAATATTGGAGCCTTAGTATCTAAACCACACCTAGATAAAGTAAAGTCCTATATAGACCTAGCAAAAGAAGAAGGCGGTAAGATATTATGTGGTGGAAATACAGTTACAGTGGATGGTTCTGAAAATGGTTATTATTTAGAGCCGACAGTTATTGAGATATCTAACAATCAATGTCGGGTGAATCAGGAAGAGATTTTTGGACCAGTGGTTACCATTATGCCTTTTGAAACCGAGGAAGAAGTCTTACAAATGGCAAATAGTGTAAAATATGGACTTTCTGCAACGGTTTGGACAAGCAACCTAGATCGTACCATGAGAATTTCAAAACAAATAGAAGCCGGTATTGTATGGGTAAACACGTGGCTAAACAGAGATTTAAGAACCCCATTTGGTGGCGTTAAAAACAGCGGTGTTGGTCGTGAAGGAGGTTTTGAAGCCTTGAAGTTCTTTACGGAACAAAAAAATGTATGTATAAAATATGATGACTAATATTTGTACCCTTCGATACGTCCCTAAAAAAACGGGACACTCAGGGTTCTCAGATTGATGAGTGATTTTTGGGTAAAAATTGTATCGAAGTAACTAAAAAAATAAACTAATAAAAAATGAACCTCAACTTTAAAAATAAAAACGCATTAATCTGTGGAAGTACTGCAGGAATTGGAAAAGCATCCGCAATAGAATTAGCATCTTTAGGAGCAACAATAACATTAGTTGCTAGAAATGAAGAAAAACTAAAACAAGTACTTTCAGAATTGCCTTCAGAAAATGGACAAGAGCATCAATATTTAATAGCCGATTTTAATAAACCTGAAGAATTAAAAACAATTGTAAGCAAGGCTACAGAAAATAAAAATTATCATATTCTTTTAAATAATACTGGAGGTCCAAAAGGAGGTCCCGTTATTAATGCTGATCTTTCAGAATTTGAAAATGCCTTCAGACAGCATTTACAATCCAACCATATTTTGGTACAGACGATAGCTCCTGGAATGAAAGAAGAAGGTTATGGAAGAATAATCAATATTATTTCTACTTCAGTAAAACAACCTATTGAAGGATTAGGAGTGAGTAATACCATTCGTGGAGCCGTTGCCAATTGGAGTAAAACATTAGCTTCAGAACTAGGGCCTTTCGGAATTACTGTAAATAACATCCTTCCTGGAGCAACAGCAACAGAAAGACTTACAGACATACTTCATAATGTGGCTAAAAAAATTGATGGAACTTATGAAGATGCTGAAAATTTGATGAAAAATGTAACTCCAGCAAAACGTTTTGCACAACCTGAAGAAATCGCTTATGCTGTTGCTTTTTTAGCAAGTGATGCTGCTGGGTATATTAATGGGATTAATTTACCAGTAGATGGTGGTAGAACAAAATCTTTGTAACTTTAAACCATGAAAAGAAAACTTCGCATAAACGGCCATTCACATTTACTTCCTTATCCAGAAGAAATTCCTGATTTCATGAAAGAAAAAGGAATTTTTTGGGTAGATAAGGATCGAAACTTTATGCTTCAAAAAAATTGGAAACGCCCAGTTACCGATTCCAGTTTCTTTTTAGATGAAAAGCTCCAATGGATGGAGAAATACAATATAGATCATGCGGTAGTTCTTAATCTTTCGCAATTATATGGAAACGGTTTGCGCTTGGAAGAAATGAAACAGGCCTTGCGTTTTCAAAATGATTTTAATGCAAAAGTTCAGCGAGATCATCCTTCAAAATTTACTTGTGGATTTGTAGTACATCCTGGTTATGGAAGAGGCGCTCTATGGGAAATTGAACGTTGTGTAGAAGAGTTAGGAATGCGTTTATTATGTCTCCCAACGCATTATATGGATACTATTGGAACTTGGCGTTGCATCTTTGATGAAGAAAACATCCCAATTTTTGAAATGGCAAACAAGTATAATCTTGCTGTAGAAATTCATCCATATGATGGTGAAAAATTTATCAAGCTTGAAAATACTGCTTGGCGCTTTCATTTAATATGGATGCTTGCACAATGTGCCGATGCTTATCACTTTTTCACTTTGAATGGATTTGCGGATAAATTTCCAAATATGCGTACTTGCTTTGCTCATGGCGGACAATTAGCTCAAATGAACTTAGGAAGACGTATACAAGGCTTTGATGGAAGGCCCGATTTATTTGAAGGTAAAACACATCCAAGGAAATCGGTTGCCCATAAAAACATCTTTTTTGATACCTTAGTTCATGACACAGGATCTCTTCAACTAATCATAAAAAATCAAACTTCCAAGCAAATATTAATGGGGCTGGATGACCCTTATCCCTTAGGGGAAATGGATAGTGAGAATCAATCTTCATATCCCGGTAAAATTTTAGATTTAGCGCATGAACAAAAACTGTTAACTTCTGAAGAATGTGATGCAATCTGGGACGATAATGTATTGCAATGGTTATTTGGAGATGACGAAAAAGGAAAACAAGAATTAATTCAGAAAATATTAAGTTAATATAATAATGACTGAAGTAGCAGAGTTTTACCTTCTATCGCATATTTTTATTTCGTTTATTGGAGCGGTATTATTAATAGCACTTTGGTTTTATATTAGAAAACAATTCAAACAAATTTTAGAAGAAAACGCTACTCAAAAAAGAGTAGATAAAGGATTGCTTTATTTGAGTTTAGCAATGTTTATCTGGGTGGTTTCTGGTACTTGGGGCTATATAAGTTATTTGTTATCATTTTCAGAAAGCGCCATATATCAAATAGGTGTTAATTTGCTATCCATTACAAATAATCTGTTTTTACTTTTAGCACTTTTCTATTTTTATTATGCCCCAAAATTTATTTATAATAACAAACGAAATGTTACTATTATATTCATTCTAATAGTAATTACTTCTTTTACAACTCTTGGCATTTCTTATTTAATTGGTGCTAATACTATATCACAAGGTGTGAAAATTAGTGGTATTCCAGATTTAGTTTTATCTGGGTTTTTATGCTATTTATTGGGAGTTTCGTTTTACCGAACATTTTCTTTTAGAGGATTATCGATAATAGCCATCGTTTCTACATTTATTATTTTATTGATGTTTGTTTCACAGCTTTCTGGTGTTTTTGTGGATTTCGGAAATGATTTTTCAAACAATCTTATTAAAATCATTGCTAAGACCTCATTGATCTGCATATTCTTAGTTTTGGCTACAACTTGGGCAATTCGGTTAGCGAGTATGCCAAAACCCAATGAGATTACCATTAATTTTATGGATTGGAGTTTGGTTAAAATCAGCATCCCAAGTAAGAACGTTTACGATAAAACAATAGATTTTGGTTCTAAAACAACACAATACAAAAATCTTTTAAAATTTGCGGTTAGAAGAAAATTCGGAGATGGAGATTCGCAAGGCATCCATGTGAATCTAGGTGGTGAAATAAAAAACCAAACCTATCTTTCCAGAATTATCCATAATATAAATGAAATATTACAATTGGAAAGAACACAGCAATTAGAAAGAAGAGATCTTTTAACATTTATTGGTGAAGGGAAATACCGTTTACGGATGATTCCTAGTAATATTACAATAGACAAAACTTTGCTTAAAGAGTTTTTAGAAAACACTGAAAACAAAGACTATAAAGACCTTTGTAATTAATTGTTTCTTCAATTACAAATTAAAACAATCCACTATTTTTTAATATAATTTAGAACAAGAGTTTATTTAAATTTCTTACTCATTTACATTGCGGCTTCATTCTAATCAATCAATTTATGAACTCCAATGAGAATTTAGTTTTCGGACACCCAAGAGGATTATTCTATTTATTTTTTGCTGAGCTATGGGAACGTTTTTCATTCTACGGAATGCGTGCTCTTTTAGTATTATATATGACAAAACATCTACTATATGATGATGATATGTCCTTCGGTATTTTCGCCGCATATATGTCTTTAGTATACGTAACTCCAATGATTGGTGGAATTTTAGCCGATAAAATATTAGGCTTTAGAAAGGCAATCCTTTTGGGTGGAGTTTTAATGGCTTTAGGGCACTTTTTTTTAACGATTGAACACCCTTTATTTTTTTATGGTTCCTTAGGCTTAATCATCGTAGGGAATGGTTTTTTTAAACCAAATATTTCTTCATTTGTAGGGGATTTGTATCATAAAGATGACTCTAGAAGAGACGCAGGGTTCACTATTTTCTATATGGGAATAAATATTGGAGCAGCAATTGCGCCTTTACTTTGTGCTTGGTTTGCTGAAGCCCTTGGCTGGCATTATGGTTTTGTACTTGCAGGAATTGGGATGGTTTTAGGTCTTTTTATTTTTAACAGAGGAATTAAAAACGATGTTTTTGAAGAAAAAGGATTGGTTAACAATACCGAATTATATTCTAAAAAAACATTGGGTATTAGCAACGGAAAAATGGTAACGATTGGTGCTTTTTTATCGGTTCCATTATTCGCATTGGTAATTAAATTTAATCAGTTTGAACATTATCTAGTTTGGGTAGTATCCTTATTCTTAATAGGGTATATTGCTTTTATCATTTATAAAGTGTCTGAAATTGAAAAAAAGAGGTTATTTGTGGTCGTATATTTTACCATTCTCTATACCTTATTCTCAGCAATTTTTGAACAAGCAGGAAGCTCCTTGACCCTTTTTGCGGATAGAAATGTAAATTTGGTTGGTATGGATGCAGCTGGTACTAACAGTATCAATGCTGGGTTCATCTTTATGCTTGCCATTCCCTTTTCTATTCTATGGACTTTTTTGAGTAACAAAAAAATTAATCCTAATTCAGCGATTAAATTTGGAATCGGTTTGTTACTATTAGGACTAGGCTTTCTTGTCTTTGCCTATTCTGCAAATGCTGCTGATTCTTTTGCAAAAACACCAATGTTCTATTTGGTATTAGGTTATTTTATTTTAACCGTGGGGGAATTGTTCCTTTCCCCAATCGGACTTTCAAAAATGACCGAATTATCTCCCCTAAAATACATTTCTTTTATCATGGGGGTTTGGTTTTCAGCAAATTTCTATGGGCATTTTTTTGCAGGTAAGATTGCAAAGTTAACTACTGTTTCGAATGGAGAAGCTAGCCTATTTTCTGAAGGTATTTTTGCTGAAATCACGGAAACAATTTCAGGCTTAAGTCCTTCAAGTATTGAATTGAAATCGGAAGCTTTTCAGCAATTATACTCCTATGTTTCAGTGTATGCAACATTTGGCATCTTCACTATAATTGTTGGTATCTTTGCAATAGCAATTTCACCAATCATTAAAAAATTGATGGGAGGTATTCAATAATAAACTATGCATTTTATTCCTGATATTTTAGACGACTATGTTGTAAATCATTCTCAACCAGAACCAGATTTGCTACAAGCTCTTAATCGTGAAACTTGGCAAAAAGTTTTGGCGCCTAGAATGTTAAGTGGTCATTTTCAAGGTCGAGTATTGAGCATCTTATCTAAATTAATTCAGCCTAAAAACATTTTAGAAATAGGCACCTATACGGGTTATTCTGCATTGTGTTTAGCGGAAGGGATGCAAACGGACGGCGAACTTCATACTATAGACACCAACGAAGAATTATACGATTTGCAACGTAAATATTTTGACAAGTCTGAATATGGAAGTCAGATTATTCAACATATTGGATATGCCTTAGAAGTTATTCCTAATTTAGATATCACTTTCGATTTGGTCTTTATAGATGCCGATAAGAAAAACTATCCCAACTATCTTGAAATTATTTTACCAAAATTAAAGAAAGGATCCGTTATTTTAAGCGATAATGTGTTGTGGAGCGGAAAAGTTTTAGAAACTATATCAAAGGATGACAACGAAACTAAAGCATTAGTTAGCTATAATAAAATGCTAAATGAACATCCTAGATTAGAAACAGTATTATTACCTATACGTGATGGGTTAACAATATCGAGAGTAAAATAGATTTTAAAACTTTCGTTTAATAGGCCCAGTTACTTTATCTACACTCTCTTTTATTTTACCAGCTTCTTTAGATATATTTTGAGTAATATCGTTGGTAAAGTCATGAATACTGTTTTTATGAGCATTAAAATCAAATCCTTCCTTTTGAGCGCTTTTATTGATCTCACTTTTAATATCGTTAGTGGCATCTTTAATTTGACGCATCCCTTTTCCTAAACCACGTGCAATTTCTGGAACTTTATCAGCTCCAAAAACCATAAGTACGATAAAGAGGATAAAAAATATCTCTGCACCACTTATAAATATAGGAATCGTTTGTGAAATCATACTGCAAATATAGACATTTTGTACATTGCATAGCCCTCAATTAAAATGATTATATTTGTTAATAATCAAAATATTAAGCGTTATGAAGAACAGAATAACTAAAATCCTTACTCCCTTTATACTTTTAATAACGGTTATATTTTTTTCTTTTACTAAAGATTTGAATGAAGATTATACTGCAATTACTGCTTTAGAAATAATTGATATCCCTGAAGATGTTAGAGCAATACTTGACAACAAATGTACAGGATGTCACAGTAATGATGCTAAAGGAGGAAAAAGTAAAATGAAAATGAATTTTGATAAGCTTAAAAATGGAGATTATTCTAAAGGAAAAACCATTAGTAAACTTGGAAAAATCACCAAACAATTGACTAAAGACAAAATGCCTCCTAAAAAGTTTTTGAATAAATACCCTGATAAAAAGTTAACAGAAAATGAACGTAAATTATTACTCAACTGGGCATCAGAACAAGGTACAATCCTAAAAAAAGAATAGGTTTTTTCTAAATTAAAATTTTTGAAAAAAAAATTAAAAATAATTGGTTTTCTTTTGTTGGTAGTTCTAGTTTTAATCCAGTTCTACCCTGTCGATACTCCCTTAACAAATTTTGACAATCCTAATGATTTATTACAAAATAATCAAGTCCCTAAAAACGTATCTTCTTTATTAAAATCGGCTTGTTATGATTGTCATTCCAATGAAACTAAATTTCCTTGGTACGCTTCTATAGCACCTTCAAAATGGTTAGTATACAGCGATATTAATAAAGGACGAGAAGAATTAAATTTTTCAGAATGGAATACAATAAACAAAGAAGACAAAGCTGATCTATTAGATGACCTATCTACTTTAGTTCTTGAAAAGGATATGCCCTTAAAAAAATACATTCTTCTTCATTCTGAAGCTAAACTTAGTCTAGAAGATCGAGAAGAAATTTCAAATTGGGCTGAATTATTACTGGAAGTTTTATATGAATAAATTTAAAAAAAATCATAAAAAAAGCCTCTAGATAACTAGAGGCTTTCATTTTCTACTAAAATTAATTTAGTTTTTATTGTCCTTTTACATTTTCTTTAAAAGAATCGAATTCGCCAACCTTTTTAGTTTTTGGCCAAGTATTATTTGAAGTATCAATATCTGCTGTTTCTTCGTCTGGGTCAACAACAATTTTAGTAATTTCTTTATCTGATGCTATTACTTTCCCAACAGATTCACTTCTTGTTTTCCAAATTTGTGCAGGATAAGTAATACGTTCAGAAGTACCATCACTATAAGTATACTCTGCTATAATAGGCATTGGAATTCCACCTGGCTTTTCAAAAGTAACCTCATAAAAGAATGATGGTTTTTTAAGTTTAGCTCTATCTTCTGGCTCTATATTATCCATAATATATTCCTGTAAAGTACTTACATCATCTAATGTTGATGTTCTCATACTTTCTTCAAAATCTTCACTCCCTTCTTCTATTAAATAAACCAATGAAGGTAAATCACTTTCTGTCATACCACGAGCTTCCATAATTTCTTTAATTTCAGTGCTCATTTTTGAAGACACATAATATGTTTTCACTTCTTTAACCCCTATATCAACTACATTAGTAGTAAAGAACCATCCTCTCCAGAACCAATCTAAGTCTACTGCTGAAGCATCTTCCATGGTACGGAAGAAATCTTCTGGAGATGGGTGTTTAAACATCCAACGTTGTGCATAGGTTTTAAATGCATAATCAAATAGATCACGCCCCATAATCGTTTCTCTTAAAATATTTAATCCTGTTGCAGGTTTAGAATATCCATTGGCACCAAAATTAAAAGTGTTTAATCCTTTGGTCATAATTGGCGCTATACTACTTTGATCACCTGCCATATATCCTACAATATTTTTTGCTGGCCCTCTTCTTGAAGGATACTTTTTATTAGGCGCAATTGCCTCAGGGTACAATTCACCAAAATCTTGTTCAGCTACATATTGTACAAAAGTGTTGATACCTTCATCCATCCAAGTCCATTGACGTTCATCACTATTAACGATCATCGGAAAATAGTTATGTCCTACCTCATGAATCACTACTCCAAACATACCATATTTTGTACGCTCACTATAAGTACCGTCTTCATCTGGTCTTCCGTAATTCCAACAAATCATAGGGTATTCCATACCTTGATTCTTTGCATGAACTGAAATTGCTTTAGGATAAGGGTAATCGAAAGTCATTCGAGAATAAGAAATTAATGTACTTGCTACAACTCTAGTAGACCATTCTTCCCATAGTGGATTTCCTTCTTTAGGGTACATAGATACTGCCATTACATCTCTATCACCAACTTTTACAGCCATCATATCCCAGATAAATCTTCTAGACGTTGCAAAAGCGTAGTCACGAACATTTTCTGCCTTAAATTTCCAGGTTTTAGTATTAGTGTCATAACTTGTTGATGCAGCATCTGCCTCATCTTGTGTTACAATAATTACAGGTTTATCATACGATTTTTTAGCATCGTTATAACGATTCATCATTTCTTTACTAAATACATCTTTTCTATTTTGTAGCGCTCCAGTTCCATCCAAAACGTGATCTGCAGGAACGGTAATACTTACTTCATAATCTCCAAAAGCTAGTGCAAATTCATCTCTACCCCAAAACTGACTGTTTTGCCATCCTTCTACATCATTATAAACTGCCATTCTTGGAAAAAACTGAGCGATAACATAGGCACGATTACCATCTGTAAATTCTTCATAACCACTACGGCCACGACCATTAACGTGATCATTTATATTATACCACCATTTTATTGAAAACGTAAAATCTCCTCCTGGCTTTAAATTATCAGGCATTTCTATTCGCATCATGGTACGATTAATAGTATAGTCTAAACTAGAACCGTTAGACTTTACTTCTTGTATATTAAAACCACCATCAAAGCCTTCACTCATATGCTCGTTTACAAAACTTCCCGTCATATCATATGAAGCTGCTCTACTAGATTGAATTAAAGACGATTTAGAATCTTTTGAACGTACATTTTGATCTAACTGTACCCAAAGATATTCTAATACATCTGGAGAATTATTAGTATAAGTTATGGTTTCGTAACCAGAAAGCTTTTTGTTTTTATCATCTAAAACAATGTCCATAACATAATCCGCTTGTTGTTGATAGTATTGTGGCCCTGGTGCTCCACTTGCAGATCTATATTGATTAGGGGTAGAAAACTCTTCGTATAATTGTTTAAAAGAATTGTTGTTATAATGTCCAGGCACTCTATCTGCTTCCTCTTCTTGAGAATAGCCTATACCTGCTACTAAAAATACAACAGCTAAACTAAGGTGTTTTAATAGTTTCATAGATTATTTTTTGTGGTTTAATTTTTTTAAGATTTTAAAAATAGTTTTTTTAAGGAAACTACAAATTATTTAATCAAAGTTTAACACACCTTTAGGATTTTCTTTATCAAGAATAAGACTCCTTCTTTTATCTGGTGTTTTTAAATGAACTATATTTTGCTGTTCAGAAAACATATCTATCAAAACTTTATTTTCTATTTCGATGGAATGTAATTCTGAAATATTCTCGATTTCCAAATAAACTTTTGCTATATCGATATCGTATTCTTTTCCTAAATAATTAGGAATAACAGACTTTCCATTTACCTTAACTTTAATTTTTTGAAGTAAATATTTTTTTAAGAAATTTTCATCTACTTCGGTTTCCTTAGTTGAATCTAAAGTAATAGATGGGTTATATCTTGCCTGTAAGGCTTGTTCAATATCTTCTGTGAATATTTTTGTAATGATTTGTATGGATTTTTTTTCTTTTACATACTCAATATTAGTAGTACTAACATAAAATTTATGGGTTGTAGAACTCATTAACAACGGAACAAGAATGAGAACAAAGACGGTTTTAATATAATTCATATTTATAAGACTCTTTATTTATTTTTTGGTTACATATTAACCTTTTTTTATGACAAACCTTGCAATATATACTTTCGAATTAGTATTAAATATTTCCAACACTCCAAATAAATTATCATTATTAAAATCTTGTTGTAACTCTGTAGTCTCCATACAAAAAAGCAGAAAATCGTATAGTTTATTATTTGGAATTTGATAAGCATCTTTAAAAAAATCAAATCCATAAAAATTAATAATCCGAGCTATGGTGTGATTCTCTGAGGTCCACTTTCGCTTCATTTTAAGCTTTTTATAATAGCCACTTATATGTTTATATAATGCCTCAATATTGACACTTATTGGTATTGCTGCTGCTGCAAGTGGAATAATTTTTTCTTTTGGCACCCCCTTAAACCCCGGAATCCCTACATCATCAAAATTAAAAGTCTCTTCTACTTTTATATTTTTTAAATCGTTAGTTATATTTCCTGTTAAGGAATTCCCTATAAATACTTCATCCAACTGATTTATCATTTCAACTAGTGTAATTTCAAAATATTCTTCGGCTACTATTTTTTTAGTAACTATTAATTCTTCAATTCTAAATTTAATGGATGAAAACATGAGGGTATCATTAATTGCTGCTTCAATTTCAAAAGCTCCAGTAGTATTAGTAACCGTATTAATTCTTGAAGTTATATTTAAAACATGAATCCCTTCCACATCATTCGTATTGGTAATCTTACCTTTTATAGTATATCGTTGTGCAGAAATAACAGAAACAAAAAACAAGAAGAAAACAAAAAGAATTCTACTCTTCATTTGTCTGCTTTAAGTATATTTTGCTTTGTGAATGTAAATATTCTATAAGAAGTAATTCATTTTCATATTCGAGTAATTTTTTATCGATTCCGTTTTCTTCCACAAAATAAATAAACTCATTTACCTTTTCTTCTGGTATTTTAAATGTTTTCGAGATATATGCATTTCCAAACCTTTTTTGTACGGCATCAGTCATTAAATCTTTTTCAGAAATTATTTGTCTTTCAGTTTTCTTTTTCTTCGGAAAAAACAAACTTGCTAAGCCTATAATATCTCCCCCACTTAGAACAGGCCCATTAAAGTATGCCTCCTCTGCTTTATTTCCTTTTATAGAAGTTTGAGCATCTGCCGAAAATTCATAACCATATTCAAGATTTTCATACGACAAATCAAAATTTTGATTTACCCGTATGACATCCACCCTTTTCACATCTGCAACAATATTTCCCGAAATATCAAAAGGACGAATAATCACTTCATCTAACTGATTTACTACAGGGTTCAAAAAAATATACATTCTTTTGGAATTAATAATTCCATCATCAATAATAACCGAAAACCGTTGAAATTGTGTAGCACTAATAAAAACATGATCATTTTGGGCTACCATGAGTTCAAACGTTCCATTTTTTGAGGTGATGGTACCTTTTTGTGAAGATTTATTATAAATATTTATCCCTTCTACATCTTCCCCTTTTAAAGTTGTAATCTTTCCATTAACCTTAATTCGTGTAACTTCTTGTGAAAATGAAGTAATAAAATTTATTAATAATATTACAAACAGTAGTTTTTTGATCATATCCCAAAGTTAATAAATCATTTCTTATAAAAATCTTAAAGTATAGGGTAGGGTTTGTTAAATTTACGCTATATTTTTTATAACATGAAAAACATTATCGTAGCAAGTACCTCAACCATCCATAACGGAACCTTTTTATCTTATTTATTAGATGAGATTGAGGAACTATTTTCTGAAACTAATGAAATATTATTTATTCCTTATGCTAGACCTAGCGGATTATCCTATGATGAATACACGAATATTGCAGCGGATGCTTTTTCTAAAATAAACAAACAGATTGTTGGAATCCATACTTTTGAGGATCCAATAGCTGCCATTAATAAGGCTAAAGGAGTATTTGTAGGGGGAGGGAACACTTTTGTATTGGTTTCTCAATTGTACAAAAATAAGGTGATGCAAGTTTTAAGGGAAGCTATTTTTAACGGCTTGGCTTATTTAGGAACTAGTGCAGGAAGTAATATTTGCGGTACAACAATAAATACAACCAACGATATGCCTATTGTATATCCTCCATCTTTTAAAACTTTGGGAGTGATACCTTTTAATGTTAATCCACATTATTTAGATCCAGATCCCAATAGTAAGCATATGGGTGAAACTAGAGAAACTAGAATCAAGGAGTTTCATACACAAAACACGATTCCAGTTGTGGGTATTCGGGAAGGGAGCTGGTTAAAAGTTAAAGGAAATTCAATTGTTTTAAAAGGCTCTAATTCTGGAAGGATTTTTGAACAGGGGAAAGATCCTTATGAGTTAGAAAACGAATCAAGTCTTGATATTTTTTAAATACATTTCAATTTCTTTTTGCAAGGATTATCATATGAGTTTGATAGGTATCTTTGGTTTTAGGATAATTTATATTAATTAATTCTAACAATTCAAAATTGTTTTTAAGCAATTCTTTTTCAAAAAAACTTTCTGGATAATAATACACATATGTTTTATCTCCTGTACTGCCATACTCATAACCTGAAGCACTATAATCTCCTTCAATAGTACTTAAATATAAGATTCCGTCTTTTGCAAGTAATTGCCTGCTATCCTTAATCAATTTTGAACAATCTTCTTTCGAAATATAGGGGATACAGAACCCACAAATTATCCCATCATATTTGTAGTTGATTTTATCTATCTCCCTGCAATCCCTCACTTCAAAATCAACAGTTGGATTATTCTCTTTTGCTAAAGCTATCATACTTGGAGCTACATCTGTTGCTATTACTTTAAAATCTGGTCGATTTGTTACTAAATATTTGGTGATATTTCCTGGACCACAACCTATTTCTAAGATTTCAGCATTTGGTTTACTCACCTGATGACAGAATACATCGTAGGTATCATTATATAAATCCAAGTCCATAAACTTGTCTTGATATAAAGAAGCAATTTTATCCCAAGTTTTAATGGTGGTTTTGTATTTGTTCATATTATAATTCCTTTATAAAATGATAGCCTTTAATAACAAAACCCTGATTGTAATAAAATTTATGTGAAGGATAATTACTCACATAAGTATTTAATTCTACCCATTTGCATTCCTTTTTTAAAGCATAACGATAAATAAACTTAAAGAGCTTATCTCCAAACCCCATATTACGATATTCTTCATCTATAATTATATGATCTGGTTCAACACTTTTACCTGCATAATGCCTCGTTTGAAACCATAGCCCACATATCCCTATTAAATCATCAGAATTATAAATTCCGATACATTCATAAGATTGATTTGCCATCTCTAAAATTCGTTGATTTAAAATAGTTACTGACACCTTATGCTCTCCTAATTTTTGCAATAAGGGAGAAATTATTAGAATTTCAGAAGCAGGAATAATTTTAAAATTACAATCCATTTTACAACTATTTAATAACAATCATTTTCATAGTTTTAACATTGCCATTAATTGACAATTTACAAAAATAAGTTCCATTTTTTAAATCCAATTCATCTACATCAATCGGAATTACATATTTCCCATAGTCCATCTGTTCATTTTCTTTTACCGTGTAAACTTCTTTCCCTTGTATATCAAACAACTTTAAACTTACATTGGATAATTCGTGTAATTTAAAAGAAACATAACTAATATTGGTTGCTGGGTTTGGAAACTGAACAGCATTTGTACTATTTTGTGCTTCAAATTCTCCTGAACTTAAATCCTCAAATGGAGTTACATCTGTCCAAATACTCAACTGTCCACTCTGAAGCCTAGTCCAAATAGGTCGAACTACATTATTATGAACAGTGATATTGGTATAATCTCCAAAGAAAACACCTGTGTTTGGCACAAATGGAGATTCACTTATTTGTTGATTTACAAATGTATTTCCACCATCTACTGAATATGCCATATATACATCGGTATTGGTATCGCTATAATTTCTTCGGTCATAATAAACAAAAAATAAATTACCATTGGATTGATCAATATCCATCCATGTGAAAAATTGTTGCTTTCCTGGATCATCATTATTCACTCTTATTTCACTAGTCCAAGTTTCTCCTCCATCTGTAGATTTTGTCATCCAAATATCGGTGTCATTAGCCCCATTTCGTTGATCAGACCAATTCACATATATAGTCCCATGATTAGGACCACCACTTAAATCGCATTTAGTTATTGGTAAGCCATTTGCCCTATCAATTCCTGGAATGTCATAATCCCAACCCGTAGGCATAGAATTTACAGCAATTTCTTCAGACAACCATGTCTCTCCATCATCTAATGATTTATTAAAAACAATGCCATTTGGACCTGCCCATGCAACATAAATTTCACCATTTGGACCTAATGCTGGCGTTGCTCCTTCTACTGTATCATCTTCATCAATACAGTCCCCGTCAATTATATTAATCGATATAGCATCAGTCCAAGTATCACCCCCATCATTAGATTTAGAAAACATAATTTTACTTTTACAGGTGGAACTTGAACTTCCATACACATCAAATTGAGTCCAAGTCATATAAATAATCCCTGTAGTTTTATCTATAATAGACCATTGTTTATCCTGTGCTTTTGTTCCGTTTAATCCTGTAAAGGTTCCATCGCTCCAGCTTTGTCCATTATCTGTAGATTTCTGGCAAACAATTCTATCTATCCAGTTTCCACTAGCAGGGTTGGATAAATGGAAAAAATAAAAATTTCCTTCAGGATCTACATCAATAACAGGATCTCCCCACACACCATAAGCATTTGAAATAAGTGTATTTTCATTCCAAGTCACCCCCCCATCTGCACTATAATAATAATTATTTAAATTAGCTCCAGCGACTAATATATCTGTGTTTTGATGATTTATTTTAATCGAAGGTTCATTTGGCGAATGTTGATTACTAATCATTATATTTTGTGACCAAACACTAGTTATTGTAAAAATAAAAAGTAAAATGGTAGATAATCTTTTGAAAATTTTCATAGCTTAAATTTTCACTAAATTTATAAAATAAAACGCATATTAATTGAAAAAATAAATGAAAATCATCACAACTTCTCCCCGCCTATTTATAAGAGAATTCAAAATAGAGGATGCTATTTATTATTACAACTTAAACAGCGAATACATAAACTTATATTATATAAATAATTTCTTAGAATTATGAATCGTAATCAATTTATTAAAACTTCGTTTATAGGAAGTCTTGCAATTTCAATACTAGCCCAATTTTCATTTACCCCGGTTCAAGAAATTTATACTCGGGAACTGTTAATTGGAAAAGGGAATCCAGATTTAAAAGGGAATAAATTCAAAATGCAAAAGGATGCTTATGAAAGTTTTATAAAAATGAAAACAGAGGCTACTAAAGAAAATATAGCTATAGAACTCGTTTCTGCATACCGTAGTTTTGAAAAACAAAAACAGATTTTTGAAAACAAGTATTCTCTTTATACCTCAGAAGGCTTGTCACCAATTGAAGCCATCCATAAAATTATTGAATATTCCACTATTCCTGGAACCTCTCGTCATCATTGGGGAACAGACATAGATATAATAGATGCCAATGCGCCAAGACCAGAAAGTGTTTTAGAAGAAGAACATTTTTACGGTGATGGTCCTTATTGCAATTTAAAAGAGTGGTTAACAAAAAATGCTGCCTCTTTTGGTTTTTATGAAGTTTATACAAACAATTCTAATAGAAAAGGATTTAAATATGAACCGTGGCATTTTAGTTATGCTCCCATATCAAAACCAATGCTTCAGGAATACAAAAAATTAGATCTTATAAAGATTTTACAAGAGGAAAATATTTTGGGGAATGGGCATTTTACTGAAAAATTTATAAATCAATATCGATCTGAAAACATTTTGGATATCAATCCCGAATTAATTTAGTGATTTTGTTTTTATCTTTGCCGAATGAATAAAAAAGTCCTTTTACTTATATTAGATGGTTGGGGAATTACCAAAGATCCAAAGGTATCTGCAATAGCAAATGCCCATACTCCATTTATAGACTCCCTTTATAAAAAATATCCAAATGCACAACTAAGAACCGACGGCTTAAACGTTGGACTCCCAGAAGGACAAATGGGAAATAGTGAAGTTGGCCATATGAATTTGGGTGCTGGTCGAATTGTATACCAAGATTTAGTTAAAGTGAATCTTGCTGTAAAAAACAACACATTAGCTAAAGAACCTGCCTTACAACAAGCTTTTAATTATGCTAAAAAATACGATAAAAAAATTCACTTTTTAGGCTTACTTTCCAACGGTGGCGTGCATTCTCACATCAATCATTTAAAAGGATTAATAAGTGCTGCTCATAACGAAGGACTAGAAAAAGTTTATGTCCACGCTTTTACAGATGGTAGAGATGTAGACCCACATTCTGGGGCTGGATTTATTTCTGAATTAGAAAATCATTTAGAAAATACTACTGGAAAATTAGCTTCAGTAATAGGAAGATATTACGCAATGGATCGTGATAAACGTTGGGAACGAGTTAAAGAAGCTTATGATTTATTGCATCATGGAAAAGGTGAAAAATCAACTAATATATTAGAAAGTATAGAAAAAAGCTATACTGATGGAATTAGTGACGAGTTTATAAAGCCCATTGTAATCACCGAGAACGGTCAGCCTATAGCAAAAATTGAAAAAGACGATGTTGTTATTTTCTTCAATTTTAGAACAGATAGAGGAAGACAACTTACCCAAGTACTTTCGCAAGATAATTTTGAAGAATTTGGGATGAGCCAAATTCCATTATATTTTGTAACGCTTACCAATTATGATGATTCTTTTAATGGAATAAAAGTAATTTACAACAAGGAAAATTTAAAAAACACCCTAGGTGAAGTTTTAGAAAGGAATAATAAAACTCAAATCCGAATTGCTGAAACCGAAAAATACCCTCACGTTACTTTTTTCTTTTCAGGTGGAAGAGAAGAACTTTTTAAAGGTGAAAATCGCATCCTCTGCCCCTCTCCAAAAGTAGCTACCTATGATTTACAACCTGAAATGAGTGCTTTTAATGTTCGGGATAAAATTCTCTCAGAATTAAAATCACAATCGGCAGATTTTATTTGTTTAAATTTCGCCAATACAGATATGGTAGGACACACGGGAGTTTTTGAAGCTGCAATAAAAGCTTGTGAAAGTGTAGATATTTGTGTGAAAAGTGTAGTAGAAACAGCATTAGAAAACGGGTATTCAACTATACTACTAGCAGATCACGGAAATTGTGAAATGATGATTAATCTAGATGGTTCTCCAAATACTGCTCATACCACAAATCCAGTTCCAGTGATTCTAATTGATCCTGATATTTCTGAAATTAATAATGGAATATTAGGAGACATTTCTCCTACTATATTGCATTTAATGGGAATTGAAAAACCAGATATAATGTCTCAAAATTCAATACTAACAAAATAAAAAAATGAAATACATATACATTTTAGTACTAGCTACAGCCTTTTTTTCCTGTAAATATAATTCAGAAAAAGAGGAAGTATTAGAAATAAATTCAGAATTAAAAAGTGAGATAAACAGGGTAGTTCCTGATTCTATAGATGATGGAATGATGCTTTTAGGAAACATCAATAGAGATGGCTTTAAAAACGAATTATTTTCTGAATGGTATAATGAAAACCATAATGAACATATTTTAGACACCACAACTATAGAGGCATTGGGCCCAAAACTTAAAAAGGTTACTATTAAGGTATTTATGGGCACTTGGTGTAGTGACAGTCAAAGGGAAGTTCCTGCATTGTACAAAATATTAGATGCAGCCAAATTTGAATATTCGAACTTATCTATTGTTGCTGTTTCTCATGATAAAGATACTCCAGACCATTTAGAAAAAGGAATGGATATACAGTATGTTCCCACTATTATTATATATAAAGAAGACAAAGAAATTGGACGCTTTGTAGAATTTGCACAAGAAAATTTAGAAAAGGATATGTTAGCTATTATCAACGAAATTGGTTATAAAAATTCTTATGAAGAGTAAGTCTTTAAATAGATTATAATTCTTTGTAATTTCGCAAATTATTTAAATGTATGATTTCAGAAACAATTACTATAGCGGTTGACTTTGATGGCACAATTGTAGAAGATGACTATCCTAAAATTGGAAGAGAAAAACTTTTTGCATTTGATACATTAAAAAAACTTCAAGAAAAAGGGCACCGCCTTATTTTATGGACCTATAGAAACGGTAAAATGCTTAATGAAGCAGTTGTTTTTTGTAAAGAAAATGGAATTGTATTTTATGCAATAAATAAAAGTTTCCCAGAAGAAGATTTTGACCCAAAATACAGTAGAAAAATAAATGCTGATTTGTTTATAGATGACCGAAATGTTGGTGGATTAATGGGTTGGGGAGAAATTTATCAGGAATTAATTGGTGAAGAAAAACCAATTAAAAAGAAAACAAAAAAAAAATGGTTCGGTTTTTAAAAAGAAATATATGATCATACCAAAATCTAAAGAAGAAATTGAATTAATGCGTGAAGCTGCTTTGGTAGTTTCAAAAACTCTAGGGATGCTTGCAAGTGAAGTAAAGCCTGGAGTGACTACATTATATTTAGACAAACTAGCTGAAGAATTTATAAGAGACCATCAAGCCATTCCAGGTTTTTTAGGCTTATATGATTTTCCGAACACCTTATGTATGAGTCCTAATGCACAGATCGTACATGGGATTCCAAATGACACTCCCTTACAAGAAGGAGATATTATTTCTATTGACTGTGGTGCTATTAAAAATGAATATTATGGAGACCATGCCTATACTTTTGCTATTGGAGAAATTAAACCAGAAGTAGAGAAGTTATTAAAAATCACCAAAGAGTCATTATATGTTGGTATTCGAGAACTTAAGGTGGGTAAACGTGTAGGAGACGTAGGATATGCTATACAACAACATTGTGAAGCACATGGTTATGGTGTTGTTAGAGAATTGGTTGGTCATGGTTTAGGTAAAACCATGCATGAAGATCCTGAAATGCCAAATTACGGTCGTCGAGGTCGAGGAAAGAAATTTGTAGAGGGAATGACTGTTGCGATAGAACCTATGATAAATATGGGGACTAAAAGAATTGAACAACTAAAAGACGGATGGACAATTCTTACCAAAGACAGGAAACCAAGTGCACATTTTGAGCATGATGTAGCAATTGTTAACGGCAAACCAGAGTTACTTTCAACCTTTGCTTATATTTATGAAGCATTGGGGATTGAGAGTACTGAGGAAGATGAATTCCGAGAGAAAAAATTAGTGTTATAAGCATTCCTATTAAATGCAAAAGTTTTTTAAATTTTTTCTAAATTTATTTCCAAGACCTTTCCTCATAAGGGTGAGTTATATTATAAACCCTTTCATTGCTTTTTTTCTGAAAGGATCTAAATATACGGATCCAATAGATGGAAAATCTTTTCGAATATTTTTACCCTATGGATATGAAAATATTCGTAAAAATGTATTGTCACCAAGTACCCTATCTCTAGAACGTCACCGATTATTTTGGTTGTATTTAAAAAATGATACCTCATTTTTTTCAGAGAAACACAAAGTACTTCATTTTGCTCCAGAGCAGGCATTTTATAAACGATTTCGTAAAATGAAAAATTTGGAATACATCACTACAGACTTAAATTCCCCTTTAGCAGATGTAAAAGCAGACATATGCAATTTGCCTTTTAAGGACAATGAATTCGATTTTATTTTTTGTAATCATGTATTAGAACATATTCCAGACGACACCAAAGCTATGCAAGAGTTATATCGTGTATTAGCCCCTGGAGGTACTGGAATATTTCAAATTCCACAAGAGCTTAATAGAGCAATTACATTTGAGGATAACAGCATAACCGATCCAAAGGAACGCGCAAAAATATTTGGGCAATATGATCATGTTAGGGTTTATGGCCGAGATTATTTTGACAAGTTACGCACTATTGGATTTCATGTTTTAGAAGAAGATTATACCCAAACATTTTCAGAACAAGAAATAGATAAATTTAGATTAGCAAAAGGAGAAATCATTCCAATTTGCAAAAAACTACTGTAACAATCTACTTTTAAAACCTTCGGTTAAAAAAACTTGTGGTATATTATTTACATCGTTATAGGTTAAGTATGCTTCAATTTCAGAAAGTTTAGGTAGAATCTTTTTAGAATTTTCAAGACCCATCGCCATAAAAGCAGTAGCATAAGCATCTGCTAAAGCACAAGTGGGCGCAATTACTGTTGCACTTGTTACATCACTTTTTACTGCAGACCCTGTTAATGGATTTAAGGTATGTACATACTTTTTCCCTGTCAAAGAATCAATTCTAAATTTTCTATAATTTCCTGAAGCAGCCATCGCTTCATTTTGAAGTGTTACTGTAGTGGAGTATGATCTATCTTCTAACTGAGAATCTATATTTTCGATCCCCACTACCCAGTTTTTATTTTTATCCAAATTTATTCCTTTGGTTAAAATCTCACCACCCAATTCTATAAGATAATTGGAGATACCGTTTGCTTCTAAATAATTTCCAATACAATCTATTCCATATCCTTTTGCAACAGCATTAAAATCGAAATAGATCTCAGGGAATTTTTTATTTATAGTTCCATTTGCATTTATCTTAACTTTCCTAAACCCTACAAACTGCATTAATGAGTCTAAAGACAAGCTATCTATCTCTTTTAATGGCTTAACATCACCAAATCCATAGGCATTCCTTAGAACTCCAATAGTGGGATCGAAAAACCCCTTGGAATTTGTATATACCGTTTCTGAAATCCGATACACTTCTTTAAAAATAGCATCTACGACAATAGTAGAGTCGCCCTGGTTAATTTTTGAAATATCACTATTGGGTTGGTAAGTACTCACCGATTTATTTACAGCATAAATTACGGAATCAATCCCTTTTTCAATATTTATTTTCTCTTTAGAGTATACCTGAAAAGTATAGGTTGTTCCAAAAGCATCTCCCTGTAAAACTGATTTTCGTTGACTATTATTTCCGCATGAAATAACTATTAGTGATGCTAAAATGTAAAAATATAATTTCATTTTATTTCTTTTAATCCTGTATAAACAAATGAATAATCCTCTCCATTGACAATAGGTTTATTGATATCTAATCCATGTCCCAACCATACTCCAGCATAAAAAACACTTGCATTGTTTTTTATGGCATGTACAAGAATAGGTTCCATATCGATACTTTGATGTTGTTCTAAAGCCTCAGCTGAATACACCGCTCTAACTACAATAAAAAAAGTTTCTTTGTTTTTTAGTGTTATAAACTGTGGATTCTTTTTTAAATTAGAATTAATAGCCAAAAACTCATAACCGTCTTTTTCCAACTCCTCTCCTACTATATTCATAGCAAGATAATGAGATTCTTGAGGGGTTAATTCTTGATTCATATTTTAAAAACGGATAAACTTTGAGTCGATAAAAGTAATTCATTTTAAACAAAAAACCCTCTATCAATTAAATTGAAGAGGGTTTATAATTAGAAATTTAGTTTTTATTCTTTTACCACTCTTTTGATAATAGAACCACTTTCTGTTTTTATATTAATAAAGTACATAGCAGATTCTAAGTTTGCTAAGTCAACCTGATAATTGCCTTGATTATTGAATTCAATTGTATTTACTATCCTTCCTCTAACATCAAACACTTCAACACCTGTTATCTCTGTCTGTGGAGAAACTATGCTTACTATATTTTGTGTAGGGTTAGGATAGATATAAATATTTTGCAATACATCTGGTGTTCCTAAGACCACTTCTGTAAATACTAGTTCAAATCTATCCATTTGATGGCCTTCATTTGAGGTAAAGCTATAGTCTGTTTCTGTTAAATTGGTCATGGTATTTAACAAATTATCTTTTAAATATACCGTTGCTTGTTCTAACAATATCCCTTCTATAGCACTTATTGATATAGTATATTCCTGGTCTTCTTCTACTTGCGTTGAGAATCCTAAAGGGATTATATGATCTTCATTAAAGGCAGATCTTCCTTGAATGCCAAATTCTCTTTCATCCATTAAGGAATACAATGAAACTGGTGTAGCCAATCGTTTGGCATCATAGTTTCTATCAAAATCATCGGTTGCCAATTCTGTAAAAGCGATTAAGGTTCCACTATTTAAATTATAAGTATTGTTTGCGACACCTATATACAACCTGTCTATCGCTGTTTCACTATTACGATATCCATTATTATCTCCCGTTAAACGCATTGCGTTATTAAAAGAAACGGTTCCTGCAGCGTTGGCTTTGATTCCAAAACCTTGCCCTGAAGGAATATATTGATTGCTCGGTTGCGATCCCGATCCAGCATTTGCTGCTGCTGTCCCCCCTGATAAATTATACATAGAAATATCTCCCATACTATAATTAGCAGAACTATATCCAGGATAGCTGTTATTGGGGTCTGATAAATGCTCCCAATAATATATAGCATCAACGATAGCATTATCTGTTACAAATTCAAACGCATCTACTGCTGATGCATATGGATTCGCTAATATATTTGGACTGTCGTTTTGATCAACTCCAAATATAGCAGTGAAATTAACTATTCCATTATTTAAAGTTCCAAGGGTATAATTGGAGGTATAGGTTCCGCCTGTATCCCCAAGAGGAATAGGCCTCACTAAATATCCTTCTCCTACGGTTAAATTTCCGGTATGGGTAATCCAATTATCTCCATTATCGTCTGCAAAATTATCTGCTAATGGGTAATCATTTTCTACATCTGGATTTGGTACAAATAAGTTGGTGTCATGATACCGTACTAAGGCAGCATTACCATATACTCCTTCTCTTGTTTCACCCGTCATTGGGCTTCCTAAAATGGTAAAGTCTATATCTGCAAGTACTGTTGTTATTTTCTCTACCGTAATATTTCCGTTATTGGTAACTAAAGCTGTATCATCAACTTGGACTAGGCTACCCTCATGCTCTATAACTAGAGATCCATCCACTAAAATGTCTCTATTGATGTTTATATATTTATTAGCCGTAACTGTAAGTGTTTTACCAGTTTCAATTTCACAAGAACAGGCATCTATACTATTATTTCCTGCTGAAGAGGTATTGTAATCTGCACTAATTTTAGCGTTTGATCCTAAGCCTGGAAATCCATTACTCCAACTCGTACCTCCTAAATAGGTAGTGGTTTCAGCTTCTATAGTTACTACAGCAACACAAGAGGATTTATTTCCATAATCATCTTCCACTGTAAGTGTTACATTAAAAGTATTTCCTACATCATCACAGGTGAAAGTCGTTTGACCTTCAATAGTACTACTTACAATACCAAAATTATCGGTTGAACCACCATCTATATCGGATGCATTGATAGTAACAGTTCCTGTTATAGCATTCAAAGTTGCTGTGTATGCTTGACATATTGCAACTGGATCTTCATTATCGTAAAGAGGGTCTTTTAAAATAAATAGACCACCATCTCCACTTATGTTTTCATTACCAAAACCTGTAGCAATTAAATTTCCACTTTCAAAAAAAGGAAATACATTCCAGGTTCCATTAAAACTAGCAGTATTACTTGTTGGATAAGTATCAAAATAATTTACTTCAGTCATACTTGGGCTCGCATCATAAAGTCCATCTACTTTTAATATTCTCATGCCCGCTGCATAATTAGCTAGATAAAAACGATTTCCTCTCACATAACCATTATGATCGATAGCTAAAGTAGGCCCATAATAAGTGTAATATAATATAGGGTTGTCTAAATCCTGCATATCAAAAACTAAGGTCCTAGTATTAAATCCATGATCTTCTTCGTCTACTTCATCTCCAACAATAAAGAAACGTTTGTCCTCGGTAAACCACCCTTGATGTGTATAACTTTGGCTAGTGTATGTTACTTGTGAAATTTCAGAAATATTACTTTTGTCTGAAACGTCTAGAATTTTAACATAATCTGAACTACTAAAACTCCCTATTAACAATTCTTTTCCTTGATGGTCAGGGTCTGGCCCATCATATATAACGACCTGAGCATCATGACAATATCCATAAGTAGAACTTATATTACCAGCTACGCTTGGACTTGTAGCGTTCGATAAATCTAAAATACGTGGTGCTCCACTATTTAAACTTGAACCAAGTATATATAAATACCCAGTATCTTGATTAATGATTATGTTGTGGGCAGAACCAACACCCGTATAACGACCATCCACATGATTTTTTGTATAAGTTTTAACTGGGCTACCTGTTAATGATCTTAATCTAGTTAAATCAAAAATTTGCACTCCATGATTACCATTAGCATCACTAACAATATATGCGTGATTGTTATAAATTTTCACATCTCTCCAAAGGCTAGTTCCAGTATGTGTGTTTAATCTTGCTAAGTATACAGGATTGACTGGGTCGCTAATATCTACAAAAGCAGTTCCATTATCAAGTGCAACGACTGCATATTCTCGCCCATCTCCATCAACATCGGTCCATCCCCATGAATCGTGTGCTTCACCTGCACCCATGGTAGCTGATGAGATATAAGCTTGTAGTGTAATACCGTTACAAGGGTAGCTTCCTGCCATTCCTCCACTACACGGAGTTTGTGCGCTAATTGCAAAAATGTTTAATAAAAACAGAAATGAAAATATTTTTTTTATCATAATTATGGGGCTTTTAACAATATGTCTTCAATATTATTTTTTTCTTATTCTTTTAGAAATGTAAATTCTACGGTACAGGGTACGTTATGGCCTATATGGCCTTGCCCAACACTATCAACACCAGGAGAACTCTCGTCACCGTCATCTACAAAGTACTCTTCCCCTGTATTTATATTATTAGTTAGGGTGAAAGTATAATCTTCACCTGCTGAAAGGTGCTTGTAAAATACCGAGGTACCATAATGGGGCACTTTATCGTGGTTTAAATTTGGAGATTCAATTTTACTATGACTTGAATAACTATGGCAATATAACCAGCCTTGAGTATAATCGAATGCGTTACTGGGAGGAACAGGATCAATGTCAACACCAAGTCCTGACAAGGCAAAAAAGAACGAACCTTCGGAAGTAGCTAAAGAGATGTCATCATTAGGCGTGAAAGGATCAATTTCACCAGCAGCAAAATTCACTTTCAGTTCGATTCTGTAAGTTCCCGTATAGGTAGGCACAAAAACATTAGAGGATGCGCCATCCATAGGAATGGTTGCCACATTTGTGGGATCTGGATCTCCTCCAGTGGTTTCATCGATTTCAGTACGCAAGCAGCCACCTGTCTGCTCAAATTTTTGATATTGTTCCAAATTAAACTGTGGCGACCATATGGATAATAAGGCATCCCAGATATAGATACCGGGGTATACATCATTGGTGCCACTATTCGACGCCGTTGTATTATAAACTGCCGTACCACTAACTAGACTACCGCCATTTGGATTTACTATAGGTGCTTCCACAATTATACTTGTTAATACGACTCTTGGAAAAACAATCCCTTGTGTAGTGCTTTCTACATCCAACATACCTTCGGGCTCGGTAGTACCAATTCCCACTTGAGCCTTAAGCATGCTATGGAAAAGTACTGCTGCAAGGCCTAGAAGTATATATTTTAAATTTAATAATTTCATGATCGTAATTTTATAGTTGCGGTTATCTACTCGTAGACATAGTTAATTTCTAGATAACACTTTAAATCGTTGTTGATGGTTACATATCCTCTTCCATCATCACTAGCATCAATATCCCCATCACCTTCAAACCCTGGGGCATCTGCCTGATTAAAGGTTAGGCTGAACGTATAGGTTGTGCCAGCGGTAAGCACTTCAACATAGTCATATCCAATCTGATTAAACCTATTTGTAGAGGTACGAAGCGAGCTTCCATAAAAGCTTGAGTCGTTATTATAGGCAGAATAGGAACTTATATCTACGGTGTAGGTGTTACCATTAAAAATAAATTCGAATTCTCCTTCTTCTTTTGCAAAATTTACGAATTGAGGGTCAGCTGTCGCATTTAAATTACCTCCGCCATAGTGCACTACCAAATGAAGTGCGTATCTACCAGTATATATAGGAGTGAAGGTGTTGCTATCAAAGGGAATGGTTTGTTTACCATCATCAGATCCAGTGCGTACATCCGTATCTTGTAAAAATAAGGCGTTGTCTTTTTTCTCGCGCAGTGATGTCCATTTAGAACCTTTCCATGTAAATATACCTGGATATAGGCTATCGGCACCATCATCATAAACCGTTGTGTTGTAAACAGTAGTCCCGGGAACAATATTAATTCCGTTGGGATTTACTACGGTTTCTGTATGGGCATCTACTAAGGCGACTACGGGAAAAACGATTCCCATTGTATTATCGCTAGCTAGGACATCCGCTTGGACATCCAATATTCCTCTAGGAGTGGTGAAATTTCCAATTACTACTTGCGCTACCATAGCAGTTGATGCTAGCAATAGGTAGACTATAGAAGTTAAAAGACTATGTTTGTATATGGTTTTCATTTCTATTAATTCTTAATCTCCAATATATGTAATTTCGAAGGTGCAAGGGATGTCATAGCCTACGTGTCCACGACCACTTGAATCGCCATCATCAAGATAGTCTGGCAGAAAATCTTGGTCAAAACTAAGGTTATAGACCTGATCATCTTCGGCCGTCAAATCCACATAGAGGACCGTTGTATATTCTTGCCAAATAGCAAAATAATTGGTACCACCTTCACCTGGTACGTAAGCTGTAGAATAGGCATGGGCTGGAATAAGATAGACATCGCTTCCAAAGTCAAATTGAAACATACCTGAGGCTCGGGCAACATTTAAGTAGCCATCGGATTGACCACCACCACTTTTATCCGGTATTCTAGCTGAGGACCCAGCGTAGTTTACCCTTAATTTGATTCTGTATTTCCCCGTATATTGTGGCGTGAATGTGCCACTTACCCCTGCTACTGCCGCATAGCCGCCACTAGATTGTGTTCGCATGGCAAAAACAGATGTTTGCTCTACTAATTCACTTTGATTACGGGTAAATTCAATGTTCCACTTAGACCCATCCCAAGAGTACATGCCTGGTGAAACATCATTAGTTCCAGTAAAGGTAGTTACTGTGTTGTATACTACAGTTCCAATTGGAATGACAGTAACTCCCGATTTTGGGTTCACTATAGGTGCTTGATCTATTGTAGATTGTAAAACCACTCTTGGTAATACAATTCCTTGTGTCTCGCTAGTTACGTCCAACGCACCTTGGGGTAGTGTAGTGTTAATACCTACTTGAGCTGATATTGAAACAAATGTAAATAATAAAAATAAAAAAATATAAAAAGATCTATAACAAAGATTAATATTGTTCAATTTGGGTTATTTAAGTAAGTTTAGGATTACAATAATATGATATATCTATGAAAAACATAAGAAATTTCGATAATATTGTGATTTCCATCGATTAAAAGCATGTTATTTTCGTTGTAATGCGTTTCACTTAATCTTTTACAATTCAAATGTTAAATTTTAAGCTAAATAAACATACTGACTCTTTTATTATATTTTATATCATTCTTCTTATAAAAATACCATTATTGATAATCATTACATAAAAAACAAAAAACAGATTCTAGAGTTGTTAAATCGACCTGAATATTGATGATTTAATAATAATTTACATTTTATTAGGTATGTTTTATTAATTAGAAGAAATTCTATTTTTATTTTTCAAATCCTTTTCTTCAATTTTATAACTTTTGTTTTCTGAAGGTAAAATTTCAGTTGGTGCATCTGGAAAACGCAAATCAGCATAAATGGTTTTTTCACCTTCTGTTATTCCCTCATTATTTTTTCTATTGGCAACAATATGCCAAGAAAAAGTTATGTTAGAAGTCCCATTTTGTAATTCTTTTACTGTAAATCCATTTGCTGTTTTGTTAGTTACATAAACACCCTTACAATCCCCTTCAAGTTGAATAAATACCTTTAATGGGTGCTCATTATTTACCGTAATATTATTTGAAAAAATAGGGTCTATTATTATTTTAGCTATACCGTTTGTTAATTCTCCTGTACCATAATCTTCAAAAAGTACCTCTGGAGCTTCTGGAGCAAACATTATTTTTTTTGTATCGTTATTAGTTACACCATCTACAATGGTTGAAACTGTACCATTTCCAATTATTTTATACCTAGTATTTCCATAACGAGCTCCTGCATAAGCCCAAGATGCATTACTTGATCCTCCACTATAAAAATAGCCTCCATAATACATGTTATTTCCACCTTGCTGACTTGCATTAGTGTATCCTGCTAATTGTGCTCTCATATCACGAGTATCTGCATCTATTGCAGATCCTGTATAATTTGTTTGAAATCTTGCAGCTTCTCTTATACCTGAAGTACCTTCTGTTAATGCATATAATGCTAAATCTGTTGCGTTAGTATTAACACCAATATTTATTATATCAGTTGTTGAAATTGATGTTGTACTTCCAGAAATTGCTCTTAAACCCATATTTGATTGAGTACTTACAACCTTATCTGCTACGGCCAAAACACCATTTGCATTATTATTTCCAGAACCCCAACCGATAACTCCTCCAGTTAAAAATGAACCTCCAGTATATGCTGTTGAACCGTAAACTCCATGGGTATTTACAGCATATCCTAAAACTCCAATGCCAGTCCCATAGTTTTCTCCTAAAACACCTATACCCGTATCATATTCTATTCCATTAATCGCAGCACCATTACTTGATGTTTCACCTAAAACTCCATACATACGCGAAAAGTCCTTTACTCTAAGTGTAATGTCTGTATCTGGAGTTGTATTTCCAATTGCTGCATTACCAGCTCCAAGAAATCGCATTCGCTCTATATTATTTGTTCTTAGAACAAAATCTGTATCTTGTGTAGTTCCTAAAAAATTAACAGCTGGATCTGTACCTGCATTACCTAATAAAGACCAATCTCTTCCGTTAGTGCCTCCCATAGCAATCCATTGAGAACCATCCCAATAATAAAACCCTGGAAGTACCTCAGTACTACCACTACTCGCCGTTACTGTATTATAAACTAATAACCCTGTAGCTGGAGAGGTTACAGGCGATGCATTGTTTGTAGCTGTTAGTGAGACTCTATTGATTAATATACCTTTGTTATTATTTGATAAATCTAATTGTGAACTTGTATTTGGAGTCCCAGTTCCTAACCCTATATTATCATTTAGACCATCTATAAAAAATGCATTTTCATCATCATCTGTTTCTATACGAAAATTAATATCTTGACCAGAATCATTTATACGAAATTCGTTATCGGCTCCTTCAAACAATTCTATGAATTCTATACCCCCTGCAGAAAAATTTAATCTATCTGTATCACTTCGCCATATCCCAACATCTGTATCTGAATTAAAAGAATATGTAGGGGCACCATTTGTTCCATTATTATTAGCTAATAGGTTTTGTGTCGTAGAAATTGTAAGTGCATTTATATTGTTTGTAGCTAATATTAAACCTTGATTATCTGAAGTTCCTATAAAATTCTGACCTACTCCTATGCCAGGAGTAGTGCCTTTATTACCTTTAAGTTTCCAATCGTTTTCACCATCTACACCAATCCATATAGAGCCATTCCAGTAATAAAACCCTTTACCCGTAGTTGTGTTCGTGTTATAAACAAATAAACTCTCAGTACTTCCTCCTGCAATAGGAGCAATTGTATTTAAATCTGAAATATCAACCCTTGGGAGTAATATTCCTTTATCTGTGCTTGATACATCTAATAAGGATCCTGCACTTGGTACTGTAGTATTAATACCTACTTGTGCATTTAATATCGTTAAAAATAGAGTGAAAAAGATCCCCAACATACATCTTTTCGAAATTAAAATAGTTTTCATGACAAATGCTTTTATCGATTAGGATAAACAATTATAATAAATATAATCGACAAAAGCTAACTTTTTAACGATTAAATACGTTCTGAATTAACATTTGTAGGCTTTTTCTTACTTTTAAAAATTACACTGAACTTTATACTTAGTTATATACAAGTGTATATTTTAAATAAAAAAAACATAAAATAATATTACTTCACTTTAATTTGTTTTTTTTATTTTGTACAAAATTTTTGAGTTTTGTTTACACATAAGTTATCCATAAAAAACCAAAATATCCCTTTGGATTTATTTTCCATATTTAATTATTCTTTGGTTATAAAAAGAGAAGATCAACTACACCCTAATATTTCTGGTAATAAATACCGAAAATTAAAATATAATTTATTAGAGGCAAAACATCTAGGTGAAAATAAACTATTAACTTTTGGAGGTGCTTTTTCAAATCATATTTCAGCGGTTGCTGCAGCTGGAAAAGAATTTAATTTTAAAACTATTGGGGTAATTAGAGGTGAAGAATTAAAAAACAAAATAGAATCAAATCCTACTTTATCCTTTGCTAAAGGTTGTGGTATGCAATTTTATTTTATTTCTAGAGAAGAATATCGTCAAAAGACAGATGACTATTTTATTGAAAAATTAAAAATTATTTTTGGAAATTTTTATTTGGTTCCGGAAGGAGGTACAAATAGTTTAGCAGTTAAAGGCTGCGAAGAAATTCTTACTAAAAAGGATGAGGAGTTTGATTATATTTGTTCAGCAGTTGGAACTGGCGGGACATTAGCTGGGTTAATTAAGTCTTCAAAGTCACATCAAACTGTTCTAGGATTTTCAGCATTAAAAGGGACATTCCAATTTTCAGAAATAGAAAAGTATAGTAATAAAACTAATTATAAAATCATTGATGACTACTGTTTTGGTGGCTATGCTAAAATAGATGAGCAACTTATTCGTTTTATAAATAACTTTAAAGAAAAAACAAATATTTCCTTGGACCCGGTTTATACCGGAAAAATGTTATTTGGGATATTAGACTTTATACATAAAGGAGCCTTAAAACAAAATAGCCGTATTTTAGCAATTCATACTGGAGGCTTGCAGGGGATAACAGGAATGAATCAACTTTTGAAAAAGAGAAATTTACCTCAAATCATATATTAAATGTTTCTAAAAATTATAAAATTATTTTTTATCGCCATATTGTTGCTTAGTAGTTGTAAATCTAAAAAGAAAGCTACTTCCAGTATTAAAAACACCAACCCAAAAACTGAGCGTGTAGTAAAGAATACTAAACCCACAAAAAAGACTACTACAAAAATTAATCCTACACCAAAAAATGCTTCTTACACTGAAATTGTAGCTATTTATATTGAAAATTATAGTGAAATTGCTAAAAATGAGATGGTACAATATGGTATCCCAGCAAGTATTACCCTTGCACAAGGAATATTAGAAAGTGGTGCAGGAAGAGCAGAATTAAGTAAAAAGTCTCATAATCATTTTGGAATAAAATGTCATAAAGGTTGGACTGGTGAACGCGTTTATCATGATGATGATGAATTGCAAGAATGTTTCAGAAAATATAAAGATCCAAAATATTCTTTTAGAGATCATTCTTTATTTTTAACGCAACGAAGTCGTTATGAAGACTTATTTTCTTATAAAAAAGACGATTATAAATCTTGGGCAAAAGGATTGCGGAAAGCAGGTTATGCTACAGATCCTAAGTATCCCCAAAAATTAATTAATATCGTTGAAAAGTATAAGTTATATACTTTCGATGAAGAAGTTTTAGGGAAAAAATCTAAAAGAAAAAACAAAAACACCTCTAAAGTTAAAACATATATTGTTGAAAAAGGAGATACGCTTTATAGTTTATCAAGAAAATTTAATGTTTCTGTAGATTCCCTAAAAAATTATAATGGGTTAGAATCAAATACCATTACTATTGGACAAAAATTGTATGTACATATTATTAAAAAATAAATATTGCTTAAATTCTAAATATATTAAGGAAACACTTTTTTTTAGCTATTACACAATTATACTATAATAAAAACCTTCTTTTAACAAATAAATGTAAATATCAAACTATCTGATTAATATATTTTATATTACTCTTTGATAATTCTTTTAGTAACATTACCATTATTGGTTTTTATTTTAATAAAGTACATAGTAGATTCTAAGTTTGTTACATCCACTTGACAATTGCCTTGATTATTGAATTCAATAATATTCACTATCCTCCCTCTAACATCAAACACTTCAATACCTGTTATCTCAGTCTGTGGTGAAACTATGTTTATTATATTTTGTGTAGGGTTAGGGTAGATATAAATAGAATTTATTTCTAAATCTTGATTCCCCAAAACTTCTTCTGTAAATAGGAGTTCAAATCTATTGGTTTGATGTCCCTCATTTGAGGTGAAGCTATAATCAGTTTCCGAGAGATTGGTCAGGGTATTTAACAAATTGTCTTTTAAATATACCGTTGCTTGTTCTAACAATATCCCTTCTATAGTACTTATGAATATCTTGTATTCCTGATTCTCTGCTACATGGGT
>MAAC01017510.1_pt1 | contig 45519 bp, 34 predicted proteins | sample 1115981 | NCBI WGS metagenome assembly MAAC01 (sample SAMN04961126, study PRJNA320927) | seawater metagenome | isolation source: sample BD02T64 sea water enriched with oil for 64 days | place: USA:Gulf of Mexico | collected 2013-07-27 | reverse complement strand
AGACTGTTCTAGGTCAAATTTCAGTAAGTCCTAACCCATCTAACGGTATCTTCTCTATAGAGACGCCTGCTGACTTAACTAACTACGAAGTTGCTGTAGTTGATCAAATTGGTAAGGTAATTTATGAAGAAGTTGTTGTGGATGCAGCAATGGAAAAAGTAATGGATCTTAGTACACTACCTTCTGGTATGTACAACTTGAGAATTAGTACTGCTAACGATTATATCGTTAAACGTATTTCAATTATTAAGTAATAACATAAAAGGGCTAGTGTAATAGCTAGCCCTTTTTTAAAAGACTTACACAGTCTTTTTTTATTAATAAATCTCAATCAAGGGCATTCAGAATATTGCTGTAAATTTTAGGGTTAGGTAAATATTTACAAACAAGAATCCCTCACTTGAAATTATTAATATGTAAACTCAAATAATAAATTCATCATTTTGTGTTTATTGTTTTTACCCTTCATCATTAGGGTGCTCTGAAATCGGATTAACATTAGTTAATCCGATTTTTTTGATTAAAAAAGGACTTCTCAAATTTCATCGAATTCAATTCTTTTCCTTTATCTCCCAAACAGCACCATTCACCGGTGGTTTTAACATAATCTTTCGTTACTCTAACTTTATCTTTTCATTTAACCTTTTTATTCTTCCACTCATCGAGACAGACCTGCCTACTCTTGAAATCCGCCGTATTCTTGTAGTGTGAAACAACGACACCATAAAACAACAAGACATACTATTATGAATAAGGTTACACTATTAAGCGCTTTTGTTGCAACATTAGGATTAGGAACTGCTTTTGCTCAATCTGATGAAGATTTCCAAACTCACAATATTGCTATTAGCATTCCTGAAATTGCTATACTGGATATAGAAACTACAGGATCTGAAAATGTAACTTTTGCATTAAATGCAGACAACTTGGAAGCTGGGGCAGAATTTATCGTAGATGAAGAGAATTCTGATCTTTGGATCAACTATACTTCCATAGTTGCTGTAGCAGGAAACGAAAGATCTATCAGTATAACTGCCGATGATGTTCCAGAGATTGATGGATTTACCTTAAAAGTAATCGCTGCTGAATATTCTGGATCTGGTGAAGGTACTTTAGGGGACCCTACAACAATAGTAACTCCTTCTGAAAGCCCTACGGATATCATAACAGGAATTGGTTCTGCGTTTACTGGAGATGGAAACTCCAATGGGCATAACCTTACCTATTACCTAGACTTTGATGGTGACTTTGCAGATTTAAATGTGGATGATGCGGGCATGAACATCGAAATTAAATATACGATCACTGACTAATTTAAAATTAGATCAACGTATTAAAATATAGTAGAATAAATTAAAGGTCGTTCACCTTTTTAGCCGGAAGAAACTAATCGATTCTTCCGGCTATTCTTTTTTAAGGAATTATCGTTATGCGTCCGCCATTAGTATGGCCTGAGAATTCTGGAGCATATAGGCTTTGAATCTTGCAAATACCGTTTGAAAAGTCTCCCGCATGACTAACAATAAGTTGATACTCTATTATATGTCTTCCTTTCGGCAAATGATCAAAAAACAAATGAACATCATTATCATCCACGCTTCTAAAGTAATTCACACCTCCATCCCAGAAGTGGCCACTTCTTAGCCCCAATGGTTCCAAACCAGAGGCTCTACTATCCTTTAAATGAACATAATCAAGGTCTCTTTCCGTACTTACCTCAACCCGCACTAATACCTCATCTCCAAGTCTTAAATGATTTCTCTCCGACACAGGAATCCATTCATAACTGCCTGCTTCCTTTGTAAACAATCCTTTTGTAATTCTTAGTGAGCCTTCTTCAAACCCTTTTACCTTATCTATATCCTCGAAATAATGCCAATATATACTTGCAAAAGAGATATGATTATTGTTATTCGATAAATTAATATCAGCATAGGATGATTTAACCTCTTCACCGACATAAACTTGCTCAAGTTTCCCCAATCCGCCCATAAGTTTACTTCCCTCCACCTTAACTCCAGATACTTTAACCTCCACATTTTTGCCTAATAAAGTAGATTTATCAGTATTCGAGAGAAGAACATAAATCGCCCAAGCAGTAGATTTTGTATTATCCCAATGTTGGCTCCTTCTATTTTGTAATAACCAAATTCCAAGTTCATCGTGAAAGGGGTCTCCTGGCATCACTTTCTGAAACAAACTCATTATGAGAGCATGGGTCTCCAACCTACGCTGATCCCAACGGAATCCATTATTATTTTCATTCCAATACACCCCCATTTCCTCGGACCAAACTGCAGACTCTTTTAAGGAGTTCATAATTTCCAAAGTGATCTTATTTTCATTTTGAAATAATGCATGCCCTATTAAACCCTTCTGAAATAAACTTCCTTTCGCCCAAAATTTTTCCGCCTTTCCTAAAAAGTAGGCATATACTTTCTGCGAATTTTCATTTTTGATATCCAAATTTGAAAAAAACGATCTGGAATAGAGATAGTACAATTGAAAAGAGCTTGGCAATTCCAATTTATCCAAATCCCCTTTCTCTTCAATCCTTACATATTCACTAATCATTTGGAGATCCATATAGCCAACAGCTTTATCCACTATTCTTTGTGCCTGCTCATTCATAAGTCCCATGGCTTCCATGTGGGCAAACCCTGTGAGAATATTCTGAGTGATATACCTTGATTCATAACCACCTTTAAACCAAGGGAAAGCGCCTGTTGGAAGTTGCATATCTTCTAACTTACCTAAAGCCGACTGAGTCTCTCTATTTATTTGATTATTATCAAAAAATAAAGCTAAATTCTGTAATTGCACCTCCTGAGATTGAGCTTCCAATACCCAAGGTGTTTGCTTGAGAAGCAAATCCTTCAAGTCCTCATTCTTTTGTAAGGCAGATTTCAATCCTCCATCGGTATTTCGCCAAGTATTGAATGCTGTTCTAATTAAAGGATTATCCTCCACTATTTTTTTAGCTAAAGTGTTTGCAAAATATTTGGAGAACAACCCGTCAGAGCTATCATGTTTTTGATTAATCAAATAAGGTAAGGACTGAATAGCGTACCAAATAGGATTTGCAGTCGTCTCAATTTTAAAGGAGCTATGCACTAAAGTTTTACTTTTATTATCCTTAAAAGATCTAAAAACAACCTCCTTGGATTCATTTGCTTTCAAGCTGATCGCTAAGGATTCCTTTACCAACATTCTATTAGGTAATACAGCCAATGTATTTTCCTCAGCGTCGGTATGCCTATCGCCTATAGCATATACCCTATACTTAACCGGATAAGCTAAATTCTTCGGGACTTGCACGGTCCAATCTCTGGAAATGACCTCATTTTCACCAAGATTCACCTTGTGATTGACAAAGGATGTCCAACTTACAGGCTCATCGGTCAAGGCATTATAAAACTCCAACCTCATCGTTACCTCCTGCCTTTCACTGGAATTATTCATCAATTTAGCCTTCAAATTCAATTTATCTCCCTGACGTAGAAATCTCGGTGTATACAACTGAATCATTAATTCTTTTTGCACCACTAATTCCTTTTCAAATAGGACTTGATTCATGGATCGGTCATGAGCATAACCCAACAATTTATATCTGGTGATAGCGTCTGTCATCGTAAAATCAATCTCAGCAATGCCATCCGTTGTTGTCTGAACATCTGAATAGAAAAATACGGTCTCAGCGAAATTACTTCTAGGCTTTGGTTTTGGAATGGGAGCAGTTGATGAAATAAAACTTTTACTAGCCATTTCAGGCATCATTTCAGTACCATCCATTAACACAATCTGGTCCAAAGAATGTCGATGTCTCTGAATTAATTTAAACAGCTTCAATTCACTTGGAAAAACTGATTTTGATTTTACTGGAGGAATAGAGAAATATCTGGAAGAGCTAGCCAAACCAAATCTGGTATTTGCCCAACCATATACTTGACGATTTAAGGGGTAACGATACGATAACCAATTGTGTTTCTCAAAAGTTTCCAGGGAAGCGTCATACAAACTCAAAGATAATTCTGCAGGGATCACTTTACCTGAATGGTTCTTAATTTTTAAGGTCCATTTTTCCTTTTCTCCTGGCTCCAACTTATTCCTAAAGCTCAACCATTCAACTTGAAGTTCTTTTTCCAACCAGGGCACCTCAATTACTTTGGTAGCAGTAAACAACCTGTTTTTGTAAATGGATTGAACTCTTACATATATATTTCCTCTAAATCTCTTTTCTATTTTTAAGTGCTTTCCCCAGACATTCTTGCCTTTTACCCTGTCCTCCAAAATAACTTCTTCTCCGCATTGAATCAAAATTGAATATATGCCATCATCATTGGGGAACAAGGCGCTTATAGAGGCCATTTCCCCAACTTTGTATTGTTTTTTGTTCGTATGAATAATGATTCTTTGTACCAAGGTCTCTATATTTTGACGCTTCGGAAAAATAGTAATGCGTTTAGTTTTCGTAACCTTTCTATTTTTAGTGTCTCTACCAGATAATTCACATACATAAATCCCAGCCCCTAATTCCTTAGAATCAAGCGTAAATGATGCTTTACTAATATTCTTATAGCCCTTTTTTTGAATCAATTCCTTCCGCTCTAATCGTTCGTTTGAGCTAAGAATATCATAGTCATAGTCCGGAAATTTCTTTCTATAATCCGATTCTGGTATCATCGGGAGATCTGTATTCTCCCATAATTTTTGGAGGTAATTTTCCTTGGGGGCTTCTAATTTGAATATTGCTAGATCAACATCCTTAAAGAGTGCTAATCCATTTGTATTTTGGACAGTGATATCCAACAAGATCTTCTCATCCAGAAGGTATTCTCCTTCTCCCTCTAGACTCAACACCATCTCCTTTTCACTGAGAAAAAAAGACTGATCTATTTCTTGACTTTCACCACTGATATCCGTGCCTTTTATATGAACAGTAAATTGAAAAATATGTGAATTGCGTAAATGCTTTGGTATGATATCCAAATCCTGAATTGATATGGAAAATTCTCCACTTTCATCCACCTTCGACAATCCTCCTTCCATAAAAATATCCCTACCCCACGGAGCTCTATAGTCAAGACTCCTACTTCCTTTCCAAAAATAAAACGGTTGATATCTATAGTATACGCTATACGACAAGTCAGCATTCACCAATGGTACTCCCGAATAGGTATTTGCATGTCCATTTAATACTACCGTATCACCCAAAGTAATATTCCCTTCCGGTTTTTCCAACGTCAATTCAAAACTTGGACGCTTATAGGACTCTACCATTATTTTCACCCTCGCCGTTCCCAAAGATGTCTTTATATGAAAATGACCATTTAATGCATCTGAAGGAATCACAAAATGTCCATTCACAGAGCCAAATTCATTGGTTTCTAAATTTAGACTACCCAATTCTTTCCACTTTGAATCATAAAAGCTAATTTCAAACGGAGTGTTTGGCTTCACGAGAGCATTTTCAAGTTTTCCCTTTTCAAATAGAATCGATTTGAAATAAACCGTTTGACCAGGTCTATATATGGATCTATCAGTAAAAAGTAAACTTTGTAATTCCTCCTTGATCTGTTTTGGGGGGTTTGGATGTGAATACCAACTAAAAGAATCGAATAAGGTATCCGAATTTAACATTGCGTCAGCTACATACCTACCTGGGGCCTTCAACTCAAATTCAACCATCCCATCTTTATCAACTTTGTAGACACTATCAACATCTTCTACAATTCTTTTTCTATTCGCGTAACGGGAAATACGAATATCCACACCAGTCAATGGCTCTCCAGTAGTTCTATTGAATACTTGTATTCTTCTTTTGCCATCTTGCAAGCCGGTGAATTCTGTAAGATGCATATTGGACACTACAAATTCTGAAAAATACCGCTGCCCTGAAGTTAATGGTCCTAAACTCATCACATATACCCCCTCATCTAATCCATCCTGATCAATTTCCAGTTTATGGTATGAAAAATCTGAATACTCCCTCAATTTAATTTGGTTCTTGCGAATCGGTTTTATCTTGGAGAAATACTTCATTTTCTCATCATAGCTCAATCTATTTACCTTCCTCCATGCTTCGAAACTCAACTTGTACAAATACAGATCTAAGCTCGAAAAATTACGATAATTCACTTGTAATAAGAAGGGCTGTCGCGGGATCAGTTTACTTTCCATAGCGACAGACAAGGAGGGTCTTTCAATTTCTATTAAATTTTTTTTACATAAGGTCGCCCCATAACTTGAAGGATACTTTTCTATGCCTTCCTCCCAATAAGCCTTCGCTCTTAGGATATTTTCAACATATTGTTTTCTATCTTCCTGTATCAATTCCGAAGAACTTTTGGGATTTATCCTACGCCCAATTGTTCTATTATGATAGTAGAGCCCCAACTCAAAGCACACTTCACTGTAACTTTCATTATGAATGGAGCTATTCTTTAATTCCTGAAGAGCCTTGAGTAAATTCAACTCCTTTGATGGGCCCGTATAATGATTGTTTACAAACTTCAATCGTTTCAATTGTATAGACCTAAGTGCGGCGCTATATCCATTTGTTCTATTGTATTCTTCAAATTCTATATAAGTCTGCCCCATCCAGTATGGGTACTGTTTTTTATCTTCTAATCTATCAATCGCCTCTTTAAACTGAGTTGGATCTACACTGAACAAATTAGGATCTGACATAACTTGCAAAGCTTCTACTCTATCCATCGTGATCCACTGATTCTGAAAATGCCCCAATGCCCTAGATGCTAATACATCATATAAGCTGTGCTCGTAGTTTTTATAGTTTTCACCCTTTTTCAGGATAGACTTAATTTGGGATAAATCTATTTTTTGTAGGCGATCGTCTTTAACGGATGCCAACAGTAATTCCAGAATCCGCTTATTAAATTGACTTAAAGACCAAAACTCATAATTTGAGCTTTTATCTCTGATTAATTCCCGATTAATAATATCCCAATTATTCCTTTGCAAATAATCGACATAGCAGTCTGCCAAAACCGAAGACAGCAATGCACTTACAGGAAATTGACTCTTCACCAATTCACTTTCAAGAAAGGGAATAAGGCTTGAGCTCCCCTCTTCAGAAATGGAGGACATTAACTTTTGTTTATATATAATGCATTTATATACCTGAGCTGGATTATTACTGTCCGAAACTACTTCATATAGCTCATCCAATTTGATTAACGCAGTCCTAGGAAGCCCTTTTTCATCTATCAGTTTATCAATCTGCTTCCATTTCGAATTATAATCGTTGGTCGAAAAATTTAACAATTCCTGACCTTGTACTTGAGCAACCAGAAGAAAAATTCCAAAAAGAAGGTGCTGTATTAATTTCATATCAATTCAATTTGTATTCCAAGTATCAATTCAATAATCGGACCTTTTATAAAAGTACTAATTACTAGAGAATTAACCTTAAAAATAAAAGAGCCGCTCTCAATATTTGAAAACGGCTCTTCCCCTTGAACTATTCGTATTTAGATATCCTCTTCCTCTCCGCCAGGAAGCTCCAATGCCTTAACAACCCCAATAGCATTTCCGGCAATGCCTTTAATAGAGCCATACATATCGATCGTATTGACTATCACCTTTTCAATCTGCTTCTCTCTAGATTTCCAGATCCTTTGCATGGATCTTTTTTCGGTTTCCAGATCAGATTTCATTTGGGTAAATCCATCTACGATGGCTTCAATCTGTAATTTAAACGTATTACTTGTAAGGAAATCATATAACATACTCATTTTATCTCCCTTATTTTCTTGGGAAACTACCGCATGACTCAATTGAACCAGAGACTCTCTAAGCACTTTACTCAATCCTTTGAACTCCTCATAGCTGCAAATCCAAACGCCATCCTTTAAGCCCATTCTTTCCATGTCAGACGGCATTGCATTAGTAACTAATACCCCAATATTCGCCCCCTTATCACGAATATCATTTTTAAACTTTTCAATCCATCCATTCTGGAAATCCTTAGTTCGTTTACTTTCGTAATAGATGGTACCGCAATTTTGCTGAGTCCGTGTATGAACAGTATGAAGGCAGTCGGCTCCTCGGGCACCTTTCTTAATTTCAGAAATAGTATCCAGAGGGAATTTAGTCATCAACCATTCTTCAATAGCCAATTCCTGCACCTCTCCCTGCAACTGCATTGATCCTTGAGCATGTTTACGCTGCATCTCCTCCATAAGCACTTTCTGATCGGCCAATTTTTTTTCAAATTCCTTAATCACCAATTCATTTCGCTCATGTTCATTCTTGCGAATCTTCTCTTTTTCTTCCTGAAGTTGAATATTTAATTTTTTCTGAGCTTCAGCCTCTATGCTTTCCTTTAGCTCACTTTTCTCCCGCTTCAATTTTTCAACTTCTGCTTTTGAACGGTTAAGCTCCTTAATTTGCTCTGACTTTTCATTTAACTCCTTCTGCAAAAGTGCAAAGCGCTCGGATTGCTCCTCTTCCAACTTGATTTTCAATTCCTTTTCAAGCGCTTCCTTTTCCTTTTTCACATTGGTGGCAACTCCGTCTGCAATTTGAGCTTGAATATCCTTCTCTTGCTTTGCTAATTTTTTCCTTTCAACCTCCAAAGCGATGGATTCTTGCTCATATTTCTTTTTTTCCGATACCCAACGAGCATTGTATTTCTTCTTAAAGTCATCCTCCAATTGATGGTACAATATTTCATTGACATCTATTTGCTCTCCACAATTAGGACAAGCTATTTTCGATTGTTTTTCCATGGTCTAGGTGCTAATGGGTACTAATACTATCAAAAATAAAAAGGATTGATTAATAGTCAATCATTTAAAGCAGATAATTCTTTATTTTTATAGCATGTCTACAAAACCATACAAAGCAATAGACTGTGCCTTCCATGATGAATTGGAGGCAGCAGCGATTCGTAGAAAAAAGTGTAGCATCCATTTTTTAAACCAATCGGATCGAAAAGAACGATATGAAGGACGAATCCTAGACTTTTACATTAAAGATAAAATAGAATATATGGTTCTGGAAGATGACCTAGTAATAAGATTGGACCAAATAATTTCCCTGGATAACAAGATCAACCCTAGCGAATCATCGTGTGGGATCTAAATAAAAAAAGGCCACTCTATTGAGTAGCCTTTTTTAGTATAATAATTTTACTTTTTATCGTACCAATGAAGATTGGAATTGATCTAAAAAGCGGATATCATTTTCAAAATACATTCTAAGGTCTTTTATCTGATATTTCAACATAGCAATACGCTCTATCCCCATACCAAATGCATATCCTGTGTATACTTCTGGGTCAATCCCTACATTCTTTAATACCGCAGGATCCACCATTCCACACCCCATGATTTCCAACCATCCAGTTCCTTTAGTGATACGGTAATCAGCTTCAGAGTTTAATCCCCAATATACATCAACCTCTGCACTAGGCTCCGTAAAAGGAAAATACGATGGTCTTAGTCTAATCTTAGAATCTTTTCCGAAGAATTCTCGTACAAAAAATAAAAGAGTTTGTTTCAAGTCGGCAAAAGATACATTCTTATCTATGTACAATCCCTCAATTTGATGAAATATACAATGTGCTCTTGCAGATATCGCTTCATTTCTGAAAACTCGTCCTGGAGAAATCGTTCGGATAGGAGGCTCATTATTTTCCATATACCTAATCTGTACAGACGAGGTATGTGTTCTCAATAATACATCAGGATCTTTCTCTATAAAGAAAGTATCCTGCATATCTCTTGCAGGGTGTTCTTCCGGCAAATTCAATGCAGTAAAATTATGCCAATCATCCTCAATCTCTGGACCTTCAGATATATTGAATCCAATTTTGTTAAAAATAGATACGATCTCATTCTTAACAATAGAAATTGGATGACGAGACCCTAAGCTATAAGGCTCTCCTGGCAGGGTTAAGTCAATACCAGCCCCCTGTGATTCAGCACTTACTTCTGCTTGTTCCTTTAGATTCTTAATCTTCTCCTCAGCTGCCTTCTTAAGCAAGTTAAGGCGTAACCCAAATTCCTTCTTTTGATCAGCGGGCACCTCTCTAAATGCTTTGAACAAATTATTGATCAAACCATTCTTAGCACCCATATACTCAATACGGAAAGCTTCTATTTGTTCTTTGTCGTCTGAATGAAAGGCATCCACCTTAACCTTCAGCTCATCTATCTTCTCCAACATAGATTGAAATTTTGAATTGCAAATATACTAATAGCCTTGAATATATTCGCAATGCACATCAAAAAGTACAATACCAAATGCTACCAATATATAATGTGATACTTTTCCTTAAGACTCTGCCTTAATTCTTCACTAAATTACACGAGAAAAAACCCCATAAATGGATGTCAATACGCTCATTTCCTTCTCCAAAAAATATTCACCAAGTATTCATAAAATATTATTATATTTGGTCTTATTGAATTTATCAAAAAAGCATTTATATGAAAGGACTACATTTAAAACGTTTCTTGTCTGTCATCACCTTTGCTCTAATTTTACTGTCCTTTGGATCATGTAGTAAAGATGACCCATATTACGAAGTAGAATTTACCGTAATTGATTTTCTTACTCAAGAGCGAGCTAAAGGAGTAGAAGTTAAATCCGGAACTATAGACGGAAATAACAATAACGTTTTACCAGACGTACTGCAAACCTTATATACAGACACTCTTGGTGTGGTTCTATTTAGCTTTGAAAATAAAGCTAATCTTAAATTCACATTTAGAGATGAAGTCAACTTTAAATCTGGTGAAACAAACGTAAAGTTAAAGGAAGATAAGACGATCAGAAAGACCGTCTATATCTACCCTTAATTTAGAGAGATATCTGCTTCTTCGAAGTAATAAATAGCAGCTTCCTTCATTAGTTCCTCTTGTTTAATAGGACTTAATGGGGGAAGCTTTTTATTTGTATCATAATGAGGCCAACCTTCCTTATCCACTTCTTTAAAGGTATAATATCCAAATCGACTCAATAATTTACAAATAGCGACATGTAACAAGTCCAATTTCTCATCTTTAGAAAACTGCTTATAGCCTTTTCCTAATTCCTGCACTCCTATTAAAAACAACACAGCTTGGAGATCCAATTTCTCCCCCCCACCATAGTTATCTGAGACAAAATTTAACAATTTTTCCCATTTAGCTTCCAAAAGCTCCTTATCCATATCTAAAAGTTTGGAACAAATTTATTAAATTCAAACTCCAAACAAAAATCATCACTTTATCAATATGCAAATACTTACAAATTATAGCATAAATTACCTTGATATAGCCTTAGCCGTTCCGCTAGCCTATGGGATTTATAAAGGATTTAAAAAAGGATTAATTCTAGAGCTGACCTCCCTGTTGGCATTGATCATCGGTCTTTTTGGAGGAATCTATTTTTTTGATATCGGAAAAGACTTCTTAGAAAGACATTTTGAAATAAGCGCCCAATTCCTACCTATATTATCATTTGTCATCCTTTTCATCTCTATTGTCCTGGTAATAAATCTTGCTGGGAAAATTCTGGATCAATTCGTAAAAATGATTGCGTTAGGTGGAATCAACAGATTGATTGGTGCTGCTTTTGGCTTATTAAAAATGGCGATTATAATGAGTGCTATTTTAATGTTCACTTATAAACTCCATAGTTTTATCCCATTACTATCTCAAGAAAATACACAAAACTCCGTTTTATACAGACCATTGCGATTTTTAGTGCCGGGTATTCTACCCCAATTAGATTCATTTGATGGCTGGGATGATTTTATACAGGAAGGTAAAGACTTGTTATTAGATCATGTTCCAGAAGAAGCACCTTCGGATACAACCTCAGAAATTTAGCATTCTCGCCCTAATTGCTTGTGTAGACTTTTTATCAGATTATCATACATCATAAACTGTTTGATGCATTCTATTCGCTCCTCGTCTGAAAGTTTGTCTTTCTTCAGCTTAGATTGAATTTCTTCAACAGCCAACTCTATATGCCTTAACTGAAATCTAGCGATTAATTGATCCAGTATTTTCTGTAGTTTTTTTTCTTCCTTCACTACAATAACATCTCTTTTTTCCCAAGTTGCCAACTGGTGTTTATCGGATAAAATCTGCGCCACCAACCTTGTTATTTTAGGATCTGAATCCTTCAATAATTCTGAAGCAAACGAGTGAATCCCCTGTTCAAAAAACACTTGGATTTTGGCATACAAATTATGGTAATCAGGATTTGTAAATTGCAAATCGTCCTCAGACATTGCATGGATCAAATATTCTGACATAGGCACTTCAAATACCTTTTCCTCTACTTGTCCATCTTCCCCTTCTTCTTCAATTTCTATATCAATATTAATCTCGGAGTATTTAAGCAATATGCGCATAAGATCCTCTTCTACTAAGGCAACCTCTGATTTGGATTTTTCATCCCCAGCCAATTCAGGGTACATAAGCTCCATTGGAGGCATATCCTCATCGAAAGATGGTCTTTTCTTCTGTCTTTGCTCCTCCTTTTCCTTTTTATTTAATTGCTGATCCAGTTCAGCGAAGAGCACTTTCTCATCAACCTCCAACTTAGGAGCCGAAGATTGAATAAACACTGTTCTCTTTAGTGGGTCAGGAATTTTCGCAATACTGGCAACAATATCTCTTATCCACTGTGCTTTTTGGATAACGTCAGGCTTTCCAGATTGATTGTAAAGGTCTATTTTAAACTCAACAAAATCTTTAGCCTCATTCTGGATATACGTCTTCAAGTACTCACTGTCGTGCTTTTGAGAAAAAGAATCAGGGTCTTCCCCTTCCGGTAAAGCCAATACTTTCACATTTAATCCATACTCCAATATAATATCAATTCCTCTAAGAGATGCTTTAATCCCCGCCTGGTCTCCATCATATATAACTGTAAGGTTTTCTGTGAATCGCTTAATCAATCGAACTTGATCGTGCGTTAGTGCAGTACCCGATGAGGCCACCACATTTTCAATACCCTTTTGGTGTAAGCCAATGACATCGGTATACCCTTCAACAAGTAAACAATTATCTTCCTTAACGATACTTTTCTTCGCCCAATAGATTCCGTACAGAACTTTAGACTTATTGTATACTTCACTCTCTGGTGAATTAAGGTATTTAGCAGCCTTTACGTCCTTTTTAAGAATCCTACCACCAAAACCTAGCACTTTCCCCGACAAACTGAGGATCGGAAACATGACACGTCCTCTAAACCGGTCAATCCCCTTCTCTGACTTAAATATACTTAGCCCACTCTCTTCTAACACCCCCCTTGCATATCCTGCCTTTGTAGCATGCTCTGTAAATGAAGACCATTCATCATTGAGATAACCTAGTTGGAACTTTTCTATATTCTCAGGATGAATATTTCTTTCCTTTAAATAGCTAGCTCCAATCAATTTACCTTGCCCTTCTTTTAGCTGGGATTGAAAGAATTTATTAGCAAATTGGTTTAATACATATAGGCTCTCCCGCTTACTTTGCGCTTCTTTTTGCTGGTCCGATTGAAACTCTTCCTCTATGGCTATCTGATATTTTGATGCCATCATCCTGAGAGCCTCAGGATAGGTAATATGCTCAACATCCATCACAAAATTGATGGCATTTCCACCTGCCCCACAACCGAAACACTTATAAATTCCTTTGGCAGGGGAAACCGTAAAAGATGGTGTCTTCTCATTATGAAAAGGACATAAACCCAATAAGTTTACTCCCCTCTTCCTGAGGTGCACGTAATCCGAAACGACTTCATCGATTCGAACAACGTCAAAAATTTCATCTATTGTTTTACGGGATATTAATGACATATATACGAGTTAGAAGGTTTATTCAACCTTCTTTTGAAAGGTATTTTTCCTCAAAAAAATCAGCTTAGTAATATCTATGCAAAATAAGAAAATTTTCCACTTCTACACAGCTGTTTATTTCACCTAAAGTTTCAAAAAAATCAATGACAAAAAAAACGCCCAATCTCTAATGAAATTGGGCGCTATTACTGTATATATAGGCTTATTTATCAGAAGCCAATTTAGCAGATATATAATCGCGGTTCATACGAGCGATATTCTCAAGAGAGATTCCTTTAGGACATTGTACCTCACAGTCTCCCGTATTTGTACAGTTACCAAACCCTAATTCATCCATGGTATCTACCATGCTTATTACCCTTTCGTTTTTCTCCACTTTACCCTGTGGTAAAAGCGATAGGTGAGCAACTTTCGCAGAAGTAAATAACATTGCAGAACCATTTTTACAAGTTGCTACACATGCTCCACACCCAATACAAGTTGCAGCATCAAATGCTTTATCAGCATCTACCTTAGCAATTGGTAGGGCATTTGCATCTTGAGCTCCTCCAGTATTCACAGATACATAACCACCAGCCTGAATGATCGCATCAAATGAGGATCTATCAACCATAAGGTCTTTTATAATCGGGAAACCTTCAGCTCTCCATGGCTCGATATAGATAGTGTCACCATCTTTAAATGAACGCATATGAAGTTGACAAGTTGTAACTAGATTGTCAGGTCCATGAGGCTCTCCATTAATATACAATGAACACATACCGCAAATTCCTTCACGACAATCATGATCAAATGTAATGGTATCTTCTCCTTTTATTACTAAATCTTCATTTAGTACATCTATCATTTCCAAGAATGACATATCTGGTGAAATTCCGGAAACTTTGTAATCAACAATACGTCCTTTATCGTTAGGTCCGTCTTGTCTCCAAACTTTAAGTGTTAGATTCATACCCGCCATTACTTGTAACTTCTTTGTTTAACTTCAATATTTTCGTAAACCAACTCTTCTTTATGAAGGTTTGGTGCTGTATCTACAGACGTATGTTCCCATGCAGCAACATATTTGAAGTCATCATCATTACGAAGTGCTTCTCCTTCTGTTGTTTGGTGCTCCTCACGGAAATGACCACCACAAGATTCCTCACGGTGTAATGCGTCAATACACATCAACTCACCCAACTCGATGAAATCAGCCACACGAAGTGCTTTTTCCAACTCTTGGTTCATTCCATTTGCAATACCAGGAACTCTAACATCGTTCCAAAACTCCTTTCTAATTTCTTTGATCTCTGCTATAGCTTTCTTTAACCCTTCGGCGTTTCTTGCCATACCACAGTTATCCCACATGGCTTTACCCAATTTCTTATGGAAAGTATCAACTGTTTGAGAACCATTATTTGAAAGTAGCTTTTCAATACGACCAGATACTTCTTTTTCGGCTTTATCAAATTCTGGTAGACTAGTAGAAATCTCACCTGTACGAATTTCATCAGCCAAGTAATTCCCAATAGTATATGGCAATACAAAATAACCATCAGCCAAACCTTGCATCAATGCCGAAGCCCCTAATCTATTTGCTCCGTGATCTGAGAAGTTAGCCTCTCCACCAGCAAATAATCCAGGGATAGTTGTTTCTAGATTATAATCAACCCAGATACCACCCATTGTATAGTGAATCGCAGGATAAATCTTCATTGGAACCTCATATGGATTCTCAGCTGTAATTTTTTCATACATCTGGAATAAGTTTCCATATCTAGCTTCAACTGCGTCCTTTCCAAGACGATTAATAGAGTCAGAGAAATCTAAATATACTGCATTTCCAGTAGCATTTACTCCGTATCCTGAATCACATCTTTCCTTAGCTGCTCTAGAAGCAACATCACGAGGAACTAAGTTCCCAAAAGCAGGGTATCTTCTCTCCAAGTAATAATCTCTATCCGCTTCAGCGATATCAACTCCAGTTTTTTCACCTCGTTGAATAGCTTCCGAATCTTCTTTTTTCTTTGGAACCCAAATTCTACCATCGTTACGAAGAGATTCAGACATCAAAGTTAACTTCGATTGGTGATCTCCTGTTACAGGAATACATGTTGGGTGAATCTGTACATAACAAGGATTTCCAAACATTGCACCTTTCTTGTGTGCTTTCCATGCAGCAGTAATGTTAGATCCCATCGCATTTGTAGAAAGGAAGAAAACATTTCCATATCCACCAGAACCTAAAATTACAGCGTGTGCACTATGTCTTTCAATCTCACCTGTTACCAAGTTACGAGCGATAATACCTCTCGCCTTTCCATCTACCAATACAACATCCAACATTTCGTGTCTGTTATACATAGTAACTGTACCTTCGTGAATCTGACGACTCAAGGCTTGGTATGCACCTATCAATAACTGCTGTCCCGTTTGACCGCGGGCGTAGAAAGTCCTCTGGACTTGTACCCCTCCGAAAGAACGGTTTGCAAGGAATCCACCGTACTCACGAGCGAATGGCACTCCTTGGGCAACACATTGATCAATAATATTTGCAGAAACCTCTGCTAATCTATATACGTTTGCTTCTCTTGCACGATAGTCACCACCTTTGACTGTATCATAAAACAATCTATAAGTACTGTCACCATCGTTTTGGTAATTCTTTGCAGCGTTGATCCCACCTTGAGCAGCAATAGAATGTGCTCTACGTGGAGAATCTTGGAAACAGAAACATTTTACATTGTACCCCATTTCACCAAGAGATGCTGCGGCAGCTCCTCCAATCAAACCAGATCCAACGATAATAATATCAATTGAACGACGGTTAGCTGGATTTACTAACGAACTATCCGCTATGTGTTTGGTCCATTTATCTGCTAATGGCCCTTCAGGTATGTTAGATTTTAACTTTGTCATAATTGAACGCTAATAGCTTATATAATGAAACCGAAATATACTGGAAAGGCGATAAAGCCTATTGTAATTAAAATAGCAAAAGCCTTCCCTGCCTTTTTAATCCCAGGAGTATATCTTTTGTGATTTAATCCTAAAGATTGAAATGCTGATTGGAAACCGTGATTTAAATGCATACCCAAAATTGCTAAAGCAATAATGTAACCAACAGAATAAAATTTCATCCCGAAAGCCTTAACAACTACGTCGTACATATCTTTCACCTGCTCACCATCGATCATTACCTGACCAACTTCTCCAAACTTATACGTTACAAGGAAAGTATTCAAGTGAATAAGAATGAATGCTAAAACAAGAGAACCGGTGATTCCCATATTTCGAGAAACCCATGTACTTTTCTTTTTATCCATTGCATACGCCACTGGCCTTGCCTTTTTGTTGGCTTTCGTCAACATAACAGCGTCAACTGCATGTATAATAATCCCTAGAAATAAAATGATTTCAGCTATACGAATCATGCCATTTGTTGACATAAACCTTGTATACAAGTTGAAATCGTCTGGAGAATAGAACAATGCCAAATTTCCGACTAAGTGAACAATTAAGAACGAACAGAGAAATAGCCCAGTAATGGCCATCAATAACTTTCGCCCAAGAGAACTTGAGAATAATCCCACAGAAGTACTCATACGATTCTTGATTTTTAAATATTGTTGTTTCACTGGCGGTCATTATAACCCCCCGCATTCCTGCAAATTTAAGCTTTGTAAAGCTAGATAACAAACATAAGTATTATTCATAATGGTTCTAAACATAATGAAAACATATTTCAAAATATATTTATTGATCTATCTATTATAGTTGGATAATACCGACTTAGTACTTCATATCTTGAAGAATATGCCTAATTTAGTTGAGAATTTTTTGGAACAGAAATAGCCAGACTATCATGAAATACGAAAAAATAAACGCTCAATTATTTATTGAGAATAGAGCGCGCTTGGTAAGCCGCTTAAAACCAAACTCTCTTGCCGTTGTTCAAGCCAATGACATCATGCCTACAAATGCAGATGGACATATGCCATTTAAGCAAAATGCTGACCTTTTTCACCTAACAGGTGTAGATCAGGAAGAGAGCATTTTAGTTGTATTTCCCGATTCGTTTCATGCAAAACATAGAGAAATTCTTTTTCTAAAAGAAACCAATGAGCATATAGCCGTTTGGGAAGGTGCTAAACTTACCAAAGAACAAGCTAAAGAAGCCACAGGAATCCAGACTATCTACTGGTTGGATAAATTCGACAGCGTTCTTATGACGCTAATGAGCGAAACAGAGCATGTACTACTTAACGCCAATGAGCATCTAAGAGCTCATGCTGAAGTAGAAACTAGAGGTGATCGTTTTATCAAAAACATAAAACAAAGCTTCCCTCTTCATAACTACGGTAGATTAGCTCCTATTATGCACGCTATTCGTTCAGTAAAACACCCTATAGAGGTTGACCTTAGTCAGAAGGCCTGTAATATTACAGATAAGGGATTCAGAAGAATTTTGGATTTTGTAAAACCAGGGGTTTGGGAGTTTGAAATCGAAGCTGAGTTCATGCATGAATTCATGATCAACAGATCAAGAGGATTTGCTTACCAACCTATTGTTGCTTCAGGAGCCAGCGCATGTGTTTTACATTATATTGACAATAATCAACTTTGTAAAGAAGGTGATATAATATTGATGGATGTAGGTGCTGAATATGCAAATTACGCATCAGATATGACTCGTTGTATTCCTGTCTCAGGGAGGTTTACAGCTAGGCAAAAAGAAGTTTACAACGCTGTTCTGAGAGTAAAGAAAGCTGCAGAGAAATTACTGATACCTGGAGCGATGCTTCACGAGTATCATGTTGCAGTTGGGCACTTAATGGAAAAAGAATTGGTGGATTTAGGCTTAATTAGCTTAGACGACATCAACAATCAGGATCCCGAATGGCCAGCTTATAAACAATATTTTATGCATGGCACTTCTCATTATTTAGGATTAGATGTTCATGATGTTGGATCATGGACTAAACCAATAGAGGAAGGAATGATCTTTACTTGTGAACCAGGTATTTATATTCCTGAAGAGAATTTAGGTATTCGTATTGAAGATGATCTAGTTGTTAGCGCAAAAGGTGCTCCAATCAACCTAATGGGAAATATTCCAATAGAAGTAGAAGAAATTGAGGATTTGATGAATAAATAACCAATCCCAAATAAAAAAAGCCAAATCCATATGGATTTGGCTTTTTTTTTGCTCTATGCTTCATCAAAAAAAAAGGCCACCCAATTGGGTGGCCTTACTATTTATTTCTGCTAAGTAATACTACTTAGATATAACAAACTTGTTTGTGAATACTTGTCCATTTTTGTAAACTCTTGCGAAGTAAACACCAGAAGTCAATCTTGAAGCTACATTAGCCAATTGAACTTTGTTGTTTCCTGGATTGTAAACCTGCTCTACTCCACCGAAAGATTTCCCTAAGATATCGATTACTTCAATCTTAACATTTTCTTCCTGTGCAAGATCAAATGATAATGTTACATCACCACTTGAAGGATTAGGGAACAAGTTGATAGATGTCTCGAATTCATTCTCTTCAACACCCAAAGTTGGATCTTCAGTAGTAAGGTAGAAATTATCTAGGTAAAGGAAGTTCCCGTTTGTACCCACAAAATCAATTCTAAACTGAACTCCATCCTTTCTTACCTGAGTAGACAGTGACTTACTGAATACTTTCCAGTCAGACTCTTGTGGCACCCAATAGTTAGAATAAATAAAGGTATCTGGATTAGCAGAAAGTACATCATCTTCCACTGTATTTTCTGGAGATGGTCTGTTTGAAGAATAAAATAATCTTTTCCATTTTCCAGTATTCACATTACATGAAGTCTTGTAATAGATAATCATTCTATCATCTGTTCTTTGTTCTCTATTAGCATAAGCTACTTCGAAGTTTAGAACACCTTGAGAACCAAGACCTGATAAATCCATTACTGGAGAAAACATTGTGTGCGTTACACGCTCTTCAGATAGGTACGATCCAATTTGAACCGCTCCGTTATGAGAATCACTTGAAGTTCCTGTCAAATCAACCCATTTGTATGTTGGATCATCTTGACCTACTACATCAAACGACCTGTCTTCGGTACCGTGAACTGAAGTCCAGTCATTGAAGTCCATATACATCTCACCGCTAATAGCAGCATCCGTTGGAGATACATGAATATAGTTTTTAAGCAAACGAGTTGTCGTTCCATTTTCATTTGAAACAGTCAATTTAACATCGAAATGCCCTGGAGTGTTATATTCTACAGTCGGGTCATCATCATCAGAAGTAGCGATATCACCACCTACGAATTCCCAAGAATAAGTTGTTGAACCATCAGTATAAAAAGACTCATCTTCAAAATCAACATCACTTCCAACACAAATCCATCTATTTGAATGAGAGAAATTTGCATAAGGCATTAGCGCTGAAGCGTCAAAATCAGGACCAGTTCCAGTAGCAGCTAAGTTCTCAGCTGACCAAATTTCGTCTCTAAATTGTTCCATAGCACCTCTCATGACGTCTGCCTGACCAAATGTAAACATGTTCATACACACATCCGTAGAGTAGTCCATATAGTTCATGTACATTGTTCCATATCCATCATCATTACAAGCTTGTGCCAATTCAGGAAAAGAAGGACATTGTCCTGAATGATTTGCTGTTTGTTGAGGAGTATCATCTACACCATCATCAGCATCACACTCATTTTCATCACCCCAAATATGTCTTAAACCTAACCAGTGACCAACCTCGTGAGTCAATGTTCTACCCAAGGCATTTTGCCCTGTTCCAACAGACCCAATTTGAGAATTGATTGCCATAATACCATCCGTACTTGGCTGAAAAGCCAACTGAGTTGGGAATTGAGCAAACCCTAGTAAAATTGATCCTTGACTTGGATTTACCAAATTTTCTAGTACCCAAACATTCAAATATTTGTGTGGATCCCATTGCGAAATATTCTTTCCAGCATTTCTCCATTTAGTATAAGAATATCCGCCTTCTGGCATCATTCCATTATCTGCATCAGCAGGATCCGTTCTTTCAGAATAGATTCTCTCTACTCCGTTTGTTGAATTACCATTAGGATCAACCTTCGCCAATTCAAATCTGATTCTAGAACTAGAAGCATATTTCCAACCTCTATCTAACTCAGTAATATTAATTTGAGAACCAGAATATCCAGCAGTTACGTTGTGCGATACACCAACCTCAAGGTTCGTCCATTTAACAGATGCGCTAATAACTTCACCTTGATCAATAATATTAACTGTTATGTCAGATTGCAAGTCAGTACCAACGTTGATATCATCTTGACTACCATATAAACCTGTTATAAAAACAGTAGATCCTACAGCGTTTGCATTAAAATCATCTAAGGCATCAATAGCCGTTGCAACAATACCTGCAACTTCAGCATTAGTTGTAGCCCCACTTAAATCAAGAGGGAAACCAACACTTGGTCCAGGAGGGTTTGCATCACCAGAAAGAGTAATGTATTCATTATCTCCTCTTGGATTAGTTAATGCTATGTATCCATCCTCTCCATTGTAAACGTCTAAATCAGAAGCTCCAAAGACAAGGCTAGAATATTCTTTTACTGCGTCTGATGTGTTTTCAACATTCATTTCAGAACCTGCAGCACTACTAAGAGCATCTGCAACAGCACCTGCTAAATAGTAGTTATTTTGAACATCTGTAATATCTGTTCTAATCAAAGAAATCAATGAATCACTAAGATTTAATGTATCTGTAAATTCATTGTCTTTTACAAAGTAAACAGCAAATTGATTCCCAGATGCAACATTGTATTCTACATCATCAGTTACTGTAGGGGCTGCTTGAAATAACAAATACTTGTTAGGAGCAGCATATCCAGAAACGTCTTCTAAGATGAAATCAACTTTATTGATGTCAGCTCTATATCTAAATGCATTAGGCGTATTAGAAGCATCAGAATTCAATCTCAAGAAATCTTCATTTAAGATTTCCATTTGATCTTCAATCTGCTTATAACTGATGTTTGCATCATCATCTTCGTGATAAACATGAAATACGACAGGAATTGTACGAATTTCAGTTACCGATGCGTCAGCTGTTTTTGCATTAGCTAAATTATCGTTCTTTTTTGTCAGCATGTAACGTCTGAAATCTTCTTTTGATTTCAGATATTTTTCAAGCAATTCAGGCTGGTTCTCATATTCTCTAAGAACGTCCTGCTCAGTGCTTCCACACTTGGTATCTTGTGCTTGTAAATTTACCCCTACCATTAGGGCAATTGCAGCAAGTATACTCTTCTTCATAAGTATCGAATTATGTTTTACAAATCGAGAAAAAAATATTCACAGACCTCAAATTTACACAAATTTTTCCATGATAAAGTGTAAAATGGCTTGATTTCTAAACAAATAAAAAAGGCCTTCCAAATGGAAAGCCTTTTTATTATTTTCAAAAATCACTGTTAATTTATGTTAACTACTGATTCTCTTCACATTAAGATCATATACTAAAACTCAATATCTACATTAAGCTTATCCGCAATCATCTTTTTAATTTTTGTTTTCAGCTCATCAATTTGAATATTAGCCAAACTTTCATTTGCAAAGGCATAAGTCAGAAGTGCTTTAGCTTCTTTTTCAGCAATTCCTCTACTTCTCATATAGAAAAGTGCATCTTTATCTAGCTGACCGATAGTACATCCATGAGAACACTTTACATCATCAGCAAATATTTCCAATTGAGGCTTTGTATCTACCTGAGCAAACTCACTTAATAGCAGGTTATTATTCTGCTGAAATGCATTGGTCTTTTGAGCATCTTGTCTAACAATAATTTTACCGTTAAACACACCTTTACATGCAGTATCATAGATCCCTTTATACATTTGATTAGAATAACAATGTGGCATTGCATGATCTACAAATGTATGATGATCAATCAAATTATCTTGATCAGCGATTGTAATCGCTCTCATGTGTGCTTCTGCATTTGAACCATTGAATTTGAAATTCAAATTGTTTCTTACAAAACCACCACTAAATGAGAAGGTATCGGCTTGAGCATAAGAATTACCCTCCTGCTCAATCCAAGTATTATCTACTACAACTGACTGATCATGATCATTCTGAATTTTAAATATCTTCAACTGAGCTCCGTCCTTCAGAAATGCTTCAGACACCATGTTGGTGAATACTTTCGTATTTTCCAATGAACATATTCTTTCCACAACAACCATTGAGGAATTTTCACCTAGGATAAATAAGTTTCTAGGAGACGAGAATTTATTCGTCTTTGCACCTGTATAAACAAAATACAATTCGATGATTGGATCAACAACTTGATTTTTATCTAAAACTACAACAAGGCCGTCTTGATATAGCGCAGAATTCAAGGAAGTAAAAGCCTCATCTTGAGGAATCGCTTTACTGAAGTATTGCTCCGTAAGAGCTGGCTGCTCTACTTCGAATTTATTTAGATTGCTAATATTAATACCTTCAGGAATAGCATCAGACATACTTTCATTGAATGTCCCATCAACAAAATATAATTTAATACTTCCACTAAGGCCCAAGTATTGACCATTCATTGAAGATGCTTCAATAGAAGAACCTGTCTCATCACACAAGACATACTCTTCGTTTATAACTTTCTTCAAGTTGGTATATTTCCACTCCTCATCTTTGATGGTTGGAAATCCATTATTTTGGAATCTATCCCAAGCATCTTGTCTAGTTTGATTCCAGATTTGATTATCCTCTTGGGATATTTTCAATTGATTAAGCCATTCCATAGTTTCGATCTTACTTTAACCAATCATATCCTTTCTCTTCCAACTCTAGAGCAAGTGTTTTATCTCCAGATTTCACAATCTTTCCTTCGTGTAGTACATGTACAAAGTCAGGAATGATATAATCCAACAAACGTTGATAATGAGTAATTAGCAAGACTGCATTATTCTCATTCTTCAATTTGTTTACACCATTTGCAACAATTCTAAGCGCATCAATGTCCAAACCTGAATCTGTTTCATCAAGGATAGCCAATTTGGGCTCTAGCATTGCCATTTGGAAAATCTCATTTCTCTTCTTCTCTCCTCCAGAAAACCCTTCATTCATTGATCTACTCAAGAACTTAGGATCCATCTCTAGCAATTGCTGATTTTCCTTCATTTTTTTCAGCATCTCTCTAGCTGGCATTGGCTCCTCACCCTTTGCTTTACGCTTTTCATTGATGGCTGTTTTAATGAAATTTGAAACAGAAACACCTGGAATTTCCACTGGGTATTGAAAAGAAAGAAAAATTCCTTTTTGTGCTCTTTCTTCAGGAGAAACTTCTAATAATTCTTCTCCATCAAATAGAATACTTCCTTCGGAAACATCATAATCTTCTCTACCTGCAATTACAGATGATAATGTACTTTTACCAGAACCATTTGGCCCCATAATAACATGTACCTCACCTGGGTTTATTTGTAAATCAATCCCATTAAGGATTTCATTATCTTCAATCCCAGCTTTTAGGTTTTTTATCGTTAACATAGTGTGTTTTCTTAGATTTGGGTGATTATCCTACTGATCCTTCCAAAGATATAGCCAATAATTTTCTGGCCTCAACAGCGAATTCCATTGGTAATTTATCTAGGACATCTTGACAATATCCATTAACAATTAATCCGATGGCTGCATCTGTACCAATTCCTCTTTGGTTACAATAAAACAATTGATCTTCTCCAATTTTTGAAGTCGTAGCTTCATGCTCCACTATCGCCGTTTTATTTCTTACTTCGATATATGGAAATGTATGAGAACCACAAGTATCTCCCATCAGAAGGGAGTCACATTGAGAAAAATTTCGTGCATTTTCAGCAGATTTGGCTATTTGAACCAACCCTCTATAACTACCATTACTTTTTCCAGCACTGATTCCTTTGGAAATAATAGTACTCTTGGTATTTTTTCCAATATGAATCATCTTGGTTCCTGTATCTGCTTGCTGATAGTTATTTGTAACAGCAACAGAGAAAAACTCACCTATTGAATTTTCTCCCCTCAAAATACAAGAAGGATATTTCCAAGTAACAGCTGAGCCAGTTTCAACCTGCGTCCAAGAAATTTTAGCATTCTTATGGCAAATACCTCTCTTTGTTACAAAGTTAAAAACACCACCCTTACCTTCTTTACTACCCGGATACCAGTTCTGAACAGTAGAATACTTAATCTCTGCGCCATCCATAGCTATTAATTCAACTACGGCAGCATGCAATTGATTTTCATCTCTTTGAGGAGCTGTACACCCTTCAAGGTAACTCACATAACTAGATTCATCTGCAATTACCAATGTTCTTTCGAATTGTCCTGTACCTGCCTCATTTATTCTAAAATAAGTGGATAACTCCATTGGACAACGAACACCTTTAGGGATATAACAGAACGAACCGTCACTAAATACTGCAGAATTCAATGCAGCGAAATAATTATCTCTTGCTGGAACGACTGTACCTAAATATTTCTTTACTAATTCAGGATGCTCTTTAATTGCATCTGAAATTGAACAGAAAATAATACCAATCTCTCCCAACTTTTCTTTGAAAGATGTTGCAACAGAAACAGAATCGATAACCACATCAATGGCTACTCCTGTCAGTCTTTTTTGCTCATCCAGTGATATTCCTAATTTCTCGAATGTCTTCAATAATTCAGGATCTACCTCATCAAGACTATCTAAAGTCTTTTTTTGTTTTGGTGCAGCATAATATGTTATATCCTGAAGATCTACTTTTTCGTATTGAACGTTTGCCCATTCCGGCTCTGTCATTTTCAAAAAAGTTCTAAATGACTTCAATCTCCACTCTAACATCCATTCTGGTTCCTCCTTTTTGGCTGAAATCAGACGAATAGTTTCTTCCGATAATCCCTTTGGGATTTTATCTGACTCAATATCTGTTACGAATCCATACTTATAGTCGGAGCTCGTTACTTCCTCGAGAATTTGATCCTCTTCTGACATACGTCAATTATATTTGATCCGATTGGTATTTATCTAAACTGCAAAACTTTCGCCACATCCACATGTACGAGAAGCATTTGGGTTACTGAAAAAGAAGCCTTTCCCATTTAATCCTCCAGAATAGTCTAAAATAGTTCCTATCAGGTAAATCATGGATTTCTTATTTATCAGTACTTTTACTCCATTATCTTCCAATACCTTATCATCTGATCCCTGATCGGAATCGAAATCTAATTTATAGGAAAGACCTGAGCATCCACCACTGGTAACACCAACTCTTATAAAACTACTTTCCAGCTTTTTGCCTTCCTCTTCCATGAGGCCTGACAATCTCTTCCTTGCTGTATCTGTTACTGAAATCATATGATTTATTATTGAAATGGTAGCTTTAGTTAGCGCAAAATTACGAATTTATTATTTAAATTTATTCTAAATTAAGATAAAATAAACTCCTATTTGAAGAATTGAGGCACAATAAGTTGCAGGAAAGTGTAGACGTATATATTAAATAAATAAACTAGAAATAATACTATCTGAAACCAATCTCCCAGATGGAGACAATACCAACCTATAACCATTCAATTCAAAATGCTTTTTTGGCAAAATATCTAAGGTTCTCAGTATGTGATTGGAGTATTGTTCACCAAAATTAATAGTGATCTCATTTATATTAACTCCCCAACTGGTTCTTAACCCAGTCATAATGTATTCATTGAAGCGGTCAGTCTGGGATAAAATTTCTCTTTCTGAAGGCAATTCTTCTTGAGTAATTGACTTCATATACTTTTTATTATCAGCACAATTCCAACTTCTAGAATCACCATCAAATGAATGTGCGGAAGGTCCCATTCCTAAATACTTTTTAGCCTTCCAATAATTACTATTATGAACTGCTTCAAACCCCGGCTTCGCCAAATTTGAAATTTCATAAAAATGATAATCTTGTTCTTTTGCCCAATTATTTAACAAATTAAAGTGAGATAAGGTTCTATCCTCCGTTGGAGCAAGTTTTCTCTCCTTTAAAATCTGATAGGCCAAGGCTGTATTTTGTTCTACAGTCAAGGAATAACTAGAAAGGTGTGTCACTTTTAAACGAGCAACGATATCCAGGTTTTCAAGCCATCGCTCATTCGTTAATTGCGGCATGCCATAAATAAGGTCTACATTGTAATTATCAAAGCCTGAGTCTCTTATCAACTCTAGACTTCTCACTGCTTCCTTGCTATTATGTACTCTACCTAAATACTTTAAATCTTCATCAAAGAATGATTGAATTCCTACACTAAATCTATTGATCGGCATCTCTTTATAGGCGGAGATCTTCAGCGGATCCAGATCATCTGGGTTGACTTCTAAGGTAATTTCAGCATCTTCCTTCACGTCAAAATACCGAAATACTTTGTCCAAAATTGTATTGAGCTGAAGTTCCGTAAGCAAAGAAGGTGTTCCTCCTCCAAAATAAATACTTTCTACATCTTCGGATAACTCACTTTTCCTAAGTTCAATCTCTTTACAAATGGCATCTACCATAGATTGCCTGTCTGATAGCGCAGTGGAAAAGTGAAAATCACAATAATGACAAGCCCTTTTACAAAATGGTATATGAATATAGATTCCTGCCAATTTATTTTCTTTTTAAGATCACACGAAATGTAGTCCCTCTATTTATCTCTGATTTCAAAACAAACACACGCCCCTTGTGATATTCTTTAATGATTCTTTTAACCAGGGACAAGCCCAATCCCCAACCTCTTCTTTTAGTCGTAAATCCAGGTTCAAAAATAGAGCTAAAGCGAGCGCTTTTAATTCCTTTACCTGTATCTGTGATATCAAGATAAACCTCATTCTTTTTAGCAAATAGGTGTACTGATATTTTCCCATTGCCATCTATAGCGTCAACAGCATTCCTAATTATATTTTCAACAACCCATGAAAATAACTGCTCATTAAATTGAGCATTAATTTCGAGGTCATCACAAGCAAAGTCAAATTGTATTTTCTTTGAACTACGTACTTTCAAATAATTAAATCCAGACTTTACTACAGGAACAATATTCCCAATATCTAAACCAGGTTGAGCACCAATTTTTGAAAATCTATCAGTAATAACTTGAAGTCTCGCTAGGTCCTTTTGCATTTCTGCAACTGTATCCTCCGGTAATTCATAGAGCTTGATAAGCTCAAACCAACCAAGGAGTGACGACAATGGTGTCCCTATTTGATGAGCTGTTTCTCTAGCCATTCCAGCCCACACTTGATTTTGTTCTGCTGATCGAGCCGTACTAAAAGCCCAATAAGCCAAGGCAATAAATAGGCCAATAGCGATAAGCATGATGAGGGGGAAATACCTCAACTTGGTCAGTAGTGTAGAATTGGTGTAATATACGGTTGTGGAATAATCTGCTCCAGTATCATCTTTGAATCCTGAGACCACTATTGGTTCAAAATCCATTTTCATTTCCTCAATAAGTTGCCTCAGATAGACCTTATTATTGGATTTTTTTTCGTTGACATTAGCCTTAAGGGCTATTTCACCATTCCAATTATTTACTATAATAACTGGAACTGTTGTGTTATCCCTAATTATCTTTTCATAAAGATCAATATTACCTTCTACATTGTTGGCAAACTCTTGATAGGCCAATGCCCAGACCTCCATTTTTTTCTTCTCTTCCTGCTTTAATTCAGAAACGAATGCACTGGTGTAAATAAGGGAAACCGCACTAATGCTAATTGCAGCAGTTAGTAGTAACCATTTCCACCATTTTTTAAATTGATAAATGGAACCCATATATGTTTTTTGGTGAGACTAGACTACTCAGAGAAAAGAACAAAGGCAAAAGAAACTTCGAAATAGGAATTCTCTGGTGTATTGGAATCGACACTCGGAGTAATATACCTGTCTCCTAACCCTGTGTACCACTTCATTTGAATGTCCACCTTTTGCTTAATATTGTAACCCCACCCAAAGAAATAACCACCATCGGTATAATTGAATAAGTTATGGATATCCTTTCTTTCCCCAGTAGAATTGTCTTCCGCTTCTGCCTTAATAACTAGGTCTGCTTGCACTCCTCCCAAGACGTATAGATCATTCAAAGGCTTACTGTTAAATGGATAAAATCTAAGCGCAAAAGGAACACTGAAATACTGAACTTCTACCGTTTGATAGATTTGAAGAGCATTATCTTTAAAACTTTGTTTTCTATATTGTAGAGAAGGTACGATTGCGAATTTCTCCCCTTTTTTGATTTTATAGTATCCCGTTACAGAAATACCTGACCTTTCTATAGGGCTAATCTTTTCAGTAGCATTATAAGATAGTCGAATCCCTAATTCATTATTCTGTGCATAGACAGACTGAACTAGCAAAAGAGATAAACCAAGAAGAAATGACCTAAACATAAAGTATAATTTAATATTAGCAACTGTCAGACTCTTATACAAAAGAGTCTGATTTGGCATAAAGATAAATTAAATTTGTTTCTTCTTCATTTTAAGCATACCTATTTCTTTCTCCTCTAGATGTCTCCATTGTCCTCTTTTCAGATTTTTCTTTGTCAAGCCTGCGAAAATCACACGGTCCAACTTCACAACAGTATATCCCAAAGATTCAAAAGTACGTCTTACAACCCTATTCCTTCCTGAATGGATTTCAATTCCTACTTCATTTTTCCCAGCATCATCTATATAAGAAAGTTTATCAGGTTTTATTTCACCATCTTCAAGAACCACTCCCATTTCAAGGGTTTCAAAATCTGCTTGACTAAATGATTTATCAAGAATAACATGGTATATTTTTCTCGCACCATGACTTGGATGCGTTAATCGCTTAACCATTTCTCCATCATTAGTAAACAATAGTACACCTGTAGTTGTCCTATCCAATCTACCTACTGGATAAATACGCTCATCACAAGCATTATTTACTAAATCCATTACCGTCTTTCTTCCTTGATCATCCTCCAAAGTGGTGATAAAGTCTTTTGGTTTATTCAAAAGAACATATTGCTTCTTTTCTCCTTGAATAACAGACCCATTGAATCGAACTTCGTCGCCTTCTTTCACCTTGTAGCTCAAATCAGTAACTACTTCATCATTCACGGTAACTAGTCCTGTAGTAATATATTTCTCTGACTCTCTTCTAGACGCCACTCCAGCATGAGCCAAAAATTTATTGATTCTCGTTAAGTTTTTTGATGCTGCAGTAGGCCCTTTTTTAGGAAGAGCAAACTTTCTAACAGCTCCATCGTTGGAGGTTTTTATTTCTCTTTCTGGATTACCTGCAGCGGCTTTCCTGTCCTTTGCACGATTTTCTGGATCTTGATGCCTTTTGTAGTTGTGAGTAGTAACATTTTTAGACTTTTTACGCGCATTGGATTTACCTTCACGCTTACCACTTGTCATGTTTTTTCCTTTTCCTGCCATCTTTTCATTTATCAATAGTCCATCTCCTCTCTTTCCATTTTGATTATGACAAGGAGCAGGACGGTTATACAGTTCAGAAACTTAAGCTTTTATAGATTCAATTGAAGTAATAAAAGTATGTTTCAATTTGCAAAACTAAGATTGTTTTACCGAAGTGAGAAATAAAATGTTGATTAGATGTAATTATTTAAGAATCCTTATTAATATTTTAAAGTAAAATGGCTGAATTTTTATTCCCATTTTGAACTTAACAGGGATTTTAGAAAATTGGCACACAAGCCAAAAAACACCTAACTATCACTAAATCAATTAAAAAGAAATTATTTGTAATTTACCTTTAACTCCTTCGTAGTTTGGCACAGTCATTGCCAAACTGAAGATGCATGATTAGTTACCATGCGCAATAGAGCTTTGAAGATAAAATTTCTATCAATATCATTTAAAGTTTTAGGGATTTAGGTGTTAGGGCTGTCTGGAGAGACAGCCCTATTTTTTTTATGCTATTACAGATCCTTCTTTAACAGTAGCTTCAGAAGGGTTTACTAGCTTCAATGCTCCATCACTATCCTCAGCCATCAGAATCATACCTTGACTCTCAACTCCTCTTATCATTCTAGGGGCAAGGTTTACCAAAATACTTACTTGCTTACCTACTAATTCTTCAGGAGAGAAATGCTCAGCAATTCCAGAAACAACCGTTCTTGTGTCAATTCCTGTATCCACCTCTATCTTTAATAACTTTTTTGCCTTTTTCACCTTTTCAGCTGTCAAAATAGTCCCTACGCGAATATCCATTTTCTGAAAATCATCGAAACTAATAGCTTCTTTAGCTGGCTCCACTTTTCTATTTGCTTCCTCATTGGCAATTTTAATGTCTGCCAATCTTTTTTGCTGCGCTTCTATTTGTTCATCGTCTATACGCTCAAACAACAATTCTGCTTTTTCAATCTGATGTCCAGTAGGTAGAAGGACCTCTGCTTTAGACTCTTCCCATGTATTCACAGAGAAATTCAAGATCTTGCTCATCTTCACAACCGTAAATGGAAGGAATGGTGCTGCAAGAACAGATAACTTTGCGCAGATCTGTAATGAAATATTAAGAATAGTTTTGGCCTTAGCCTCATCTGTCTTATACGCTTTCCATGGCTCTTCTTCGGTTAGGTATTTATTTCCTAGCCTTGCCAAATTCATCATTTCAAGTTGCGCTTCTCTCAATCGATATTTAGTGATAGAACTTTCAATTTTATCTGGAAAAGATTGCATTTTCTCGATTACCGCCTTATCCACATCAGATAATTCTCCTAATTCAGGAACAATTCCTCCCCAATATTTATTGGTCAATACAACCACTCTGTTTACAAAGTTACCTAGTACTCCAACCAATTCTGAATTATTCTTTCCTTGCAATTCTGCCCAAGTAAAGTCGTTATCTTTCGTTTCTGGAGCCAATGCAGTAAGGGTGTACCTTAAGCTATCTTGTTTTCCCGGAAAATCTTTCAAATACTCATGCAACCAAACTGCCCAATTTCTAGAAGTTGATATTTTATCTCCTTCTAAATTTAGAAACTCCATTGCTGGAACATTTTCAGGCAAAATATAATCACCATGAGCTTTCAACATTGAAGGGAAAATAATGCAATGGAAAACGATATTATCTTTCCCTATGAAGTGCACCAATTTAGTGTCTTCATTTTTCCAATAATCTTCCCAATTCTTCCCTTCTCTTTCAGCCCATTCTTTGGTCGCTGAAACATATCCTAAAGGGGCATCAAACCAAACGTACAACACTTTATTGTCGACACCTTTAATAGGAACTTTAATTCCCCAATCAAGATCTCTAGTTACTGCTCTAGGCGCTAAACCTTGCTCTAACCAAGACTTACATTGACCATAAACATTTGTTTTCCAGTCTTTCTTATGTCCTTCTAAAATCCATTCTTTTAGCCAAGGCTCATACTTATCTAAAGGTAAATACCAGTGTTTAGTTTCTTTTAACTCAGGAGTATTTCCTGTAAGTGTAGAAACTGGATTGATCAGATCCATAGGACTAAGTGAAGTCCCGCATTTCTCACATTGATCACCGTAAGCTCCATCATTTGAACAATGAGGGCATGTACCAGCAATGTATCTGTCTGCTAGAAATTGATTTTCTTTAGCGTCATAGTATTGCTCTGATACTTTTTCGATGAACTCATCTTGATCATATAATTTTGTAAAGAATTCTTGAGCAGTTTTATGGTGCCCTTCATTACTTGTTCTAGAATATATATCGAAAGAGATTCCAAAATCTTCAAAAGAATTTTTGATGATTGTATGATATTTATCCACTACCTCCTGTGGACTAATACCTTCCTTTTTTGCAGAAATAGTAATTGCAACTCCATGCTCATCGGATCCACACAGATATAGCACATCATTTTGCTTAAGACGTTGAAATCTTGCAAATATATCTCCAGGTACATATACCCCCGCAAGGTGTCCAATATGAACAGGCCCATTTGTATAGGGTAGGGCAGCAGTAATGGTATATCTCTCTTTCTTTTCCATTTAATCAGATTTTTAATGCTGACAAAGATACACTTATTTATAGCCATTTAATAAGCCGTTCACTAAATTTCAATTCATTCAAACCTCTATACATTCTATTCCATTTAATATTTTCATTAAATTGAAAGCCTAAAATTGTTTTTGCCATGCGAACAAGCCTAAAACTTGAAAAAGGAGATCCGATTGCCCTTTGTGCTACTGCAAGATTTGTAGATCAAAGCACTATCGATGAAGCAAGTAAATTCCTACAAAACTCTGGCTACGATGTAATCTTGGCTGATAATTTAAATAAACGCCACCATCAAATGGCTGGCACAGATTCAGATAGACTTAAAGCTTTCCAAAAGTTAATTGACTCCCACAAAGTAAAAGCCATTTGGTGTTTGAGAGGTGGATTTGGAAGCCTTAGAATTATTGATGAAATCAATTTTAAACAGCTTAGAATTCATCCCAAAATATTAATAGGCTTCAGTGACTTTACTTCCATTTTAAATCATATTGTCAATTTAGACTATATAGGGGTGCATGGCCCCATGCCTATTCAGTTAACTAATCTGACGGAATTAGCTAAAGATAGCTTCTGGGATATTGTGGAGGGGAATGAAATAAGCTATGAATGGGCTTCAAATAATTTCAACCAAATTGGAAAAGGAACTGGTAAATTGGTTGGAGGAAACCTATCTGTTTTATACAGCCTTATTGGATCATCTTCTTTTCCGAAATTATATGGTGCAATACTTTTCTTAGAAGACCTAGATGAGTATCTATACCATATCGACAGAATGATTTTAGCGATAAAGAGAACAGGGGCATTCCAAGGCTTGAAGGGTATTGTCCTTGGTTCATTCACTGACCTTCACGATCACCAAATTCCATTTGGACAAGGAATAGAGGAAATTATATTAGAGCATTTTGGTGATCTGAACATCCCTATAGCATTCAATTTCCCTGCAGGGCATCAAGATGACAATAGATGTTTACTACTTGGTGAAGTTGCGCAAATGAACGTTACTAATGAGCAATCCACTTTAAAATGAATCATTTAACTCTAGGGGCTTGGGGTGAACAATTAGCTTGCCTCTACTTAAAAAAGAAGGGGTATATATTACTTTTCAAAAATTGGAGATGGAAAAAAGCTGAGATTGATATTATAGCTTTCCATGACAACTTTATAGTTATCATTGAGGTAAAAACAAGAAGCTATGATTTATTTGGCTCACCTTCATCTGCTATTAACCTGAAAAAAGAGGAAAAAATAAGAGAAGGTGCCTTATCTTTTCTAGAGAATTATGAGCTAGATTATGAGCTAAAATTTGAAGTTATCAGTGTTCTTGGAAATGAAAAGAATTACCAGTTAGAGCACATAGAGAATGCCTTCTAACCTATTGTCAAATTATCTTTCTCTGAAGAAGAAATGGATAAAAGAATGCGAAGAATAACACACCTGCTTGTCTTTCTAAAATAGATTCGGTCATGAAACTTAGTGTAATCAACAAAAGGAACATCAAAAAGATCTTACTTTGAGAAAAGTATTTTATCAAAGGCCATAACAAGACAGCCAGCAACAATAGTATTGATGATATTCCAAGCGTTGCCAAAGATTCCAGAAATTGATTATGATAATTCAATTTCTTATCTCTCAATAGATAATACTTATCAACTATCCAAAATTGCACTTCGCAATCATACATTCTCACTTGTAATTCATTGACAGCATCGCCAGTTCCTGCTCCCCAAATTACAGACTGTTCCATAATTTGATCCATTGCATAATCCCAAATATATACACGAGGATTAGTCGTTTTCTTTCCTTCAGGATTAAACAATTCATTGAGCTCATCATAGCTTTCAATTACCTTTGGTCTAGTAATAGGATTCACTAAAATCACCACAGAAAGGAAGATGAAAAAGCCTACTGCACCCGTCCATATTTTCCAGCTTGCATACTTTTCCTTTGCAATTTGTATAATCAATATTGGACCAACAATGAGCATTGCTAATAGTTGAGCTCTTGCACCTAATAGAAGAACCATGTTTGTAAACCACAATGAGGCTATTATAAACAACACTCTTGACTTCATCCACTGGAGAGGACGAATGGCAAAAAACATAGTGATGAATGCCGCAAAGGCATAATACATTGACAAGTAATGTTTTTTATTTGGAAAAACTATTGACAACTTATTATACAGAAAATTGGTCAGGTCTCCCGTCTCTAGATAACGTAAAAGAGCTGAAAATAAGTCAATAAAAGATGCTAAAAAGCAGGCAAGAACATAGGTAAGTAAAACTTTCTTGATTTGATCAGTTGTCAATTTTACAACAGACCAAACAACACCAAATAATAGGATGGAAATCTTTAACGAAACGGTTCTGCTGGCAAATTTCATATCATCCGAATAAAACACGCCTACAATATGAAATAGGTAATAAGCAATTAACAGTAGAATAACTGGCTTAGACTTTAACCGACTCCATTTCTCAGGCCAATTACCTGAAATAAGTACAAAAAAAGATGACAATGACAAAGCCGCTGTCATCGGAAACTTAGACATATCTTGAAACACCAAACCAACGACAAAAACTAATGCTAAAAGAAAATAATTCTTTTGCATTTTACCTTCATCCCTTAGATAAGTAAAAAGTTTATCCATCCTTCAATTTTATTCTTAAACGATTTTTTCTACTGAATTATTACTTAAGGTAGTTTTGGAAGTTACTTTTTTTCTTTAGGATCAGATAAGATTTCATTATATCCCTTTTCGTTGTCTAATATGTTTATCGCTGACAACACAAAATTATCATTTTTCAACCCAGCCTGAATAGCACCCTTTTGATAATAATACCTCGAGGAGATCTCTGTAATTAGAAAATCTTCAATTTGAGATCTATTTTTCTCTAGGTCATTTCTTTTGTTTTCTTTTAAATCAGCACTTAATTGATCGAAATTATCTTCGATATTGGCAAAGTATTTTTCATTTTCTGCCGTTTCCTTCAACTCAACTAGCAGGCGCTCTGTTTTCGTTTCATACTCGTAGTCTTTCCCTTCCAAATAATTCTTGAAATCATTGAAAATTTGATCACTAATTTCGAATTGTTCAATAGGGACTATTGAGGGATTTTCGCTTGCAAACTTATTACCAAACCCGAAGATCAACTGCTTACTTACTAAGCTTAGTAAAATGTTCCCATACTCCTCTTGCTCAATACCTATATCTGGATCTACACCACCTCCATCATACACTACTCTATGATTTCGCGTTTCGAATGCATTTCTAAGAGAGTCTGGCGTCTTTCCAACACTTCCATCTTCATTTCGGTTTGAATAATCTAAAGCTTGAATGCAACGTCCACTTGGGGTGTAGTATTTAGCCGTTGTAATTTTAACCTGTGCATTATAAGGCATAGGCCTAGTTTGTTGAACCAAGCCCTTTCCATATGTTCTAACCCCAATTACTACAGCTCTATCTAAATCTTGAAGAGTTCCTGCTACAATTTCAGAGGCAGATGCCGAACCTTGATTAACCAATATTGCAATGGGAATATTAAGGTCTACAGGATCAAATTGAGTTTTATAAGACTTCTGCCATTCCTTTAACTTCCCCTTAGTTTGCACTACTTCTTCTCCTTTAGCAATAAAAATATTACACATCTTAATTGCCTCATCCAATAATCCTCCGGGATTTCCTCTAAGGTCAAGGACTAAGTACTTCATTCCTTTCTTATCTCTAAGATCTAAGAATGCCTCCCTCACCTCTTTAGCACAATTTCTAGTAAAACTCCTCAACATGATATAGCCTGTTTCGTCATCTATCATGCCCGCATAAGGAATACTCTTTATTTTTACCTCTTCTCTAACAATTTCAATTACTAATTTCTTATCAATGTTTATTCTTTCAATTTCCAACTTCAAACTTGTTCCAGGCTGCCCTTTTAAAACTTCAGAGACCTCGCTTGTTGTTTTCCCTTTTACTTTTTTCCCGTCTATCTTGATCAATTTATCTCCGGCAATCAAGCCAGCCTTATCTGCTGGGGCGCCTTCATATATTTCAGATATTTGAACATAGTCTTTTGACTGACGTATAATTGCTCCTATCCCTCCATAAGATCCGGTAGTCTGTACTCTAAACTCCTCAACGTCTGCTTCTGAAATATAGACCGTATAAGGATCCAATTCCTTTAACATGGCATCAATTGCCTTCTTCATCACATTCCCAGGATCTACCTCTTCTACATAAAAGGTATTTACCTCTCTATATAGCGTAGTGAAAATGTCTAAATTTTTAGATATTTCGAAATAAGGATCTTTGAAAGAATAAAATAGACAACTAGCTCCAATTGTTATCCCTAAAAATAACAGGCCAATATTTTTCATCAACTTTTTCATAAATAATAAGTTAAAGGTTGTTATCTAATATCTTCTTGAAGGATTTTTTAGCAAGTAACTCTATCTTACTATAATCCATCTTGTCTTTACTTAAATACAAAAGAGCCATGTGATAAGAACCATTGGTCCCATCATAAAGTGTTGTCTTTTCGAGTCTATATATTTCCCTTAATTGGCGTTTTATTCTATTTCTATCCACTGCCAATTTGAAATATCTTTTAGGAACGGAAAACATCACCTTGCTCATGCCTTCTTCATCAGATACCTTCATCCAAATGACCTGTACAGGGTATGATTTAAACCTTTTTCCCTTTTTAAATAACTCGGAAATTGCAATTCTACTTTTAAGAACTTCGTCTTGCTGTAAACTGTGACTCTTCACGTAAATTTAACTAATTTATTCTTTCAATATTGTGTTATAGCCTAGTTGAAGGCAAAAAAAAAGGGCTTTTTAACAAAGCCCTTTTAAAGATGGTATATGGATCACTACTTGTTTACATCCTTTATGTATTGCTCTAGAGCCATAGTCATAGAAGGAGCTTTAACAGTTGGTGCTTCAATGTTTACTTTTAAGCCGTTATCTTTAGCAGCTTTTAAGGTTGTTGAACCAAAAGTAGCGATTCTAGTCTTATTTTGTTCGAAATCTGGGAAATTCTGAAATAATGACTTAATTCCAGAAGGAGAGAAGAATACTAAAATATCATAGTAAACGTCTTCCAGATCAGATAAATCACTACAAACTGTTTTATAGATTATAGCACGTTTGTAATTGATCTTATTTTTCTCTAGTAATTCTGGTATAATTGGCTTCAATAGATCTGAAGAAGGCAAGAGAAATTGTTCACCTTTATGCTTTTTGATGATCTCCATAAGATCAGCAAATGTTTGCCTCCCATGATAAATCTTACGCTTTCTATATACAACATACTTTTGCAAGTAATAGGCTATGGCCTCAGACATACAGAAATACTTCATAGTAGCTGGTACCTCAATTCTCATCTCTTCACACATTCTGAAGTAATGGTCGATGGCATTTCTACTTGTCAAAATTACTGCAGTAAAATCTGAAAGGTTAACTTTAGATTTTTTGAATTCATTTGCCCCTTCTCCTTCTACGTGGATAAATGGTCTGAAGTCAATTGCAACATTCTGCCTTTTAGCCAATTCAAAATAAGGAGAACTCTCTTGTTTTGGAGATGGCTGCGAAACTAATATTGATTTTACTTTATGTTTACTCACGTCAGGGTTTTTAGTAAGGTGATTTTATTTAAAACCAATAATACACCCACAAAAGGGGTAGCATATCGAGCGCACAAAGGTACAAAAAAATATAATACGGTTTAAGATTGAGCCTCGAAAATATTTGAAATCCAGTACGTAACCTAATTAGCACGTACAGTACTAGCCCAAGAATATGGCTTGGAAAATGCAGTCCAAACAATCTTTTTACGGTAAAATGTAACAAAAGGGAAATCAGTAACAGAGGAATATAAAAGCAAAACTCATTAATTACTTGAAAAGTCAAAACAGTATAAGCTTTTTCTTGTTTATCAAATAAATAGCCCAAAACATAGATAGAACCAAATTTTAAAATAAACCAAGCACAAAAAGCAAGACTAAGCAATAGAAATCCTGAGAAATCAAATTCCAAATAGTGATTAAGGATAAAACCCCACAGGAATTGACTCATCATCACCACAAAAAGGATATTGGGCTTTAAAATTTCAGACCGCTGTTGACTAAAGTCTGGATTAATACCAACTATATAGCTTTTATTGAATAAAAAAACGTGAGATTCCTTTAATCTGAAAAATGCAACCAACAAAACCTGGACAAGCAACACTATACTTGCCCAACTAACAGGGAAACTAACTCTTGGAAGTAATTCTAAACTTAATATCATTGTTCTCTATGCCAACATTACAAATATACCTTTAGAAGTGACAAAAACCAATTAAAGAGAAATTAACGCTTATAATCTAATCCAGAGGCTTTATGATATATTTTTCTTTAATTTTACCCTATGGGAAACGAATATCAAGATCTAATAAAGCAGTTAACTCAATTCATAAGCAAATATTATAAAAATAGATTACTGAAAGGGGTAATCTATGCCTTTAGCATCTTACTGTTTTTTTATTTATCATTTGTATTGTTAGAATATTTTGGGCGATTTAGCTCTACTGTTCGAATTGCCTTCTTTACCTGTTTTCTCCTTATTTCATGTATTGTAACTATACGATACCTATTGATTCCTACATTTAAACTATTTAGGATAGCAAAAACGATCAGCCACCAAGATGCTGCAAACATCATTGGCAAGCACTTTCCCGAAGTAAAAGATAAGTTAACAAACGTACTTGAATTAAAAGAGCAACATAGCGACCAGAACAATCCCCTATTATTAGCTAGCATCAATCAAAAAATAGAGAGCTTTAAATTTGTCAATTTTAGAACTGCTATCGACTTCAAGAAAAACAAAAAACACTTGAAATATGCGATTGTCCCTTTAATCTTATTCCTAGCTCTTTCCTTTAGTAAGGATGGAGAAATACTATCCAAGGGAACCCAACGAATCATTCACTTTGATAAAGAATTTGTTCCAGAAGCCCCTTTTACATTTAACATCAACAACAACTCTTTAGAGGTGCTATCATCCCATGATTTCCCTTTAGAAGTTTCTATCGAAGGGGATGAAATCCCATCCGATATATATATTGAACTCAAGGGGCAACTCTTTAAAATGAATAAAAAGAATTTTGAAGACTACCAATATCTTTTCAAAAACTTACAACACGATCAAAGTTTCAGATTTTTTGGAAGTGGATTTTATTCAGAAAATAAAACAATTAAAGTACTTCCCTCACCAGAATTAAACCATTTCGATATAGCCCTGAATTATCCTAATTACACAAAACTAGAAAATGATATTCAGGAAAATAATGGCCAGCTAAACATTCCAGAAGGAACAGTTGCCACCTGGACATTTGAAACAGCCCACACCAATAATTTCACATTGGCATTTTCAGATAGTTCAATTTCATTGAATCCCTTGAACAACTCTGGAAAATTCAACTATTCAAAATCATTGATCACATCTGAGAAATACAGCATATTTGGAACGAATGATTTTGTCTGGCAGTCGAACAAGATGGATTATCATATCACGGTTATAAAAGACAAGCACCCTAACATTAAATGCAATACTGAAAAAGACACAGAACAATCTAAAAACATCTTCTTTAAGGGAGAAATAAAGGATGACTACGGCTTCACAAAACTTGATTTTATCGTCAAGAAAGAAGACACTACGATTGTTCAGAATATTGAAATCAAACCGTCGGTAAGAAGTCAGGAATTTTTCCACTACTCAAATTTATCCAAATATGAAATAAAAGCAGGTGAATCACTGGACTACTATTTTGAAATTTGGGATAATGACGGAATCCATGGTGCTAAAAAAACACGTTCTCAACTTTTTAGTTTTAAAGCTCCAAGTGTGAAAGAAATTGAACAAGAATCGGAGGAGAACCTAGAAAACATAAAAGATGAACTTTCTAGAAGTAAAGATGAGGCAAAAAAACTCCATAAGGACTTTGATGAGCTAAGTGAAAAACTACTTCAAAAGAAAGAGCTGAATTGGGAGGACAAACAACAGATCAAAGACCTATTAGAACGCCAGAAGAAATTTGAGAATACCATCCAGCAAATGCAGGAGAGTCAACAACAAATGCAAGAGACCCGGGAGGAATATTTGGAACAAAGTGAAGAAATACTAGAGAAACAAGAACAGATCAATCAACTCTTTGAGCAACTAATGACGGATGAGATGAAAGAGATGTTTGAAGAGTTAGAAAAGTTGATGGAGAAATTCGATAAGAAGGATATTCAACAGAAACTAGAGGAATTAAAAATGAACAACGAGTCATTGGAAAAGGAACTAGACAGGAACCTTGAAATGCTCAAGCAATTACAATTCGAACAGAAACTCCAAGAAAATATTGAAAAATTGGAAGAGCTTCAAAAGGAGCAGGAGCAACTAGCTGAGGACACGGAAAACTCGGACAGGTCTGAGGAAAAAATGGATGAGCTCAAAAAAAATCAGGATGAGCTCAACGAGGACTTTGAAGAACTGCAGAAGGAGATGGACAAAATGGAGTCAATGAATGATGAGATGGAAGACTCCAACAGTTTAGAAGACACCCAAAGGGAGGAAGAGTCTATTAAGGAGGCGCAAGAGATGAGCAGTGAAGAGCTCCAACAAAAAAATAAAAAGAAGGCGGCTAAGTCACAAAAGCAGGCAGCCAAAAAAATGGAAGAGCTAAGTGAGAAAATGAAGAGTATGCAAATGAGCATGTCATCGGAAAATCAGCAGGAAGACATGGAAAACCTTAAGCAAATTCTCGAAAATCTCATCAGCCTATCCTTTGACCAAGAAAGCTTGTTTGAGACTGTCCAAAACACAGAGAAGAACGATCCTATTTTTGTTGACTTGATAAAAGAACAAAACAGATTAAAAATTAATGCCACTCATATAGAGGATTCCTTATTTGCCCTTAGCAAAAGGCAAATGGCAATTAGCGGAACAGTAAATAAGGAGATAGTAGAAATAAAAACTAATATAAAAAAGAGTCTAAACCACATGGCCGAACGACGCACAAAGAATGCTGCCTCAAGTGGTCAATATACAATGAAGGCAGCTAATAATCTAGCCTTGTTACTTAGCCAGATCCTTGATCAGATGCAGAAAAGCATGGCTCAACAACAATCTCAAAAGGGAACTGGACAATGCTCTAAGCCCGGAGGTAGTAGTCCTTCTGAAAAACCTTCAGCAAAGGGGATGCGTCAAATGCAACAACAGCTCCAGAAGCAATTGGATCAAATGAAAAAAGGAAAAGGTCCAAAACCCGGGCAAGGAAAAGAAGGTGGCCAAATGGGCCAATCAGAAAATCTTTCCAAAAGCTTAGTCCAAATGGCGGCCAAACAGGAAGCTATTAGACAGAAACTTCAGCAGGTATCTGAGGGCATGGAAAAAGGCTCGTCAGGAGACAAAGGCCTTAGAGAGGCGATCAAACAAATGGAGCAAAACGAAAGAGATATCGTCAACAACAATATCAATCCAGAAACACTTCGTAGGCAAAAGGAAATATTGCAAAAACTGCTTAAGGCAGAAAAAGCAGAAAGAGAGCAAGAAATGGATCAAAAGCGAAAATCCAATGAAGCGAGAGATATTCCTACAAAAGAAATGCCTGAAAGTTGGAAAAAATACCTGAAAGAAAAGCAGAAACAATCTGAATTACTTCAGAGTATTCCTCCTGATTTAAAACCGTTTTACAAGGACAAGGTCAATGAATATTTCAACCAGATAAATAATAACTAATGAAGTTGTTGAGTGATTTAATTGATTTGATATTCCCTAACTCCTGCATGATATGCGAGGACAAAATCAACCATAAAAATCATTTTATCTGTATACATTGTAAGAATCATTTACCATTTACTAATCACTTTAATTTAATTGACAATGAATTAAGTAGAAAGCTGAGCCCCTTATTTGAATTTGAAAGGGCCGCATCTTTACTCTATTTCGAGTCCAGTTCTGCTCCCCAAAAGCTGATTCACCAATTTAAATATCATAGTAAGAAAGAATTAGCCTTCGAATTGGGATATCTAATTGGGTCTCATCTAAACAATAGTGATTGGGTGGAAGATGTTGATTACCTCATTCCTGTTCCCCTTCACAAAAAAAAACAAAAGCTAAGAGGTTATAACCAGAGCCTTTATCTAGCTAAAGGCATTTCTGATAGCACCGGAATACCCATTTTACAAAAAGCCTTATTCAGAAAGAAAAACAAAGAGTCTCAGACTAAAAAGTCCAGAGTAGAAAGGATGTCGAGTATCGCACAAAATTTTGAATGGGATACTAACGAGTTGAAAAACATAGGAAGCTTTGCTTTAATAGACGATATGATTACTACTGGAGCCACAGCTAGCGCCTGCATCAATTCGTTACCTAATGAGAAAAGACCGGATGTCTATTTTATTAGCTTAGCAATGGATAAATAGGAGATTCTTATTTATTTGACATAGCGTTAGCGGCAATATATGAAGTTGTCCAAGCAGATTGAAAATTAAAACCACCAGTCACCGCATCAATATCTAAAACCTCTCCTGCAAAGAATAAACCTGGGCATTTTTTTGACTCCATCCTTTTGAAATCAATTTCTTTTAATGAAACCCCTCCACAGGTTACAAATTCATCTTTAAAAGTATTCTTTCCATTGATGAAAAACTTTCTAGCACATAGGCTCTCGGTAAGTTTTATCATCTTCACCTTAGATACGGAAGCCCAAAACAAATCATCGATTTCTAACTCTTTCGTCAATCTTTCCCAAAATCGATTTGGCAATTTAAAAATATTGGAGTTTTTAAGCTTTTTCTTTGGGTTTACTTCTCTATCTGCCCTTAATTCCTTCAAGCAGTCTTGCGTATTCATTCCAATAAAATTCACTTTCAAATCAAATTGATAGCTTGTTTCATACAATTCTCTTGCTTGCCAAGCAGAACATTTCAAAATTCCAGGACCACTAAATCCTCTATGGGTAATAAGCAGTGGGCCTACATAATTTTTATTAGGAAAGACCGATGTAGAAACTTCAATATTTGGAAAACTAATTCCTGCTAATCCTTCAATCAAACTGTCTTGACAACGAAAGGTAAACAAAGAAGGAAGAGGACTAACAATTTCCAATCCTAAAGAATTTAATTGATCCCAAATAGCCTTACTACTTCCTGTTGCAAATAGAATTTTAGGAGAAGAATATTTATTTTCTTTGGTTTCTACCAGCCAGTTTTCACCTTGCCTCTCAATGCTAGACAATCCTTCATGGGTTCTTATTTCAACACCATTTTTCCTTGCCTCTGACTGAAAACAATTAATGATAGTGTCAGAACTATTAGACGCTGGAAATACTCTTCCATCATCTTCAGTAATTAATTCTACTCCTCTTTCAGCAAACCAACCAAAGATATCCCCAGGCTGGAAAGTAGAAAAGGGACCCATTAATTCTCTGGATCCCCTTGGGTAAAATCCTATAAGCTCTCTAGGTATAAAACAAGCATGGGTAACATTACATCGACCACCTCCAGAAATTTTCACTTTTTGAAGCAGCGCCTTTCCTTTTTCAAGAATCAACACTTTTGCCCCAGGATGATTTTCCGCAATACGAATTGCTCCAAAAAAACCTGCTGCTCCTCCTCCAATTACTAAATAGTCGATATTTGTCATTTCCCTTTGCTTTGCGTATTATACTAAATCTACCTCAACCTTTAGCAGGTTTTCAAACGCTTTAAGGCGTGTATTTAAATCATCTTTTGAAAGGTACTCCAATCTATCTACTCCAAATTTCTCCACGGTCAGAGAGGCTAAAGCTGAACCAAAGACAACTGCTTTCTTCATATTATCAAATGAAGTATTATCTGTTCTACATAAATGAGCAATGAATCCACCAGCAAATGTATCTCCAGCACCAGTTGGGTCAAATACATCCTCCAATGGCAATGCAGGACAGAAAAATACACGCTCCTCTTTATCGAATAAAAGCGCTCCGTGTTCTCCTTTCTTTATAATCAAGTATTTTGGTCCCATTGCCAAAATCGCACGAGCAGCTTTCACCAAGCTATATTCGCCAGAAAGTTGTCTTGCCTCTTCATCATTAATAGTTAATACATCCACCATAGAAATGGTTTTCTTTAACTCATCCAGCATAATATCCATCCAGAAATTCATCGTATCCATAACGATCAATTTTGGACGATTATCTAACCTTTCAATTACTTGACGTTGTACAATTGGTGATAAATTTCCTAACATCAAATATTCACAATCCTGATAACTTGCTGGTAAAATAGGATCAAAATGTTCCAACACATTCAATTCCGTTATCAAGGTATCTCTTGAGTTCATGTCGTTATGATATTTTCCAGACCAAAAGAAGGTTTTCTCCCCTTCCTTTACTTGAAGTCCTTCCAAATCTACACTATGATCAACTAACTTTTGGATATACTCTTTAGGGAAATCTTCACCTACTACAGAGACAACTTTTGTTTTCTCAACAAAATTGGATGCCGCAATGGCGATATAGGTACCTGCTCCTCCAAGGATTTTTCCCGTTTTACCAAAAGGTGTTTCAATGGCATCAAAGGCTACAGAGCCAACAACAACTAAACTCATACGATTATTTTTTTTACAAATATATTGCAAGATTTAAAAAATACCCTATATTTGCCAAGCTTTTAAAGCAAGTACCATTCCTCCTTAGCTCAGTTGGTTAGAGCATCTGACTGTTAATCAG
>MAAC01015632.1_pt1 | contig 45560 bp, 47 predicted proteins | sample 1115981 | NCBI WGS metagenome assembly MAAC01 (sample SAMN04961126, study PRJNA320927) | seawater metagenome | isolation source: sample BD02T64 sea water enriched with oil for 64 days | place: USA:Gulf of Mexico | collected 2013-07-27 | reverse complement strand
CCAGAAGGCGCACGTGATTTTGTAGTGCCATCTAGAATGAATGGCGGAGAGTTTTATGCATTGCCACAAAGTCCACAAACATTCAAACAACTATTAATGGTTGGGGGAATGGATAAATATTTTCAAATTGTAAAATGTTTTAGAGATGAAGATTTACGTGCAGATAGACAGCCAGAATTTACACAAATTGACTGTGAAATGGCTTTTGTTGAACAAGAAGATATTTTTTTTGAAGGAATGACACGTCATTTGCTAAAAGAAATTAACGGTGTTGAGGTAGCAGAGTTTCCAAGAATGTTGTTTGATGATGCGATGCGTTTGTACGGAAATGACAAACCAGATATTCGTTTCGGAATGGAATTCGGAGAATTGAACGAAGTTACACAACATAAAGAATTCAAAGTTTTTAACGATGCTGAATTGGTTGTTGGTATCGCAGTTCCTGGAGGAAATTCATATACAAGAAAAGAAATAGACAATATTATTAAGTGGGTAAAACGCCCTCAAGTAGGTGCTTTAGGAATGATTTATTCTCGTGTAAACGAAGATGGAACATTCAAATCATCTGTTGATAAATTTTACGATCAAGAAGACTTGGCAAAATGGGCAGAAATTACTGGTGCTAAACCTGGCGATTTAGTGTGTGTGTTATCTGGAGATACAAATAAAGTAAGAGCGCAATTATCTGCGTTACGTATGGAATTAGCAGAGCGTTTAGGATTGAGAGATCCTAAAGTATTTGCACCATTATGGGTTATTGACTTTCCATTATTGGAATTAGATGAAGAAACCGGTCATTACCATGCAATGCACCATCCGTTTACATCGCCAAAACCTGGGCAACTAGAATTGTTAGATACAGATCCAGGAGCTGTAAAAGCAAATGCATATGATTTGGTATTGAACGGAAACGAAATTGGTGGAGGTTCTATTAGAATTCACGATAAAGAGATGCAAGCAACCATGTTTAAGCATTTAGGATTTACTGAAGAAGAGGCGAAAGCACAATTTGGTTTCTTAATGGATGCTTTTGAATATGGAGCGCCACCACATGGAGGTTTGGCTTTTGGATTGGATAGATTGGTTGCCATTTTGGGTGGACAAGAAACGATTCGTGATTTTATTGCATTCCCAAAAAACAATTCTGGTAGAGATGTAATGATTGATGCACCAGCTGCAATTGACAGTGCACAATTAAAAGAATTGAGTATTAAGTTAGATATGGACGCATAGCGGCTAAAGTATCTTCTTATGAAAATATATAAATCCCGTTCTAAATTTTGAACGGGATTTTTTATACTTCATTTTTAAATGAAGTATTCAATTTTTATCAGTCGTACTTTTGTTAAAAATAAGAATAATGAATAGCACAGAAATACTCCTTTTAAATTTTAAAGAAACCAGAAGAAGAAGCATTAACGTTTGGAAAGGAATTCCAGAAGAATACCTGCATTGGAAACCAGATGCAAAAGCCTTAAGTTGTATTGAAATGATACGACATGTCTTAGAAGGTGAGCACTTATTTCATACCATTATAAAAAATAGAGGTAATTTAGGAGACTATGCATCCCCTTGGAAAAGTTTAGAATACACAAACGTTTTAGATGAATTGTCTTTTGCAAAACTTCACAAGGATTCGTTTTATGAGATGATAGAAGAACTGTCAGAAACTGATTTAAAAGACATTGTAATTCGAAGAGAAGAGGTAAATCAAGAAAAGAAATTAGGGGATTATTTGAATAGAATGGTGTATCATGAAGCTGTACACATGGGGCAGTTATTAAGTTACCTAAGAACGTTAAAGATAAGAAGACCCCAAGTTTGGGATTAATAAATGGAAGATTTAGAGAAGGACTTTAGTGAAATAGCAGCGCTTTTTGGCGATAAATCTAGAGCAATTATGCTTTGGAATTTATTAGACGGAAGAGCATATACAGCTACAGAATTAGCAACATGTGCAAGTATTTCACCGCAATCTACAAGTAATCATTTGTCTAAACTTTTACAAAAAGAAGTGTTAACTGTAGAGAAACAAGGTAGGCATAGATATTACAGAATAAGTAGTCCAGAAGTTGCTCAAGTTATAGAGTCGATGGCTAGTTTATTATCAATACAAACAGGGTATAAAACCATTAAAAGACCTAAAATATTTGCTTTTACTTATGCCAGAACTTGTTATAAACATTTAGCAGGAGAAGTTGGAGTGAAAATTACTGAAGCATTGGTATTCCAGAAAATAATTACTGTTGCAGAGAAGGATTTTGAACTCTCAGAAAAAGGAAAAAAATGGTTTACTAACTTTGGAATTCCTGTAGATAACCTTGAGAACTTAAAAAGGTCATTTTCACATAAATGCTTAGACTGGAGTGAACGAAAACACCATTTAGCAGGCGCTTTGGGAGATTATTTTTTAGAAATGATGTTAGAAAAAGATTGGTTTAGAAAACATAAGAACACGCGAGAATTAATTCTTACTACTAAAGGAAGAGCCGAAATAGAACAGCATCTAAATATGATCATCTAAATGACTGGGTTTAGTTAGAATTTTAGTAATTTTAATCTATGAAAAACCTACTTCTATTACTAGCATTTCTTTTTTCAATGCAAACTTTCAGTCAAGAAATTACGGGAAAAAAATTATTGGAAAAAGCTATAAAATTTCATGACCCAAATGGGAATTGGGGGAGTTTTAAAGGGAAATTGAATATCACTATGGAATTTCCATCAAGGGCTAAACGAATTAGTGAAGTGTTGATCAATTTACCAAATCAACATTTTGAATTAAAAGCAACTAGTGGTGATAAAATTACTAAATATGTGATTCTTAAAGACAGTATCTCCATAAGATTAAATGGCCTAGAAAGGTTAACAGAAGAGCTCAAGAAAGAGAATAAATTGAGTAAAGCTCGAGCAAAAATGTATCAAAATTACTATACCTATCTGTATGGCCTGCCAATGAAACTAAAAGACCCAGGGGCAATTGTACATGAGCAAGTAAATTTAGATAAATTTATGGGAGTTGAAATGTTGGTGTTAAAGGTTACCTATTCTAAAGAGGTAGGAAAAGACACTTGGTACTTTTACTTTGATGTGGATTCTTATAAAATGGAAGCATACCAATTTTTTCATGATGAAAGCAAAAATGATGGAGAATATATTTTGTTGGATGGATTAGAAATAATCAACGGAATAAAGATGCCCAAAAAACGTGCTTGGTACACAAATAAAAACGCCAAATATTTAGGAACAGATACTTTAAATAAACAATAAAACTGTTTTTTAGAACAAAGCGAATGAGTCTTTTTAAAAAGTCCTTTCGGCTTTGCTCAAGATGACACATTTTAAAATAAATGCCAAAAACAAAATCCATACTTACTAAAATTCATATTTGGAGATATAAGCATATTTCTGAACGACAGTTTGTATATATCTTAAGTATTCTGGTTGGTTTTTTAGCGGGGTTAGGAACCTTGGTTTTAAAGAACATGACGTATTTCTTTCAATCAATGTTAGAAGGAAGTCTGATGCGGGATTATAGTACTTCTTTGTATTTTATTGTTCCAATTATAGGATTATTCTTAGTGTTTGTTGTTAAAAAATATATCATTAAAAAAGAAATTGGACATGGTATTTCAACGACCTTATTTTCCATTTCTAAACGTAGCGGAATTATAGAAAAATACAAAATGTATGCTTCTCTTATTACTGCGCCAATTACGGTTGGTTTTGGTGGTTCTGCAGGATTACAAGGACCAGCTGTAAGTACAGGAGCTGCTTTAGGGTCATATGTATCTAAGTTGTTTCATATGAACACTAAAACAAGAATGTTGTTAATTGGGTGTGCAACAGCTGGTGCTATGTCATCCATGTTTAAAGCACCTGTTGCAGCAATCATTTTTGCTGTAGAAATATTTAGTTTAGACTTGGCTTTTGCATCATTGGTGCCATTGTTATTGGCATCAGTTTCAGCAGTATTGACTTCTTACTTTTTTCTAGGAAAAGATGTATTACTAGGATTTGAATTGCAAGATATTTTTGAACCAAAAGACATCTTCTTTTATGTGTTATTAGGAATTGGAACTGGAATTGCATCGGTATATTTTTCTAAAATGTATTTTTCAATCACTCGCTTTTTTGATCGATTCTCAAGTCCGTTTAAGAAATTAATTATTGGTGCTTTGGCCATAGGAATTATGTTGTTTTTAATTCCCCCTTTATATGGAGAAGGATATGGATTGATCAATAGTTTATTACACGGAGACTCCAAAACAGCATTGGCAGATATTCCTTACAATATAGATTTAAACAATATATGGATGGTTATTGTGATGTTGTTACTTATAGCTGTTTTTAAAGCAATTGCAATGACAACTACTTTTGCGGCTGGTGGAGTTGGAGGAATTTTTGTTCCAACCTTAGTTATGGGAAGTGCTTTCGGAAATGCATTGGCAAAAATCATCAATCAATTAGGATTTGATGTTTCAGAAACTAATTTTACATTGATAGGAATGACAGGGTTAATGGCAGGAGTATTACATGCCCCATTAACAGCTATTTTCTTAATCGCAGAAATTACTGGCGGATATGATTTATTTGTGCCTTTAATGTTGGTAGCAGCAATTTCTTATGCATTTACAAAATACTTTATTTCAAACTCAATTTATACAATAGAATTAGCAAAGAGAGGCGAATTAATTACTCACAATAAGGATAAAAATGTGCTAATGATGATGCAGCTAGATAAGCTAATTGAAACCAATTTTATTTCAATTCAACCAGAAATGTTATTAGGAGAAATGCTTAAAAAAGCAGTTTCTAACTCTAACAGAAATATTTTTCCAGTCATTAATGTTGATGAACATTTTTTAGGAATTGTTTTATTGGATGATATTAGACCAATAATGTTTGATAGTGAAATGTATGAGAAGGTAACTATAGAAACGGTTATGAAAAGTGCACCAGAAATTATTTTTCATGATGACTCTATAGAAAAAGTAATGCAAAAATTTAAAGAAAGTGGGGCTTGGAACTTACCAGTTTTAAAAGACCAAAAATATATTGGTTTTATCTCTAAATCTAAATTATTAACTGTCTATAGAAATAAACTGATTGAAGTAACTAGTTAACTTTAGCCATTTTGTAACTTTGCAAGGAATTCAATATTTCTATTTATGAAAACAGTACTTAAAGTCCTTTTTATTATTTTTATTAGTTGGATGTGTATTGGAGCCTATTTAATAAATACGGAACACCCAAAAGCACAAATAGTAATGGGTTTAGGTGTGTTGTTTATGTCTTTTATTTTAATGCCAGTATTTATTTATTATCGATATAGAAGAGATAAATACAAAAAATACATCTTAAATGATGAAAAAATAAAAGGCTGGCTTAAAAACAAAGATTCTTAGCTTACAAAAAATCAATTATTTATATCTTTGCACTTATGATAGACGAAAGAGAAGTTGTTTCAGAAAAAGCGGTGTTGATTGGTGTAATTACGCAGTTACAAGATGAAACACAATCTGTAGAGTATTTAGATGAATTAGAGTTTTTAACTGAAACTGCAGGTGGAGTTGTAACAAAAAGATTTACTCAAAAATTAGAAAAGCCACATCCAAAAACATTTATTGGAGTAGGGAAACTAGAAGAAGTAGCAGCTTATATAGAATCACACAATATTGGTACTGCCATTTTTGATGATGAATTATCGCCAGGACAAATACGAAATATTGAAAAAGTACTGGATTGTAAAATCTTAGATAGAACTAATTTAATCTTAGATATTTTTGCTCAAAGAGCACAAACAAGTTCTGCAAAAACGCAAGTAGAATTAGCACAATGCCAATATTTATTACCGCGTTTAACACGACTTTGGACACACCTTGATAAGCAAAAAGGTGGAATTGGAATGCGTGGACCTGGAGAAACAGAAATTGAAACAGATAGACGTATTATTCGTGAAAAAATAACCCTTCTTAAAAAGAAATTAGCTACAATTGACAGGCAAATGGCGGTGCAACGTAAAAACCGTGGAAAAATGGTTCGTGTTGCAATAGTAGGGTATACCAATGTTGGGAAATCTACATTGATGAATGTAATTAGTAAAAGTGATGTTTTTGCAGAAAATAAACTATTTGCAACTTTAGACACTACGGTTCGTAAAGTAGTTGTAAAGAACATTCCATTTTTAATGACCGATACTGTAGGTTTCATTAGAAAATTACCTACCCAATTAGTAGAATCGTTTAAATCTACTTTAGATGAGGTAAGAGAAGCAGATTTGTTATTACATGTGGTAGATATTTCGCATCCAAATTTTGAAGATCATATTGCTTCTGTAAATACAATTTTACAAGAAATTGATAGCGTAGATAAACCAACCATAATGGTTTTTAATAAAATTGATGCCTATACTCATGAAACTATTGATGAAGATGATTTGGTTACTGAAAAAACCAAAGTACATTATACTTTAGAAGATTGGAAAGGAACTTGGATGAGCGATCTAGAAACTACATCTGTGTTTTTGTCGGCAATCAATAAAGAAAATATTGAAGAGTTTAAGGAAAAAACCTACAATGAAGTAAAGAAAATTCATATTGAACGGTTTCCGTATAACAACTTTTTATATGATGAGTATACTGAATAACTATTCTTTATTCAGATCAAAATCATCAATAATTCCTAATCGTTTGGCGCGGCGTTCCCAGCTTTTTCTAGCCAAAGCTTGTAGGTCTTCAACAGTATCGCTTTCGTCCATAATTTCTAAGCCTAGTAAGGTTTCAATCATGTCTTCTTGAGTAACCAATCCGCTGACAGACCCGTATTCATCTACAACAAGTGCAATATGTTCTCTTTGTGCAATTAATTGCTCAAATAAATCAGGAATTGGCAAGCTTCTTTTAGTAACTAATATGGTCCTTTTGATTTCTTTTAATTGTTTATTTCCCTTACCTTTTATAATTGCCTCTAATAATTGATCTTTTAAAAAATAGCCAGTGATATTGTCTGTGCTCCCTTCGTATAAAGGGATTCTAGAAAATCTTAAGTTTTGGTTTTTATCAAAAAACTCTTGAATTGTTAATGATTCATCAGAAGATTTTAAAACCGTTCTAGGGGTCATAATATCTTTAACTTCTACCTCTTTAAAATTTAATAAGTTTTTGATGATTTTACTTTCAGACTCCTGAAAAAGACCTTCTTGTTCTGCAATATCAGCCATTGCAGAAAATTCTTCTCTACTTAAAATGCTTTCATGAACTCCTTTGCCAAAGAGTTTTGTAAACAATTGTAGGATAAAAAGAATTCCTGTCCATTTAAAAAAGAAAATCATTCCAGATAACACAATCGCAGAAAATTTTGCCAATTTCTTCCAATGTGTAGCACCAATAGTTTTAGGAATAATTTCGGAAACAATTAAAATAAGAATCGTCATAATTGTAGAAACAATCCCAACAATATTAATTCCAAAGACATCAACTTTATAAGGTAGGTTTTCTGCTTGAACTCCTACTAAAATAGCGCCAACAGTATGTGCAATTGTATTGAGTGTTAAAATGGCAATAAGAGGTTTGTCTACATCATTTTTTAAACGCTCAAGCTTCATTGCATACGATTTCTTTTCCCTTTTTTGAATCTTGATAAATGTTGGTGTAACACTTAATAATACGGCTTCAAGAATAGAACATAAAAAAGAAAAGAAAATAGAAACTGTAGCAAATAAAAGTAATAGTGTCATAATGTTGTTTGGTTGATAAAGATACTAAAAAAACAAAACCTTAAAACGGTAGTTATTGAAATCAATAATTTACAACTTAATTCAAGGTTTTATACTTCTAGTTATAGAAAAACGAGAAGAATAGTTGAGTTATTTTTTGTGGAAAAGGTATTTTACACTGAGTCCAAAAATTTCTTTAAATTGTACTTTACTTGAGGCGTTGTCATCAACTAAAATATGAAGTAAAATATCGGTAGAAAGGTATTTGTTTACGGGGAGATTAAAGCGCATTTGGTAATCTATATCTATATTTTGAGCTCTTTGCAAATAGTTTGAATACAGTGCGATGATATTTTGCATGGTTACATTTTCCATCACTTTAAATTTAAAGTATCCAGATAAGCTAAAACCTAAAGCAAGTTTTGTGTTTTTACCAAGTTCAACACCATATTTTCCAGAAAATTCATCTGATACAAATGTGTATCTAGCCGTAGCTGGTGCAATATTTATTTTAGCATTATCAGATTTTTTCCAAAGCATCCCCGGTCCAAAAGATAAATATGCAGGAGAAAAGAAATCAGAAATAGCCAATTTAGGGGTTTTCTTATAGTCGTACCCTTTAGAGTACTGTGTTTTGAAGTTTAAGAAAAAAGACAGAAACCAGTTTTTCCCGGTTTTTTTACCTAGTAATGAGTTGTATTCAAAACGGTCACTTGTTTTTCTATAACCTTCATCTTTTATATTGCTTAAACCATAAACAGTTATGATTCTATTATCCCAGTTTAAGTTTTCATTTTTGTAGTTAAAATCGTAATTGATTCCAAAATTTCCGGCAATCGTGTTATCTCCACCGGCTTTCCAGTTTGTAAATGTTGATTGATTGAATAAAAAAGTAAATCGACCATTCACCTTCCATTTTGAAGTTACAGGAATGCTATCTTTCTTTTTTTCTTGAGAAAAAAGAGAAATCGAAATTATAACAAAACTAAAAAAAAGAATTTTCTTCATTCGTTGGTTCGTTGATTTTAAGTTGCAAAAGTAATTGGAATTAAAGACTTATAAAAATTATTTTTTAGCTTTATATAAAGGAACTGTTGAGCATGCTTCGCCAAATAATATTGTTTTAGCAATAGGTTGAATCTTTTGAATCAATAAAGTGTAGGCTGAAGCAGGAATTGGTTTGTTTGTACAGCCTTTAATAATAATAGGTTTTTCTTTGAATTCTGAAAGGTCTAAAGCATTTATAATTTCTTCATAAACAACCGTTTCTAGTAGTTCTAGATTACCAACAATAACTTTTTTTGAATATTCTGCTACAGAAGAGGTAATTAATAAATAAGCCCAAGAAGGAATGATTGCGTCTGAAGAACAGGTTAGAGCAACATAAGAATCTTTGTATTGTTGCCAGTTGTGGTTCTTTACATGAACTCTAAAATCTTTTTCTTTTAAAATAATTTCTTGAAATAACCAGTCTTTAATATCAATCACTACACGTTTTCCTAAAGGATAATAATCCTCAAGATCTACTGTAATTAATTTACTATTAGCTACTCTGTTAATTATCTCTTCTGCCATTTTTTAAAGTTTTGCACTTTTAACTGATCACTCAAAACTGAACACTCATCACTATTTATAGCATTCCTAATTCTAACTTTGCTTCTTCACTCATCATTTCTTGTGTCCAAGTTGGATCGAAAGTGATTTCTACTTCTGCTTTATTGATTTCTTTTAAAGACATTACTTTATCTTCAACTTCTTTAGGCAAAGATTCTGCAACAGGACAGTTTGGAGACGTTAATGTCATTAATATTTTTGCATCATTTTCTTCATTTACAAAAACATCGTAAATCAATCCTAATTCGTAGATGTCTACGGGGATTTCTGGATCGTAAATAGTTTTTATAACTCGTACAATTTTATCTCCTATATCTTCTAATTCTGCGTCGTTCATTAGTCTTAAATTTTATTATGCAAAGGTACAATTAATCACCTTATTTAGCCTGTAAAGCTATCGCGTACATTTTTATTTGTTTTATCATAGAAACCAAGCCATTTGCTCTTGTTGGACTAAGGTGTTCTTTCAATCCTATCTCATCTATAAAAGAGGTGTCAGAAGCTAAAATAGCTTCAGCTTTTTGGTCGGAAAAAACACGTAATAATAACGCAACAATTCCTTTAGTTAAAATTGCATCACTATCAGCAGTAAATAAGAGCTTGTCATTCTTTAATTCAGAATATAGCCAAACTTTTGATTGACAGCCTTTTATTAGGTTTTCATCTACTTTGTGTTCTGAATTTATTAGAGGCAATGACTTGCCTAGATCAATAATATATTCATAACGCTCCATCCAATCATCAAACATTGAAAACTCATCAATAATTTCTTCTTGTATTTCTTTGATAGTCATTTTTTAAACTTATTTTTGCACCGTCAGGGACTGGTTTTGTAAAAGTGCAAAATTAAGATAAAAAAACAAGAAATGAGTAAATTATTAGCAGTAGGTACAGTTGCTTTTGACGCAATTGAAACCCCTTTTGGAAAAACAGATAAAATTTTAGGTGGTTCTGGAACCTTCGTTGGTTTGGCAGCATCACAGTTTGGAGTAGAAACCGGTGTAGTTTCTGTTGTTGGAGGAGATTTTCCACAGTCATATATAGATATGATGAATTCTAAAGGAATAAATACTGAAGGAATTGAGGTTATAAAAGATGGGAAAACATTCTTTTGGAGTGGTAAATATCATAACGATATGAATTCTCGTGATACCTTGGTAACTGAATTAAATGTATTGGAACATTTTGCACCAGTAGTTCCAGATAGTTTTAAAGATGCAGAAATAGTAATGTTAGGGAATTTACATCCATTAACACAGGCATCTGTATTAGATCAAATGGCAGTAAAACCAAAATTGGTTGTTTTAGATACCATGAATTTCTGGATGGATATTGCTTTGAATGATTTACATGAAGTAATTAAAAGAATTGATGTAATTACAATTAACGATGAAGAAGCTCGTCAGTTAAGTGGAGAGTATTCTTTGGTAAATGCAGCAAAGAAAATTCATGAAATGGGCCCTAAATATGTGGTCATTAAAAAAGGAGAACATGGCGCTTTGTTGTTTCACGAAGAGAAAATGTTTTTTGCACCAGCGTTACCATTAGCAGAAGTTTTTGATCCAACAGGAGCAGGAGATACATTTGCAGGAGGATTCTGTGGGTTTTTAGCTAAAACAAACGATGTTTCTTTTGAGAATATGAAGAACGCAATTATATATGGTTCCAATTTAGCCTCGTTCTGTGTTGAGAAATTTGGAACAACCCGAATGGAAGAGCTAACAAGAGAAGAAGTCACAAAACGATTGGGCGCTTTTAAAGAACTAACACAATTTGATATAGAAATCAAATAATACAAATCCGCGCTTTTTGCTGCGGATTTTTTTATATAACAAAACAACAACTTAAACTACTGAAAACAAATGAGTGATGCTTTAAAACATGAATGTGGAATTGCAATGGTTCGTTTATTAAAACCATTACAATATTACAAAGATAAATATGGCACAGCGTTTTACGGAATTAACAAAATGTACTTGTTAATGGAAAAACAGCATAATCGTGGACAAGATGGTGCTGGTTTTGCAAGTGTGAAATTTAATGTAAAACCAGGAACTCGTTATATTAGTAGAGTTCGATCTAACAAATCGCAACCTATTCAAGATATTTTTGGACAGATTAACGAACGGTTGAATGGTGTTTTAGAAGAAAATCCTGATAAAAAAGATGATGTTGCCTGGCAAGAAGAGAACATGCCATATGTTGGTAACTTGTTTTTAGGACATGTTCGTTATGGTACTTTTGGTAAAAATAGCATTGAAAGTGTACATCCATTTTTACGTCAATCTAATTGGAAACACCAAAATTTAATTGTTGCGGGTAATTTTAACATGACTAATTCTAAACAATTGTTAGATGAATTGGTAGACCTTGGTCAACACCCAAAGGAGTTTACAGATACCGTTACTGTAATGGAGAAAATAGGTCACTTTTTAGAAGATGAAGTTTCTACCTTATATCAAAAAGCAAAAGAGGCAGGATTCAATAAAAAAGACTCTTCTCCATTTATAGAAGAGAATTTAGATTTGCAAAAAGTATTACAAAGGTCTTCTAAGAATTGGGATGGTGGTTATGCCATGGCAGGATTAGTAGGTCATGGAGATGCATTCGTTTTAAGAGATCCTTCAGGAATTAGACCTACCTATTTCTACCAAGATGATGAGGTTGTCGTTGTAGCGTCTGAAAGACCAGTTATACAAACTGTATTTAACGTAGACATAGATAAGGTTAAAGAATTAGATAGAGGTCATGCGTTGATCATCAAAAAAAGTGGAGAAACTTCTGTTAAATCAATATTAGAGCAAAAACAGAATAAAGCATGTTCTTTTGAGCGTATTTATTTCTCAAGAGGAAGTGATGCTGCTATTTATAAGGAGCGTAAAAATTTAGGAAAATTAGTATTTCCTCAAATTTTAGAGTCAATTGATAGCGATATTTCAAACACTGTATTTTCTTTTATTCCTAACACTGCAGAAACCTCATTTTACGGAATGACTGAAGCAGCAGAAGATGTATTGAATCAACAGAAAACTGCAAAAATATTAGCTGGTGGTGGAAAACTTTCTGCAGAAAGAGTTACAGAAATTTTATCTGAACGAGCACGTTTCGAAAAGATTGCAATTAAAGATGTAAAATTACGTACGTTTATTGCAGATGATAATAGTAGAGATGATTTAGTAGCCCATGTGTATGACGTCACTTATGGTGTTGTTAAACCAACAGATAATTTGGTAATTATTGATGATAGTATTGTTAGAGGAACAACGCTAAAGAAAAGTATCATTAAAATTTTGGACAGATTACAGCCTAAAAAGATTGTTGTAGTTTCTTCAGCTCCTCAAATACGGTATCCAGATTGTTATGGAATTGATATGGCAAGAATTGGAGATTTTATTGCATTTAAAGCAGCTTTAGAATTATTGAAAGATAGAAATCAATATCATATTGTTGATGAAGTATATAAAAAATCAATTGCTCAAAGAGGAAAACCAGATAGCGAAATCATAAATTTTGTAAAAGAAATTTATGCACCTTTTACTAGAGAAGAAATTTCTAAGAAAACGGCACAAATGCTAAAAACGGATGACATTACTGCTGAAATTGAAGTGATTTATCAATCGGTAGATAATTTACACATTGCTTGTCCAGATAATTTAGGAGATTGGTATTTTACAGGTGATTACCCTACTGATGGTGGACACAGAGTTGTAAATGAAGCATTCATTAACTTCTTTGAAGGTAACGACAAAAGAGCATATTAATTAAATAAAAGCAGATACTCGGTATCTGCTTTTATTTTGAACTTTAATATACCAATTGGTATATTATTGTATATTTGCATTCTAATTGTATTTTTTACATGTCAAAATCAGAAAGAACAAAAGCGTTTATAATAGAAACTGTTGCTCCTATCTTTAATAGAAATGGGTATGCTGCAATGAGTTTGTCTAAAATTACTGAGGCTACAGGTTTGACTAAGGGTGCTATTTATGGGCATTTTAAAAACAAAGAAGAATTGGCAGTGGAAGCTTTTGTTTTTTCTGTAAGAAGAGTTTTGAAAGATTTAAACGCTCACATTAACAAAGGAAATACACCTATTGCTCAATTATTAAATGTGGCAACATTTTACCAAAACTATTTTGAGTATAATAAAGCTTTTGGAGGCTGTCCAATATTAAATATTGGTGTAGATGCAAACAATCAGAATACATTGGTAATCGCAAAAGTACGTTCTTATAACGTTCGGATTTTAAAGCAGTTTACAGTCTTAATTGAGCAGTGTAAAAAGGCAAAAGAAATACAGTCTAATGTTAATAGCGAAATCTATGCTAAGCGCTTTTTTTCAATGGTAGAAGGCGCTGTTTATATGTCTTATATCATGGACGATAAAGAGTACATGAAAGATTTAGCCGTTCATATGAAAGAAATTATCAACAGAGAATTAATACAATAATATTTTTTTAATCAAAAATATACCAAGCGGTATAAAATATATTTAATTATGAGTTTACCAAAAATTTTAGAAAGCAAAACAAAAATTAGATTTCAAGATTGCGATCCGTTTAATCATTTAAATAACGCATCGTATTTTAATTATTTAATCAATGCTAGAGAAGATCAGTTAATTGAGAATTACAACTTAGATATTTATAAGCATGCCATGACTACAGGAAGAAGTTGGGTGATAGGTTCTCATCAAATTGCCTATTTAAAACCGGCAAATTTAATGGAAACAGTAGTAATTGATTCACAATTATTAAAGTATAATGAAAAGACTTTATGGGTAGAAATTAGAATGTGGAATAAAGATAAAACATCATTAAAGGCTGTGCTTTGGAGCTCGTTCACCTACTTTAATATTGTAAAACAAAAATCAGAAAATCATTCTGAAGATTTGATGAATTTATTTAAAGAAGTGGAGCTACCATTAGAAACATCTAGTTTTGAAAAACGAGTGAAAAGTTTGCGAGCTCAAAAGCAACCAGCATAAAAAAGGCACCTCAATTGAGGTGCCTTTTCGTTGTAACATTAACGTAGATCACTTTTACTTTGCTGCAGAATATCTTTTTGCAACTTCGTTCCAGTTAATTACATTAAAAAATGCGTTGATATAATCAGGTCTACGGTTTTGGTAGTTTAAGTAGTAAGCATGTTCCCAAACATCTAATCCTAAAACTGGAGTTCCTTCACAAGTAACACCTGGCATTAACGGATTGTCTTGATTTGGAGTAGAGCATACAGAAACTTTTCCACCTTTATGAACACATAACCAAGCCCAACCAGAACCAAATTGTGTTGCTGCTGCTTTAGAAAAAGCATCTTTAAAAGCATCAGCAGAATCAAATTCAGCTTCGATAGCCGCTTTTAAATCTCCAGATAACTCTCCTTTATCAGAAGGGTTCATAACTGACCAGAATAATGAATGGTTGTAAAAACCACCACCGTTATTTCTAACAGCTTTATTATCCATGTTTAAGTTTGCTAAAATATCGTTGATAGAACTTCCTTCTAAATCAGTTCCTGCAATAGCATTGTTTAAATTGTTTGTATATCCTTGGTGATGTTTACTATGGTGAATTTCCATAGTTCTAGCATCAATATTTGGTTCTAACGCATCATAAGCGTATCCTAATTCTGGTAATTGAAAAGCCATAATTATATATTTTATTGATTAATTTTTGTGTTATCAGCTCATGTCTGATTTTTGCATTGTACAAATTTAACTGAAAAAAGTGGTACCAACAACTAGCGTTGGTTTTGATTTTTTATAGGATTATAAAGAAAAGTTATCGACTAAAATATTTAAATGCAATTTGCATCTATTTCTGAAACAGAATTACATCCAGAACCGTTGCGATAAATATCTATTGTTCCGCTATCTTTTATTAGTTTACAAATTGCATTTAAAGAACAACCTGAAAGCTTACTATTATCAGAAATGTTTATTCCTGTGTTAATTTTTGTAAGGTTATTAAGTGCATCAATGTTGGTCAATTCTGTATTGTTTTTGATTCGAATTCTATCTACTGGATAAGTTAACTTTTCTAATCCATTTAGACTCTCTAATTTATAACAGTATTGTACGGCTAAATATTGACCTATATGTTCAAGATTTTTAAAATCACTTAAGTCTTTTAATACATCATTTCTATAAATATAAAAATCGGTATTAACTCTCTTTAAACTCTCAAAACCAACATAACTAGTCAATGAAATATTTTCTGTAGTAAATTGATCTAATTCTTCTAGCTTATTAAAACCTGTAACTGACAAAAGATTTGGAAGTTGAATTCTTAATTCTTTTGCAGTCTTTATTTTATTAAAACCAGAAATTGTTTTTAATGTTGCACTTTGAATTATAAAGAGATCTTCATTAAAGTTAATTACATTGTTAAAGGAATTTACATCTATCAAACTTTCATTATCGTAAATTTTAATATTACCACCAATGGAAGTGACATTATCCATTCCATTTAAGGTAGATAGAGACTTGTTTTTATAAATATGAACTCTATCGTTGATTGTTTCAACACTTTTTAGAAAATCAATATTAGTTAGCTTTTCATTTTCAAAAAAAGAAAAGATTCCATTAATAGTTTTTAGGTTGCTAAAGCCTGTAATGGTTTCTAAATTCTTTGTTCTGTTTATGTGAAAATTGCCAATACTAATTAAATTATTAAACCCGCTAACTATAGTTCCTGTTTGATCTCCAGTAATAGAGATACCACCTGGAACTGTTATTAACTTTTCAAAACCAGCAATTTCATTTCCTAACCCAGATAAGGCTATTTCATCAACTTGAGTTAAGTTATTGAAGCTATCAAACTTTCCATAAGTAGTATTATAACTAATTCTCAGGCCTCCAATTATTGAAGTAAGGTTTTGAAAAGCATTGCTAAAGTCAATATAACTATGATAAACATGTAACCCAGTTCCATTATCTTCTCCAAGAGTTATTATATTGTTAAACCCGCTAACATCTAATAATGAATAATTACCAGTCATTTCAAGTTTTCCTGAAATAGATTTTAGGTTGTTAAAACCAGTAATTGCATATAACCTATCATTCGATTTGAACATTAGATTATTGTTTATTTCGGTTATATTATTAAAACCATCAATAGTTATTAGCTTTTTATTTTGTTTGAATTCTATTTTTTTATCAACCTTTTGTAAAGATTTAAATCCATTTACTTCTTCTAACGCAGTATTTCTTTCAAAATACATTTCGCCAGAAATATCTTTGATACTGTTAAATCCATTTATAGATTTAATAAATTCATTATTCTTGATAATTACATCACCTTTAATAAATTTAGCAGAAGTAAGAATATCTAAACTCTTAATACTATCTAGATACTCAATAACTATATTTCCATAGACACCTTTAAATTTATTTAAGAATGACAGATCCTTTATCCTTTCTGCTCCATGATAAGTATCTCTAATTATTAAATCACCAAAAATGGTGTCACATTTTTTATATATGTATGCAAAATGTTCAGCATCAATTTGCCGATTAATTAAAATAGTTAAGTTGGTGGGGCATTTTTGTTTTATGACCTTATCCTCATCAGCATCAGTGTCTTTTTGACAGTTGAAGAAGAAAAAACACACAAAAACAAGTAAACAATAATTTGTAATTTTATTCATAGCAAGAATTAATTATAAGCGAATATAATTAATAGTTTGCGTCATCTGGATACTTGGCCATAAACTCTTCAGCCTTGTCAACCATTTTAGTGCTACCACAGAAAAATGGAACTCTTTGATGTAGTTCAGAAGGTTCTAAATCCATAATTCTTTTATAACCGTCAGTTGCTTTTCCACCAGATTGTTCTGCAATAAATGCCATTGGATTACATTCATATAACAAACGTAATTTCCCTTTTGGGCCAATTGTACTAGTTGGATATAAATAAATACCACCTTTAATCATGTTTCTGTGAAAATCTGAAACTAAAGAGCCAATATATCTAGAAGTATAAGGTCTGTTTTCTTTTTCTTCTTGACAGTATTTTAAATATTCTTTTACTCCTTGCGGAAAATGAACGTAGTTTCCTTCGTTTATAGAATATATTTTCCCGTCTTCTGGGTGTTGAATATCTGGATGTGATAAATAGAAAGTTCCGATTGCAGGATTTAAAGTGAATCCTTGAACACCTTTCCCAGTTGTAAAAACAAGCATTGTAGAGGTTCCGTAAACAACATAACCAGCCGCAACTTGCTCACTTCCTTTTTGTAAAAAATCTTCTTTTGTTACAGGAGATCCTTCAGGAGAAATTCTTCTATAAATAGAAAAAATTGTTCCAACAGAAACGTTTACATCAATATTTGATGAACCATCTAGTGGATCCATTAATAAGACGTATTTATTGGTGTTTTCTTTGTTTTTCCCTTCAACAACTACATAGTCATCTTCTTCTTCACTTGCAATACCGCAAACAATTTCTCTATTAATAATGGTTTGTTTAAACAAGTCATTGGCCATAACATCCAACTTTTGTTGTGCTTCACCTTGTACATTAATATCTCCAGCTGCACCAGTAATATCAACTAATCCTGCTTTTCTAATTTCGTGATTTACAACTTTTGCAGCTAAACGAATTGAGTTAATTAGACGAGAAAGTTCTCCGGAAGAGTATTTAAAATGCCTTTGATTGTCAATAATAAACTCACCAAGAGTCATATGTTTTGTGTTCATAACAAATAAATGTAAAAGTTGTACAAATATCGTTTAAATTTGTTTCACCTAAAGAATTAATATGAGTTTTATCATTAGAGAAGGAGAAAAAGAAGACATGAATTCTGTTTTTGAATTGATCGTTGAATTGGCTGTTTTTGAGAAGCTACCAAATGAAGTTGAAATTACTGTTAAAGATTTAGTTAATGATGGATTTTCTGATAACCCAAAATTCAAAACTTTTGTAGCAATTGAAAATGAGAAAATTATTGGAACAGCATTGTTTTATGAACGTTATTCTACTTGGAAAGGACGGGTTTTACATCTAGAAGATTTAATTGTAACTGAATCAAAAAGAGGTTCTGGAGCCGGAATTGCACTCTATAAAGCAGTGTTAAAATACGGATATGATTTTGGTGCAAAGCGAGTAGTTTGGGATGTGCTAAGTTGGAATAAAAATGCAATTGATTTTTATAAGAATACAGGCGCAACTATTTTAGATGATTGGCAAGTAGTTCATATGAGAGAAGAGGGATTGAGAAATTTTATTAAAAATTAAATGAGAATTTTTAAATTTGGTGGAGCATCGGTAAAAGATGCAAAAGGTGTAAAAAACCTATTAAGAGTTTTACAACATGAAGGAACAGAAAACACATTAGTGGTGGTTTCTGCCATGGGGAAAATGACCAATGCTTTTGAAAAAGTTGTGCATTCTTATTTGTATAATTCTTCGGCGCTAAAACAATCAATAGCAAGTATTCAAGATTTTCATTTTACTATTTTAAATGATTTATTTGAGGTCAATGATGAAATTCATCAAGAAGCACATAGATTATTTGAAAGTTTACAAGAGTTTTTAATTCAGAATAGAAGTAAAGAATACGATTTTATTTACGATCAAGTTGTGAGTTATGGTGAATTATTATCTACAAAAATTATTAGTTCTTTTTTAAAAAACAACAAAATTCAGAATGAATGGCTTGATATTAGAAACATTATAAAAACAGATTCTAACTATAGAAAAGCCAACGTAGACTGGCAAGAAACTCAAAGAAACTGTATTAAACTTAAGCATCAAAAATTATATATCACTCAAGGATTTATTAGTAGTGATAAAAAGAACAATACTACAACCTTAGGTAGAGAAGGGTCAGATTATACTGCGGGAATTTTAGCCTATTGTTTAAACGCAGAAAGTGTTACCATTTGGAAAGATGTTGTTGGGGTTTTAAATGCAGATCCAAGAGTGTTTAAGGACACTACTTTGTTACAAGAGCTATCATATCAAGAAGCGATAGAAATGGCTTTTTATGGCGCTTCTGTAATTCACCCAAAAACCATTAAACCTTTAGAAAATAAGAGAATTCCATTGTTAGTTCGTTCTTTTGATGAATTGAGTAATTCAGGAACAAGAGTTAGTAAGAGCGTACCTTTAAAGCCAGAGATTCCTTGTTTTATTGTGAAGAAAAATCAAATTTTAGTTTCTATTTCTGCCAACGATTTTTCGTTTATGGTAGAAGAAAATATGAGTCACATTTTTCAACTATTACACAATTATAAGCTAAAAGTAAATGTGATCCAGAATTCAGCCATTAGTTTTTCTGTTTGCCTGGAAGACAACTTCTCAAATTTTGAAAATTTTTATCAGGAATTGCATCCTGCATTTACAGTAAAATATAATAAGAATCTCATGTTGTACACAGTACGTCATTTTAATGAAAATTCGATTTTAGCATTGGAAAAAAAAGGGGCAATTTTATTGAAACAAACCAGTAGAGATACCATTCAATTGATTCTTGACGAAAAAAATAATTATGCCAAGTAACATTTTTGCAGTAAGTTTGTAGTTATGTCTAATTTTACTGAATGAGCTTAGTTACATCTAAAGAGATTGCAAATGTTTTGGGGGTATCCAAATATGGGTTTATAGGAACCTTTATTGGGTGGTTGTTGATGAAAATATTGAGGATATCTTCGATTAATAAAATATATAACAAACACAAGCATAAGAAAGATTTAGACTTTTTAAATGGGATTTTAGATGACTTTCAAATTGAGTTTGAAATACCAGAAGAAGATTTAAAAAGAATTCCAAAAGAGGGTCCTTTTATTACTGTTTCAAACCATCCGTTAGGAGGAATTGATGGTATCTTGTTGTTGAAATTATTAATGGAGCAACGTGCCGATTATAAAATCATCGCCAACTTTTTACTACACAGAATAGAGCCATTAAAACCCTATGTAATGCCAGTAAATCCTTTTGAAACCCATAAGGACGCAAAATCAAGTTTAACAGGAATTAAAAGTGCATTATTACATTTAAAAGAAGGAAATCCGTTAGGGATTTTTCCTGCAGGAGAAGTGTCAACTTATAGAGATGGAAAATTAATGGTTGATAAACCTTGGGAAGAAGGCGCTGTACGCTTAATAAAAAAAGCTAAAGTTCCTGTAATTCCGATATATTTTCATGCAAAAAACAGTAAAATGTTTTATGTATTATCTAAGATTAGCGACACGTTTAGAACGGCCAAATTACCTTCAGAATTACTGTCTCAAAAAAACAGAGTAATCAAAGTAAGAATTGGAAAGCCAATTTCTGTAAAAGATCAAGACACGTACGAAGACATTCCTTCTTTTTACGAGTTTATCAGAAAGAAAACATACATGTTGGCAAACCCATTTGAAAAAAAGGCTTCAAAAATTCTTTCTACTAAAAACTTGAAAATTCCGAAACCACCAAAAGAAATTATTTCTCAGAAGAATGTAAAATATGTTATTAAAGAAATAGAAAAACTTAGGGATAATGACAAAAGGTTATTAGAAAGTAAGAATTACGAAGTATTTTTTGCAAGTGCTAAAGAGATTCCTAATTTATTACAAGAAATAGGACGATTAAGAGAAATTACCTTTAGAGATGTTGGGGAAGGAACCAATCAAGCTATTGATTTAGATAAGTTTGATAAATACTATCATCACCTTTTACTGTGGGACAGGCAAACAAATATGTTAGCTGGTGCCTACAGAATGGGCTTAGGAAAAGACATTTATAAAAAATACGGAATTTCTGGTTTTTATATTCATACCTTATTTCGTTTTGAGCCTGAATTGTATTCTATGATGGAGAATACAATTGAAATGGGTAGAGCATTTATTATTAAAGAATACCAACAAAGACCCATGCCTTTGTTTTTATTATGGAAAGGAATAGTGCATGTAACACTTCGTTATCCAGAGTATAAATACTTAATGGGCGGCGTTAGTATTAGTAATCAATTTTCTGAATTTTCTAAATCGTTAATGATTGAGTTTATGAAATCTCATTATTACGATCCGTATATCGCTCAGTACATTTTTCCAAAGAAAGAATATAAAGTCAAGTTAAAAGATGATGATAAAGACTTTGTATTTGATGCTTCTAAAGCAGATATGCAAAAATTTGATAAGATTATTGACGAAATTGAACCTGGAGCATTGAGAATTCCGGTATTGATTAAGAAATATGTAAAACAAAATGCGCGTTTGGTTGCTTTTAATGTAGATCCAAAGTTCAATGATGCTGTAGATGGTTTAATGTATATCAGGGTAGCAGACTTGCCAGAAAGCACTGTAAAACCTGTTATGGAAGAGTTTCAAGCAGAGTTAGAAAAAAAAGCCACAGAGTTGCAGGAGCAACAAAAGAAAGATAAATAGAAAAAGCCAAACATACATGTTTGGCTTTTTTGTTTTTAACAGCATCCAGAAGCTGGACTGCAACATTCGGCGACCTCTTTTACTACTTTTTTTACAGGGTTACATTCACTTTTTGCTTTACAATCTGTTTTGTAAGTGTGTAGTTTAAAAACTAATTTGCTATCAATAATTTCATGATCATTAACATTTAATTGCGCTGCATGAAATTCTTTATTCCCATATTCAAACTTAATGTCTGTGTTTAAGAGTAAAGGATTAATTTCATTTACTCGATTAAAAATCTCATGGGCTTTTTGAGTTTTCATATAGGTTCGTTTCCCGATTTCAAGCGGGCTTTCCCATAATTGAACTACTGTTTCTTGCCAAGCATCAGATTTTCCACCACAATCTACAGAGCTAATACTTGTGTTTTTTACTTCAGTTATGTGATAATTTGCACCGACCCATTTTGTTGGAGCATATTCGAAAACTAGCTGTTTCTCTAAATGATTCTCAATAATGTCTAAAAATTCTTTTGTTTTCATAATGTTTATTTATTGTAATATTACGATTAATGTAATTAAATTTTTTTTAGCAGCAGCTAGCGCCAATATTTGTAAATAAAGCTGCTAATTTTTGTTGCATCTCATTCCATTTTTCTGGATTGATACAATAGCAAACACTTGTTCCTTCTATTGTTCCATGTATAATTCCAATATTTTTTAATTCTTTTAAATGTTGAGAAATCGTAGCTTGTGCCAAACCGATCTCTTGTACTAAGTCATTACAAATACAGCTATTTTGTTTTGTTATATGCTCTAAAATAGCAATACGTGCAGGATGTCCTAATACTTTGGCAAAACGAGCAATTTCATTTTGTCTTTCTGTAAATATTTGTGATTTAGTTAAACCCATATTTAAATTATATATTGCAATATTACGATGAATAATTCGAATAAAAAAACTCATTCATAAAAAAATGAGTTTTTCACTATTTTAAAACCAACCTTTTTTGTTGGTTTGATATGTATTTACAAAATCTTCATCAGATTTTGTAAGGTAGATAATTCCTTCAATTAACCCAATAAGTCCAATTATCCCAGAAAAAATACCACAAGTAACAATAGTTAATACAATTGTTAGGATTAACATAGTTGCTCCTTCTGATGTATAGCCTAAAATAAATTTATGAATACCTGTCCAGCCTAATATAATTGCTAATATTCCGGCAACGACTCTTTTACTAGATTCATTTTGAACAGAATTTCCGTTTTCGTCTACTACTTGCATTTTTTAGTTTTTAATTGGTTGATATTATAAAATTACAAAAAAGCAGCATCTTTTGGTTCCCAAAGTTCAATTTTATTTCCGTCTAAATCAACAATCCAACCAAATTTCCCATAATCATATTCTTCAATTTTGCCAACTACAGTAACACCTTCTTTTTTCAACTCTTCTAAAAGCTCAACTAAATTCTCCACTCTATAGTTAAACATAAAGTCTTTTTTTGAAGGTTCAAAATAGTTGGTGTCTTTTGCAAACGGGCTCCATTGTGTAGAACACTTGTTCCCTTTTTCATCTTTCCACCAAAAAGTACAACCCCAATCATCCGTATTAAAACCAAGGTGTTTCTTGTACCAGTCTTTTGTTTGTGAAGCGTCTTCTGTTTTATAAAACAATCCGCCAATTCCGGTTACTTTACCTTTTTTCATGGTGCTATATTTTAGTGAAACTTCAGTTTAATTTTGTCTACAATAGTTTGTGCTAACTTCTCTTTACTTTCAACTGTCCAACCAGCAACATGCGGGCTTAAAATTACTTTCTCTGAATTGATCAAGTATTTAAAAGCTTCTGGCATCTGTGTAGAGAATAAGTTTTCGAAAGACGCTTTTTCGTATTCTAGTACATCTAATCCAGCACCAAGTATCTTTTCAGATTTTAATGCTTCAACTAAATCTTTGGTTACCACAGATTTCCCTCTTGCGGTATTTAGTAGCCAAAACGATTTTTTAAACTGATTGATGAAATCAGTATCAATCATGTTTGTTGTTAACGCTGTTTCTGGAGTATGTAAACTTAATACATCTGCTTTTTCTTGTAACTCATTTAAAGAAACTTGTGTGCAATTTTCATCACCAACATTTGGTTTTAGATCATAACAAAGCACAGTAACATCAAAACCTTGAAGCTTTTTTGCAAATGACTTCCCCATGTTTCCATAGCCGATTAGTCCAACAGTTTTACCATCGAGTTCAATACCACGGTTTTCTTCACGCAGCCATTTTCCGTTTCTAACTTCACTATCGGCTTTGTTTAGTTTATTGAATAGGGAAAGTAACATTCCAAGTGAATGTTCTCCAACGGCATTTCTATTTCCTTCAGGAGCAGAAATTAAATAAACTCCTTTTTTCGCTGCATACTCGCAATCTATGTTTTCTAAACCAGCGCCAACTCTGCCAATAAATTTCAGGTTTGTAGCTTTGTCTAAAAATTGTTTATCAATTGTAAAACGACTACGAAGCACAATGCCATCATATTCTTGAATCTTATTTTCAATGTCACTTTTTGACGAGGTGTAATCTTCATCATTTGTATAACTCAACTCATTAAGCTGATCTAATAATAATGGATGATTGCTATCTAAGTGTAAAATATTCAATAGGTGTTTTTTTTATTAATTTAACCATAAAGTTACAATCACATAAATTATAGCAATTGGAATAATGTAAAAGATTATGAACTTATTGATTTTAGCTAATTGCACATAAAATGAAACTATTTTTGGATTTCTTTTTGTCAACCCATTTAATATGTTTTTGTGCATGTATACATATACTGCTCTAAATAACGGGATTGAAAGAAGGAAAAAAACAGTGGCAATAATCTTACTTGAAAAGTCCATTAAAATATTTCAAGAAATTAATATTGTTCACTTTCGTTTGGAAAATCTTTGCTTTTTACATCGTCATTATATTGCTTAAAAGCAGATGTCATTCCTTCATACATGTCTAAATATCTACGCAAGAAACGTGGATTAAATTCATGAGTCATTCCTAACATATCGTGAGTAACCAGTACTTGGCCATCAACTCCGCCACCAGCACCAATACCAATTACAGGAATTGAAATGCTTTCTGCGACCTTTTGTGCAAGAGCAGCAGGAACTTTCTCTAAAACAATTGCAAAACACCCAATACGCTCTAATAATAAAGCGTCTTCTAATAATTTTGCTGCTTCTTCTTCTTCTTTTGCTCTTACAGTGTATGTACCGAATTTATAAATAGATTGCGGTGTTAATCCTAAATGTCCCATTACAGGGATTCCAGCATTTAATATTCTCTTAATTGACTCTTTTATTTCCTTACCACCTTCTAGTTTTACAGAATGTCCACCAGATTCTTTCATAATTCTAATTGCAGAACGTAAAGCTTCTTTTGGATCAGATTGATAACTTCCAAAAGGTAAATCTACCACTACTAAACTTCTATGTACAGCCCTAACAACACTACTTGCATGATAAATCATTTCGTTAAGTGTTATTGGTAATGTAGTCTCATGACCAGCCATTACATTAGAAGCAGAATCTCCAACTAATATTACATCAATTCCGGCGCCATCTACAATCTTTGCCATGGTATAATCATAGGCAGTTAACATAGATATTTTTTCTCCGTTAGATTTCATTTCTACTAATGAATTAGTAGTAACTCTTTTATATTGTTTCTTTGCTACAGACATATTTGTGTTTTAAACTGTGGTAAAAATACGGATTTATTTGGTTTGATTCTTTTTTTTTATAGTAGTTAATCTTCTGTTAAGATTTGAAAAAGAAGTTTTGTAAACCTGTTAAATTGAATATGTTTACTATCAACTAAACTTATCAATCATGAAAAAAATCATACTATTTGTAATGTTACTAAGCGTTACATTCGCTTCTGTTGCACAAAAAAAACAAGAACAAAAAGCAGTTAAATCGGCCATAGAAAACTTTTTTCAAGGATTTCATAAAGGAGATACATTGCTTTTAAAAACAACAATTCATACAAATTTAATAGCACAGACAATATTTACATCTCCAAAAGGAGATAAGGTTTTAAGAACAACACCAAAGGCTTATGAAGCACTATTAAGTTTTGCGAAAAATGTAAAACCAACAGATGATTATAATGAGAAAATATTGTCTTATAACATACAAATTGATGGAAACTTAGCGTCTGTTTGGACACCTTATGAGTTTTATAATAAGGGGAAATTTAGTCATTGTGGAGTTAATTCTTTTCAACTATTCAATAATAATGGAAACTGGGAAATTGTCTACTTAATTGATACAAGAAATAGAAATGGATGTAAAGTTTCTGAAAAATAAACATTAGTATTCTAAAACATTTTATAATACCTTTGAGATACAGAAAATAGAATGTCAGAAACTTTTAAAAAACATACCTTAAATCCAGATAAATGGATTGATAATTACGCGGATTATTTATTTAATTACGCTGTTACTCGTGTAAACAACTCTGATACAGCTAAAGATTTAGTTCAAGAAACGTTCTTTGCAGGATTGAAATCGGCCAAAAATTTTGAAGGAAAAGCAGCAGAGAGAACTTGGTTGGTTGCTATTCTAAAAAGAAAAATTATAGATCACTATCGAAAAATAAACTCTAATAAAGGCAAGGCTGAAGTTAGAATGAGTTTTTATGATGATGGTGATAAAGAAGGAAACTGGATTGAAGAACGAGTTCCTCAATCTTGGCAAAATGAAGCAGATAAGATGATAGAATCTACCGAATTAAAATCGACAATAGAACAATGTATTGATAAATTGCCTGAGAAATATGCCATTGTTTTTAGAATGAAAACCATACAAGAATTTGAAACTGAGGAAATCTGTAAGGAGTTAAATATTACTGCGTCAAACCTTTGGGTCATAATACACAGGGCAAGAACGCAATTAAGAAAATGTATGGAAGATAACTGGTTTAATAATTAAGTAAATGAGTAAAAAATTTAATATTACTTGTGATCAAGCAACAACTATATGTGACAAGAGTCAATATGGTGAAGTGTCTTTTTTAGATGTTATTCGATTAAAATTTCATTTTCTTTATTGTAAAATCTGTGGAAAATATTCGAGTCAGAATAGTAAAATGACCCAAGTATATAAAATGAAAGCAGAAGACTGTAAAAAGCAAATTCATTGTTTAAGTACAGAAGAAAAAGTGCAGTTAAAGAGAGAATTACAGGAACTACAAGAACTAGAAGCATAATTTAAATGCATTTTTTACCCGATAATATTGATGACTATGTTGTAAAACATACTCAAAAAGAACCAAAAACTCTTTCCGAACTAACTAGAGAAACTTGGCAGAAAGTATTGAATCCACGTATGCTAAGTGGCGCTTTTCAAGGCAGAGTTTTATCTATGATTTCTAAACTGATTCAACCGAAAAAGGTATTAGAAATAGGAACATACACAGGATATTCTGCACTCTGTATTGCAGAAGGATTGCATTCAAATGGAACCATACATACAATAGATAAAAACGAAGAGTTGTTTAGTTTGCAACAAAAATATTTTGAAAGGGCTGGGTTGAAAAATCAAATTCATCAATACGTTGGTAATGCAATAGAAATTATTCCCACTATAGAAGAGAAATTCGACTTGGTTTTTATCGATGCTGACAAATCAAACTACATCAATTATTTTCATTTAATTATAGATAAAATGAATCCTGGTGGAGTAATTTTGTCGGACAATGTGCTTTGGAGTGGAAAAGTAGTTGAGGAATTAAATCCAAAAGATATAGATACTAAAGTTTTATTGGAGTATAATGCCTTGTTAAACTCTGATGAAAGATTGGAAACAGTTTTGTTACCAATAAGAGATGGTTTGACAATTAGTAGAGTTAAATAATTAAAACTTCCTTTTAATAGGGCCAGTAATATCGTCTTTTACTTTATTAATTTCATCGGTAATATCTTTGGTGATATTTGTATCAATTCCTTGTCTGTCTGCAGTATCATTGATTTCTTTTTTAATATCATTAGTAGCATCTTTTAGTTGACGCATTCCTTTACCCAAACCACGAGCAATCTCAGGAATTTTGTCTGCACCAAAAAGCATCACAACAAGCAATCCGATTACTATTATTTCTGGGCCACCAATAAATAAAAATGTTGTATTCATAGAGATGCAAAGGTAAAGAATTCTGTGCTATATAAACTTTACAATTCAAAAATAATTGTAATTTAGAAACGACAATAAATCTGATTGAAAATGATGCTTAAAAAAGTATTCTGTAGCTTGTTAATTGTATTCCTTTTTGCAAACTGTAAAACCACAAAATTTGCAAGAACTATAAGTAAAAGTATTACTACTTCTTTTTATGACAATCAGTTTACAGGCATTTATATATATGATATAAATGCAGACAAAGTGCTGTTTAATCACAACGGAGAAAAGTATTTTACGCCAGCAAGTACAACTAAAATTTTTACGTTGTTTACGGGGTTAACATTATTGACAGATTCAATTCCGGCATTTAAATACTTGGTAAACAAAGACACAATTACATTGCAAGGAACTGGAGATCCAACTTTTTTACACAGTTACTTTAAAGATAGTACGGTGTTAAAAATGGCTGAGAAATATGTCAAAGTAAATGTGATTACCAATAATATCAAAGATAAACGGTATGGTCCTGGTTGGGCTTGGGAAGATTTCGACTCGTATTTTAGTGCAGAACGAAGTGCTTTTCCTATCTATGGAAATGTTATAACCGTAAAGAACGAAGATTCTATATCTGTACAACCAACCTATTTTCAATCAAAAATAAATATAACAGATAATTTTTACGGTAGAGACGAATACAAAAACAATTTCTACTTTCGAAAAGACCGGAAATCGGAAACTGAGATTCCAATGATAATCGATTCTACACTAACAGCTAATTTGTGGAATGAACTCTTGCCAAGCAGAGTTTCATTGATACAGTCATCAGCAGTAAAAACATCAACAATTGCGTATAGTGTGCCTTCGGATAGTTTGTATAGACGTATGATGGAAGTAAGTGACAACTTTTTAGCAGAGCAAACCTTAATATTAGCATCATCTACACTGTCAGATACCTTAAGTTCTTCAAGAGCGAGAAAATACATCTTAGAAAACGAATTAAAAGATTTAAAACAACAACCTCATTGGGTAGATGGTTCTGGACTCAGTAGATACAACTTATTCTCTCCCATGTCTTTTGTAGAAGTGTTGACCAAATTGTATACAACCATTCCTCAAGAACGCTTGTTTACCTTGTTTCCTGTAGGCGGTAAGTTCGGAACTATTAAAAACTGGTATGCAGGCACAGACAAGCCTTATGTATTTGCAAAAACTGGTACGGTTGGCAACAACCATAATATTAGTGGTTATCTAGTTTCAAGCTCGGGAAAAGTACTGGTGTTTAGTTTTATGAACAATCATTTTAAGAAATCGAATGATGAAGTACGCACTCAAATGCAAACTACTTTTGAGTGGCTGCGAGATAATTATTAAGATTACTTTTACTTATAATGTTTATAAAACCAGCGTTTTCTGATTTTCTTTTATTTTTCTTCCTTTAACAATATTTTTTATTGTTAACTTTTGTAGTTTACTGGATTTTAGTTGTTTATGTTGTTGTTTTACGAAAAGCCATCAGATGACTAACAGTTTTCCATTAGTCTAAAAAGTTATAATTTATAACTTTTTGTGTATTGGCAAACTTCTTTTTTCCGGCTATCTTTAAATAAAAAATTGTAAGGTTATATTTTAGGATTAACCTATCCAATGTCAAAATATGTGAAAGCTGTTTAAGACTTTAAAATATTACATACGAGTTATTGAAAAAGAAATAATATGAACAACTCTTCTGAAAATCGAAAGAGTAAGAAAAGGTTGTTTAAATCATAAGAGAGTATAGTTTTTACTTTCTTAATAAGAAAATTGAAATGAAAAAAATCCAAAAAAATATAGTAGTAGCAATCTTAAGTTTAATAATTTTTTCATGCACAAATGAAGAAGAACAAATTGATAATCAGTTAGTTGATAATACAGAGAATATATCAAAAATAATTAATAGCTTTGATAGAGTCTTAAAATTTTCTATTATAAAGGAGAATAAAAATAAAGAAGAATTAAGTAAATTGTTTATTGAAGAATCTAGAAATCAAGGAGTGCCAATAATTAGTTATAAATATCAAAAAAGTCAAAATAGTATAATTAATTTCTCTGAAGAATATCTTCAGTTTTCAAACCGAATAAATGAGATCGATGCTGATAGTAAAGAAAAATATCAATTAAAATTGAGTCAAACCCTGGAAAAGGTTAAAGAATCTAACTTGGTATTAAGTGAAAAGCAAATATTGGTTGATAATATTATGTTTTTGAAAGCTTTCTCGAACTGGATGGAAACTATTGATTCGTTAAGCTTAGAGCAAGGAGTATTTTTAGCAAAAGGAGTCTCGAAGTGTGAAGATGGCTGGTGGGCGTGCTGGGGTAAAAAAGTAGCTAATGTAATTGGTGAAGGTTTATCTGGCGCGATTAAAGGTTGCGGGATAATTGGAGGCGTTGGAGCAACTATTGGTGCTGGAGTAGGATCTTTAGCAGGAGGAATTGGAGCGCTTCCTGGTGCGGCAGTTGGAGCCGTTACGGGGTGTTCAGCAGGAGGTGTGATAGGATTTATAGCAGGTGCTTTAGGTGCTTTATAACAGGTTTAAATAATTAAATTATGATAAATAAAAAAGCAATAAGAATTTTAGGAGCAAATTACAAGTTAATAATATTTATTGGTCTCTTAATAGGTGTATTTGCCTCTGTAGATTCTTTTCTAACTTTTCAAGAAAATATAGTAAAATATGGAACTAATGAAGAATGGAGGTTTTATACTTCACTAGCTAGCTTTGTCTTGTTTTTTTCAATGTTCTTTTCACTAATTCTTATCTTGTTATTAAAAGGGATTATAATGAAATTTGCAAAAAAATAAAATAAAGAGAAGTAAAGGGTAAATAATTTATTTACACTTTACTTTTGTAATCCAATATCATATATTGTTATTATTGCATTAGTAGTAATAATAGGTTTTCCAATTTTCAATATTTTGAAAAGCATTGAAAAAAAGATGTAAAAAAATAATAAACCTAAAAGCACAGCCCAACAAGTTGTGCTTTTATTTTTAAATCAACATTTTCTTAATCTCATTCAACTTTATCAACGCTTCAATAGGCGTCAGCGTATTAATAATAGTCATGAAAATTTCTTCTTTGATATTTTTCTAATAAAGAATCAGTCGAATAGCTGCGAGATGAATTAAGCCTTAAAATTTAATTTTGCTTGTCGGTCGTACATGATAATACTTCCAGCAACAGATACATTTAAACTCAATTCGGATTTAAATTTCACCAAATGATGTGATTTTTCAATGGCAATTTTAGACATTCCATGATCTTCTGCACCTAACAAATAAACGCAACGTCTTGGATGTTTGAAAGTTTCTAATTGCACTGCTTTTTCATCCAATTCTACACCAACTAAAACGGCGCCTTTAGGAAGGTTGTTAAAGAAATCATCAAAATCATCGTAATGAAAATAAGGCATTGCGCCAACGGCTTTATGTGTGTCGCAAGCCTGCTTTGCATAGCGATTACCAATTGTAAAAATAAAACTAGCGCCCATGTTTTGAGCAGAACGCCATAGTACTCCTAAATTCTCAGGAGTTTTTCCATTCTGAATTCCAATTCCGAAAAAACCTTGTTCTAGATTGTTTACCATTACTTTTTTGTCAACATTCGCTTAATTTCATTCAGCTTCATCAGCGCTTCAATAGGCGTTAGCGTATCAATATTAGTTGCTAAAATTTCTTCTTTGATGTTTTCTAATAAAGGATCATCTAACTGAAAAAAGCTGAGTTGCATTTCTTCGTGCTGCACATTTTTTAAGGTGTCTTTTACCTCTTTATTGGTGTGATTTTTCTCTAGTTGCTTCAATATTTTATTTGCTCTATGAATTACCATATTTGGCATTCCGGCTAATTTAGCCACATGAATTCCGAAACTATGATTCGATCCTCCAGCAACTAGTTTACGCAAGAAAATAATGGTGTCTTTCAGTTCTTTTACAGAGACATTGAAGTTTTTAATACGGGCAAACGTTTCTGTCATATCATTCAGTTCATGATAATGCGTTGCAAATAGGGTCTTCGCTTTGGATGGGTGCTCGTGTAAAAATTCAGAAATTGCCCAAGCAATCGAGATTCCATCATAGGTAGAAGTTCCACGACCAATTTCATCTAATAAGACCAAACTACGTTCAGAAATATTGTTTAGGATAGAGGCGGTTTCGTTCATTTCTACCATAAAAGTAGACTCGCCCATAGAGATATTATCACTTGCTCCAACACGTGTAAAAATCTTATCTACAATTCCGATGCGTGCATTTTGAGCAGGAACATAACTTCCCATTTGTGCTAATAATACAATTAATGCTGTTTGACGCAATATCGCCGATTTACCAGACATGTTTGGTCCAGTAATCATAATAATTTGTTGCTGATTTCTATTTAGAACCACATCATTGGCAATATAATCTTCTCCAATTGGCAGTTGTTTTTCAATGACTGGATGACGACCGTTTTTAATTTCTAAATCGGTACTATCATCTAAAATAGGACGTACATAATTGTTGTCAATCGCTGTTTTTGCAAACGACAATAAACAATCTAACTGAGCAATTCCGTTTGCATTTTGCTGCACAGGCTGTACAAAGTTGATGATATGCTGAATCAACTTTGCAAAAATATCTTGCTCTAACGTTTGAATTTTTTCTTCAGCTCCTAAAATTTTGGTTTCGTATTCTTTTAATTCTTCTGTAATATAACGCTCAGCATTTACCAAGGTTTGCTTACGAATCCATTCTTCTGGAACCTTATCTTTATGTGTATTCCGAACTTCTATATAATACCCAAAAACATTATTGAAGGCAATTTTTAAACTTGATATTCCAGTTCGCTCCGTTTCACGAGCCAGCATATTGCTTAAATATTCTTTTCCAGAATTTGAAATTGCTCGTAAATCATCCAATTCTTTCGAAACACCATTTGCAATGGCATTTCCTTTGTTGATGTTAACCGGAGCATCATCAAACAATATTTCAGAAATTTTGGAAATCAAATCTTTACAATCGTTTAATTCTTTTCCGATTTGATGTACTGAAGGATTTTTACACTTTTCTGCCGCTTCTTTAATGGGTAATATGGCTTGCAAAGAGTTCTTTAAATTCACCACCTCTCTTGGAGATGCCTTTCCTGTTGCCACCTTTGAAATTAAGCGTTCAATATCACTAATTTGTTTTAGCTGGTACGTTACTAACTCAAAGAAATCATCAGAATCAATTAAATATTTTACTGTTTCATGACGTTTTTCTATTTCTTCACGGTTTTTTAATGGTAATGCCAACCAACGTTTTAATAAGCGTCCGCCCATTGGCGAAATGGTTGCATCAATAATATCTAACAGCGTAACTGAATTTACAGAAGTTCCATGATACAATTCTAAATTACGTACTGTAAAACGATCCATCCACACATAATTATCTTCAGCAATTCTAGAAATATTCTGAATGTGAGATAATTGTTTGTGTTGTGTTTCTGATAAGTAATGCATAACGGCACCAGCAGCCGTAATTCCTTCTTCTAAATTATCAATTCCGAATCCTTTTAGGCTTTTTACATCAAAATGATTTTGTAGAGATTCTTGAGCAAATTCTGATTGAAAAACCCAATCATCTAAATAAAAAGTATAAAAACGGTCGTCAAATAAATCAGAAAATCGTTGCTTGTTTCTTTTCTCAACCAAGACTTCACTTGGACTAAAATTTTGTAATAATTTATCGATGTATTCATCATTTCCTTGGGCCACTAGATATTCTCCAGTAGACACATCTAAAAAGGAAATTCCGATGTGTTTTTTACCAAAATGAACAGCGGCTAAAAAGTTGTTGGTTTTAGAGTGTAGGACTTCATCATTGAATGCAACTCCAGGTGTAACTAATTCTGTAACGCCACGTTTTACAATTGTTTTGGTCATTTTTGGATCTTCTAATTGATCACAAATAGCCACACGCATTCCTGCTTTTACTAATTTGGGTAAATAGGTATTTATTGAGTGATGTGGAAAACCGGCTAAAGCAGTTTCGGTTTCGCTTCCTGCACCACGTTTTGTTAAGGTGATTCCCAACACACGGGCTGCTTTTTTAGCATCCTCTCCAAAAGTTTCATAAAAATCTCCAACTCGAAATAATAACATAGCATCAGGATACTTTACCTTGATGGCATTGTATTGCTTCATTAAAGGAGTTACCTTTTTTGTGGTTGCTTTTGCCAAGTCTTTCGGAATTTTAAATTAGTTTTGCGAAGATAATTATTCGGTTTTTAAAGATAGAACTTTTTATGAGAAAACTAAAAAATAGCGAGTTAGGTAGAATTACGGTTGATGAATTTAAGAGTGTAGCTAAAACTCCATTGATTGTAGTACTTGATAATATTAGAAGTTTAAACAATGTAGGTTCTGTTTTTAGAACGAGTGATGCTTTTTTGATTGAGAAGATTTATCTCTGCGGAATTACGGCTACACCACCAAATAAGGAGATTCATAAAACGGCACTAGGAGCAACTGAGTCTGTTGCATGGGAATATGTAAAAGATACTTTGGCGTTAGCTGAAAAGCTAAAAGAAGAGAATGTGAAAGTCTTGTCTATTGAGCAGGCAGAAAATAGTACCATGTTAAACGAATTTACTCCCGAAAAAAATCAGAAGTATGCAATTGTAATGGGAAATGAAGTAAAAGGTGTGCAGCAAGAAGTAGTTTCTGCTTCAGATGTTTGTATTGAAATTCCGCAATTAGGAACCAAACATTCTTTAAATATCTCTGTAAGTTGTGGAGTAGTTCTTTGGGACTTGTTTACGAAGCTTCGATAAAATTTTACATGCCAATAATCAACTTGGCTATCCAAAAGTAAATTAAGATTCCGAAAATATCATTACTAGTTGTGATAAATGGTCCAGTTGCAATTGCAGGGTCAATTCCTCTTTTGTCTAAAAATAAGGGAATAAAAGTTCCTATTAATCCAGCCACAATAATTACTAATACTAATGAAACAGAAATAGCCAGAGCTGTATTAAAATCATCTTTCCATAGGAAAACCGTTAAAAATAAAAAGAGAGCTAATATAATTCCATTTAAAGCTGCTAAAAGCATCTCCTTTACCAAACGAGTGTTAATACTTCCTGTTACATCATCATTTGCCAATCCTTGAACAATAATTGCCGAAGATTGTACTCCAACATTTCCTGCCATGGCAGCAATTAAAGGCGTGAAATAAAACAGCGTAGGATCTGTGCCAATTAAGTTTTCGAACCCTTGCATTATTCCTGCTGCTCCAATTCCTCCTAATAAACCAAGGAACAACCAGGGCAGCCTTGCTCTGGTTAATTGTAAAATACTATCATCTGCTTCAACGTCTTCTACTAAACCTGCTGCTAATTGATAATCTTTTTCAGCCTCTTCTTTAATTACGTCTACAATATCATCAATGGTAATTCTACCTACTAATATTCCTAATTCATCTACAACCGGAATGGCTTCCAAATCATATTTACGCATAATATTGGCAACATCTTCGGCCTCATCGTTAACTTTTACAAAATCTACTTTTGGAATGTAAACTTCAGAAATTGGAGTTCTTGTTGAGGCAATTAGTAAATCTTTTAAAGAAAGTCTTCCTTTTAGTTTCCCACTATCATCAACAACATAAATAGAATGCACTCTAGTAACTTCTTCTGCTTGCGCGCGCATTTCTTTAACACACTTCAAAACGGTCCAGTTTTCATTTACTTTAACCAGTTCTTTTGCCATTAATCCACCGGCAGAATCTTCATCATAACGTAAAAGATCTACAATATCTTTGGCGTGCTCTTCATCTTCAATTTCAGACATTACAGCTTCTTGCCTTTCTTCAGAAAGTTCTGCTATAATATCTGCTGCATCATCAGTATCTAACTCATCAATCTCTTCAGCAATTTCTTTTGCTGATAAGTTTTTTAATATTTTTTCACGAACATCATCATCAACATCCATTAAAACTTCAGAAGTAGTTTCACTATCCAACAGCTTGATAATGTATACCGCTTCGTCAAAAGTAATTTCATCTAAAATTTCAGCAATATCGGCATGGTGCATTTCAGTAAATAGCCCAGAAAGTGCATTATTATTACCGTTTTCGATATATAATGTTACATTTTCTAGAAGCTCTTTAGTGATTTTAAATGCCATCGTTTGCTATTTTTTCTGTCAGATTGATGAATTCTTGAACCGATAATTGTTCAGGACGTTTGGTAAATATAGGATCTTCTCTTAAAGAATCCGAAAGATTCATCGATTTTAAGCTTCCACGCAACATTTTTCTACGTTGATTAAAACTCATTTTCACCACTCTAAAAAACAATTTCTCATCAACAGGTAGCTTGTAGTTTTCTTTTCGTATCAATCTAATTACACCTGAATCTACTTTTGGTGGTGGATTAAATACTGTGGGAGGAACTGTAAATAGATATTCAACATCAAAAAATGCTTGGGTTAATACAGACAAAATTCCGTACACTTTACTGCCTTCTTTTTCTGCAATTCTTTTGGCTACTTCTTTTTGAAACATCCCTGCAAATTCTGGTACATGCTCTCTGTTTTCAATCGCTTTAAAAAGAATCTGAGAAGAAATATTATACGGGAAATTACCTATGATGGCAAATTGCTCGTTATTGAAAATTTTGTTGATGTCTTGTTTTAAGAAGTCACCTTCAAGAATTGAAAATTTTTCTTTACTAGTATCTAATTTTATATGCTCTAATGGAAAGGATTCTTTTAAATAAGCTACAGAATCATAATCAAGTTCCATTACCGTAATTTTCGGTTTTTTCCCCAGTAAATATTTTGTTAAAACACCCATTCCTGGACCAATTTCTAATACATGATCGTACCCGTTTTCGGTTAACGCATCTGCTATTCTTTTAGCAACGCTTTCATCGGTTAAAAAATGCTGGCCTAAATGTTTCTTCGCTCTAACACTCATGTTTAATTGGTTACGTGATTAGAAAAAAACTCGTTTACAACTTTTAATTCAGTTCTAAAAGCTAACATTTTATCTCCAAACTTAAGCATTCCGTCTGTCCGTAATCTATCAGCGTCTTCCTTGTAATAAGCGTCTAAATCTTCTCGAGAGTTTGCGGTGTATTGTATAGAATAAGTAACTCCATCCATTTCTTCTTCAATCAATACTTGCGTTAATTTCGCAGAAATAAATTTTCCAGTTGCTAATACTTCCGGAATGTGATTGTGTATCCACTCTAACCATTCGTTATGAATGCTTTTGTCAATACTTAAAGTTACATTGTATATGTACATTTTGTTTAATGTAAAAAGTGTAACAATGAATTAATGTAACAATTTTTTGTTTCATTTAAGCATTATTACCCGGGTTAATTTATAGTGTCTCCTCTTAGCTTTCTAAATTTTTTTCTGGCGTCAACCAAATAGATGCTAGAAGAATGGTCAAAAATAATCTTTTGATAGTACTCAGAAGCTTTTTCTGTATTATTTAATTTCAAATTGTAAATTTCTGCAATTTGATACAAAGCATCATCAACAAAAATTCCTTCCTTATCCATAGAGATTATCTGTAAATAATTAGCTATTGCTTTTTGAAATTGATCGGTTTTTGTAAATAATGCAGCTTGTTTATATAGTGACTCGTCTTCTATTTTTTGCCCTTTAAAGCTTGTTATTAGTACTTGTAGCGTATCAATAGCTTGCGTATTTTTGTTTTGAAAAGCCAATAAATCTGCTTTTGCATATAATTTGAGTCCAGTTTCTAATGAATCTTTCAGTTGATTGTCTGAGATGATAAGAAACAAATCCAATGCATCATTGGCAATTAGTTGTGTTGTGGATGCTTTTAATACTTTTAATTGGGCAAAAGCCCATTTAAAGTCGTTCTTAAAATACGAGGTTTGCGCAACTTTAAATCTTGCTTGTTGTGCTAATGGATGATTTTTGATGCTGGTTTGCACCTGGGAAAAGTAAATCAATGCTCTATTATAGTTGCCAATAAATACATGAACTTCTCCTAATTTTATTTTAATCTCCGCTTTTAGAAATTTTGACGAAGTGTTTTTTAAAGCATTTTCTAAAATGTCTATTGCTTTTTCAGGATCATTTTTAACAAAGGTTAAATAGTTAGCAAATTCTAATTGAATTTTTAAGGTATTCGATTTTTTACCATACTGATTAAAAATAGCAGTAAAAAGTTGTTCTATTTCTGGTTGATTGGTGGCAATTGCAATTTTTACTGTGTACAAGCTGGCCGTTAATACATGTTGTATAAACGGGCTTTTTTCTTTGATGAAATCAAAACATTTTTTAGCAGTACCATAGGCTTTGTTGCTAAATGAATTGTTACCTAAACTCAAGATGTTGTTTATGTATTTTGGATCTCTATTAAACAGTGCCCTTTCTTGAATAAAGGCTTTTTCGTACTCTTTTTGTTGTACAAATAACCAGCTTAATAATTCATTCCAAACATTTTTCGGATTGCTTACAGACTTTTTAATCAAGACTTTTTTAAACAGTACGTTGTTTTTGTTTAATCGATCATCGGTAATATACCTGCTTGATAATCGCTTTACTGAACTCAGATAATTTACATTTTTGTCAATTAAACCAATATAGGAAGAGAACATTTTTTCAAATTCTCCTTTTTCGCCATAAATCTGAGCTATCGGAAAATTATAATTGGTATTTGGATTGAGCAACATGGTTTTTTTATAGGCTAATATTGCATAATCTAACGAAGCGTTATCGGCAAACATCCTACCAATAAGTCCACCCATTCCAGTGTTTTGTTGAATGGATGCTATGGCTTTATCATAGTATATTTTTGCAGTATCTGTTTGTTGTTGCCTTTCAAAATTATAACCCAATTCAACATATAAGTACGATTGTTGAGGATATTTTTCTAAGCGATCTTTCAATAATTTTTCTGCAGTTTCAAACTGCAACGTTTCTTGATAGGAGCTTATCAATCTTTTTAAATAGATAGTATTAAAAGGATTTTTTTTGTGAAGTACATTAAATAATAGCGTTGCTTTTTCATACGCTCCATCTCTATAATATCTCTCAGCAAGCATATAATCGTTTTGACTATTGCTTACTTGGCCAAGAATTAGTTGGCTAGCAAAGAGAAATACTATGATAAAAAATGTTTTCATGTCTTTCAAAGATAAGAACAAGAACGTTAAAATTTTATTAAATCGATTGTTTTCTGAGCTAGTAATGTAACATTTTGGCACGGAACTTGTCTACTGTATATAAGAACTAACAAAATTTAAAGTAATGAGCAAATTAACTAAACAATACGAACAAGCAAAAAGTAACTCTAAAGTGTATATGCAAAACGGGCAAATTGGTGCTTACTTGAATGCATTATTGGAAATGAATAAGTACAAAAGATTAATGGTTGCAGTTATTGCAAACTAAAAAAGTAAGTTTCCATCTTTTAGAAACTTACTTTTTATATCCTTTATATAAGTCAGGTAGACTTAATCTATCATATCAAAACCACAATACGGTACTAAAACATCTGGAATTTTAATTCCATTTTCTGTTTGGTAGTTTTCTAAAAGGCCAGCTAAAACTCTAGGTAATGCTAAAGAGCTTCCGTTTAAAGTATGTGCAAATTGACTTTTTCCTTCTTTATTCTTAAAGCGTAATTTTAACCTGTTTGCTTGATAGGTTTCAAAATTTGATGCAGAACTAATTTCTAGCCATCTATCTTGAGCTGTAGAAAACACTTCAAAATCGAAGGTTAACGCAGCAGTAAATCCTGTGTCTCCACCACATAAACGTAAAATTCTGTAAGGTAATTTTAACTCACGTAAAATTTCTTTGATATGTTCTACCATTCCATCTAACGCAGCGTATGAGTTATCAGGGTGTTCAATTCGTACAATTTCTACTTTATCAAATTGATGCAATCTATTTAAACCTCTAACATGCGCTCCATAAGAGCCAGCTTCACGTCTAAAACATGGAGTATAACCAGTACAAGTAATTGGAAAATCATCTTCAGAGATTAAATTTCCTCTAAACATATTGGTAATTGGCACTTCTCCAGTAGGAATTAAATATAAATCATCTACTGTAGAATGATACATTTGCCCTTCTTTATCTGGTAATTGACCAGTTGCAATTCCAGAAGCTTCATTTACTAAATGAGGCACCTGGTATTCTTTATAGCCAGCTTCAATGTTTTTGTCTAAGAAATAATTGATCAATGCACGTTGTAATCGTGCACCTTTTCCTTTGTATACAGGAAACCCAGCCCCCGTAATTTTTGTGCCTAATTCAAAATCTATAATGTCGTATTTCTTTGCTAATTCCCAATGTGGCAATGCGTTTTCACCAAGTTCAGGAATGTTTCCTTCAGAGAAAATCTCTTCATTATCTTCTTCAGATTTCCCGGCCTTTACAGAACTGTGAGGTACATTCGGAATTTGATATAGCAATTCTTGCAATGTACTTGCAAACCCATTCAATTGCTCAGTTAATTCTTTAGATTGTTCTTTAAGTTGACCTGTTTTTTCTTTTAAAAGATTCGCTTTTTGAACTTCACCAGATTTAAAAAATTGTCCAATTTCTTTGGATATTTTGTTAGATTCAGCTAAGATATTATCTAACTTAGTTTGCGTAGCTCTACGGTTTTCATCTGAAGAGAGTACTTCATTAAGTATTGTTTCTGCATTTGCAAAATTACGTTTTGCTAACCCTTCTAAAACAGTTTGTTTGTTGTCTTTAATAAACTGAACTTGTAACATTTTTTTAATTTTTTAAGAACAGTAAAGATACAGTAACAGCAACAATCTACCAATGGCTTTTAAAGATTGTTTTTGAGGTAAGCACGGACACTTTTTTCATCTTCTTTTAATTGAATAATTAAGCTGTCTACAGAGCCGAATTTTTGCTCGTCTCTTAAAAAATAGAGAACATTAATTGTTAAATATTGATCGTATAGATCTTCTTTAAAATCAAAAAAGTGAATTTCTATAGTTTGATGTTTTCCATCAATAGTTGGTCTAAATCCAATATTCATCATTCCATAAACGATGTTTCCACCAATTGTAGAATTCACGACATATACTCCAGTTTTAGGAATTAACTTGTAGTCTTCTTTAATGTCTAAATTAGCCGTAGGGAATCCTATTTTACCACCTAGTTGCTTTCCGTTTATAACGTTTCCATTTAACATAAAGTGATAGCCTAAATACTTATTGGCAGTTTTAATATTTTTTTCAGCTAGTGCTTTTCTTATTTTGGTAGAACTTACAGAAACATCGTTTATATCTTGAGCAGGAATTTCTTCCACATCAAAATCATATAGATGGCTATATTCAGTCAATTGCTCTAAATTCCCTTCTCTGTTTTTTCCAAAATGATGGTCATATCCAATAATTAATTTTGAAGTGTTTAGCTTATTGACAAGTATGTCTCTAACAAAATCTAAAGCTGTTAATCTAGAAAACTCTTTGCTAAAAGGATGAATAACTAAATAATCTAGTCCCGTTTTTGCTAATAATTTTGCTCGTTCATCAATAGTATTTATCAATTCAATGGAAGCATCTTTCTGTAAAACCATTCTAGGATGAGGAAAAAACGTCAATAAAACAGATTTTTGATGAGACTCTTTGGCGGTTTTCACAACCTGTTCAATTATTTTTTGATGTCCGATATGAACGCCATCAAAAGTACCAATGGTAACAATGGTTTTATCTTGGTGGTTGTAATTAGAAAGTGAATGGATTATTTCCAACGAATAATAATATTTTTACAAAGGTACAATTTGCCTTTAGGTAGCAAAGAAAATTTTACAAGAATTCGTTTTTATATAATTGATAGTTATAAAGCTTTCTGTTGTAGAATACTTAATTTTAAAGCTACTTCTTTAACTAATTCAAAAAAAATTGTATTTTGCAGAATAGATAACAAATATTTTACATTATGAAAAAACTATTACTTATTGCGTTCGCAATGTTTAGCAGTGTAATTATGCTCTCCCAGACAACAGTCTCAGGAACAGTTACAGATGCAAACGGAGAGCCATTACCTGGCGCTAATATTAAAGTTGAAAAAAAAGCAGTTGGTACAACTACTGATTTTGACGGGAAATTTACTTTAAGAGTATCGGATACCCCTCCGTTTAACCTTGAGATATCAATGCTAGGGTACAAAACGGGGAAAATAGCAATTACTACAAATAACCAAGTAGTTTCTATGTCATTAACAGAAAATGCTACGTCATTAGATGAGGTTGTAGTTTCTGCTTCTCGTACTCCAGAACGTATTATGGAATCTCCAGTAACTGTCGAAAGAATGGATATTAGAGCGATTAGAAACACATCTTCTCCATCTTTTTATGATGGTTTAGAAAACTTAAAAGGAGTTGATATAAACACTAATAGTTTGACATTTAAATCTGTTAATACTAGAGGGTTTGCTACTTTTTCTAATGAGCGTTTTATGCAGTTGGTAGACGGGATGGACAACTCTTCTCCGGCATTGAACTTTGCTTTAGGAAACTTATTAGGATTATCTGAATTGGATGTTAAAACTGTTGAGATATTACCTGGAGCTTCTTCTGCATTATATGGAGCAAATGCTTTTAATGGTATTATGTTTATGACTAGTAAGAGTCCTTTTGATGATCAAGGCATTAGTGCTGTTGTAAAAACAGGAATGACTGTTCAGGATGCAGCTGGTACAAATGAATATACTGATACTAGTATTAGAATGGCATATGCGTTTTCTGACTATTTTGCAGCCAAAGCAACCTTATCTTCTTTAAAAGGAACAGAATGGTATGCAACTGATTATAGAGATGAAGCAAATGGAACTTCTATGAATCATACAAGTAATCCAAACTATAATGGATTAAATGTGTATGGAGATGAAGTTTCAACAAATATCGCAGGAGTTGCAGGTAAGATTCCTGGATTCCCAGCGGCATTAGCAGCTTTAGTTCCAAATGAAAATGTTAGTAGAACAGGTTATACAGATAACGATTTAATGGATAATGAAGCAAAAAGTGTAAAAATTGGCTTCTCTCTTAATTTTAGGCCTTATGGGAATGATGATTTAGAAATTATCTTGAATTCGAAAATTGGAACAGGAAATACCATTTATCAAGGACAGAATAGATACAATATTAAGAAGTTCTTAATGTCACAACACAAGTTAGAAGTTCGAGGAAAGAACTTTTTTGTTAGAGGATATAGAACAAGTGAAGATGCAGGAGATTCTTACGATACTCGTTTTGCTGCTATTAATATTAATAGAGCTTGGAAATCTGATAGCCAGTGGTTTGGAGAGTATACAGGAGCTTATGCTCAGGCATTTGCAGGATTAATACCAGGCGTACCAGCAGGTAGCTCTGCAGTTGCACATGCAACAGGTAGAGCTGTAGCAGACACAGGGCGTTTAGTTCCTGGAACATCTGCGTTTAATGCTGCTAAAGCAAAAGTAACTTCTGACCCTGACTTATTAACAGGATCTAAATTTACGGATAATACAAGCTTATACCATGTAGATGGTAATTATAACTTAAGAGAGTATATCGATTTTGCTGATATTCAGGTTGGAGGATCTTGGAGACAATATTCTTTAAACTCTTATGGAACTATCTTTACAGATTATGATGGCCCAATTAACTATAATGAATATGGAGCATATGTTCAGATTCAAGATAAGTTAATGGATGACAGATTAAAAGTTACTGCTTCTGGTAGATATGATAAAGCACAGAATTTTGACGGAAATGTTTCTCCAAGATTGTCATTATCGTACGCAGCAGGAGAAGACAAAAATCACAACTTTAGAGCATCGCTTCAAACAGGATTTAGAAACCCTACAACTCAAGATCAATACATTGGTTTAGATTCTGGAGCAGGAATATTAGTTGGTACAGCACCAGATAATATTAATAGATACCAATCTCAACCCTATGCTTTAGGGATTAATCCACTTTTAGCTGGTTATCTTAATGCAGTAGGAGGCACTAGTATTGGTTCTACACAAGTCTTAACAGGTCAAATGGCATATCATAATTCTTGGTCTGCTAGTTCAATAGGAGCGTTTTTAGGAAGTGGAAATCCAGCGGACTTAAAAAAATCTGATATTGAATTTGTAAAGCCAGAACATGTAACAGCTTTTGAAGTTGGATATAGAGGTATAATTGAAGGATTAACGATAGATTTTAGTGCGTACTATAATAAGTATAGAGATTTTATTGCAAGTGAAAATGCAGTGGCACCATTATATGGAAATGTATTATTAAATGACGCTGTTGATTTAGTTCCTGTAGGAGGAGCCGGACCAACACCAATTGCATTAATTGCATTAAGTAATGGAGATTATAAAGGAATTGCTTTTGATTCAAATTCAGATGCTGATATCAGTTCTTACGGAGCAGGAATAAGTGTTTCTACTAAAATTTTGGAAGGATTTGATTTATCATTCAACTATTCATATGCTAAGTTTAAAGAAAAAGGGGCTTCTAACCCTGATTTCGAAGCTGGATTTAATACTCCAGAGCATAAGTTTAAAATGCAATTTGGTAAGACTGATTTAGTGAAAAACTTAGGATTCAATTTGAACTTTAGATGGCAAGATTCATTCTTATGGCAATCTTCTTTCTATGATGCAACTATTGATGCAAGATCTGTATTTGATGCACAAGTAAATTACAGAATGCCAAAAATGAATTCTGTACTGAAGCTTGGAGGAGCTAATCTAGGGGGTAAAGAATACTATAGTGCACCAGGTGTTGGACTTATAGGTTCTCAATACTATGTGTCTTGGACTATCAATCCATAATAAAAATATACTATATAATTATAAGCCCTTTGAAAACTCAAAGGGCTTTTTTTATGACACTTATTTACAGATGTATTGACATAAAAAAACCTCTAAGTGTAACTTAGAGGTTTTTAATATATATTGTTAGAAAAGTTTCTATCCTTTTAAGCTTGCGCTTAAATATTCTCTATTCATACGAGCAATGTTCTCTAAAGAAATCCCTTTAGGGCATTCAACCTCACATGCTCCTGTGTTTGTACAGTTACCAAAACCTTCAGCATCCATTTGGGCAACCATGTTTAGTACACGCTCTGTTGCTTCAACTTGTCCTTGTGGTAATAAAGCATATTGTGATACTTTAGCACCTACAAATAACATTGCAGAAGAGTTTTTACACGTAGCAACACAAGCACCACAACCAATACAGGTTGCTGCATCCATAGCTTCATCAGCAGCTTCCTTAGAAATTGGAATTGAATTGGCATCTTGTGTGTTTCCAGAAGTATTTACAGAAATAAATCCACCAGCTTGTTGAATGCGTTCAAAAGACATTCTGTCAACTACTAAATCCTTAATTACTGGAAATGCTTTTGCTCTAAATGGCTCAATAGTAATTGTATCGCCATCTTTAAACATACGCATGTGCAACTGACATGTAGTTACACCTCTATCTGGTCCGTGAGCTTCTCCGTTGATGTACATAGAACACATTCCGCAGATTCCTTCTCTACAATCGTGATCAAATGCTACTGGTTCATCTCCACTATTAATTAATTGTTCGTTCAATACATCCATCATTTCTAAGAATGACATGTGTTCTGAAATTTCAGTCACTTTGTACTCAACCATTTGCCCTTTATCTTTGGCATTTTTCTGTCTCCAGACTTTTAATGTTAA
>MAAC01005972.1_pt1 | contig 45566 bp, 28 predicted proteins | sample 1115981 | NCBI WGS metagenome assembly MAAC01 (sample SAMN04961126, study PRJNA320927) | seawater metagenome | isolation source: sample BD02T64 sea water enriched with oil for 64 days | place: USA:Gulf of Mexico | collected 2013-07-27 | reverse complement strand
CTAGTGGCCTAGGACACTGCCCTTTCACGGCAGTAACGGGGGTTCGAGTCCCCCTGGGGACGCCACTATTCAATAAAAAAGCCGAGCTTTTAGCTCGGCTTTTTTATGCCTGAAATTTGATCAATTTATTTTGGGCTCTATATGGGCTCACTACAACTCAGTTTTAGGCTGTTTTAGTCCTCTGGTTCAGTTCCAGCATTTCTGAAAATATCGTCCAATTTGTCATACTCAGACCTTAGCTCTGTGTTTGGCAAATGGTCATAAACTTTTTCCGTGATGATTGAATTGGAATGGCCTAGTATTTTAGATGTATTGCAGATAGATGTGTGCCTTCTTAGTTCGGTGGCAACTAAGTGCCTTAGGGTGTGAGGGGTTATATGTTTTTCATCGAGTCCTGCTTTATCTATCACAGTTGCAAATGATTTTTTTACACACTTAATTGAGGAGGCGTATCCTGTTTTTTCACTTGGGAATACCCAGGGAGTGTTAAGTTTCTTGAGTTCGCAGAATGCTAGTCGACGTTTAAATGCAAGCATTGCTGATTTGTTGATTGGAGCGGGGCTGTTTTTTTTGCTGGAGTTCATGTTTTTTGGTGTAATTGTTTCTAGGTATAGGTCGACTTGTGACCATTTTAATTTGAGTATTGCCCCTGGCCTCCATCCTGTAGCAGTCATCAGTACGATGAAATCGTAAATATGTGGTGCCTGTGTATGGTCTTGTGCAAATTGTTTAATTCGATCCCATTCATGGGGTTTTACCATGTAGTGGCAAACTTGCTGTTCTTTGATAGATCTTTCGCTTGGAAGATTACCTATGAGAGGATTTGGGACGTCCCACTCGAGTTGATTTTTACAATACGTAATGGCAGCAGAGAGCTTTGCTAATTCGCGGCGGATAGTTGATGGTTTTACCAATTTATTGGTTTCTTTCGTTTTAACGGTACCATTTTTTAGCTTGTAAATGCGTGGTTTGTGAGGTCGCCCAATATTATTAGCTTTATAATTAGTGATGTCAGATACAGAAATATCGTTCATTACATAATCTTTACCAAAATACTCAACAATAACGGTCAAGCATTGAATGTCCTGCTCGCACGGGGTAGTGTCCTTAATGTATTGGGATAGTACATCACCGAGGGTATACATTTTTCTGTCTAGTAAGCCACGGTTGAATTTGTCGGTTAGGTCTGCTCTATGCCTTTCGGCAACGTTCATCGCTGATTTGATAGCGTTGGCGCTATCGGATTTTATTTTTGTCGATATTTTTTGTTGTCGTGGGGATATACCTCTCGGGCTACTATAGCGAGCATAGATAGTGTTGCCTCTGGTGAATAGGGTGACTCCTTTCGCTTCATAGATTATAGTGGTTGAGACTATGCTTTTCATTCGATGTGCCGTTGTTGTGAGTTTTTTGGGTTACTTTAGATAGTTCAGTAACTTTTTGGTGTTTATGCTTATTTTATCGGATTCGTTTTTCCTCAAAACTTTTTCTCCGATGGGGAGCTTTCTCAAGTGTTGTGAAGGCTGTTTTTTTTCCTTGTCCTTGCATGTGGTTGAAGTATGGTTTTTAGACATCAATTCAACAAATTTCAGGACTGACGCGTGAGTTATTCTAGGAGACCTTTTTCTTGGATAAACACGTTCAACTTTATTTTCATCAGCTAAATACATGATGGATCGGCAACCTAGCCCGAGAATTTGAGCGGTTTGTTGATACGTTAAAAGGAGGGGAGGAGATACGCTTTTCATCTGTGTGTCCGAATTGTCAATTGGGGTCATTGCTATTGTGCCTGAATAAATAAAATTGCAATTCCGTTTGTTGATCGTGTCTCGTTGCACCATATGAGCGTGCTCCCTAAAGGGGATAACCAATACCCGGAGTTAGCCGGGTTTTGGTTATCCCCTTTAGGGCGGTCAGCTGGTCAGCTGGTTTGTTTGAGAACTTTTGAGTATTTCTCGATGGATAAGCCAAGGAGAGCGAGACTTGTCCGGGTGTTGTTTTGTAGCATAGTAAGCCGCAGCTGTATGTCGTTCGTTCGTTTCTATTATTAATGCGTTACTTCTATCTCGAGGTAGGAGTGCGACCGTATCGCTTATCGTAGTTTTTCCTAGATTAGTGATATGTTCGAGGTCACTGAGAATGTCTCGAAATCTACAGGATGGTTCTAGACTTGTTTTGCTATTGATTTTCTCTAATGCAGCTACAAGCTTGGCAGGAGTGAATTTTTCGGAAATTTTATAACCTTTTATTTTTCTGTGTAATTCAGGGACTCCAAGAAAATCGGGTTTCTCTTGCGAGTTCTCAAGACTAACTGAAACCAAGCGTAGTATTGAGTGGTCGATGTTGTTTTGCGGGGAATAATTAGTTTTCAGGTCGGGAATCAGTCGGACTAGATTACTGACGTCTTCAGGTGGGTTTTTTAGTCCTTCTGCTTCTTTTGGGAGTATTTTTGACATTCCCCAAACGATCCGAGCCGCATCAGTTACTGATTTTGCTCCTCTTGCATCCTCGACTCTAATGATTGAACTTCGTTGGCTTGAATTATCTTTTCTTACGTGATGAATCAACAAGATAGAAACGTTGGCCTCAGAACATACTTTTTTATATATGGATGCAACTTCGTTCATTGTTGTGTTGTCATTTTCGTTGCATTCATGAGTGCTTATAAATGGATCAATTACTACAACATCTATTTTATCTCTTTTTATTTTTTCTATTAAACTCCTCGCGTGTTCTGATATTTTTGTCTTGTTATTGCAATCCGATTTTGCCATCTTGAATTCGTTTTTATATCCACTCAAAAGTTCAATATTTCCTCTGATATTGTCGTGATTAATGTCATAGTGAATGCAAATCGAAGCGACTCTACGCTCTAATTCGGTTTTGTCATCTTCGTTATTTATCACCAAAACATTATGTTTTTTGTTTACGCTTAGTTCGAGAAGAGGGGTTCCTGCAGCTAGAGCTACAGCGACGGATAACGCGTAAGTAGACTTCCCTACACCGCCGGCCCCGAGGATTATCGACAAATAATTGCGGAGTAGGAATCCGTCAATAATCCAGTCACGAGTCGGTATTTTCTTTGGATCAAAGTTTTCAGGTATTCTAAAAGCGTCGCTAAAAAAATCATTTTTACTATCTATAGTCATGCTCATCCTTTCTCTCCACGTTGATTTATGGAAAGCATATATGCGACCTCAAACGTAATAGTCCCTTGAAATCGGAGAATGACGGTGTCGAAGCGTTACTTTTTTGCCATTTCTATCAAAAACAGGAAGTTATTAACCGGAAAAATAAAGGAGCACAAAGAGAGATGTTTTTGGTACATTAAGGGTTTTTGTCGGGGTAGATGTGATTTGAAGACAAGTCGATTGTGGATTTGTCTTTTGAGCAAGTGTATAGGGGTTTTGTACGCGAAAGGTCTAGGTGTTGATCAGGGTTAGGATAGAGCAATTAAGTTGTGTCGCCTAGCTACTGATGGAGGGGATATTGATGCCCCTTCTGAATTGGGATTTATGTACTGGAAAGGCTGAGGTGTTAAGCAAGACTACGCAGAAGTTGCAAAATGGTATCGACAAGCGTGTTATGCCAAGATGCAGCTTGGCTGTGATGTATATGAAAGCTATAAGAAGGCTGGTTATTGATCTGTCTCGTGTACGCTTCACTGCTCGGTGGAAAAGTTAATTTGAGAGTAGTTGCACTGTTTGTGATTGTGAAACTTGTCTTTTTGTAACACAGTTGTGGAGAATGAAATGAGTGATTAAGTACGGGCTCAATATACTGATATTCAATTTGACGGGAGCACACAGTCAAAATGCAACGACATAGAATTTCTTGATAGAGTTTTAAGGGAGAAAGGTGGTTTTGGCGTGTACGGTGACCTGCGCGATGGAGTGGAAGCCCTAATACGAAAGATGAACGTTAATATTGAAGAGGAAACGGGTCGTTACTCTATCGATATATTTCCTAAGAATGCTTCCGGTGGGCATGGTTTTTCATTCACCGTCGATAGGAAAACAGGAAAGAGATCAGATGTCGTAGTTGGCGGGGTTTTGCCAGAGCCAGATGTCGATAACTAAATCATTAATAAGCGATTACTTTTAATGTCGAAAAAATAGAGGAACTTATGAGTAAGGATGAAAAAAAGTTTCATTATCAAGAGAGCCAATTTTCAGATACACAGATGGGGGAAAGAGTGGGAGGCTGCTAACAGGGAGGAGTGCATAGAGGAAATTTCAAACCATATTGAGCACCATATAGGCCCAGTGAGCATGGTTTTTCATGAATTGGTTTTCGATGCGTAATTCGACACTGTTCACATAGGCGTCCATCATGTGGAGCTGACACCAGAAAGGCCTTTCCACACCGTATTGGCCATTCTTTTAGGGTTGGGGTTGTTACTGTACCGGTGTATGCAGTTGATTTTAAAACTGGTTCGAAATGGCCCAGAATTGCGTGTTGTGAACACGATCAAACGCGATGTTTAACCTGTGTGTTAGTATGCTCATCGTCAAAAAGTACTGTAATTTACGTTGAGTGTTAAGATAATGAGGGAGTAGCCGAGATCCCTAAACTTGAGACCTCGAAAATCTACTTGCTTTTATTGCTGTTGGGGGGTTGGTTTTGAGCATGTTCTGTCGGTTTTAGATTGGCGTTTTTGTAAAAAGCCCTACTGAGCTTCAAGATTTGTTAGGAGCTGACTCGGGAGGTGATGTCTCTCAAATTTACAGAGTGTACTGTCTTTCCAGAAAGGTACAAGCTCCCAACAACCTTGCTGCTCGGAAAAAATGATTCGAAGCTGTTTTGATTTATTTCGTTGTTTTTGAAAGCGGTCTCTAATCTCTATGAATATTGCAAGTGAAACATCAGAAATGGCCGGTTGATACTTGTTCATTTTCAGAATGCAGTAACAATGGAGGTCGCTGGGAGCCCACGTGGCTGTCACCCGACAGCCATCAATATGCCCAAATGGGGGGATGTCTATTTGTTCAGTATGCGTAATCAAAAATGATTTTTACACATTTGGGATCTTTCATCTAGGAGTTTGTACTTATGTGTTACCACATCTAACCATTTCGGTGGAACAGTGTGTAGCGTTGCGCTAAGTATTGTTGGTTGATTGAAGCGTATAATGAAAAGGTCGCGTCGGGGGGCAGAAAATCGAGCAATGAATATTGCTCGATTACATGTGTATATTTCCTGAATTGCTAGCGAGACCATAGCTAATTCCCTATCAAAATCGCCAGGGTTATGTTCATTTATCAGGCAGAGCTGGTTAATAGGGTATTTAACCAAATAGGCATCAAACGTGATTTTTTTGAATATAAAAAAATCACGTGTAGTTAGGGTTCTCCAATATGTCATGACTAATTAATACTCATCAAATGGATCAAAACTTGATGAGTGATTGTCGTCAAATAGTGAGTCGTGAATCTCGCTAGATCCGAAAATATCACCTCCAATATCAGTGGAGCCTATTCCATTTGTCATAGGCAGGCCGGTCGATGGGTTTATTTGTGAATGCTCAAAACCATTTGCATGTTCTTTGCTTTGCGACTCGTTAATTTCATTTTCAGGGGGGCTGAAAAGACTTTTCCACCAGCTCATATTTAATTCCTTTGTGTTTGAAGGGAAAAATCATTTTTGCATGTCTCAGATAAATGCAACTTGGTATAGGGGGGGGGCGGTTAGTTACGAAGAAGTTCAAGGTGATATCCTAATTTTACCCATAATTCCAAAAGTCTTTTTGTCCACTCTGTATATAAGTCTGCGCGCTACCTTTATCAACCGTTGGTAAAAATAATGATAATTTCTGTATTAATCGAGGCGGTGTCCCACGAATTAGTTGAGGCGCTGGATACCCTGAACATTGCGAGAAATCGGATCAGAACCCTTTTAGGGCGATATGCTATTGAGTAGTTTGTTGAAAAATCCGTTGCTAGCGATGCATCTGCATTACCTCGTTGATGACTCCTCGATAGGTTCCACGAAAATTCAGGCCATTAGTCTGCATCTGGTCGAGCGAATAGACAAAATACCTTGTTGGTTCAGCTAGCACCCATCAACATACTGGCTCTGGAGTGATTTTCCCGGCGCAGAATTTTGACTACGTAGGCTACTGTAATATTTTTGCCAGTTTGCCAGCTGCGGTGTATTCAAACCGGACATCTCGGTTAGCATTTCTGGCTTGTGTGAGTTGTCCGTTGCTGTTGTAGGTAAACTCACTGATATCACCGTCTGGACAACATTTTTCCAGTAAGCGTCCCAGTGCGTCGCGTTTGAATTCTGTGGTATGGCTTGTGTGGGCTTCTTCGGTTTCGTGCAGGCCTTCGATGTGGGCAATTAAATGACCTTGAGCGTTGTAGCGATACTGTTGTTCGCGTCCTTCAAAACCAATTTCCTGGGTGACACTTTCTTTTTTGTCGTATGTTAGCGGATTTGGCAATCTGAACTAACTCTAAATTTATAACTGTACTTTTATATTAATCTTGATTTTTCTAGAGAGAGTAATCTTCAGGCTTGTAGAATATAAAACCAGAGAAGCTTTTGAGCGCCATTTTAACAGAATCACTAACAATTATAATCGGAAGGAATTCTGATATTCGGAAAATGTCAGGATACCCTTCATTGCCAGGATCTTTTAGTACCATTTTGTCGATAAACTCTATATCGCCATCGTCTTCATCAATTACCAATTTTGATTTTTCATGATCGATACAGTCAATTAGACCAATAACATTAGCAATGTAATACTCATTATCTACATTGCCATTGTTTCTGTTTATTAATTTGGTTTTATAATAATCGACATTAGATGTTTCAATGTTATCCAGTGCTACCCTTATCTTCTTGTGGACAAGAAGCCCACGGCAACCGTGAGCGATAAGGTTATCGCTTTTTCTTTCACTTGCTTCTATAGTGTAAGGTATTTCAATGACAGGTAAAGGTATATGGATTATTTCACCTGAATTAAAATTCCAATCATTTTTTTCAATCATTGGAGGGATCCCGTCTATGCTAAGCTCGTTTTCGTCGCTGCGTTCATTTGCTATAACCCAATACATGTCATTCTCCTCTGCTTAAATCATTAAATCGGTTTTTGCTTTCTTCTCGCTCACTGCCCGATACGGGGCACTACCATGCTGCCATAACCGTTTCCGGCAAAACCTTGGGCTACCCGAATCCAGAGGCTGCTTTTATCATCCATCTTGCCTTGACGGTCCCAGTGAAATTGCACTTTGATGCGGCCGTAGCTGTCGGTGTAGATCTCTTCGCCACCAGGGCCACACACCAATGCGGTTTGGTGGTCATAGGCTTTCGGTTTTGGATGACCTGAACACGAAACGCAGTTTCGTTTGGCATGGTGTAAAAGGTGGATTGGTATTCTATACCGCGGTTGCTGCTGCCTTCCTCCAGTGACTGTGGTTGTAACCCTTCATGTATCACTTTGGTTAATAGGTAAGGGCGATTAAAGGCAGAGGTGAAGTGTTGTTTTATTGTCAGTAACTTACCAGGTAGTAATCGCATGCAACGGGTTTGACCTTCTCCCGTGATCAGGTCAACACAATCTGCTTCTAAATGTATCTTGGTGTATTTTTTTGCCTGATCTGGAGTTTCAAAATGACCGGGGTATCGGTAGTTCTCAAGATCACCATCGGGGTTTAGTTGATGGCCTAGTCCCACTTGTGTGCTGTTAGGGTTGAAGTCGCCGAGGGTTACGTTTTGGGGTGAGTAACCTTCCCAAAGGGAGGGACGTGTACCACATTCTGGGCAGATACCATCGGTGGTACTTTACCGATACGATTGGAACAGTTGAGCATTTTACCCGCGGTTGCCCGGACGCTTACCAATAAAGCAGGTATTAACCGGTTCAACGATGAGAATAATCGGCGAGTGAAAATCCGCCAAGGTAAATACCTGAACAACATAATCGAACAAGGTCACCGGCGTGTCAAACGCATCACTCGTTCGAAGTTAGGCTTTAAAAGCTTTCACGCAGCACAAAGTACGTTGGCTGGAATTGAGCTTATGGCGATGACCAGCAAAGATCAGATGAAGAAAAGCATGGTCGGCTCTTTGTCGCCAGCAAAGCAATCCTACGCTTTAGCAGCGCAAGTCGAAAACCGATTTGATGTTTTTCATGCTAATCGCTCTAATTGTGACATAATCCTTTTTCATTGTTGTGAGTTGTTTAAAAATCTCGTGTTACTAACCAGTCAAGAATGTATTCGGTTTTGAAATTTAGCTGGTAAGCTTTGTGATCGTAGGCGAGTACGGCAACGGCCATCAGGGGGAGTGATAGCCAGCCTTGTTTGTTGTCTTCATTGGTAACGGTCCAGAAATCCTTATGTTGTTCAACCGCTTCAAGCATAGCTTCGTTGAATTCGTCTTCTGCATTGGGAGTAAATATGCAGCGGATAATGGGCAGTAATGGCACCAATATTTTAGATGCATAGGAGAAGCGATCATCGTCAATTTCGTCAGGCTCTGACGTTTTCCAGGCTTTTTCCAGCAGTGCTATCAAGTCTGAATCAGCGGAAAACAGACCTTGCAGTAAATTCACTAATGCCAGGTCGAAGCTGTCGGGCTTTATGTTAGCGTTAAAGAACACCGTTTCATCTACTTCGTTGAGCACGTCAATGGCGGCTTCGTCACGTAATATAACAGCACTATAAAATGCTGTTTCCCATTTTCCAGTATCCACAAAATTAGCTTTCGGCGCACCGGTTAATACAAAGGTATCGCCATCAAGGGTGACTGAAAACTCCTCATCCATGCGCATCACAAATTCAAAGTTTGCGGCACCGAATTCTTTGAGAAGGGTTATGTAGCGTAGGATGATTTTGTTGTCCTGCTGGGCTACCACTGCGTCTGCGAAGGCTCCAAGGGCGTCATTAATCGAACCACCAAGAACTAAGCCACTATTTTTTGTTTTAATGGTGTTTATTTTAACCGGAACGCGTTCTTCAAATTCCTCAATATCTTCAAGTTCAAGTTCAATGTAATCGGTTTGGTAATGTCGCTTTATCATCGTCTAGACCTTATTCTTTATTGCTGAATGTTTGTAGTTTTGCATCTGACTTTAACGAACCGTCTTTATTTAATCGCTGCGTTACCTGCTTTGAACTGATTTTGTCATTATCGTTTGCAGACTTAATTTTCTTTTGAGTGTCTTTTAACTTATCAGTCTGACGTTTTTCTTTATCCAGTTTATTCTGTTTCTTGTCGACTGATTTCTTATAGTCCGCATCCGTTTTGTATTTGTCACTGGACTTGTTCTTGTCAATGGCTTTCTGATCGTTACGGGATTTTCTCTGGGCAGCTTTTGTTTGCGTATTCATATTGTCAGTGACACTTTCTCGATAAGCTGGCGTGCCTTGTTCAACGTGTTGGCCGCTATCAGCCTTTCTGGTGGCACGTCCGGCGCCACCGCCTTTAGCCTCCACGGTAACCACTTCACCCGTTTTAGGATTGTGATATACCTGATCAAATTGTCCAGACTTACCACGACCTGGCAACGATGATGGTATTTCCTTAAAGTCAGGATGTGTCTTTTTCATCGTCGCACGAGCTGATGTTTCTCCGATTTCTTCACTTAATCGGTTCATCTTATTGTTTGCCGATTTCTCTGCTTCTTTATTGTTATCCTTGCTAGCCGCTTGTTTTTCTTTGATCGCATCTTCTTTGGCTTTGTTGGCCGCTTTGCGTCGGTGTTCCAGTTTTAGTAGCTTTTTGCGATCTTCAGGGGCAAGGTCTTTTAACGGTATGGTTTTCTCATTCGTGACTTTGGCGCTAACGTCCGGTTTCGGGCGTTTCTTCTTGTCTGGATCGTGCAGGCGACCTGTTTTGGGGTTGAGTTTTTTGCCATCGTTTTTCCTTTGGATTAACTGATCGTCGGTTAATCCGGTATTTTTAACACCGGCTTTGTAGTTATCTACAAATGCCTTTTCTTCTGGCGTCGCTGTTTTTTTACTGCTTGCAGGCATAGCATCTTTTTGAGGCTTTGCCGCTTTATTCTCAGTGTTTTTGTTTCCACCCTTCTTTCCGGCTGGAACAGGGGTTTTGTTATTAGGAATACTACCACTTTGATGTTTATTACGCTTCTTCTTCAGCACTTTCACGAGTTTAGAAAGAATCGTAGAAACGGCTTCTAGGGCTTTACCGGCTTTTCGGGCGGTGGTAGCAACGGCAGTGGCGGCTCCAGCAACAGCGCCTCCAGGGCCAGTGACTGCCCCAACAAGGACGGTAGCACCAACAACCGCTCCAGCATCAATGCCTGTTTGCGTGGCTTGTGCAAGGCCAATTTCAACAAGCTCATCGGTTGGAGTGACCTCTAGAAATCGCTGAGGTAGGCTGGCGAGTAGTTCACGGGTTTGTGCATCGGATAGCAGTAAAATCAATACTTCCATCGATTCACTGGCTGCATCATAGCCTGCATCGCCACGTTGTTTCCATGCTTGAAATTGCCGTTGCAGGTCATCGATATCGCCAGTTGTTAAAGCATCCACCATGACGCTGATGTCAATATCCATAACGTCTATTAATGCGCCGAGCTCACCAAGGTCAGGTATGTATTCGGTAACACCTTTACCAACACCTTCTGCTGCTGATTTTGTATTTTCCCAGGCTGCTTCATAAAAGGGTAGGGCGTCATAGGCATCAGATCGTTCTCGCAAGGCATCGATTTCTGCTTCAACGGCTTTTCTGAAGTCTTCTCTTAACTGTGTTGTCTTATCGTCTGTTGGTTCCGCTACAGGGTTGTTTGCTAGTGCCGATTTATAGCTATTTCGTATATTCAGTGCACTTTGATTAAGGGCGGCATCAAGTTCGGCGTATAACGATTGCCGTTCATTTTCAACGGCAGCTTCATTATAGTTGTGGCCAAATTCAATAATGCCGCCACCAACAGGCGCATCGGTTTCAATAGCTTTACCTTGTTTATCTAAGGTGCCGGTTCGTTCTTGACCATCTTTAAAGGTGACTTTGTAGGGAATCTCTATGGCCGGGGTGTTTTCAATATCTTCATAGGTTAAGGCAATGCTGATAGTTTCGAGTTCGGTAGGTATAGGCTGTACTGGTGTCATACCATGCATATTGGCGCTGCTTGGTTGGTTGCTGGAACCGGAACTCCCTGCGTTATTACTGGGGTTGGTACTGGTGTTATTTCCGGCGTTGTGACCAGTGTTCGTTGCTGTTTGAAAAGTCCTGGCTAACTCAGCATCGGTCGGCATCGTAATCTTTTCACCCTTACGATGATCCGTCACCATCCAACCATTACCACCCACAATCATCGCAGACCCAGGTTTCGCAATTTTACCCGCCTTATCATTCACCGGGGGGGTCGGCTTAGCCGGTGCAGCAGGGGATGCAGATTGCGCTCCAACGCCACCGCCTCCAGAGTTAATGCGCACCATCGGGCCGCTAATAATTACGCCGGCTGGGCTTAAAAACAATATCCCAGCACCACCTTTAACCGTGAGGGCCATACCTCCATCCACGACCAATGTAGTGGCCGCTTTTAAATGGGTTTGTTGTGCTTGTTGGAAGTGGTTGTTACCACTTTTAAGGTGTAAGTCTTTACCCACTTTGATGGATAATGAGTCACCCACTTCAAGGTTGCTGTTGCCACCAACGTTAAGGTGTTTGTCTTTGCCGATATTTTCATTGTGCTGGTTGGTGACAATATGATGTTGATCTTTTTGGATATGCTGTTTTAAGTCGTTTTTAATCCGCAGATCCATGTCTTTTTCTGCATGGAGATAAACCTGCTCTTTGCCTTTTTTATCATCGATGCGTAATTCATTGTGGCCGTCACCGCCCGGTGAGCTGTTGCTACGAAATACGGTGCGGGTTTTGTTGAAGGGTAAACCTTCAGGAACGGGGTTGCTGGTGTTAAACGCGCTGCCGGTAACAATCGGGCGGTCGGGGTTGCCGTATTCAAATTGCACGATAACTTCTTGCCCGATACGGGGTACTACCATGCTGCCATAACCATTTCCGGCAAAACCTTGGGCTACTCGAATCCAGAGACTGCTTTTATCATTCATTTGGCCTTGAAGATCCCAGTGAAATTGCACTTTGATTCGGCCGTAATTGTCGGTATAGATTTCTTCGCCACCCGGGCCGCAGACCAATGCAGTTTGATGGTCATAGGCTTTTGGTTTTGGGTGTACCTGAACACGAAACGCAGTTTCGTTTGGCATGGTGTAAAAGGTGGATTGGTATTCTGTGCCGCGGTTGCTGCTGCCTTCTTCCAGTGATTGTGGTTGTAACCCTTCATGAATCACTTTGGTTAACAGGTAAGGGCGATTAAAGACGGAGGTGAAGTGTTGTTTTATCGTCAATAATTTACCGGGTAATAATCGCACACACTGGGTTTGACCTTCCCCCGTGATCAGGTCAACACAATCTGCTTCTAAATGTATCTTGGTGTATTTTTTTGCCTGATCTGGGGTTTCAAAATGACCGGGGTATTGGTAGCGCTCAAGGTCACCATCGGGGTTTAGTTGATGGCCTAGTCCCACTTGTGTGCTGTTAGGGTTGAAGTCACCGAGGGTCACGTTTTGAGGCGAGTAACCTTCCCAAAGGGCGGGGCGTGTACCACATTCAGGGCAGATACCATCGGGTGGTACTTTACCGATACGATTGGAACAGTTGGAGCATTTCACCCTAGTTTGGACTTTGGTGCGATGGGTAAAGCCGTAAATGCTATCGGTGGCTTGTGCCATGCCGGTTTTTGCGTGAAAGGGGATGGCTTTGTTGCCTGCAATTGGGCCGAAAACAGAGTTGCGATCACTGATCACCATGCAGTGATGATCTAGATGGTGTTCGAAGAAGTAAAACATGCCTTCTTCACTCATTAGCCGTTCGACAAAAGCGAGGTCCGTTTCATTGTATTGCACGCAGTAATTACGCTTGGGGTAGTTACCGGACAGAGCGAATTTAGCGTTGTAACCGGATATGCCAGAGCCACCTAAAACTTCTTTAAGAATGGTGGGTATGGTTTTTTCTTGGAAGATACGTGTGTTTTCTTTTAATGCCATAAATTGGCATTTGGGAACAAGTATTACTCGGTAGTTGGCAAAGCGGTCGCCATGGCCCTGTGTGTGGAATTGGATGACTTCGCCATGAACCAAACGGTTGTCTAGCTTGTCATCAACCAGCGTCAGAACACCGGCTTTTTCCAGAAACTGATCTGCTGTGAGGTCAAAGTTCTCTGAGACAATATCGATCGTAAATACGTAGGGTGTTGAAATCGCCTCTTCACCGGTAAATTTGAGCACGCGCAGAGAGTCTGCTAGCCCGATAAGTTCGAAGGTGAATTTGCTGGCATTGGCTGGAAGCATGTTGAGACGATCCTGTCCTGATAGGTAGCTAACGATGTTTAGCTAAAAGAGACAGAAGTGGGGTAAGGGTTTGGCGGGTTTTGGCGGTTTGACTGGCTATTTATAGTCAAAAACCTTTCTATGTTATCTGTCTGTGGTTGGTCTAAAAATATGGATTATGAAGAACTTCATGATCTTACCAAGCCAGTAAGTTTGCCTGACAAAGGCAGTGATGTTGGCGCTTCAGTGCATGAAAATAGAGATATATTCGGCAATGACCTACTTTGTAAAGCTGAATTCGAATCACAAATCCTTGGTGATTTATAACGGACATGAACCGAACATTGCAGGGCGACTTCGAACACATTTATCGCTCACTAATGGCCGTACTGGAGCTATAGGAATAAAACAACAAGCTAAATGACAAGAGTCTTGGTGAGGTGGTGTCTCGTTAGGACTGCGATAGTTTGCTATAGAAGATTGAAAAACTGCAGAGCCTTTTCTTTTTCTTGCTCGGAAAGAGAGGGGTACTTAAAAATGATTTTTGCTAAGACATCGTCATCACAGAATAAAAACGCCATGGGAACACGTAGCGTTTTTGCTAATGTCGCAACAGTTTGCGGATCTGGGTGATGCTTTCCTGTCTCGTATTGATTAACTCGGGCGCTGGCTGAAAATTCGTCAATTCCGGCATCTATCCCCAGTTGCTTTTGAGATAGTCCCGCTTTTAATCGCGCTTCTTTCAACCTTTTTGTGAATGTATTAATAATCTCAGCCTCGAATACCTAAGACTAAGATTTTCTTAGTTTCACTGTTGACTGGATACTAAGGTGTCCTTAGTATTACGTGACTAAGGAATCCTTAGTTTTTCTTCCAAAAATGATTTTTGAATAAGAAGGGGAAAATGATGCTGAGAATGATTTTTTGTACCGCTTTAGCGGGAGCCGCATTAACGGGGTGTGCGTCGTTTAGTACGGAAATGATAAATGCCAACGGAATATTGAAACGATGTGAGTCAAGCGGCGGTGGAGTTGGGCTCGGGGCCATAGTTGGTGCTGGATCTGCCGCTGTGATGCGTAGTAACTGTGTTACAAGCTATTCTGATGCGGGGTATCTCGAGTTCAATGAAGCTGGGTCATTACGTGTTCATGCAGAACGAAGGGAGCAGGGCTTCTACATAAAAAAGAGTTTTGTCGATGGGATTGTGGAGGGTGACGTAATTACCGATATAGACGGACAGCTACCTAGTGATTTTGAGGGCTTCAAAAAAATCATTTTTGGAAAGTTGTCGGAAGATATTTCGTTGACGATTTTTAGGGGTGACAAAGAGCTAAAAAAATCGATAAAACGTGTGCCATTTCATCGAAAATAGATATTGAATTCAGGAAAGGTGGATGAGTTCATGGGTGTAGGTAGCCGAAACGTTTGGTTTGATGTGAGAAAATTGGTCTCCAGGCCGGAATTTCGGTTATTTTGTTTCCCTTATGCTGGTGGTAGCGCATCAATTTATTTTAACTGGCATAAGTGGCTACCAAAAAATGTAGAGGTTTGTGCAATTCAATTGCAAGGCCGAGGTTCACGATATAATGAAGAGCTGCATACAAATATGGATCAGCTTGTAGAAGACCTTGTTGCTCAAATCAAACCGTTGATGGATGTACCATGTGCTTTTTTTGGGCATAGCATGGGCGGGAACATTGCTTTTCACCTGTGTCATAAATTGAAACTTGAAAGCGAAGTTGCCCCCAAATATTTGTTTCTTTCTGGCAGCAGTCCTCCTGACGTTATAGAAGGCTACCCCGGTATCGATTCTTTGACGGACGATGAATTCTGGGAGGCGATAAAGCGCTTAAGCGGAACACCCAAAGAGCTGCTGCATAATGCGGAGTTAATGAGGCTTATGCTACCTGTTTTTAAAGCGGATTATGAAACTCTCAAATCAGGTAGGGAGTACTTAGATAGTTTAGAGATACCTCTCGTTTTGATTCGAGGGAATAGAGATAACAGTATCTCAGCGTCGGAAATCAAATCGTGGGAAAAATTCTCGAACGCTCGAAGCACAATGCATGAGTTTAATGGAGGGCATTTCTATTTGCACAGGCTTGAACGTGAATTGTTGAGTTGTCTATCATCGTATATTGCCTCGTCTGTCGAATAACAAGATTCAGTATAGAGCGTCATCACAAAAATTACTAAATAGGTAAAGTTAATGAGATTGGAAAAATGGTTTTTAGTGTTGTTTGTCTCTACGTTATTTGGTTGCTCCTTGGTTAAAAAAGTAACAGTTGATCCGTACCTAGCCACTCAGGCGCCGAGTGATGAGGTTGTGGTTGGATATTTGAATCATCTTGCTGAAAACGGCGAGTGGTCTGATAGGAATGAAAAGCATCACAGTGTATACAATCAGTTGTTTCAATATATTTATCTAGAAAAAGATCAGATTCTTCGGGCGGAGAGAGTGTTGTATTCATCGCAGCGTGAGGCTTTCTTTTATGAGAAAAAATACTTGGATATTAATATGATCGATAGCTCAACGATCACGATTGATACGACGGGTAATAAAAGTCTCCCAATTTCGGTGTCAATGCACTGTTTTCAAAAAAATGGAGGGAAACAGTGTGGAAAATACTCTAATAGCGGTGTTCGTGGCAAATATAGTGCCGGACGATACGTTTTCGCGCGTTTTGGCTCACGTACCGTAGCGGATAAATTTGTTGCGACAATTAAGGCATGGCTAAAGAAGAAGCAATCTTCTGGTAACGATACAATTGAAAATATCCTCAGAAAGCATAAACAGACGGCGATGTCAGGCTCGTCATTGACGATTTCAAATTCGATTTTGGATAATTCGATATTATTGGCTATACCGGTTGTTGATATTTTTACAATTGACCGCATAAAAAAGGAAATTGGCGAGTCAGCATCCATCTGTAGTAATACTTACGGTGGCAAGGAATATACCGGAGGGATAGGGTTGGAATTTGACGATTCAGAAATTATTAAAGAGGTTGATCTTAGTGAGATAGAAAAATCATTTGTGAGTTGGGAGGGTAATCATAAAGTCACTGTAAATGATTTTCTAAAACCCTCTATAATTCATCCGTATCAGACCAGACTGACTGATGCAAATACGCTTGTTTGCGCAACGCGTAAAAGTGAAGGCTATCGTTACCATTACATGTTGCGTTATTGGGGTGGGATCAGAACCAGTTTTAATGCCCTACTCATGACAGATGCTGCTTCGTTAAAGAAGGTCGAAAAATCATTTTTAATTTCTGAAGGAAAAAAATACCAAGAACAGGCTGGTGAGAGTATAGCTACCGCTAAAGCGCAGTTAGGCGATTTATATGGCCGCACTTCATCGGAAGGCGTTGATATGCAAGTTTTGTTGGCTAAGCCTGAATTTTCAGAAAAATTCAGGCTTACGGTTCTGTTGGCTAATTACGGAAATACTGCAAAACATTTTGGTTTCGAGAGCCTGGGTGGGATAACAGATTCAAAAGGTAGAGTTTTTAAAATTATACCAGCTGGGGGCAGTGCCAGTAGAGTTGGCGTCTCGATTGGGCAGTACTGTGTTCAAGACGGAGCCAGCGTACTGCTAAATCCGGGTGTTGACTGTACTGTCATTTTCAGTATTTCAATCCCAGGTTTTTTAGTGAGTGATCCTCGTCAGGATTCAAAGACACTGATTGAAATTGACGGAAATAATATCGTGTTGAAAAAGCGATCGAAATACGATCTGAGAATCCAAAGTTTAATGTAATTAATATTCAGGTCGTATCTTGTTCACAAAGTAGGCCGGTTGACCTTCGAAGAGCTAGATGCTCTTTGAATCACCGAAATTCTTGAGTCCCTCTATTGGGTTGTTGGAACCTTCTAGAGGGACTCCAAACATGCTAAAAATTAAAATGTTGGTCAGTGTGCGCTGGAAGCGAATCTTGAGTCCCTCTATTGGGTTGTCAGCACCCTCTAGAGGGACTCTAAACATCTATAAAAAAAAAGCATTATTAAAGGTGTGCTAGTAGCGAGGTTAGGTGTCTAGTATTACTGCCAATGGATTTTGTTGTGAAAAATATCATGGAGGACTTAAATAACTTTGAGGAAAGCGGCCTGTATGTGTGAATGAATTAACGATTAGAAGTCCAAATTTGTACCCGATTTTTTAAAGTCAAAAACTAACGAAATCTCAGAAGGTGCGAGGCGTCAAAGGTACCCCCACACAAAAAACACACTGTATGATTTTGTCCAATTGGCCAAAAGTGAGCAGTAGCACTATTTCTCAGCCTTAAAATGGCATTTTTGAGGCTGAGAATGATTAAAATATCAAAGGCTCCATGGAAAAACAGAAGATTTTGGCCCAATTGGTAAAAATTGTTATTGCGGATTTTTGGTCAGAGCAAAAACAAGTAAAACTCCCTGAATTAGGCTCCTTGGGCCAAAAGGGATAGTACAATTTTCCCCAGATAGGTAGGGTACATAAAAAAGGTAAAATAATGTTATTGGTATTGTGAGAAAACAGAGCACGCAAGGCGAATGATCTTCAACGAAGAATTGAGGAGGATTGGCTGTCTTAAATGGGCGCCTATAAGTCGCTTTTTGGGTGTCGTTTTTTATGTGGAATCGAGCTGTTACGATGATCTATTGTCGTAAATTACGTATATCATTATTTTTACAACCCTATCGGTTAAATTATATTGCTTTTATTGACAGCAATTATTTTCTGAAGCATTGTTCTGTTTAGGTGGTTAGCCATCGAGCTTGGCCAGAGCTTCAGCAGCACCAGCTGAAATCTGCTTCTTGTCTAAATAGAATGTTAAACTATTATGCTTTTCCCAAATTGAGGGTGAGCCTGTTAACTGGTGTCATGCTTGCTCGATTCAATTGAGAATTGCATTATGATTTTACATGACAAGCCTGCTTTAAAATTACTGATCACTGAGTTAGATTCTCAGCTCTCCCGTTCCAGTATCAAGATAAAGCGTTCAAGACTCTATGAAATATTGGCGCAGTCACAAGGTTTCAAGACGAAAGCAGCCCTCGTTTCCCGGCTACCTATTTTTCTTGATACTAGCAATATAGCTACAGATGTATTGCTAGTATATATAGAGCGGTACGATATTAAATCAGATAGTTCTACTCATCCTAATAGTTCGTTGTTAGAAAATGCAGCTTGTATTGTTCAACCTTTTCCTCTCGTAGCGCCGCCTCATAGCGGTTTAAAATTGAGTATAGATTGGGATTATGGGTTTGTTTATCGACCTTATCATTGTGAGCCAACTGGTAACTCGGGAACCTGGGATGAATTCTACCGTCGCAGTTCCAGTTTTATGTTGAATAGCATTGTGCTTGAGGACGAATATGGACGATTGCGTGAATTGATAGATCCCTCCGTTCAGCAAGTGGTAGCCGGGTACACAAATAATGGCCCAGAAGAAAAGGCTTCTTTTACAAAAGCCGCTGATGAGGCCTTAGAAAGGGTCGGAGAAATTATTGATAACTTTGAATTTGAATTCTGGGGAGGGCTTGAGCCTGGCCACCCCGCTGATCTATTTGGTGATTACATTGTCTATGACTCGGATGTTGAAGAGTTGGAGTTAACTGAGGTAGTTGTCGAAGGTGCATTACTCCTGGATCACTCTTATTCTGATATCGATCTACGATGTCTCGTCGCTACTGAACTAAAGCAGGCTTTTGCACCTGCCAATGATGAAAGCCTCTATTGTTTTTTAAAAAGCCTTCGCGATGCATGCAAGAGGAACTACGATGCTAAAAGTAGGGCAGTGACTATAGCGTAATAACATCATGGCTTTGTTGACGTAAAGACTTTGGGCGCTTTTCAGCTTCCCCAATAGATAAAGTTTGTGTTCAAGGTATTTAACAAAGCTATATTTGGGTAGGAAAAATCATTTTTAAGAAGGGCTCGAATTGCTCCTGGACTATTGATTATGATATACCATGTTACTTGGCTGGTTATCATTGGTGTGACCGAAATGCTTAATAAGGATTATATGGATGGCCGATAACACAAAGTACCTTTTCGAAGGCAATGAATATGGTAAAGGCCCGTTGGTTCATGCTGTAGTAGAGCATTACACGCATGAAACAGGTGTTAGTTATCGTGAAATCAAAGAAAAATTCAGTGGTATACCCAACTCTAGGGGATTGTTGCTGGATAGCGTTTCGTATGAAGAGGCGTTCGCCGAAACTGAAGATATCGCTAAGCGCTACTTTGTAAATAAAAAGCTTACCGATTCAGGTGGAACTGTTTTTTATGTCAGTAACCAGTGGGGAATTAGCAATATTGATGGGTTTATCCTCAAGGCTAGGGAGTTGGGGTATCAAATAGGTATCATTCCAGACTCAAGTTCAGAAATAATTCGGTATTTTAATATTTATAAAAACAACGCCTCTGTGGAGTGGATGGGTGGTTATAAAGAGCGATGTGAGACGTTAAAAGGCATTGAACCAACAGTGGCAGCTTTTGGGGAAGAAAATATACTTGAGACGTACTGGCGATCCAACAACAACGGCATATCAAGCGTAAAACCAGGTATGCTTAGTAATGAGGAGTATTCAAATCTTAAGGATGAGCTGCCTAGTATTGGCCTGAAAATTTCCCGAAATCCCTCTCCCGAAACTAGGATAGAAGTTGATGCATGGAGCAAGAAAGCCAAGGATGAAGGACGGTTTGATTCAATAAAGCACAGTGTAATTCATCGTTTCTTTTGTGCTTGCGCTCCAGAAATATATTGCACAATTATTAATCACGGGGATCTTAAGAAGTTCGTTAAAAAATGGAATGCCAGGGGTTTGGGGGCCAAAATTGAGCTTTCATCAAACTGGGCTGAATTGAATAGTAAAGTTGTTCAAGCAGTTAAAATGCGAGGTTTGGATGAAGAGGATATCTATCTAGTTAATACGTTTATCTACCGCCTCAAAGAATACCTCGTAGATGACAAAACCACCATCTTTGGGGAAGGGGTACGTGAAAAGCCAATATCACCTGCTGACTCTGCGATAAATTCCATAGGCACGTCTTCATCTTTGAATCAAATATTATATGGACCACCCGGCACAGGTAAAACTTACAGTACGGTTGAGAAAGCTGTCGCGATTGTTGATCCTAATTTGGTAGCAATGATGGTTGATTCGGATTTGAACAAATTAGAGCAGCGAGAAAAGATCAAAGCCCGATTTGATCAGCTGCTCAGCGAGGGGCAAATAGCTTTTACGACCTTTCATCAAAGCTTTGGTTACGAAGATTTTGTTGAAGGATTAAAGGCAGAGTCTGACGATGGGCAAATCAGCTATTCGGTAGAAGACGGGGTTTTTAAGAAAATCTGCGAGCGTGCCGATCCTGCTAGGCATTCTGGTGGAATTGACGAAGCGATGGTTGACTTCAAAGAAAAGTGTACAGAAGAGCCGGTAACACTCACTACAGCTACAGGAAAACCTTTCTCTGTTAGTTATCGAGGAGGGAAGACCTTTAGTTGTTTACCTGAAGCCTCTACAAGATCCGTTGGATTGCGAGCCAACATTGATCATGTATACCGCCTTGTTCTTAACGAGGCTCCCGGAGGCCTTTATTATCCGAGTTATTCAAAAGCTATCGCCAAATACCTGACAGAAACTTACAATATTGATGTTTCTTCAACTAAACCTGTTAAGGCTGAGCCACATGTATTAATCATTGATGAAATTAATCGTGGAAATATTTCAAAAATCTTTGGGGAATTGATTACGTTGTTGGAGCCTGGCAAGCGGAAGGGACAAATGGAAGCGTTAACGGTTACCTTGCCATACAGTAAGGAACCATTTTCTATTCCTTCCAATTTGCATGTCATAGGCACAATGAACACCGCAGATACAAGCTTGGCCAAGGTTGATATTGCTTTACGCCGTCGATTTGAATTTGTTGAGCTGATGCCAAAGCCTGAATTACTGGAAGACCTAGTTGTTGATGGTGTGAAGGTATCCCGCTTGCTGGATACCATTAATCAACGTATTGAACTTCTATACGACCGTGATCATTGCATTGGCCATAGTTATTTTCTCGGCTTGACTTCGTCTTCGTCAATTGAGGCGTTAGCAGCGATATTTGAAAAACAAATTATCCCATTGCTGGAAGAATACTTCTTCGAGGATTGGGCTCTGATTCATAGGGTGCTGGGTGATCACCTTAAAGGAGGTAAGCAACCTAAATTCATTGTGAAACGTTTTGGTGACCAGAAAATGAAAGAATTGATGGGGAGCGACTGGCGGTCGGATAACAGTATTCAGCCTGTATGGAAATTAAATGTCGAATCCTTACTCGATCCACAGGCCTATATCGGTGTATATAATTCAATAACTCCCCAACAACCGCAGAAACCGTCAGAATCTATCGTTGAGGGTGTTGAGTAAGCATGCCTAGCTTTACAATTAGAGAGTATGGCTTGCTAGCAAAAGAGCCTGCTCCGGCAGGGCATACAACAAGTCTTAGTAGGCAGGTTATCCCTGTTACAGCCTGGGACTGGTTGTTGTCAGAGGCTTGTGGTGATAGTAAACATAAGCAACTTGTAAGGCCTCGTCAGGTTGATGGCTCACTGTATTTGCAAGTGCTTAACTATGCAGGAGCTGTCACCACTCCTTGTGGTACGCAGATTGAAATTCTGCCTAAGCATATGGAGGAGTCTGATGACGCCAGTATGGTGGATAGCCGACGCATATTAATGAAGATGTTGAATAGGGTTTATCGCCTCAATATGCGTGAGTTTGAACAGGCTGATCTTCAATTATTCAATCGCCCTTTGCCTGAAGTTTTGATTTCTCAGTTTCTATTAGAGATTAAACAGTTGGTTCGACGGGGGATTCGTTCTGCTTACCTAAACCTACAAGATGAAACACCTTATTTGAGAGGGCGTTTGCAAGTTGTCGCTCAATTACGACAACCACCTGGGCGGCAACATCGTTTTCAGGTGGAATATGACGAATTCGTACCGGATCGGCCTGAAAATCGACTGATACATGCGTCATTAAAAAAGGTCTTGGTTTGGAGTCAATCCATTGATAATCAGCGATTAGCACGAGAGCTGCTGTTTGTATTTGACGATATCCCGATTTCAACGAACTATCGTAGTGACCTTGGTCGTTGGCAGGACGACCGCAATATGCAGCATTACCGTGCCAGTAAGTCTTGGTGCGAGTTTATTCTAAAGGAACAGTCTCCCTTCACCCTAGCAGGAGCGCACTTTGGGCAATCTTTCTTGTTCCCAATGAATGTGTTGTTTGAAAAATATGTGGCGCGAGTACTTGAACAGCAATTGCCCGATGGCTTTAAATTAAAAGAGCAAGCAGCGAGTCAGTACCTTATTGATACGCATTGCGATAAAAAGCTCTTTCAGTTGAGCCCCGACATATTGATAACTAGGGAGGGTAAACCTGTCACTGTTCTGGACTGCAAATGGAAAATGATTGATCAGAATAAGAGCCATGCTGAAGGCACGGACGAAAAGTCTTATGGAATTAGCCAGGGAGATATCTATCAACTGTTTGCATATGGTCAGAAGTACCTTGGCGGGAAGGGGTGTGTATATTTGATTTATCCGTCCCATCGGTTGTTCTCGACTGCTTTGCAGACCTTCCATTTTGATGAAAAGCTTAGCTTGCGTGTTATCCCGTTTGATTTGGATAGGGATTGTTTTATTCATGGTGATGATAGTGCAATTGAAATGCTCATATCTAGATAGTACACGCCGACAAATCCAACTCATGCTAGTTAAAAATTCAGATTTCCCTTATAAATAACCTTGCTATCCTGAATAGCAAGATGCAAGCTAGTCCACCATTCTGTTTATCTAAATATGCATAAGTCAGGTTAAATAATGATCAGATGCAACCTTTCTCGCCTCATGGGTGAGCAAAAAATGAACATTTCAGATGTTGCTCGTGAAAGTGGCTTTAATCGAAGCACGATTTCATTGTTGTACCACGAAAAAGCGAGCCGTGTAGACCTAGACGTTGTGGAAAAACTCTGTGAAGTATTTAACTGTCAAGTTGGCGATCTATTAGAAGTTATCAAAGGGGAAGAAGAGTAAATGGATAAACTCTGGAAACAGATCACCCCGTCAGACTATGCCTGGGAACGCGAGGCACTAGAATTCGCTAAGCAAATTTTACCGGATCATGATCCCTACCGTGCCTGGGCAAATTTTGAATTTATTGCTCTTGATGGCTCCATCAATGAAATTGACCTGATGGTGCTGACCCCCAAAGGGCTATTTCTCATTGAAATCAAATCACATCCTGGGGTTATGCGTGGTGACGCAGGTACCTGGATATGGGAAAAGCCTACCGGCGGACGTAAGGTTTTTGATAGCCCGCGTATACTCACGGATCGAAAGGCGAAAAAGCTCGCTTCTCTATTACAGATACAACCCTCAGCAAAACGAAGTAAAGAGCGCATACCATTCCTCACTGCACATGTTTTCCTTTCAGCAGAGAACTTGGTTAATAAATTGGATGGGCCTGCTCGTTTGAATGTTTGTACTCGTAAGAACTTCCTCCATGATATTACTCACATGGATGAAAACTGGCGCCATCGAAAAATGAATGCACCAATTGCCAAAATGCTATCCAGAGCCGTGGAAGAGGCGGGTATTAAAGAGTCTGTCCGTATGCGCAGGGTAGGGCTTTATGAATTAAAAGAGCTGCTGGATGAGGCTGATCACTTTCAAGAGTGGCAAGCCGTCCATACGGATTTAGGGATAGAACGTAAGGTGCGTATTTATCTAACTTATGGAAAGCCCGATGTTGAGGCACAACGATTACAGAAGGCGGCTCAGCTGGAATTTCGTTTGCTGGAAGGAATAGAGCATCCAGGTATTCTTAAAGCGAAAGACTATCAAACTCACGATCACGGGCCCGCATTAGTCTATGAATATGACGCCAGTGCTACTCGACTGGATCATTTCCTATTACAAAGCAATGAAGTTAAACGCCTCGATACCCTGCAATCATTGAACCTGTTGAGACAAATAGCAGAAGCAGTGCAATACGCCCATGGTCAAAAGCTCTATCACCGTGCGTTAAGTCCTCAAAGCATTTTGGTGAAACAGCTAAATGACGACAAATACAGTATAAAAATAGCGAATTGGTCTACCGCTGAGCGAATATACGAAACAGAAACACAGCAAATTAGTGCGTTTAGCCACCTGAGTAGAATGGTTCAGGAAGAGGCGAGCCCTTACATTGCCCTTGAGGCACATGCAAATGGTGAGGCGGATGGTGTCCATATGGACGTTTTCTCTCTCGGTGCGATTGCCTACCATTTATTTACCGGTAAAAAACCCGCAGAAAATGACTTAGATCTACAGGACAAACTAGGACGTGGTAATGGCCTGCAAATAACCGATGAAATAAACGGTGCTAGCGAGATGCTGCAATATATGGTGCAGTATGCCACTCATCCCGATACCAGTAGTCGGCTTGGCTCGGTAGATGAATTTATTACCTGCCTGGATGAGATTGAAGAAGAAATAACTCGCCCTGATACTCAACGCAATAGCGATCCGACTGAGGCGAATAAAGGGGATACCTTTGAAGGTGGCATAACCGTTAAAAAACGCTTGGGTAAAGGTGCCTGCTCTGTTGTGTTCTTAGTAGATCATCAGGGCCAGGAGAGAGTTCTCAAAATTGCTTCTGACCAAACGCACAATCGACGAATAATGCAGGAAGGTGAAACACTGGCCAAGTTCAGGCATCAAGCGATTGTTGCCTACCACAAAACTCTTGATATAGCGGGTCACACCTCATTGCTTATTGATTACACCAGTGAGGGTACTCTCGCCCAACGTATTCGCGAGTATGGTGCTGTGCAGCTTGAGTTGTTAGAACGTTTTGGAGATGACCTGTTAAGCGCACTGGCACACGTTGAAGACAAATCTATTGTACACCGTGACTTAAAGCCTGAAAACATGGGGTTAACGTTGCAGGGTAGCCAACTTCACCTTGTATTGTTCGATTTCTCACTTTCGAATGTAGGCTCCGATAATATTACTGCTGGTACAGTCGCCTACATGGATCCCTTTATTCGAGACGTCGGTAGACGCAGATGGGATGATTTTGCAGAACGATTTTCTGCAGCCTTAACACTCTATGAAATGTCTGCCGGTGCGCTGCCCGGTTGGGCCTCAACTGTAGGCTTACCACTACAAATTGAAGGTGAGTTAGAAATAGACCGCACCGTATTTGACCCCACTATACGGGATCGAATGGTGGCTTTCTTTAAGAAAACCCTTGTAAGAGATGTACGAGAGCGTTTTGCCAATGTAGGGGATATGCTACGTGCATGGAGAGAAATTTTTCACGAAGCACGCAAAGATTCACAGCATCCTACGGTGCATGATGATGACAAAACCTGCCCAATCGCTGAAGCAAAGCTAGATACCCAAATTGGCCTGTTGAAACTGACACCGCAAGCGCTGGATACCTTAAGTCGTCGCAACATCAATACGGTTGCTGGTTTGATTAAGCTTAGTCGGAGTCGAGTGCGTGTCTGGACGGGAGTAGGAGTAAAAACCCGCACCGAATTATCGGATGTTATAGGCCAGCTGCAAAATGTACTTGGAGTTGATCAACAAGCAAAAGTATTGGAAAAAAGTAATAACACAATCGTTAGTGTTGATCGTCTCTTCACTCTCTTGATGCCTAAAGTAACCAAGGCAACAGACCAAACAAAACTACGTTTTCTCAATGAATATCTTGGACGCTTAGACGAGAGTGCTCCTAAGGGTACTCATAATGTGCATTGGCCAACGACTGCCACGCTCAGTGCTCATATTGGTATTGAAACCTCAGAAGTGCGTGCGCTCACTAGCAAAGTACAAACACAATGGGGTAAAACAAAAGCAATTACCGAGTTACGTGATGAAATAATCGAGCTGCTGGATGAAAATGGTGGTGTGATGACGGCTATTGAAATTGCAGACGCCGTTTTATTGCGCCGAGGCTCTGTACAAGACAGCCCATTACGAGAACGCTGGGCCCATGCGGTTGTTCGTGTTGCCGTTGAAACTGAGCTTAGCAAACAAGAGCCACGGTGGATGTTACGCCGCTCTGGGAACCGTTTTCTGATTGCTGATGATCGTAGTGCCATGGGAGAAGAGTTGGCAGATTATGCCAATGATTTAGGATACCTAGCGGGGGAGTGTGCCGAGCAGCAGCCTTTGTTGTCACCCATTAGGGCGCTAGAAAAAATTCGTGCCGTTCCTTCGCCAGATTCTTTTGTGGGCCTGAGTAATCACCGATTGTTGAGGCTTGCTGCCGCGGCTTCCCAAGATGCTGCCTTATCCAGCCGGGCGGAGTTCTACCCACGAAACATGAAAGCAGCTCTTGCCCTAGAGCTGGCTCAAGGCGCGCTATTAGGTAGCAAAGCGCTGGGTATTGATGAAGTTAAATCCCGAGTGGCAGGCCGTTATCCAGCAGCAGAAACTCTACCAGGACGTCCACAACTGGATAACTTGGTTCAAGATTTAGATATTGGTTTTCAGTGGGATGGCAGCTATCAATTTCCGATGGGGAGTAATCGAGACAAAGGTGCCTATTGCTTGCCGATTGCAGGGTTAACCAACCTAGCTTCAACAAGCAAAACCCAGTATCACTTCACTAGCCACGGAGAACTCGACACCACTAGCGTAAAAGAGATCAAAGCGCTTAATCAGGAAATTAGCGCAGCAGTCAACTCAGCTCGTTTCTTAGCACTTACCGTAAGGCCACGGCAGTGGCTGCTGGCGAAGGAAAAGCTTTGTCGTGAGCACCCGCTAAAAAATATCAGTTTTGATGAGCTGTTGTTGCGCCACTTACATCAGCAGTGTGAATCTATGCCCAAACCACCGGACTGGAAAGTGGTACTTAAAGCTGATGCAGCGGAGTCAAACTCTAAAAACTGGCAAAACCTACAACGCCTAGTACAACGGGTTTTACCTGCTATGGCAGATGAAATTAAAAATGCAGGCCAGCCTGTATTGCTGACTGAACCAGGATTAATCGCCCGTTATGAGTTGGTAAATACCTGGTTGAGTGACTTGCGCCAATACCTAATGAATGCCACTGAGGTGCATGGGCTGATTATGCTGATAGCGGCTGATGCGCAAAGTGCGTCAGCTGTGATTGATGGTGTCACCGTGCCCACAGGAGCAGGCAGTACAGAATTTGCACGCATACCCAGTGTTTGGCTGGACGGTGGCCTTGAAGTATTGCAGTTAGATGATGGAAGAAAATCAGGAAGTAATCCATGATAAATCGAAGTGAACTATTAAAAGACCTACAGCGTGAATTACCAAAAATTGAAAAGGATATTTTGGCTTATAGTGAGTCGCGTGAGGATTTAACTGCGCATTTGCAAGAAGAATACAAAAAGGCCAAAGATGCTGGGCGTACAGCAGAGCACTTTGTTTCCTGGCTAGAAGCACAAGTTACCCAAGCAGCAGTATCATGGGTATTGACCTGTGTGTTTGTTCGTTTTCTTGAAGATAATGGTTTGTTAGCAGAGCCTGTTTTGTCTGGGCCGGTGTCGAACCTGCACGGTGAAAAGCCCCTGCAGTATGCGAAAGAACGCATGGTGGCATATTTTAATGAAAATCCCACTCATGAAGAGCGTGAGTATTTATTTAGCCTGTTTGAACAGATAGAACAATTTCCGGTTATTGCTGAGCTACTGGATCATCGCCATAACCCGCTTTGGCAGATTCCGGTTTCTGCTGATGGCGCTAAAAGCTTGATCGATTTTTTTCAGAAAATTGACGCTGAAAGTGGCGAAATTGTTCATGACTTTAACGATTCTGACTGGGATACCCGTTTTTTGGGAGACTTGTATCAGGACCTTTCTGAGTCAGTGCGCAAACGTTATGCGCTGCTGCAAACGCCTGAATTTGTTGAGAGCTTTATCCTGGATTATACCCTGGATAAAGCCAAAGATACTTTTGGTTTAAAAGGCTTAAGGCTTATTGATCCTACCTGTGGCTCTGGTCACTTTTTGTTAACCACATTTGAACGGGTATTCGATGATTGGGTAAAGAGAGAGCCAGGTGAAAATAGTCGGGTATTGGCACAACGAGCGTTGGATGTGGTGCATGGAGTGGACATTAACCCTTACGCTATTGCTATTTGTCGTTTTCGATTGTTGATTGCTGCGATGAAAGTCGCAGGTACTACAAAGATTATAAACGCGCCGAATTTCCATTTTAATTTAGCTTGTGGTGATTCATTGCTGCATGGGAACCGTTTCGAGTGGCAAGGGCAAGGTTTGCAAGCAGAGTTGATTGATGAAGATCCAATAAATCATGCCTTGGAGGTAGAAGATAAGGATAAATTGCTGAAGATATTGGGGCAGCAGTATCATGCGGTTGTAGGCAATCCGCCATATATTGTTGTTAAGGATAAAGCTCTGAACCAAGCGTACCGAGATAGATACTCAACCTGCCATAGGCAGTATTCATTGGGCGTACCCTTTACTGAACGATTTTTTGATTTAACGATCCCTGCAGCTGATGGCTGTAAGTCTGGGTATATGGGGATGATCACTGCAAATAGTTTTATGAAAAGGGAATTTGGTACAAAACTTGTGCAGGAATATTTGGTTAGGAAAGATGTGACGCATGTGATTGATACTTCGGGTGCATACATACCAGGACATGGAACGCCAACAGTAATTATTTTTGCCAGAAATCGGCGTGCCAATAATGCAGTTCCCATCCGGTCTTTGTTAGGGAACCGTGCAGAGCCCTCAACACCTCATTTAGCGGAAAACGGTCGTGTTTGGAGTTCAATAATTAGTCTTCTTGAGCATCCAGGAAAAGAGAATGAATTTATTTCAGTGGAAGACAGACCTCGAGAAATTTATTCAACGCATCCTTGGTCTCTAAGCGGAGGGGGGGCATCGGCTGTTAAACAAATGTTGGAAGGGGAATCTCATTGTACTTTGGGAGAACTTGTTTCTGATGTGGGTTACTTAGCGGTAACAGGGGAGGATTCTGTCTTTATGCAAAGTCATTTTGTACTTGAGCGAAAGGGTATTCGCTGTTGGAAAAAAATGGCTTATGGAGAGGTTGTTAGGGATTGGGGGGTTGATTTCAATACGGCCTGTATTTGGCCTAATGATGATTCAGGTGTACCTATAGACTTAGGGGTTTTGACTGGTGTTCTCAACTTTATGTGGCCGTTTAAGGTTCCTTTAAGGAATAGAAAGGCCTTTGGAGTTCCAGTAGAAAAAAAGGGAATCCCATGGTGGCAGTTAAGAGAGATATATGGCCAACGTCTAGGTCGCAGAAATCTAATATTTTTTGCAGAGATAGCTAGTCATAATCATTTTTCGCTTGTCGAGGGAGGGACGTTAACTAACCAAACCGCACCAATTGTGGCTTTGTCCTCTAGTGCTGATAAGAATGACTATTTGGAGTTGGTTGGATATCTAAATAGTTCGGTTGTTGGATTCTATATGAAACAGGTGAGCCATCAAAAGCAATTAACAGGCGGTGACGGAGTTCGTATTGAATTTATATCAAAAGTTCCATATCAGTTTTCATCGACAGCGATTAAGAAAATTCCAATTCCACCCGTCTATGGAAATATAAATTTTAAAGAAAGAATGCTGAAACTCTCAGCCGCAATTGACCAAATTCAATCTGAAATAGATCGAGAGGATGGTATTTCTTCTATAAATGAGTCTTTTAAAGTGGGGGTTTCAATCGATGTGCTATGGAAGGAAAAGCAGCGATTAAAACGTGACCTTCGAAAAAAACAGGTTCTACTACAAGAAGAGATTGATTGGGTTTGTTATTGGGGTTTTGGGTTATGTGATGAAAGCTTTCTTTCTGATGTCGAGCGCTGGTTGGGTGTCGGCCTGAGTGTGGGGCAGCGCCCCTTTGAAATTCAGTCGCAGCTTAATCAAGACGGATTTCTAGTTTCTTCTGATGTGCCTTCATTGTGGCCTGAAGAAATGAAAAACTTGTGGCGAAGGCGTATAAATGCAATAGAGGATATTCGAGAAATAGGAGTTATTGAGAACCCTCACTACAAACGACGATGGATAGGTCGGCAAGGACTTTTTAATAAATCTTCTCGCTCTGACGAGTTAAAGCTGGCTTGCAAACAATGGATGCTAACTCGTATTGAAAACCAATATTTGAAGACTTTTAATCGCTTAATAACTTGCGCATCACTAGCTGATCGTATCCGTAAAGATGAGGAGTTTATAGAAATAGCTTCGTATTATACCGATAATGATATGTTCGATATTCAAAAGCTTATTTGCGAGCTTGTGAGAGATGACAATATACCTCAGATGGCCGCCGCCCGATTAAAGCCAAAAGCTCTACCAAAATTCAGGGCTTGGCTGGAGACTTGGGGTAGGCAGCGTCAAGAGGATGCCATTGATGTTGAGTTTGGGGTGGAGCAGCCTTTGTCTGAGCAGGATGCAGAAGATTCTGAAAAGCTAGCTGCTTTTGAAAGAGCTAAACTACAGGCTACGGAGAAGAAGGCACAGGATGTAGGTGATATACCTGTGCCACCAAAATATGCATCCAGCGACTTCCGAAAAGCTAGCTATTGGCCTCTACGGGGAAAGCTCGATGTGCCTAAAGAGCGATTCTTTAGTCTGCCCGGTTGTGAAAAAGATGGTGACGCTACCTTGGTAATTGGCTGGGCGGGTATGAACCATCTACAACGAGCCCAATCTATTGCCGCCTGGTATCTCGACCGAAAGGAAGGCGAAGGTTGGGAGGCAGAAAAACTCATGCCTATGTTGGTAGCGTTGGATGAACTAATTCCCTGGCTAAAGCAATGGCATAATGATGTTGACCCTGAATTCGGAGAACGTATGGGGGATTACTACGATGCCTTCTTAATGGAAGAGCTTCGTATGCTCAATGTTAGCCGTGATGAATTGTTGAGTTGGGAGCCTCCTGTGGCACCTAAGAAAAAACGCGCCACTAAAAAGAAAAAATCAGCCGTTGCCGAATAGAGAAATAAAGCTATGACATTAATTAAAGACCTGATTGAAATCCCAGAAAAGGTTCAGCGTGGTGATTTTGTTTTAAATCTCTCCAGCGGCCTGGCAGAAGAGGCGGTGAGTCAAACTCTGGGGCAGTATGTTGTTACACCTCAGTTGGCTAAATCTTTCGATGATGCCTTAAGCTTTATAAAAAACACGGTGGTTGGTGGGCAAAAGCGTCAGAAAGGGGCTTATCTGCATGGAAGCTTCGGTAGTGGTAAATCGCATTTTATGGCGGTGATGCATTTGCTGTTGCAGGGAAATACACAGGCTAGGGCAATTAACGAGTTGGCTCCCGTGGTGAGCAAAAACGATGATTGGTTACAGAAAACCAATATTCTGCTAGTGCCATACCACATGATCGGAGCCGCCAGTATTGAGGCAGGTATTTTGGGTGGGTATGCCAAGTATATTAAGAAGCTACACCCAGAGGCGCCAGTGCCCGGCTTTTATATGAGTAATCGCCTTTTTCAGGATGCCAAGCAACTGCGGGAGAATATGGGTGATGAGGCTTTTTTCAATACGCTAAATACTGGCGCAAGTGCAGCAGACGTTGATAATGGCTGGGGTGACTTGGCGAGTGGTTGGGATGCCATTAGTTTTGACTCCGTATTAAACGAGCAATCTGGGTCTGAGGATAAAGACCGCCTTGTAGGTGATCTTGTAGGTACTTTCTACAGCTCAATGGTTGATATGGCCAATACAGAGTATGGAGGTTACGTCGATTTTGATGAGGGCCTGCGTATAATGACTGAGCACGCAAAGTCGCTGGGTTATGATGCGGTGATTCTTTTCCTTGATGAATTGATCCTCTGGTTAGCGAGCCACCTTTCAGATCAAAAATTCATTGCCGGGAATATTCAAAAGGTTGTGAAGTTGGTCGAACCCAGTGCACAGAGGGCCTTACCGATTGCTAGCTTCATAGCTCGTCAGCGCGACTTGAGAGAGTTTGTCGGTGATCAGTATACAGGTGCTGCACAAACGGCATTGAGTGATTCCCTTAAGTATTGGGAAGGGCGATTTCATACGATTACCCTGGAAGACAGAAACCTTCCGGTGATAGCCGAGCGCCGTCTGCTTAAGCCGATTAATGAGGCCGCGAAAAACCAAATTAATGATGCCTTTTCTTCAATGGATGCTCGGATGCGTGAGGATGTGCATAATATCCTGCTTACCAATAAAGGGGATCGTGAGATGTTTCGCTCGTTATACCCTTTCAGCCCTGCGTTAGTGCAGGCGTTGGTGGCTTTGTCATCGGCGCTGCAACGTGAACGTACCGCATTAAAGGTAATGTTAATGTTGCTAGTGGATCAACGGGAGACCTTGGAGTTAGGCAGCTGCATTCCGGTAGGCGACCTCTATGATGTGATTGGTTCAGAAGCAGAGCCATTCTCAGAAGCCATGCGCCTGCACTTTGATAATGCCAAAATCCTCTTTGAAAGAAAGTTGATTCCGCTGTTGGAAGAAGAGCACCACGTTAGTTTTACAGCACTGGGTGAGCTTCCTGATACCGACACAGCCAAGCGTAGCTTTAATAATGATATGCGGTTAATTAAAACGCTACTACTCTCGGCACTGGTGCCAGAAGTGGAGTGTTTTAAACAGCTTACCGCGACTAAGTTAGCGGCGCTGAATCACGGCACCATTAAATCCCCCATCCCTGGTCGTGAAACTCAAACTGTGCTGCAGAAATGTCGTAAGTGGGCAGGGCGTGTAGGTGAGATTAAGATCAGTGATGATAATAATCCAGTTATAGCGATTCAGCTTTCCGGAGTTGATACTGAGGCCATTTTAGAAGATGCCAAAGTACATGATAATGATGGTTCTCGGCGCAAGCTAGTTAAGGATCTTGTGTTCGAGGCCTTTGGCGTAAAAGATGAAAATCAGATGTTTTTAGAGCATCAGTTTGTCTGGCGGGGAACTCGCCGGAATGTAGAGCTGCTGTTTAGCAATATTCGTGAAATTTCTGACTTTACTACTTTTGAGGCGAGAGGGGATGATTGGAAAGTCATTATTGATTATCCGTTTGATAGTGATGGCCGTTCCCCTGCGGATGATAAAGCTCGCATCCAGGAGTATGAGGCTACCGGTGGTTCTGCTCGTACCCTGTGTTGGTTACCATACTTCCTTAGCCAAAACGCACAGCGCGATTTAGGCACACTAGTAACGCTGGAATATGTACTGAAGAATGATGAGCGATTTAATTCCTTCGGTAAACATTTGAGCCCTGTTGATCGCGGTCAAGCGAGAACGTTGCTTGATAATCAACGCAGTCAATTACGTCAACGTATTAAAGATTACTTAATGGGAGCGTACGGAGCTGCAGAACCTCTCCCTAATTCCTTGGATGATAGTGGTTCATTAGAGAGCCAGGTTATTTCCTTGGAGCAAGGGTTTAGTCCCAACCTTCCTATTGGTAGTGATTTGGGCAAGGCCTTCGAAAATCTATTGGGGCAAGCACTCAGTTTTCAATATTCGGCTCACCCGGAGTTTGAAAACTTAATTAAGACGGTTGACCTGGACAAGGTATTGGTTCAACTACGTCGTGCTATTCATGCCAGTAATGGCCGTATTGATGTTGACAGCCCCTTGCGTCCGCTGATGAGATCGATTGCACAGCCGATGGGTTTGGGTGAAATGCACGAGCGCCATTTTATTTTTAAGGAAGATTGGCCCAAGCAATTGAGTCGTGAGCTGGCCAAGGACGAACAGGCGGGAGACCCTGTAACGGTTAAACGTTTACGTGCGGCAATCGATCAACCAACAGAAAAAGGCTTGCCGAACGCGCTGCAGAACTTGTTAATTATGGTGTTTGCTGAGCACGGCCAATATGCGTTTACCTTGCATGGGGGAGATTTCGAGGTTGTTTTAAAAGATATTCGTGATGATCTGGTGTTGGTAAAACAGGATTTGGCAGAGCCGTTAGTTTGGAAGGAGGGGATTGATAATGCAGGGGCTGTTTTTGGTGCTACAGTGAATAGCTTGCGCACTGCGAATCATCAGAACGCTCTGCAAAAAAAGGTATTGGATACCGTCAACCGATATTTGACGGATTGTGAACAACTAATCGTCGAGATTAAAACAGCATTAATTAAACTTAATCAGAGTAATCAATGTAAACGTTTGCAGAATGCAGAATACGCGTTACAACTTTCACAAGACTTGAAAAATAAAGAGGGTGCTGAGCTGGTTGCTGCTCTGGCAAACATTAAACCTGTGACGAGTTTACAGGCGTTAGCGATAAGCATGACATCGGCTGCCAGTGTTACTCAATCATTACAAGATAATAATTGGGATCTGTTAGTCAGCATTTGGTCTTCTGACGATGTTGAAGGCAAGCGAATTAAAAAGCAGGTTTGTGATGCGGTAGTTGCCGATGAATTGGTGACATCAATAGGGCCAGCATTAAAGCAAGCGCAGGTTGATGCCACGGGAATGATTACTCGACGGACGACTTTGCCAGTGAAACAGGAGCCTGAATCTATCCCTGAGCGACCGCCCAGGGGGCAGCGAGTGGTTAAACAGGCGCAAAAATCGGGTTTAACGGGTAGTCAGGTAAAATCTTTGTTCGCTGAAATTGAAGAACAATTGGATGAGGGTTACCTGCTAGATGTGAGTTACAGCATTATTACATCCGATGACGGTGGGGAATAGCCATTATGCCTAATTCTTCTGCAGTTAAGGCACAGACAACCAAAGCCTATGCCCCTACGCCTGTAGTGAATCAGCTGCAGGCAATCTACCAACGAGATGATGCAGCTGATTGTGTTGCACTGGTGTGGCCAGAGGCCTTAGTTGATGTAGAAATAGTGGTAAATGTTGATAATAAGCGGACTCGCTTTGTTTATTGCCACTCTGAGCTTGCGATGCGTGAGGCATTAGTTGATCACCGTGATGCCAGTGAGCGTTTGGTGCTGCTTTCCAAGTTTGATGAAGTACATTTAGCCAAAGATGTGCTGGCGAGAATCTGGAAGAATGAACCGCAACGTATTAGCCCTTGGAAGACGTTACAGCAATTAATCAAAGTACGAGAAGTTGATCCTCGTTTGCCTAAGAAAAATGGCCGATGGATGGCGGAGGCATTGCTGGGTTGCTTTGATCGTTTTCAGGAGAAAATAGCCTTTGGCGAGGTGTTGGATCAAGACAATGCTTGGCGCGCGCTGGCGCTTGGTTATCTGAATTATGATGAGCCAGCGTTGGATTTACAGTCATTGTTTAGCTGGTCTATCAGTAATGACGTTTCACCACTTATCAAGAAACTACCGTCAGATGTAAAGGATAATCTTGAGGATTGGCTACACCAGGGTATTCCGCAAACTAGCCAGTTAGTTCAAACCCTTCTGCTGAATGAGCAAGGTGATGACTTGCTGTCGATTGGCCTTGCTTGTTCAGTGATGTATTACAACGGTATTGAATCACTTACGGTAGTTGATATAACTCAACTCCATATTAGCCGGGGTGTTTTTAAAGAGCGCTTCTTAGCGGGAACAACGTTTGATCAACATCTGTTGCAACAATTTGGTGGTGACGCCATCAAAACTACATTGCGGGTATTAAAAGAAAAAGGGCATCAGGTAATTAATGAGGCGCTGGGTAAAACGGAGCAAATACTGGCTAGCTTAGATTTGTTACCTGCCGTAGAACTCTCAGAGGTGTTGCCTGGTAGTCTTAAACTGCGTTTTACGCGTTATGCTGAGTCCTTATCTTGTGTATTGGCAGGAGGTGAGGTTGAGCAGGCTGAATCTGCTTTGTCGGTGCTTAAACGACATGCGTTTGTCGGAATGCCTGCGCAGCAAGAATCAGTTGAGCGCGCCGACATGGCGCTTCGTTTGGCACGGTGGTTAAAGCAGGCTCCTGAACAGTCTGGCAGTGCTGCGAAATCAATCTCTGAATATATACAACAAGGCAGTTATGCCGATTGGGCGCGTTCGGTTGTGTGGTCAGGTGATGTGCATGAGGTGCTAAACAACGTCTACCAACAGCTAACAGAACGAGTTAGCCATATCCGTAAAAATCAGAATCAAGCTTTTTCACAACAGTTAGATGCTATTGCTCGTGGTGATGTGTTGGGTGATCACTATATTCCGGTTGAGAATGCATTAGAGCGTATTGTTGCTCCCATTGCTGAGAAAAACCCTGTATTACTGCTTGTGTTAGATGGTATGAGTGAGGCGGTTTTTCGGGAGTTAACCGAAGATTTAATAAAACATCACTGGCTTGAACTTAAAGTTGCAGGTAACTCAGGAGATCAATGTTTGGTGGCAGCATTGCCGACAGTTACTAAGGTTAGCCGCTGTTCCTTGCTTTCGGGCCGATTGGCTGAAGGTGTTGCGAATGATGAGAAGAAAGCGTTTAGTGGACATGCGCTATTAAAGAAAATCGCATCTACTAAATACCCACCAATGATATTTCACAAGCAAGATTTGCAGCAGACGGGCACTGGAGCGTTAAACGCAGATGTTCGAGCAAAACTGGCTAGCACGGGATACCGGGTATTAGCGGCCGTCATTAATGCGATTGATGATCAGCTTTCCAGTAGTTCTCAAGTGTCGGTTAATTGGATGTTGGATAATGTCGCGTTGTTGCGTCAAGTGTTAGAGGCTGCTCGTGAATCGGGCCGTGTAGTGGTGATTACTAGCGATCATGGACATGTGCTCGATCATCATTCTCTTTATCAAGCGCCGGATTCTTCTTCTGAAAATAATGTTAACGGTGAGAGGTACCAGCTTATCTCTGATAGTGTTTCTGAGCATGAAGTTAGGGTGTCGGGTGAGCGAGTAGTGACAGCGAAACAATCTGTAGTACTACCTTGGACAGAGCAGTTACGTTATACCAAATCGAAAAATATGGGTTATCACGGAGGAGGTAGTCTTCAGGAGGTGGTCATTCCGTTCGGTGTGTTTGTGAGTGCAGCTGATATTGATGTGCTTGAGGGTTGGTCAGAAGTACCGCGTAGTTTTCCCAAGTGGTGGTATCAAGAATCAGTTAAAGCTGAAATAGCCAGCAGTTTTATTAATCCTGCTTATACAGATGCAAAGCCAGCCAGGAAACCCAAAAAATCCAAGAATGCTGATGCAGTGGCTGAGGTGATGGATGATATGTTTGCTGCCACAGCTGATGCCGCTACAATTATAGAGGCAGCTACAGAGCCGGAAGCGGCTGCAGAAATGTGGATAGAGGATCTTTTCAGTTCTGCTGTATATCTGCAGGTAAAGAGCAGGGTGGGTCGAACCGGGATTAAAGAAGAAGAGCTAAGAGCGTTGATTGAATTTTTGGATCAGCATCAAGGGCAGGCGATGGAGGCTGCAGTGCTTCGTTATTTAGAAAAGCCTAAAATCAGATTGAGGGGTTTTCTGGCGGGTGCTCAAAAATTATTGAATGTTGATGGGTACCCCATTCTTTCAGTCGAGCGTGATTCTCAAACTATAAAGCTCAATATCGTTGATCTCAAAAAACAATTTGAGCTGTGAATTAATAAAAAAGCAAACAATAAGAGAAAGCACCATGAGCATTAGCCAACAACGAAGACAGGATATTCTCGATGCATTGCGAAGAGGTACCGTTCCTCAATATGGCTTAGATGCATTAGCGGTTGGTTTACAGACGTTTGAAAGTGCCTTTGATGAAGAGCTGGAAAAGGTAGCGCGCGGTGGAGCGGCGTTTAAGGCTATACGAGGAGAGTATGGTAGCGGTAAGACATTTGCCTCTCGATGGTTACGCGAGCGTGCATTTCGGCTTGGTTTCGCTTGTGCTGAAGTACAGGTCTCCGAAACTGAAACGCCATTACATAAGTTAGAGACGGTTTACCGCAGGCTGATGGAACGATTAACAACACCCGATTCACCTTCTGGTGCATTTCGTAATATCGTTGATTCTTGGTTCTATACACTGGAGGAAGACGTGTTGGAACAACAGGATATCGATCCTGATGATGTAGATACATTGGTTGAGGCAACAGATGCCTTGATGGAAAAACGTTTGGGGGAAGTCGTGAGAACTGCTCCTGCGTTTGCTTTAACGTTACGGGCCTATCGGCGTGCGTTGGTTGAAGGGAATGATGAAATTGCAGATGGTTTGCTAGCCTGGATGGCTGGGCAGCCGAATATCTCAGCTTCTGTAAAACGTTATGCAAAGATTAAAGGCGATATTGACCATTTTGGTGCGCTGAGTTTCTTGCAAGGTGTGCTGATGATATTAAAAGACTCGGGTCACCCAGGGTTGTTGTTGGTACTGGATGAAGTGGAAACTCTTCAGCGTATGCGAGGGGATGTTAGAGATAAAAGTTTGAATGCGTTGCGCCAACTGATGGACGAAGTCGATGGTGGGCGATTTCCTGGATTGTACCTTGTGATAACAGGTACCCCGGCTTTTTATGATGGGCCAATGGGTGTGCAAAGATTGGCCCCTCTTGCACAGCGGTTGTCGGTAGATTTCGCGACGGATGCGCGTTTTGATAACCCAAGGGCTGTGCAGATCCGGTTGAAGGGCTTTGATCGTTCGTCATTAGAGGAAGTTGGTCGTAAAGTACGGGATTTATACGCACAGAACAGCCAGGCACGCGAACGTGTTTCGACGCTGGCAGATGATCGTTATATTGCCGACTTGGCAAATGCGGTGACGGGCAATCTGGGCGGTAAAGTTGGTATTGCGCCGCGTATTTTTCTTAAGAAATTGGTGGGTGATGTATTGGATCGTATTGACCAATTTGATGACTTCTCACCTAGAGAGCATTATGCATTAACGATTTCTGATACTGAGTTGACGGATGTTGAACGCGCGTCTAAATCCGCAGACAGTGTTGATGATATAGAGCTAGATCTATGAGCGAGTTTGATAAGCTCCATCCAGCGTTACAGCACCATATTGTTAATAGTCTTGGCTGGCCTGGTTTGCGTCCCTTACAAGAGAGCACTATTCAACCTGTATTAGATGGTGAACATGCGATTTTATTAGCACCGACCGCAGGCGGCAAAACGGAGGCAGCTTGCTTTCCTATATTTTCTCGTATGCTTACGGAGAATTGGACTGGGCTGAGTGTACTTTATATCTGCCCAATTAAAGCGCTGTTGAATAACCTTGAGGAACGCCTTAGCTATTATGGACAGTTACTTGGCCGAAGTGTGGCTGTTTGGCACGGAGATATTAGCGCTTCTCGCAAAGCAAAAATTATTGCTGATCCCCCCGATATACTGTTGGCGACGCCTGAATCTTTAGAGGTAATGTTGGTATCCAACCGTATTGATCACCGTATTCTGTTTGCCAATGTACGAAGTGTCATTATTGATGAGGTTCACGCTTTTGCCGGGGATGACCGCGGTTGGCATTTGTTATCTGTATTGGAGCGAATCAGCGTTATTGCGGGACGAGAATTACAGCGTTTGGGATTATCTGCGACAGTGGGTAACCCTGAGGTGTTATGCGATTGGTTGGCAAGCTCATGTGAGTCCAAACGCAGTGTGATTAACCCGCCTGCAGAAAATAATGTCGTTCCAGATGTTCAGGTCGATTGGGTGGGTTCGGTTCGTAATGCGGCTATTGTTATATCCCGTTTGCATCGTGGTGAGAAACGATTGGTGTTTGTTGATAGCCGCTCCCGAGTGGAAGAGCTGGCAATGGAGTTGAGAGGCTTGGGAGTGGCTACTTATGTATCACATAGCTGTCTTAGCCTAGAGGAGCGTTGCTCTGCAGAGGAAGCATTTTCTCAAGGTTCTGATTGTGTCATTGTCGCTACTTCCACTCTGGAGCTAGGTATCGATGTTGGTGATCTGGATAGAGTTATCCAACTAGATTCCCCCTTTACAGTCGCTTCTTTTCTTCAACGTATAGGTAGAACAGGGCGGAGAGCGGGTAGTTCTCGCAACTGCTTATTTCTAGCGACTAAAGAGGATGCGTTTCTTAGAGCGCTTGCATTGTTGAAATTATGGCAGAAAAATTTCGTTGAGCCGATTGAGCCACCAGCGAGACCGATGCATATTTATGCACAACAAGTGATGGCACTGACACTACAAGAGAACGGCATCATTGCTCAGGATATCGGCGCATGGCTTGGAGCAATGCCTGGGTTTTCTTCTGTAGCGATTAAAGAAAGAGAACAAGCTGTTGAATACATGCTTTCGACGAGTGTTCTCCATTCTGATTCAGGTATTTTGGGGGTTGGACGCACAGGTGAAAATTCCTTTGGCCAGAAAAATTTCATGGAGCTGTTTTCGGTATTTACTAGTCCACCAATGGTTAAGGTTTTCCATGGGAAGCAAGAGCTAGGTGAAGTTCATCAGCTGACCTTTGCTGTGAAGGAGGAGGGGCCTGCGCTGCTTACATTGGGAGGAAGAAGCTGGATAACCAAGTATATAGATTGGGCCCGAAAGAAAGCCTATGTTGAACCAACAGATATGCGTGGACGCTCGCAATGGCTAAGTTCTGGACAGCCAATGCAGTATGAAATGTGCCAGGCTATCGCTGAAACCCTGTTAGATGAGGACGTCCAAGACGGATTGTCTACGCGCGCTCAAAACCTGCTTGAGGAACTGAAGGAAGAGTTTGGCTGGTTGGAAGAGGGTAAGACAACACTTTTGATTGATTCGGATGGAAACGCAAATTGGTGGACATTTTCTGGACGTCTCTTGAATGCCGCGTTTACTGAAGTTTTGGCGGGTGAAGCGGACAAGGTTGGCTCTGATAATTTGTGTATCACGTTTTCCCATGTGTATGATGTGGAGGCATTAGTGAATAAAGTCAGAGATATTATGGGCGGCAAATCGAGCGATATTTGCCTTTCCTTGGAAGAAGACTTTATTCAGGAACTCAAGTTTTCGGAATGCTTGGCGCAGAAGGAAATAGATAAAGAGATTTTGGCTAGGTATTCACTTGGTAGGGATTTTGATCGTTTTGCACTGCGGGGACTTGTTATATTACATACGGGCATATGACCAATATGCTAGCTTTCTGAGTGGGTGACACCGATATATCGGGTGCTAATCAAGAAGGATTCATCGGGCCATAGGCTAGCGTCATTGCAGCTAATCCCTAACGGTTTACGTATCAAAGTTATACTAGGAGGGGAATATGACCTTAAGATTTATGAAAGTCGGATATGAATCAACGATTCCATCGGTTGGAAATAATGTTGCGTATCTTGCTGTCAATAACTGGGATGATTATGATCATAAATCACTTTTCTATTTGACGGTGTATGATCAGCATGGCCAAAGGTTTGATGTCGGTGATGTTAAAATAGGATTTGTAGGTCAAGGTATTGGGTGGACAGAGAAATCGTTGCCAGATGTGGCTTTTGAAGGTTTAGCTGATGACTTTTTCTCTCTTGGACAGGATGTTGACTATTATCGGGTTATTGCCGAAGACCTGCCAGAATATATTAGATTAATTCTGTTAGATAAACTGAAAGATGTAGTGAATGATTGGGATCTTTTGGAACGAATAAGTGATGAACCGGTGTTTAGTGTCTCGCTAACAAGAAGTGTTAGCTCTCAAGTAGTTTTCGATCAATATCGACGCGTGTTAAATCATGACGCCGTTTTAACTAAATATAATTTTTCCTATAGTAAACCGGCGACAGATAACTATTCGGGTGTTGCACTGGAATTTAAAGTTGTTCCAGATACGAAGCCATCAACTAATATCCATGTTCTTATTGGTCGCAACGGGATAGGTAAGACAACCATTTTAAGCAATATGGTTCGCTCCTTGGTTTTCCAGAAGTATGATGAGAGCGGTTGTTTTTTTGATAATGAATCCTCCGATTTAGAAAATAATATTATTGATCCGGGGTCGTATTTTTCTGGTGTTATCTGTGTCTCATTTAGTATTTTTGACAAATTCACTCCGCCCAAAGATCAGGAGGATCCAAATGAGGGCATATGCTTTTCCTATGTGGGTTTGAAGGAGTTGCTTGATTCTGGAGGAGTTAATATAAAGGATCCCGAACAGTTGGAAGATGAGGTTGTTGAAAGTTTAAAGGTGTGTTTTAGCCTAGTAAAAAAGAAACAGCGTTGGCTTAAAGCCATTGGTAACTTGGAATCAGACGATAATTTTGCAGAGATGAATTTGGCAAGGCTTTCTGAAGAAGTGGATGAACATGAGCTGGAGAAAAGGGCTAGGAATAAATATTCGAGAATGAGCTCTGGTCATGCCATTGTGTTCTATACGATAACTAAGCTGATTGAAAAAATTGAAGAAAAAACACTTGTGATTATTGATGAGCCGGAAAGTCATTTGCATCCCCCATTGATATCAGCTTTTATTAGAGCATTATCCGTCCTTTTGAGCAATCGAAATGCAGTTGGAATTATTGCAACGCATTCTCCTGTCTTGCTACAAGAGGTTCCAAAATTATGTGTGTCAATATTGACGCGATTGAGGCTTGAAGGCAGTATTGAACGCCCAGAACAAGAAACATTTGGGGAAAATATTGGAACATTGACCCGTGAAGTATTTGATTTGGAAGTGTCTAGATCTGGTTTTCATGATCTGTTGGCTAAAGCTGTTGAGTCAGGTAAAAGTTATGATGAAATAATCAAAGAGTATTCTGAACAAATTGGAGGGGAAGCAAGGGCCATTTTAAAGGGGATGGTTTATAGACGTGATCATCCTCAAGGGGGTGGGGTTTAATGCGAAAAATTCCTAAGCCAACTGTTGATGTTAGTCTTGTCTATGATGCATGCTTGAGCGGGATAGGTAATGTAGATAAACAAAGCCGTTTTGTTAGCCACAAAGGGAATGTGCTATATGCTGCTTCTGAGTACGAAAAAAAAGCTTTTGATTCGGAAATATATCAAATTAAAGCATGTGACGAGTGTATTACAGTACCTTTAGTTACAAAGGATGAGCAAAAAAAGCTTTATGTAGAACAAATGGCAAAGCTTGGCCGGCCGGGTAGAGGTTATTATGATATTTTGAGGGGGGCTGCGAGGTTATGTCCTTTTTGTGGGATTAGTTCAGTAAGAACATTAGAGCATTATTTACCGAAGGCTCAATACCCCGATTTGGCTGTGGTACCAGTTAACCTGATACCTTGCTGTAGAGATTGTAATACTGAGAAACTTGACGCTAAAATTGACGGTATCGAAGACCAGAATATTCATCCATATTTTGATGATTTTACTCAGGAGCAATGGCTTTTTGCAGATATTATTGATTTATATGGGCCTTCAGTGGTATTTCGTGTGAAGCCCCCAGCTGCATGGAGTAGTAAATCTCAATACAAAGTAATGAACCACCTAACAACTTATAGTTTGGACGAGAGGTTTGGTGATCTTGGGAACGGCGAGATAGAAGGTGTCAGGAAGGAAATGACTGATCTATTTGATGATGCTGGTTCGCAAGCAGTAAAAACTCAGCTAGAAGAAAGAGCTGCGAGTTATGCGGAGCGGAATCTGAATTGTTGGCAGATGGCTCTTTATCAAGCTTTGGCAAATAGCAATTACTATTGCCAGGGTAATTTTGGATAGAATAAATTCAGGTTTTTCTCCAGTTAGGGCTGAGGAATCCCTCATAGGTCGCCGATCAAAGGTTCCCGCACCGCCAAAACGAGAAGAATATGGTAGCCCAGGCGTTCTTTCCTCTACTTTTATCGGCTACAAAACGCTGCGAGAAAAAATGCGTACCAAGGCCTTTAAGTTACTCCTTTGCTGGTGGAATAAATCATAAAAACGCTCGTACTAACACTGGCGATCATCATAGCCAGCATTTCATTATGTTCTTTAATCCTATATCTGGGGTTTAGCTCAAACATGCATCCTTCGTTTACTGTGTCCAAATCCACGCTATTGAAGCCTGAATTCACTTCCTATGAATTTAAGTACAAGGCAGGAAGTAGTTTTATCGTTAATTATGAGGGGAGTATTTTGTTACTAACCGCCCATCACTTATTTGGGCCTGCTGCGGGTCTACATAAACGGTATTCTAGAAAAGAACTGGTCTCGCTAGCTCCTTCAGTCAGGACTTTTCTCTATGACAGTGGGGAGTTGCATGCAGAGTCGAAGCAATTTGTTCCCGTCAATGATGACACTGAATACAAAAGGGGCGATGCTAAGCAGGATTTGGCGATATTTAAAATTGATAATACTCAGTTGGATTCACTAACGCTTGCCAAAACAGCGCCTTCAAAAGGTGATGTTGTCTACTTATACGCACGACTTAACAATGACTCTGTTGATGACACGCTACTACACAGTGCAACCGTTACAGAATCGAGTGAGAAAATTCTTGAATATAGGTATCACAATCGATTCCTAAACCCCAGGGCTACAAGCGGAGCTCCCGTTTTAGATCAATCTGGCGAAGTAGTGGGGTTAAATGTTACCGCAGCGGGGGTTCCTATATTTAACTGGAAGGGCAGAGCCAACCCAGTGTCATCGATTAGACATTTGTTGGATGCCAGCCTCTAGGGTCTCCAGCAATGACCCAAGTTACCTAGTGGAAATTATGTTTGAGCCGAATAGGCGTGTTATTCGGCTCAAACATGAGATCATACTATGGTCACGATAGATGGCATATCGTGACGGTGTCTTGATGAGACTTATCACCCTGCAAGACTTAACCTAGATTTGATGATCCAGAGTTGGTTTCTATATGTGATAAACACCCATGCAAAACCAAATGATTTGGTTGATTTATAAGCGTGCGAAATACTCATCTGTCGCATAGATATAAAAAACGGCCTAGAAAGCTTATTTATTTCAATATAATCAATGGGTTGATGTGTTTTTGGTCTTCGTCTCATCTACCACATGAATATCTATACTCGTGAAAAACGGCTCATCTACGGCATGAATATATATTGACCAATAGTGTATGAAGGATACGAGTGGCCGACTTTGTCCTATCAAGACAAAGTCGCTCCAGGTTAACGTGGTATTATCGCGCCATCTCGTGACGAGGCTTGTCACCTTGTGAGGCTTAATTTAGCGGAGGTCTTTCTAGTTCGATAGTCAAAACCTAGTTTTGATGATCTAGAAGTGGGCTCTATATGGGATATGCACCACCGCAAAAGCCTGCAATTTGGTGCATTTCTATGCATATTAGTCCAAAAGGTGCTTCGTAAGTCATTGATATATAAGGGGCTGTATCCTGCGTTGCACACTGGCAGTGTTGAGGTCAGCGGTTCGATCCCGCTAGGCTCCACCAAATTTCGATTATTGCGTCCCCATCGTCTAGTGGCCTAGGACACTGCCCTTTCACGGCAGTAACGGGGGTTC
>MAAC01010462.1_pt1 | contig 45596 bp, 35 predicted proteins | sample 1115981 | NCBI WGS metagenome assembly MAAC01 (sample SAMN04961126, study PRJNA320927) | seawater metagenome | isolation source: sample BD02T64 sea water enriched with oil for 64 days | place: USA:Gulf of Mexico | collected 2013-07-27 | reverse complement strand
GAACCCGCGCAGTACTGAAAGCGTTAAGTGCAAAAATCATCTGAATAGCTAGTCGAGATGGCAGGTAACAGCAGTGCTATCTAGGTGACTGGAACCTGCTTTTGCCAGATGATATATTCCCTGGCAAGAGCTTGCAGGGTTATTAGCCGTAAATCATCGGAAACCAGTCTTCGCGCAATCGCTCACCACTGCTCTGGTTAATGTTAGGATAGTTGGGGGAGGTATTTCCCGGTCGTTGAATATAGCGAGCATCGTCGCCTACCAATCGAAAGGATAGAGTGCGACTGCTAGTGTTGACAGTGTTCGCATTGGCACCGTGCACAGTCTTAAAATTAAAGGCTACTACGTCACCGGGTTCCACCGCTTCACTGCGAATCAGAAAATCGCCATTATCAATGTCAGGAAGGTCCATAAATTGGCTGCTGTCGGTATAAAAATCGGTATTACCAGACCATTTAGTTGGCCTGACTAACTTTGGCCACTTGTGAGATCCGGCAACACATTTTAAAGAGACATGCGCCGATCTGGAGTCCAGCGGAATCCAGAAGCTGACATGTTGTTGTCCCTGGACAAAATAATAGGGCATATCCTGATGCCAGGGGGTAGCAACACCGCTGACCGCGGCTTTGTCTAAGTAGTGGTCGTGGAAAAACTGTACTTGCTGCGAGCCCATTAAGGCAGCGGCAATCTCTGCCATGGGCGAGTGTTCGACAAACTCTTTATATTGGGGAATACGTTGCCAATTGCAAAAATCTTCAAAGAAGCGGCCTTTTTTATCTGCACTTTGATGAGTAATTGCCCGTGAGCTTGGATTGGCAACGTTTTCATCGGCGCCCTGGTTTAAGCTTTTTATCCAGTCGCCAAAGACGCCGCGCAGTACGACGACGCCTTCGTCCTGATACTGAGTTATCTGCTGTGCTGTAATCATCTAATAATAAATCCTTTCACTACTATTTCCACTGTTGCTCAGCGTTGAAACACACATCATAAACATAAATTTATAAAAGTTTAAGCACTGTGTTGTAGCTGCTGATCAACAAACTCCGTATTAAAGTGTTTGCCCAGCAGTGCATGATAGAAACTCTGGTCGTTCAGGGTTCCTAATACTTGCTCTTGTTGCTGCAAAATTAAAGGTAAACCGGTGTGGTATTTAATTTCAATGGCCCTACGCATGCCAATATCCGCAGGAACTACAGTAACTTTGTCAGTTGCCAGCTGTTCGATTGGCATCTCCAGTGGGCAGTGTTGCACTTGGCAAGGCTGCTCGGCAATCGTCACTTTGTGCAATTGCTGTTGGCTATTAACAAAAAGCTTAACTTGTTGTTGCCGGTCGATACACTGGCCGAAGGTTGCGCTGCTATCAGTTGTCAATGGGTCCATTAGTGAACTGCCTTTGAGCACGTTTAGCGGGTTGGTATGGGCGACAAAGTCTTGCACGTAGGCATTGGCCGGGTTCAGTACTATGTTTTCCGGAGTATCGTACTGAATAATTTGAGCCGATTCCATAATGCCGATTTTACTGCCTATCTTCAGCGCTTCGTCTAAATCGTGGCTGACAAATACGATGGTCTTTTTCATGTTCTGTTGCAGCTCTATCAACTCGTCTTGCAACTGGGTACGGATCAGTGGATCCAGGGCCGAGAAAGGTTCATCCATCAGCAGGATATCGGTGTCCATGGCGAAAGCTCTGGCCAGGCCGACCCTCTGTTGCATGCCACCAGATAGCTGGCTGGGAAGTTTTTCAGCCCACTGATCAAGGCCCACCATTTCTAACTGCTGTCGCGCTTTTTGCTGGCGTTCTGCTTTGGGCATCCCCTGCATTTCCAGGCCAAAAGCGACGTTGTCTAAGACACTAAGCCAGGGCATCAGGGCAAAGTTCTGAAACACCATAGAAATGCGATTACTGCGCATGTGCAGTAGTTTTTTGCTGTCACAACTGGCGACGTCTACCATCTGCTCGCCATCTTGCACCAGTAAACTACCGCGGCTGGTGGTGTTTAAACCATTGATGGCGCGTAATAAACTGGATTTTCCGGAACCGGAAAGTCCCATTAATACACAAATTTCTCCCTCGGCTATCTCTATGCTGGCGTTTTGTACACCGACAGTATCACCGGTAATAGCGATGATTTGCTGACGGGTTTTGCCCTCATCTAACAGTGCTAAACTTTTTTCGGTATTGCTGCCAAATATTACATCGACATTGCGAATGCTTATAGCGGACATAATAAGGCCTCTTGATTTAGGATATGGAGTTTAGCTGCTTTACAGATACTAATAGTGCTCATGATTATCCCTCTTCCTTCGCGCCCGGCGCTTTGCAGATACGATCGAGGATAATAGCGACTAATACGATTGCCAGTCCAGCCTCAAAGCCCTGAGAGATGTTAACAGTGTTCAGTGCTCTGATGACTGGCTTGCCGAGACCATCGGCGCCTACCAGGGCGGCGATAACCACCATCGACAGCGACAACATGATGCACTGGGTAATCCCCGCCATAATGCTCGGCATAGCCGCAGGTAGCTCTACTTTGTAGAGTAATTTAAAGGGGGTGGCACCGAAGGCGCGGCCAGCTTCTAACAAATCGCCGGGTACTCGGCTGATGCCCAAGTAAGTGAGGCGAATAGGGGCGGCTATGGCAAAGATAATCGTCGAGATTAACCCGGGAACCACTCCCAAACCAAACAGTACTAGGGTGGGAATTAAATAGACGAAAGTGGGAATGGTCTGCATTAAATCCAGAATCGGCCGCATGATAGTGTAAAGCCAGGGCTTGTGTGCGGCCATAATACCAATAGGCACGCCAAACAAAATCGAGATGCTAGTAGCAGTCAACACTAATACAAAGGTCTCTAACATCTCCTGCCAGTAACCTAAGTTGAGAATCAATAAAAGCGCTAGCACTACAAAGATCACTAAAGGGATACTGCGATGTAAAAACCAGGCAACAGCGGCGGTCATTAACATAGGCACAAAAGGCGGCATCCAGATAAAAATATCTACTATGCTCAAAATCAGCCATTCCAGGGAGACTGAGATAGCGTCAAAAATGAAATCGGCGTTGGTGGTAAGCCAATCGACGAAGGCCTCCATCCAGCTGCCAAGAGGAATTTTATTGTCAGTGATCCAGTTCATGCAAGTGCCTAATATTATTATATTAACGATTGGTAGGAAAGGTGGTGATAGCCTGTGGCCACAGAGGAAGCTGGCGACGCAATAACTGCGCCGCCAGAGTATGGCTATTACATTTCTAAGCTGGCTTTCACCGCTTTGAGCGCATCGCCACCGTCTTTAGTGGTAACGCCTTTCAACCAGCTGTCTAATACACCTTGGTTGCTTTGCAGCCAAGTTTTAGCGGCTACAGCAGGTTTCTTGCCGTCATCTAAAATAGCACCCATGATTTCATTTTCCATCTCTAAGCTAAAGCTCAGGTTCTGTACCAGTTGACCGACGTTAGGGCAGTCCTGTACGTAGCCTTTGCGCACGTTAGTGAAAACGCTGGCTCCGCCATAATTAGGACCGAAGTAATCGTCGCCACCTGACAGGTATTCCATGTCGATATTGGCGTTCATAGGGTGTGGAGCCCAGCCCAGAAAGGCTACCCACTGCTCGCGTTTAGCGGCGCGGCTAACTTGAGAAATCATTCCCGCTTCACTGGATTCAACCAATTTGAAGCCTTTAAGATCAAAGGCGTTTTTGTCGATCATGTCCTGGATTAAGCGGTTGCCATCATTACCGGGCTCGATACCGTAGATCTTGCCTTTGAAGTTGTCTTTATACTTAGCCAGATCGGCAAAACTTTTTACCCCACCATCAAATACGTATTTAGGTACAGCCAAAGTGTATTTAGCCCCTACCAGGTTGGCACGTACTGTCTCTACAGTGCCGGCTTCACGGTACTTGGCAATATCGGCTTCCATGGTTGGCATCCAGTTACCGAGGAATATATCGATGTCATTGTTTGCCAGCGAAGTATAAGTAACAGGTACAGATAACAGCTGCGTGGAAGTTTGGTAACCCAGCGCGCTGACGATTTCAGATGCAACTGCAGTAGTAGCGGTGATGTCTGTCCAGCCGACATCGGAGAAGCGTACTTTGTCACATTGACCGGCAAATGCGCCAGCACTAAACAAGCTCAATGTCAGAGCTGTTGCTCCGATAAGTTTTTTGCGGTTGGATTTTTTATGCTGCGTAGTCATGAGTATTTCCTTTTTTATTAGGCTTACAAATACTTGCAAGATTTTGGTTTTCTCTGCTTACTTTAATCAGGCCGCTAATCACAATTAATTACCGGCCGTTTTTCAAATTGATTGTATTTCAGCGGCGCTTCTTTTTGCTGTTGATAAACGTTGTTGCTCTCGCCAGTTGCTATCTATCCACACTGGCGCCTCATCTGCGCAAAGCGCGCCGATACCTAAGATCATGTCCGCGGCTTTTTCAGCGACCATTATGGTCGGAGCGTTTAAATTACCGTTAGTTATTGTCGGGAATACCGATGAGTCGACAACTCTTAACTGGTTAATACCGCGTACTTGGCACTGGCTGTTTAGCACGGCCATGGGATCATCATCGGCACCGATTTTACAGCTACAAGAGGGGTGGTAGGCGCTCTCGACGTTTTCCTTCACCCAAGTGTCGATCTGCTGATCGCTTTGAATGCTGGCAGCGGGCTGAATCAGCTCACCGCGAAATTCATCCAGGGCCGGTTGGCTAAGAATTTCCCGGGTAAGGCGAATACAGGCGCGCCAGTCTTTTCGATCCTGCTCAGTGCTGAGGTAGTTAAAAATTATATTCGGCTTGTCCATTGGGTCGTTGGAATTGATCCAGACCCGGCCGCGACTAGTCGGTTTGTTCGGGCCAACGTGTACCTGATAACCGTGGCCGTCAATTGCCTTACCGCCGTCATAACGCATAGCTGCAGGTAGAAAATGAAACTGGATATCTGGCCATTCAACTCCAGCTCTAGACCTGATGAAACCGCAGGACTCGAAGTGGTTGGTTGCTCCTAAACCACTCTTAAACAGCAGCCAGCGACTACCTATCAGACCTTTACTGATTAAATCTAACTTGCCATTTAAGGTAATAGGCTGTTTGCAGCTGTACTGATAGTAGACTTCCAAGTGGTCCTGTAAGTTCTCTCCCACTCCGGGCAGCTCCTGCACAAGCTCTACTCCAGCCTCTTTTAGCACTTGTTTCGGACCGATGCCGGACAGTTGTAATAATTGCGGTGAGCCTATGGAACCGGCACTGATGATCACTTCTGTGTTGGCTACAGCCGCCAATATCTTTCCGCTTTTTTGGTACTCGATGCCCCGGGCTGTTTTTCCATCCAACAATATTTTTCGACAGATTACTTTACTGACCAGTGTTAAATTGGCACGACGCATAGCCCGGCGTAGATAGGCATTGCTGGTGGAGGCCCGCACCCCGGCATTGACAGTCATGTGCATAGGGCCAAAGCCCTCTTGCCGGTAGCCGTTGTAATCTTTGGTTTGCGGGTAGCCCGCCTCAACACCTGCATTGATAAATGCCTGATACAGGGGGCTGGTACTCATCTCATTACCGTTGCAAGTTGCCACGGGCCCGTCGCCACCGCGATATAGATCGGCGCCGCCGCTCCATGTTTCTGCTCTCTTGAAATAGGGCAAACAGTCCTTGTAGCTCCAATTGTGGGCTCCTTGTTGCTGCCACTGATCAAAGTCGCGGGCGTGTCCTCGCACGTACACCATGCCGTTAATAGAGGATGATCCGCCCAGCACTTTGCCCCTGGGGCAATGCAGCACCCGGTTGTCTAATCCCGGCTCCGGTTGTGATTCAAATTGCCAGGCGTACTTCTGACTGTTCATCGGGTAGGAAAGTGCCGTCGGCATCTGGATGAAAATGCTCTTGTCGGTGCCTCCCGCCTCCAGTAGCAAAACTTTATGTTTGCCATCTGCAGTCAGTCTGTCGGCCAGTACACAACCGGCAGAACCGGCTCCTACTATGATGTAGTCGTATTGCTCGGCACTGTTTAATAGGGACATTCGACATCCCCCAATTCGATATAGACACTTTTAACTTGGCTGTAGGCGTTAAGAGTAGCCAGGCCATTTTCCCGGCCTATGCCCGACTGCTTGTAACCGCCCACCGGCATTTGCGCCGGGGAACTGCCCCAGGTATTGATCCAGCAGATGCCGGCTTGTAACTTGGCGATGACCCGGTGAGCACGGGAGAAGTCCCGGGTAAAAATACCCGCCGCTAAACCAAATTCAGTATCATTGGCCCGTGCTAATACTTCCTCCTCGGTCTCAAACTTTAAGATCGACATCACCGGGCCAAAAATCTCATCGGTGACGTTGGGCATAGTATCAGTGCAATCGGCAAATACTGTAGGACGTACAAAGTTACCTTTGTCTAAGCCGTTACTGGTGACTTGCTCGCCGCCGCATACCAACCTGGCACCGGCCTCTTTGGCTGCTTCGATATAACCTAATACTTTTTGCATATGCGCTTTAGAAATCAGGGCCCCGACTTGAGTATTGGCATCGGTCGGATCGCCGACAATCATTTTTTGCGTACGCGCCTTTATTTTATCCACAAACTCATCGTAGATGCTGCTGTGGACAAACACACGGGTACCGTTGGTGCATACCTCTCCCTGAGTGTAGAAGTTAGCCAGAAGCGCCCCGGATACCGCATTGTCTAAATTGGCGTCTTCAAAGGCGATAAACGCAGATTTTCCGCCAAGTTCCATCGTCACTTCTTTAAGTGAACTGGCGGCATCCGCCATTACTTTCTTACCGGTACCGCACTCACCTGTGAATGACACTTTGGCGATCCGTGGGTGCCGGGAAAGCGCTTGGCCTACTTTGCCATCCCCTTGTACTACGTTGAATACACCGTCTGGAACGCCCGCCTCAGTGTAGATCTCTGCAAGTTTCAGGACGCTCAATGGCGTTTCTTCGGACGGTTTGAAAATCATTGCATTACCGGCGGCCAGAGCCGGTGCTGATTTCCACATGGCGATTTGAATCGGATAATTCCAGGCACCGATTCCGGCGCAAACCCCCAGTGGTTCCCTGCGGGTATAGAAAAAATTGTTGCCACCTAAGTCTTGTTGTTCACCGCTGATGCTGGTGGCAAGACCGGCGTAATACTCAATCACTTCCGCGCCAGATTCAATATCGACACAGTCTGCTTCCTGGATAGGTTTACCGGTATCTAATACCTCGAGCATGGCCAGTTCGTCGTTGCGCTCTCGCAACAGGGCGACCGCTCGCAACATTATCCGGCCGCGCTCTGTCGGACTCATCGCCGACCAGATAGCAAAACCGCGCTCAGCGCAATCAACTGCTCTGTCTACATCGGCGAGACTCGCCTCTTGTATTTGCGCTAACAACTCTCCAGTGGCTGGGTTGTAGCTGGCGAAAGTGTTGCTGCTGCTGGCGTCGCAATAGCTGCCATCTATATATAATTGTGTCGGTTTCATCAGTTAGCTCTTGGTGTGTTGTTAGTTGTATCTGTTTGGTTGCGCAAGTATCGCTGCCAGATATCATCTGGCAGCTGCTTTTGCAGGTAATCGGCGATAATACGCTGCGCCAATTCACTGTCGATACCCTTTGGTGACAGTGAACCGCGCAGCCAGATTCCATCGATCAAAGCGGCTATCGACAGCGCCACAAACTTGGCCCGCTGTGCCGGCAGCACTCGCTTCAATTCTACTAATAAGTGTGACATCAAACGTTTTTCATTGACCCGCTGTAAACGGTATAACTTAGGTTGATGCATGGCCTGAGACCAGAAAGCCAGCCAGGTCTTGACGACTTTGGCGTCCAGCTGCTGCGGGTCGAAGTTGCCACCGACAATCGCAGTGATTCGCTCAACTACATCTTCTTTGCTACAGAGTCTCAGGCGCTGTTGCACACCGATGGACAACTGTCGCAAGATGCTGCGCATGGTTTCTTCCAGCAGGCCGTCTTTACCGCCAAAGTAATGATTGATGATAGCGGGAGAGACTCCCGCATAACCACTGATCATTACCACACTGGCTTTTTGTAAACCTACGGCGTTGATAGCCTGCATAGTGGCATCAATTAACTGCGGCTTGCGTATCGCTGGCATACCAACTTTGGGCATCGGGCTGAAGATCCTTTTATGTTAAATGCACGTTTAATTAAACGATCATTCAATAAAAATATTGTATTCTGATTTTGCTGTCAAGGCGATTATTAGCCTGCAGAGAATTTGTCGTGTTTAAGCCGCCAAAAGTCGTAAATGATAAAGCCTATAGCAACGCTGTAAGTCGGTGATTAAGCTCGTTTATTTGCAACACGGGAATATGGTCACTCAAAGACAAACACTAATTAGTAGCGATAAAAACAGTATTGGCCAGCGTTTAGTGTGCGAAATTGTGAGTGGGACTTACGCTATTATTGAGGCGGCTTTGTCATATGCCTTTGCGGGTGAGAAGTGGAGCCAGGGGGCGTGATATATTCGCTTGTCGTATTCACCGGATGGCGACGAACTAAAAGCTATCTTCATATTGCTGGAAGAAAAAACCGTTGTCGACGAAACTCTACAGACATCCAGGGCTATCTGTCGTTAATATTCCCGTCAATGAGTCGGCTGAGGGGCAGCTTAGATTTTTGCCAATATTGTGTGGCGTGGCAAATATCAATATCCCTTGCGTTGTTTAATTATCGATGCGCAGGAGCAGAAGAGGATGCAGCAGCGTTATTTGATAAAGGAACCTATAACCTGTTACTTAACGGTCAGTTTACAGCGGCGCCTAAACTTATACCTGCAATACAATAGTATTGCAGGTTCTGATTGTTACTTTAGCGATTTAACCAGTGAAGAAGTATCCATTCTTCCCAGGCCTTGCTGCTGTAACAATTCATAGCGGTTGTCTACATCTTGGGTTAAGGGTAACTGTAGCTGGTGACGCGCGGCTTCTTCAAGGCAGATGCCTAAATCTTTGCGCATCCAATCGATCGCGAAACCAAAATCGAAGCTGTCCTGATCCATAGTCACCAGGCGATTTTCCATCTGCCATGAGCCCGCTGCTCCATGTTTTAGTGTGTCCACCACTTGAGGTATCGATAAATTGGCACTCTGGGCAAGTTTCAGGGCTTCCGATAAGCCTTGCAGTACCCCGGCAATACAGATCTGGTTGACCATTTTGCAGCGCTGCCCCTGACCATTTTCACCCAGTAACTGGATCTGCTGGGCATAGCTTTGCATCAGTGGCACAGCGGCATCAAAACTGCTCTGTTGGCCGCCACACATAACCGTCAACTTGCCATTTTCAGCCCCTGCCTGGCCACCTGAAACCGGCGCATCGATAAACTGGGCACCCTGCTCGGCACAGGCCGCTGCTAACTCTAAAGCTAAGGTCGCCGAAGTAGTCGTGTGATCGACCAAGATAGCGCCGCTGTTTAGTCCGGCCAGAATGCCGCTCTCACCATAGACGACACTGCGGACATCCTGGTCATTACCGACACAGACAAACACAATATCCGCTGCGGTGGCTGCTTCTTTCGGAGTAGCAGCTAGTGCTCCGCCGTGCTGTTGTTGCCATTTCTGCGCTTTTTCAGCGCTGCGGTTGTAAACAGTGGTTTGGTAACCGTGACTTTGTAGGTGTGCAGCCATAGGGTAGCCCATAACGCCCAAGCCGATAAAAGCGGCAGTTTTGTTGCTCATAGTGTCGATCCTATTAGATTTGTTGATCATTGCAGCGAAAAATATAGGCCAATACTAAAGTTCAAATTGACATATGTCAATCATGAAATTATCCTTACTTAGCATTCGCGGATTGTTCTACAGCCGTGCAAATTATAGCCAGATTGAGGCCGTGCATGAGTAAGCATAAGTACGAATTGATTGCAGACCAGTTGTGCTCTTTAATCGACTCGGGAAAATATCCGCCTGGGAGTAAATTACCTGCGCACAGGGAGCTGGCAAAAGAACTGAAGACCACCGCAGTGACAGTAGCCAAAGCTTACCAGCTGATGGTAGAGCAGGGCACAATAGAGTCTTTTGTCGGCCGTGGTAGCTATGTTGCCAGTGGCTATTTAAAGAGCGTGATTCGGGCACAACAAGACGCAGATGAGCTAAATTTTTCTATTTTACAACCTTGCCTACAGCAAAATATGCTAGCGTTACAGCAGCAGTTTGCAGAAAAATTTAGCACTATAAATAAGCCGCAACTGTTTGGCTACAGTGAAAATAGTGGCTTGTTGGAACATCGTCGGGCGGGGGCTAAGTGGTGTGCGCAATACGGCTTAGAGGTGGGTAACCCAGAGCAGACGATATTGACCAACGGTGCGCAAAATGCACTGGCGAGTGTTATTGCTCTTTACACTAAACCGGGCGATTTCATTGCCTTGGAAGCGCAAACTTATCCAGGTATTTTAGCGATTTGCAAATACCTGGGCCGAAAAGTGCTGGCTATTCCCATGGACGAGCAAGGTATGCTACCAGAGGCCCTGCAGCAGCACTGCAATATCTGCAAACCTAGTATGGTGATTGTGGTGCCCTCGCAGCAGAATCCGACGGGGGCGACCATGGGGCTGTTGCGTCGTGAAGCGCTGGCGAAAGTGATCGAAGAGCAAGATATTTGGTTGGTTGAAGACGAAATTTACGCTTTTCTGAACACTGAAAAAACGCCTGCCATCAGTAACTTTGTCGCTGATAAATCTTTTTATATCAGCAGTCTCTCCAAGGCGATTAGCCCCGGGATGCGCTGTGGCTACCTGCGAGTTCCCCAGTCTGAATACTCGAGCTTGGTCGATTACATCAGAGCGACACTCTGGCTGCCCTCGCCGTTTATGTTCGAGATCGCCAGCGCAATGATTGATAGCGGTAACGCTTATCGCTGGGCACGCCAGCAAAAGCTGATCGCGGCGCACCGCCAGCAATTAGTCAGCTGCTATCTAGCGGATTATCAGCTACAACGACAACCCAGTAGTTATAGTTGCTGGTTGCAGTTACCGGATCACTGGCAGGCGGACAGTTTCTGTGCCAGTGCTAAAAAGCGCGGCTTACTGATCAGTAGTGCGAGCTATTTCAGTTGCTCTGGGCAAACTGCCAATGCAGTTCGGCTATCGGTGATGGCGATAGCCGATGAAGGTCTTTTTATTCGAGGGCTACAGCAACTCTCAGAGTTGTTAGCGCTACAGTCTCTGTGAGTTAACCGGATAGTTTTGGCTGGCCGCTACTGGCAATAGATGCAACTTGGGACTGACCATCCTCTAGTGCTAAATATTCACTGGCAAACTGAGCCGCGGCCACTGGTTTGGCCTTTAAGAACCCCTGCATTTGTTGGCAACCTAACTCTGTCAGTAATTTCTGCTGCTGCAAGGTTTCCACTCCCTCGGCAATAGTGGTCATGTTTAAGTTGCGTGCGACGTCAATGATTGAGCGGGTAATTACCAGATCATCTTGCTCTTGGGGTAGGCCTGTAATAAAAGTTCGGTCTATCTTCAATTTGTCCAACGGGAACCTTTTTAAATAGGCGAGCGATGAGTAGCCGGTACCAAAATCGTCCAACGCGATTTTTATGCCTAAATCTCGTAGCTGTTGTAGGGCAGACTGAGTGAACTCGGGGTCATGCATTAAAGCGCTTTCGGTAATTTCAACAACTAGCCATTTGGCGTCTAATTTAGCTTTGGTCAAGCTGTGTACAATGGAGGAAACAATATTATTGGTGAACTGGTAACTGGAGACATTGACGGCAATTGGAATCGGCTCAAAGCCCTGTTCCTTCCAGATACTGGCCTGTCGACAGGCCTGATCTAAGACCCATTGGCCGATAGGCAGAATCAGACCGCTCTCCTCTGCAATAGGAATAAATTTATCTGGTGGGATCATGCCTAACTCTGGAGTGTGCCAACGCAGCAGGGCTTCACAGCCACAGAGCTTATCCGTACCCAATTCATATTGAGCTTGGTAATACACTTCAAATTGCTGTTTACTGAGGGCCAAGCGCAAACCGCCCTCTATGCTCAGTTTCTCCGATGCTTTCTCGTGCATGTCAAAGGTGAAAAATTGGAAATTGTTGCGCCCTTGGCTCTTGGCATGATGCAAAGCGGCATCAGCATTTTTTAGCAGGGCGTCGAAGCTATTGCCATGTTCGGGAAAGGTGGCGATACCTATGCTGGGAGTGACCACTAAATCGTGTTCTGAAATATGCACAGGCTCAGCCAAATCACGCATAATTCGGGTGGCTAAACGCTTGGCGGCCGATTCAGATTTGTTATTGTTAACCAAGATAATAAATTCATCGCCACTGAGGCGGCTGATAATATCCGAGACTCTGATATTACCGGCAAGTCGCTTAGCTATTTCCTGTAGTACCAGATCGCCGATATTGTGGCCGAGTGAGTCGTTGATGTTCTTAAACCTGTCCAGATCAATCAACATCAAGGCAAATTTTTGCTGGTGGTTAAGGTCGCTGTAGTTAATAACTTCATTTACCCTCTCTGCCAAAATGTGCCTTTTAGCCAGCTTCGTAAGGGGGTCATAATCCGCCAGATAATTTAACCGCTGTTCGGTTTTTTTACGCTCGGAAATATCGGAGAAAGTGGATATATAATTGAGTACTTTATTCTCCGTATCCAAACTGGTGGAGATCGATACCCAGCTGGGGTAGATCCCCCCGTTTTTATGTTGATGGAAAATTTCTCCCTGCCAGTATCCCTGTTGCGCTAAATCGGTATGCTGGCGTTGATAGAAAACTTTGTCCTGGTGATCGGAGGCGAAAAAATCTGAGCTCTGACCCAATATTTCATCGACATCGTAACCGCTGGTCGTTAAACAGGCTGGATTGACGGCAATTATATTATGGGCGGCGTCGGTCACTACAATAGCGTCGTTAGAGGAATCAAAAACTCTGGCTGCCAATTTAAGCTCTATTGTCTGGTTCTGTATCTCTCGCTCTTGCAAGTCAATACTGCCCTGGTACCTTTTAAACAGATGACTAAAACCACGGTTAAAAAGCAGGCTTAAGGCGAGAGTTACCAAGCCCGCAATAGATAATACTATCACCAGCATTTTAAGGTCGCTGCGGGAGTTGTCTACGATCTGAGAGCGCTGAGATTCAATTATCTGACTGATTTGCTGAGGGAAAATGTCGGCGATGATTACCCAGTTGAAAGGGCGGATAGTCTCGACAAAGGCAAATTTTGCCGCCGTTTGTGGGGTCTGTGTTTGATAGTTAAAAACCCCCCCGCCACTGTTGGCAAAGCTGAGTAATTGCTGAAGATTATCGTCTGCTAAAGGGCCTATGGGCTCATTTTGCATGTCTTGTGCGAGTATTGTTCGGCTAATCACAGTACCTTTAGTATCAAGGATTGTGACTGAGGTATTGTTGTTGGTGGTTATTCTCGACAGTCGCTCGAGAGCCGCCAGACGTAAGTCTTCTTCGAAACTTTGAACATAATCTCCGGCACCTATATGCCAGTTAAAAGGTCGGAATTTTTTGGCGTAACTGATTTTTCGCGATTTTTTTTGTCTCTCACCGGGTGGGTACCAGGAGTAGCGGGAGAACCCCGCTCCAGACTCATTATCTATGGATTCGAGCAGCGTATTGATAATATGAAATATTTGCACATCGGCATTCAGTAACAGCGAAGTACCTTCCAGCGCAGGTCGAATGGGCATTAATACGGCGTTGGCTTCTGCATCGTTGATAAAGTAATAACCGCGGCCTTTAAAAAAACGTACATCGCGCAAGGCGGTCTTAATCAACTCCTTAATTGCCGCTTGATCGAGCTGGTCCCTATGCTTGTTATAGAGACTGGTGGCGATGCTGTGAGCTTGTTCGACGGCGCTGCGGGCTTGCTGTTTCAGCTGCTCCTCGGCCTGGGAATTCATATGTTCTATAAACTCCCGGGCTTTTTCAACTTCGGCGCGGATTTGTTGTTTTTGTTGCTGTTGAATTTCCCGGTCTAAAGTCTGTAATCGGTTTTCATAACTGAGGTTTTCTTTAAATAAAAAATAGCCAAAGATACCGGCAATAATTAAAAAAGAAATGCCGATCATTCCAAAGGACTGAAACTTTAGCATAGCCTTAGCTTGCGAATTTAATGTCATATAGATCCAGTAAGCGCAAATAGTGAAATTTTATAACAAATTAATTATAGAGGGTAAAGCGCGAGCCGCCATAGTGTGGAAAAACTATGAAATACTGAATGAATCATGAATATTGGGCGACTTAACTGCAACACCAGACAATCATCGATGGTCTTAATGAATGGTTTAAATTCAGTGCAGCAATCTCTGACATAGTCCTTTAAATAGGTTGTTTTTTCCGCTGGCATTCGATGTTATCGGCCGAAGTTGTCAATTTACGCTAAGTCGAGCTGAAAAATAGTGAAATTTAGGAATCTTACTTAGAAAATAACCTTAGCTTTGTGCTAAAAACTCGACCAGCCAGAGGCCCCCAAAGTGTCGCTCCACAGTACGGCGATTGTCTGCGAACCAGCCTAACCCACTTATGTGTCAGAAATGAGTCAGATCAGCTGATTGACTCTCCTTCTATCAGTGTTGATTAAACACTGAGTGAGCTCTGTTGCTGCACTGGCCCATGTTGTGGCTCTGCTGCTATCATCAATTGCTCAAATTGAGCGGCGTTTAGTGGCTTTGCCTTGAAGTACCCCTGCATCTGCTGGCAGCCCAACTGTTGTAAAAACTGATATTGCTCTTGTGATTCAACCCCTTCGGCTATAGTGGTCATGTTCAAATTAGCGGCGACATCAATCATCGATTTTGTCAGGGCAATATCGTCTTTATCCTCTGGCAAGCCATCGATAAAAGCTTTGTCTATTTTCAATTTGTCGATCGGGAAGCGTTTTAAATAGGCCAGGCTGGAATAGCCGGTGCCAAAATCATCCAGGGCTATTTGTATTCCCAGTGCCTGTAACTCGAGCAGTATATTACGACTGAGTTCAGGGTCATTCATCAATGCTGATTCAGTAACTTCAACCACTAGCCAGCGCGCCTCTAGCTCGCTGTCTCGCAGTGCGTTTCGGATATAGGGGACAAGTGTTTTGTTGAACTGACCACTGGAAACGTTGACCGCAATTGAAATCGGTTGCAGACCCTTTTGCTGCCAATCTTTAGCCTGTCGACAACACTGGGCTATCACCCATTCGCCGATAGGGACGATGATACCTGTCTCCTCGGCGATGCTGATAAATTGGTCCGGCGGCACTAGGCCGCGGCGTGGGCAGTGCCAGCGAATCAGTGCTTCGCAGCCGCTGAGCTGTCCGTTTGAAAGTAGGTATTGGGCTTGAAAATGAATTTCAAATTCATGGCGTTTTAGGGCTTTACGTAAATCCCGCTCTATCGAAAGTTTTTGCGTCGCCCTGATGTTCATATCATTAGTGAAAAACTGGAAGTTGTTGCGACCTTCGCTCTTGGCATGATAGAGCGCGGCATCGGCATTTTTTAACAGCGTGCCGAAATCTTTGCCATTATCAGGATAGACGGAGATTCCGATACTTGGAGTGATGACCAAATCTTGCTCTTCAATGTGCAGCGGCTGTGCTAATTCGTGCAGTACTCGATTGGCGAGGTGCGCAGCAGCGCTCTCAACTTCAATATCGTCGATGAGTATAATGAACTCATCCCCGCCGAGACGACAAACGGTGTCAGAAGTGCGAAAAGTATCTAATAATCTTTTTGCTATGTGTTGTAATACTTTATCGCCGATCGCATGTCCCAGTGAATCGTTGATGTTTTTAAATCTGTCCAGATCGATAAACATCAACGCCAGTTTGTGCCCCTGGTTGCGCTTGCAAAAACTTATCGCCTGCTCGGCGCGATCTGTTAACAATCGGCGATTAGCTAACTCGGTCAGAGGGTCGTATTCGGCAAGACGTCTCAGGCGTTGCTCGGCATTCTTTCGCTCAGTACTGTCGGAAAAGATGGATATATAATTGAAAACTTCACCGCGCTCATCTTTGCAGGCTGAAACTGACATCCACTGCGGGAATACCTGCCCGGATTTTCGTTTATTCCAAATCTCCCCCTGCCACTTACCTGTGCGGTTGATTTCTCGCCACATATTCTGGTAAAAATGCTTATCGTGATTGCCTGAAGATAAAATAGTAGGTGTCTGGCTGAGCAGGTCTGCTTCGAAGTACCCGGTTGTGGCGCAGCAGGCGGGATTAACCGCAATGATCTTTTGCTCGGCGTCGGTGATGATAATGCCTTCAGTAGCGAGATTAAAAAAGCCGGCTGCGACCCGCAATTCTTTTGAATTCTCCATCAAACTTTGATTTTTAAGTTCTATGTTAGCTTGGTAACGCTTAAAAAGTTGTTTGTAGCTGCGGCTAAACAATAGGATATAAGAGAGAGTGATCAGCACCGTCAGAAGCAGTGTGAAAATTAAAAAACCTTGCGTTTGTCGCTCTTTATTTTTCAGAGACTGACGTTTAGAGACGAATCTGGCGGCAGACTCGTGCTGTTGACTACCTGCGACAATGATCCATTGATAGTCATCAATGCTTTTTATCAGTGATAAATTGCCGGACCCTTTGGTGGTGACTTGTCCAAAGGAGTCAGTACTGATAAAACCACCACCTGCTGCAGCGAGTGCCAATAAACTGTTCAGTGAATCACTGTTGTTAGGGGTGATAAGATCCGTTTGCCAAAACCAACTGCTGCTCGGGGGAGCGAGTAACCAGTTAGCGTTTTTATCCAGCACTGCAATATATCCATTGCCGTCAATACGCAATTGCGAAAGTCGCAGCAGAGCGGCGGCGTGCAGGTCAGCGGTAAAACTGTCTACATAGTCGCCACTGCCAATAATCCAGTCGTAGGGGGCAAATACCTTGGCGTAGGATATCTTGTCTGCGTAGATCTCGGGATTGCCAGTGCTGGGCCATCGATAACTTGAAAATCCAGCTCGTTGAGGGTTTGCGACTGAGTTTATTACTTCCCTGGCGGACTGCTGTATTGTTGCTTTGGCGCTGAGCAGGTCGCTGTTCTCGAGTTCGGGGTTGCTTGCTGACAGTATACTGTCGCCTTCTAAACTGGCGATAAAATAATAGCCACGACCGCTAAAGAAACGCAATGGGCGCAGAGTTTCGACAATTAATTCTTGTACTTTTGTCTTACTCAGCTGATCTTTTTGCTGTTGGTATAGAGAGTTGGCGATACTGTATGCGTGGTCAACTTTGGCTTTAGCCTGCAACCTTAGCTCTCTATTGGCACTGTCATGCATGTAGCTGATGTAGCTTTTTGCCGCCGCGACTTCGGCACTGATTTGCTGTTGCTGTTGTCGGTAGCTGTCATGCGCCAGTGTGTTCACCTGGCTGTTAAAAGAGAGTTTGTTCAGATAAATAAAGTGGCCAAAAATACCGAATATTAGCAGCAACACAATGCCGAGCATGCCTTTAGATTGATAACTGAGTAAGCTGGTGGCGTTGGGTTGTGGTTTCATATTGGTCCAAAAGGTGTGACTTGCGTATTTCTGTCAAGGTCCAGAAATAAAGTGTTAAGGAGTGTTGTCTGTATCGAAAGGTATCTGCTTTGCTTCCAGCGGGGCTTTAGATGTTCTGTTTAGAGGCTCTTGCTGGGCGTTAAGCATTAGCTTAATGGCTGGGGAGTGTAGCAATAAGCCGATTGAATGATCGCAGTGATGACGCAATCTTTGACGTGGATCATGTTTTTGTTTGATTGATTTGCTGCTTAAGTTGCTGGCAAACGGTGTCGAGTGCCAGCATTAGAAAATATCTTAGGGTTATTCTTCTAAGTTTTTTCGGACAGTTTCACTGTACCAATCGACGAAATTAATCACCCCGAACTCAAATGTTTCCGAGTAGGGGCCGGGCTGGTAGCCAATAGAGTTGATACCCAGCTGGTTGCGCTCGGCGAGAATTTTATCTTGCTCGTTAGTGGCATCCCATACTTCGCGCAGACGGTCCACATGGTAATCGACGCCTTCGACGGCATCTTTGTGCACTAACCACTTAGTAGTCACTAAGGTTTTTTGTGCAGAAACCGGAATCACCTGAAACACTACACAGTGGTCAGATTGCATGTGGTTCCATGAATTGGGCAAGTGCAAAATGCGCATAGAGCCGAGCTGCGGATTCTTGATCCGACCCATCATCTTACTACAGGCGGCTTTGCCGTCCATGGTCATTACATCAGTGCCCTCTTTTAGCGGCATGCGCACGATGCGGTTTTTCAGGCCGTGAGAGACGTGTTTGTGTGGAATTCCCTCTGCATCCCAGGCCTTTGCCTGGCGCTCGCAGTGCGCCTTAAACTCATCCGTTGCCCTTGGGTCTTGGGTATCATCAAACTCCAATAAGCTGCCCAAAAGCTCAGGATGTGAGGCATTGCAGTGATAGCACTCGCGGTTGTTTTCCAGTACCAGCTTCCAGTTGGCCGCCTCCTCAATAGTTACCTGCACGGCAACTTTTGCATTTTCAATGTCATAGGGCTCCATGTAGTGATCCAGAGTTTCTGACAATGGCTCAATGTCCGGGGCAGCACCTGTGGCAAGGCAGATGAAGATGAATCCGCCGGCAACATTGCAATGTACCGTTTTCAGACCGTGCTCTTTTAAATTGAAGTTCTCGCCCATGTCGGATCCCGCGTACAACAGGTTTCCTTTAAGGTCGAAAGTCCACTGATGGTAAGCGCAAACCAGGTTGGCCACTTTGCCCTTTTTACCGTCACACAACTTAGAACCGCGATGGCGACAGACGTTGTGAAATGCACTCACTTTGCCCTCTGCATCGCGCACTATCAATACTGAGTTCTGTCCGACATCCACGGTGATGTAGTCACCTTTAGCGGGAACTTCACAGCTCATGCCGACAAAAATCCACTCTTTCTGAAAAACCTCCTCCATGTCTACTTTAAACATATGCGGGTCGTTATACAGGGGTTGTGGCAGTGATAAATTGCCCTTGCGCGAGGCTAATAAACGGTACATCTCACTGCGCGCTTGCGGGTAATCGACAAACTTAATATTGATTAAATCGTGTTGGTTCACGTCGTGGATCCTTTGCGTCTGGTTTTAATTGTTATCTCGCCACTGCAAGTGGCAATGGTGATTTATTCGCTATTATTGATGGTTGCAGATGGTGGAGCAAAACAGCTGTAAAAAACTGTCTGATTGCGACCAGGATCTATCTTATATTCGACCTGCCATGCAAATAATAATGAATCAAACTCAGTGCTTATCCAGCCTTCCACCGAGTTGAGCAGCTTGTTGTCGCTATTGGACAATATCTAAAGCAACTCTGAGAAGATGATGGGGGCCAAATCGCAGCTTGAGAATAAAAAAACCGTGGCGGTTTGACCATCAGAAAATCTTTTAGACGAGCTAGAGAGTATCCCATGAGTACAGCAGCTACAGTGCAAAGCCATTCCTATTTACATGACATCAATACTAAAACTTGGAGCAACGGTCGCCATATGGTCCGCTGTGTAAAAGTGATTGAAGAAACCGCCGATGTAAAAACATTTTGTTTTATGGCTGAGCAGCCAGTGATGTTTTTCTTTAAACCCGGTCAATTTGTCACTCTGGAATTGGAGATAGACGCACAGCAAGTGATGCGCTCATATACTATTTCCAGCTCGCCTTCAGTTCCCTACAGTTTTTCAGTGACGATTAAGCGTATCCCAGGTGGTTTGGTCTCGAACTGGCTACACGATAACTTGCGCGAGGGCGACGAACTGCCAGTACACGGTCCGGTGGGGTTGTTTAACTGTATCGATCACCCTGCAGACAAAGTGTTGCTGCTCTCCGGTGGGGTGGGAATTACCCCGGTGATGTCGATGGCGCGCTGGTATTTTGATACTAATGCCGAAGTGGACATGCAGTTTGTACACAGTGCCCGCACCCCGGCAGATATTATTTATCACCGCGAACTGGAGCATATGTGTTCGCGGATCAGTAATTTCTCACTCAGCTTCATCTGTGAGCGCCAGGAGACAGGGCAGGCCTGGTCGGGTTACCGGGGTTATCTGGATGTCGATAAACTGACGATGATTTCAGCTGATTTCATGCAGCGGGAAATTTACTGCTGCGGCCCCGAAGTTTATATGAGCGCCGTTAAGAAAATGCTCCTGCAAGCAGGCTTTGACATGAGCCACTACCATGAGGAGTCCTTTGGTGCCACTCCAGTTGAAGTCGAGCAGGAGGCGCTAGATCACGCTGAAATCGCCGTCGATGTGGCTGATGCACTGAATGCGGCCGATATGCTGAATGTCGAATTCAGCAAAAGTGGTAAAGCGATTCAAATTCACCCGGGAGAGACAGTACACAGCGCCGCTGCTAAGTTGGGTTTAACTATTCCCAAAGCTTGTGGCATGGGGATCTGCGGTACTTGTAAAGTACTTAAAGTCGATGGCTCTGTAGTGATGGAACACAACGGTGGAATTACCGATGAAGACGTCGAAGCGGGCTACATTCTGTCCTGTTGCTCGGTGCCTCAATCCGATCTGCGCATTGATCATTAACAGCAGGCAAATTTCTAAACATTGAGCTGTCGTAGATAAGTAGCACTTTGTCGCTGTAGTGTAGAAGATGCAGTGCAACACTCGCTAATATTCAAACAGTAAAATTTCGTTGCCCCTGCAGAATCCCATCACTTTGATTAAGTTCTGCAGGGCTTTTTTAGCAGCGCTCGAATAGCCAGTCCAGCGACTAGCCGGCACTGCTAAGCAATGCAACATTCATTTAAATTCAAGGATTCACCCATGCAAAAATACTCAGGATTCGGCTTGTTGAAACACGCCATGAGTCATCACGAGAACTGGCAGCGAGTATGGCGCAACCCTAAGCCGAAGAAAAAATATGATGTCATCATCGTCGGCGGCGGCGGTCACGGCTTAGCGACAGCCTATTACCTGGCTAAAGTGCACGGTATTACCAATATCGCGGTGTTGGAAAAAGGTTATTTAGGCGGTGGTAACACCGCCCGTAATACCACTATTGTGCGCTCTAATTACCTGTGGGATGAGTCGGCAAGACTGTACGAACACGCCATGAAACTCTGGGAGGGGCTCTCTCAGGATCTCAACTACAACGTGATGTTTTCACAGCGTGGGGTATTGAACTTAGGTCATACTCTGCAAGATATGCGCGACATTGAGCGCCGGGTGAATGCAAACAGATTACAGGGGATCGATGGCGAAGTACTAGATCCACAGCAGATCAAAGAAATCGTACCTATGATGGATTGCTCTGATCGTCCGCGCTATCCGATTATGGGAGCCTCTTGGCAGCCACGCGGCGGCGTTGCCCGTCACGATGCGGTAGCTTGGGGCTATGCCCGCGCCGCCGATGCACTGGGAGTGGATTTAATTCAACAGTGCGAAGTGGTTGACTTTGTCCTCGAGGACGGAGCAGCGACCGGCGTGATGACGAAGACTCACGGAGTGATCAGCGCCGATCGCATTGGCTGTGTCACTGCTGGTAACTCCAGTGTGATGGCGGCGATGGCCGGCTTTAAACTGCCATTGGAATCGCACCCGCTGCAAGCTTTAGTATCGGAGCCGATTAAACCTATCTTAGACACTGTGGTTATGTCCAATCATGTTCACGGTTATGTGTCGCAGTCGGATAAAGGTGATTTGGTCATAGGCGCGGGAATCGATGGCTACAACGGTTATGGCCAGCGCGGTAGCTACCACACTATCGAACATACAGTGCAGGCAATTGTGGAGCTGTTCCCTGTCTTCAGCCGGGTGCGGATGAACCGTCAGTGGGGCGGTATCGTCGATACTTGCCCGGATGCCTGTCCAATTATTTCAGCGACACCGGTAGAAAATTTGTTTTTCAACTGTGGCTGGGGTACGGGTGGCTTCAAGGCGACTCCAGGTTCTGGTCACGCTTTTGCTGCCACTCTTGCAGCGGGTGAGGCCACCGAAATGACCAAACCATTCTCTATGTTCCGCTTTCACGACGGCGCGTTAATTGACGAACACGGCGCGGCCGGCGTCGCCCACTAAGGAGTCATCTGATGTTTTATATTTATTGCCCGCACTGTGAAGAGCACCGTGAAGAGGAAGAGTTTCACGCGGCGGGGGAAGCACATATTCCACGGCCATTAGATCCAGAGAGCTGCAGCGACAAAGAGTGGGGGGAATACATGTTCTTTCGCACTAACCCGCGCGGTATTCACCATGAGTTATGGGTACATGCAGTGGGCTGTCGCAAGTTTTTCAATATGACCCGCAACACCCAGAGCTACGAGATTCTAGAAGTGTATAAAATTGGTGAAAAGCCAAGTATAACCAGTGCTGCAGCAAAGCTGCAGGCACAGAGCAAAGTGCAGGAGGGCGTTTAACATGGCACAGCAAAACCGCCTAATAGAGGGTGGCCGTATAGCGCGCGACTCGGTTATTAATTTTAGTTACAACGGCAAAACTTATCCTGGCTTTGTCGGCGACACACTGGCATCGGCGATGTTGGCTAATGGCATAGATGTGATTGGCCGCAGTTTTAAATACAGCCGTCCACGTGGCATCGTCGCCGCAGGCGCAGAAGAGCCTAACGCGATCATGCAGCTCGGAGCTACTGAAGCGACACAAGTACCTAATGTGCGCGCCACTCAGCAAGAGCTATTCGCAGGTCTTGTCTGCCAGGCCACCAACGGCTGGCCGAATGTAGAATTCGATATGATGAGCAGTCTGGGCTCTGTCGGTGCCAGCGTGATGCCGCCGGGTTTTTACTACAAAACCTTCATGTATCCGAAGTCTATGTGGAATACTTATGAAAAGTTTATCCGCAAGGCCGCAGGCTTGGGCCGCTCGCCACTAGAGGCTGATCCGGACAGGTACGACCACTACAACCAGCACGCCGATGTGGTCATTGTCGGTGCGGGCCCCGCGGGGCTTTCAGCGGCACTGCAGGCGGGGCGCAGCGGTGCCAGAGTAATTATCGCCGACGAGCAAGCAGAGTTTGGCGGCGCATTATTGCACTCCAAAGAGAGTGTCAACGGTATGCCAGCGATGGCATGGGTCGCTAGCGTCGTCGCAGAATTGGCGACTTTAGACAACGTTATTATGTTGCCCAAATCTACCGTTAACGGATACCACGATCACAATTTTTTAACCATTCATCAGCGCTGTACCGACCATATCGCAGATCGTGCAGAGGCTAATGTCTCACGTCAGCGGATGCATCGGGTGCGCACTAAGTGGGTGGTATTGGCCAGCGGTTCACACGAACGTCCCCTGGTGTACGGCAATAACGATGTGCCAGGTTGTATGTTAGCAGATGCTGTATCAACCTATATTAATCGCTACGCAGTAGTGCCTGGCAAACAGTTAGTCTTAATGACCACTAACGATGGCGGCTATCAGGCGGCCTTTGACTGGCATGAGGCAGGGCGCGAAGTGGTGGCGATTTTAGATACTCGCAGCTACAAAGGTGATCAGACAAGTGCTGTAATCAACAGAGCGCGTGAGTTGGGCATTAAAGTACTGACAGGCTCAGCAGTGGTAGAAGTGCAGGGCAGTAAAAGAGTATCAGCTGTCAGTATCTCCTCGCTAAACAGTCAGGGAGATAAGTTAGTGGGAGACGTGACACAGCTTTCCTGTGATACAGTCGCCAGCTCTGGTGGTTGGAGCCCGGCGATCCACTTGTCTTGTCACACGGGCTCCAGACCGGTTTGGAGTGATGAAGTGATAGGCTTTATTCCCGGCGATACGGTACAGAAGCAATTAATTGCCGGCGCTATTGGCGGAGCCTTTGATTTACAGACCGCTCTTGCGCAGGGTACTAAAGCGGGTGCGCAAGCGGCGAGCAATGCCGGTTTTGATATCGATCTGGATGCAGCAGCACCAACCGCTGAATCAGTGGCAGAGACTGCGCCTATGGCACTGTTTCATATTCCACACCCTAAAGAGACCAGTAGAGCACCGAAACAGTTTGTCGACTTGCAAAATGATGTCACAGCGGCTGGTATTGAACTGGCTACCCGCGAGGGCTTTGAGTCTATAGAGCACGTCAAGCGCTACACAGCACTAGGTTTTGGTACCGACCAGGGCAAGTTGGGTAACATCAACGGTATGGCGATAGCGGCCAAATCGATGAATAAAACGATCCCAGAAACAGGCACGACTATCTTTCGTCCCAACTACACCCCCGTTACTTTCGGTGCCATAGCCGGACGCAACTGCGGTGAGTTGTTTGATCCTAAACGCTTCTCGGCAATGCACCAGTGGCACTTGGACAATGGTGCGCTGTTTGAAGATGTTGGCAACTGGAAGCGCCCTTGGTATTTCCCGCAGCCGGGCGAGAGCATGCAGCAATCACTGGAGCGTGAATGTCTGGCAGTGCGCGACAGCGCCGGGGTTTTAGATGCCTCAACACTGGGGAAAATTGACATTCAAGGTCCGGACGCCCGTGAATTCCTCGGTCGTGTCTATACTAATGCCTGGGCTAAGCTAGCGGTGGGTAAATGTCGCTACGGTCTGATGTGTGGTGAAGATGGCATGGTCTTCGATGACGGCGTTACCGCATGTCTGGCGGATAATCACTTTGTAATGACCACCACTACTGGCGGTGCCGCCAGAGTTTTAGAGTGGCTGGAAATCTATCAACAGACCGAGTGGCCTGAGCTGCAAGTGTATTTTAATACAGTCACAGATCACTGGTCGACTATCACAGTCACTGGCCCCAACGCTCGCAAGATAGTAGATGAAGTGGTCGACGATATTGATCTGAGCAACGAAGCGTTTAAATACATGGACTGGAAAGCAGCTACTGTTATGGGGGTGCCGGCACGTATTTTCCGCATCTCATTCACAGGAGAGCTATCCTATGAAATAAACGTCCAGGCCAACTATGGCATGCGTATTTGGGAAGCGGTTATGGATAAAGGAGCTGCTTTCAACCTGACCCCTTACGGCACTGAAACTATGCACATTTTGCGTGCGGAAAAAGGCTTTATTATCGCCGGTCAAGATACCGACGGATCAGTACATCCCTATGATTTAGGCATGGGCTGGGCGGTATCACAGAAAAAGCCCTTTAGTTTTATCGGCAAGCGCGGCATGGCTCGCGAAGACTGTGTCAAAGAAGATCGGAAACAGTTGGTTGGCTTAATGACAGTCGACCCTAAAAAGGTAATCCCCGAGGGATCACAGGCGGTAGATGATCCAAAACAAGCGATACCAATGACCATGTTAGGGCATGTAACCTCCAGTTATTACAGCGCCTGTTTAGGTCACAGTATTGCCATGGCTTATATTCGCAATGGACATAAACGCATGGGTGAAACTGTCTTTTATCCGCAAGCTGATGGCAGCGCTATTGAAGCGACTATCTGCAGCCCAATATTTTTAGATCCTAAGGGAGAGCGTCAAAATGTCTGATAGCGAAAACAACTCAGCCTTCAACTATGCGGCCACTGTCAATTGTATGGATCAAAGGCCTGCGCAGCAGCGGCAAATAGAGGGGCAGAGCCCACTGCAGCATGCGGATCTGGCAACATTGGCGAAAGCGCAGTTGGGTCAGACCGGTAGCATACAGTTAACGGAACTAAAGCTGCTTGGCCATATAATACTGCGCGGTAACTTAGACAATCCCGGCTTTAGCGCCGGGGTAAAATTGACGTTAGGTCTGGCCCTGCCGGGGACGCTGCAAATGGTTTCGGATGCAGATATATCGATCCGCTGGGTTTCACCGGATGAGTGGTTGGTCGTTGTTCCGGGCGAGCGCAGCTATGAAATTGAACAGGCGCTGGTCAATAACTTGCAGGGGCACTGTGCGGTAGTCAACGTATCGGGTGGGCAAACTATTTTGCGCCTTGAGGGCGAAGATGTGCAAAAGTTACTGCAAAAGTCGGTGCCTTTAGATGTGCATCCGCTCAGCTTTCCCATCGGTAAAGTAGTCACTACTGTGTTTGCAAAAACTCAGGCAGTGATTAGTCGCACCGGGGATCAGCAGTGGGAATTAGTGATAAGACGCAGTTTTTCCGACTATGTTTGGCTGTGGTTGCAAGATTGTTCAGCTGAATTTAAGTTGGTGATCACCGAGTAATAAATTAAATGTAAAATAGTCCCCAATCTACGACTTAGGTCTCATAGATGGGGGCCAATGACTGTGATTAAATGGTTTTACTTTGATCCCGGTGGCAGTTTTAAGGTTCTGCCATCGGGTTTTTTTATGCCTGTAGATTAGACTTTATTTAAGTGTGATCGCTGTCCCAATCAGCACTTGCAACTCTGCATTTTCATTGCTCTCACAACTTCCAACTTCCAACTTCCAACTTCCAACTTCCAACTTCCAACTTCCAACTTCCAAGTTAGCTATCTATTTCGCTCAAGGTTGATCCTGCGCGCAACTCAGCTTAGCACCGGGCGCTGATATGCCCAGGGAATCTTCTGGATTGTAGAGGGCACAACTTTCAAGAGACAGACAGCCACAATAAATACAACTGCCTAATTGCGTCTGCAAATTTTTTAAACTGTTAATCTTCTCCTCTAATTTTTGATGCCAAGAGTGTGCCATCTCTTCCCACTGCTGTTTCTTTGGCGCTTTATGTTTTGGCAAATGCGCCAGCGCCAGTGAAATCTCTTGCAAGGTTAAGCCAACATTCTGCGCCGCTTTAATCACGGCTATGCGACGTAGTATTTGACGGTCGTAACGGCGTTGATTTCCCGGGTTTCTGTCGCTGTAAATTAAGCCTTTTTGCTCATAAAAATGCAGCGTGGCGACACTGACTCCGGCGCGCTTTGCAACTTGGCCAATACTCAAAACCATAATAATTTCCGCCTTTAGGACTTGACCTACAGTTAACTTGAGGTTGTAGAGTAGCCTTTCCCAATAATAAATGACATGGATAATCATGAAAAATAAAACGGCTGCCTATTTAACAGGGCAATTTTTTGATGGCATCAGTTCTGGATTATTTATGCTGGCCCTGCCTTGGATTATGTTACAGCAGGCCAATATGGGAACATTTGTCGCCGTCACGGCGCTGGCCTGCACTGTGGTTACTTTTCTCAGCACCGCATATTTTTCAGCGCTTACTGACAGGCACTCTCGTAAACTTATACTGATTCTTATACAGTTAGTGCAGTCGGCAACCGCACTAATCACTTGTGTCTTATACGGGTTTGAGCTGGGCTCACATTGGCTATTAGCAGGCGCGCAGTTGGTTTTTTGGGTATCCAGTAACCTGGCCTGGCATGTCAACAACGCCTTCACGCAAGAGAACTATGCAAGACATGAGTACGCAAAAATTTCTGGCTACCAGGAAATTGTTATGCAGGGAACAACCTTAGGTGCGGGTGCTTTAGGGATCATTTTATTAGAGAGCTGGGGGATAACACAATTTTCACTTTTTGCTGCTGTAGCTTCTGCACTGGCAGTATGCAGTTATTTGATGACGCCCTATAACCGTCAAGTCAGAGCGAGCATTAAAACGCCGCTATTAAGCCAAATGAAAGAGATCAAACAAATCTATTACGCCACCCCGGCATTTTACGGATTCTTACTGATATCATGCCTGTCTTACCCGGTGCTGACTTTTCTGGCAAAGCTAGTGCCAATTTGGTTTTCAGAGCTAAATATTTCCGGAAATTGGTTCGCTTTATTCAGTGTCGCGCTGGGGGTGGGCTCACTGATAACAGGGTTGCTGGTTTCACGGTTGCTGAAGTTGTATTCACATGCATTGATAATGCAGTGCTCAATCATGCTGTTAGCCCTGGTATTATTGCTAATGAGTGGGGTAACGCAACCACTGACTATCATTGTGCTGATGCTCTTCTTTGGCTTTTTTAATGCGCTCAATAGAATTGCCAGAACTAATTGGATGCACCATACCACCTCTATGGCACAGCGCGGGCGCATAGACGGTTTCCTGGCAATGTTTACCACTACAGTGCAAAGTATGAGCTACGTGTTAATCGCATTGCTTGCCTATATTGATGCCATTGAATACGGATTTTTGATTGTAGGCTTAATCTTGTTCCTCTGCGCACTGTGGATGCTAACACTGAAGAGCAAAATTAAAGATTCTCTATTACTAGCTCCTGATTGATTGCCAATCTACTGACGGTAACTATCTGCTGGTATGTGTAATCTCAAGATTCACTGCAACGTTCATCGTCTAGTGGAAAATATTATAATTTTAGTACTAAACTTTAGCAGTCAATAAGTTATCACATAGACTGGGTTAGTGTTTTTCTCTCAGAAGCTGTTTTTATTGGGCCTAATGATCTTTTGTCATGTACTGTGTACGGCTATCACACTCAGCTAATCTGAGTAACTATAATAAGCCGTACAATTCCTTCTAAGAGACTTATATGCAAGTTAAAGCCCAACATTTTTTGTTAATCTTAATCTTAGCGATTGTTTGGGGCACCTCTTTTACGGCCGTGAAAGTGGCTGTCGATGACTTCACGCCAGTGCAGATCGCCTTCATTCGGGTATTAATTGGCGCTATATTGGTTATGGCGGTAGCAATATTCAGTAAAATAAACTTACCCAAGAAGTTAGTGAACTGGTCTTTGCTACTGCTGATTGCACTGTTCAGTAATGTTATTCCCTTTTCTTTGATTGGTTGGGCCAGTACCCGAAGCGATAGTTCAACGGTATCCATTTTGATGTCTACCTCGCCGATATTTGCCTTAGTGGTGGCACACTTTTTTACCAGCGATGATAGGTTCACGCCATTTAAACTCTTGAGTGTACTATTGGGGTTCACTGGCGTTGTAGTGCTGAGCTTGCCATCCGGGGATTCCCTGAGCAGTGGTGAACTGCTGCCTAAAATTGCCACCTTATTGGCGGCATTGAGTTATGTTATCGCAGGGATGCTGCCAAGAAAATTGAGTGAAAATCTCGGAGTGCCCTCTATCACTTGTACAGTGCTCTGCTTGAGCTCCATAATATTGGCACCTATTGCCATCGGTCAAAATTTTTCAACAATTGCAAGTTACTCCAACGAGAGCATCATTGCGGTACTGTATCTGGGGGCGTTTTCAACGGCGTTAGCTCTGCTAATTCGCTATAGTCTGATTTTGCAAGTGGGATATACTTTTGTCTCATACACAGGGTTCCTGGTGCCAGTGTTCGCGGTGATCTTTGGCGCTTTACTACTGCACGAAGAGCTTGGCAATAATGCCTATATAGCACTGCTGCTGGTACTAGCGGCACTGGCAGTCTCAAGATTGAGCACGGCTAAGCTGGCGGATCTTATAGCATCGAAGCGAGGTTCAAAAACACAATAGGATGTTGCATAAATTGGGTGGCTAATATGCACCACCCAGTGATATTTATAAAAGAGCTTCAGACTGTCAGTTGTTTTGTATTCACAACAGGAATTAAGATTGAGACAGTGGTTCCGTGTTTTAGCTTTGAGTCAATGTCTATAGTATATCCAGCCTGATGGCAGAGCGCGGATACAATGCTAAGACCCAGACCGTATCCGCTGTTTTCAACCGCTTCGATATCGTCGCTCCTAGTCACTTCTATCAGGTTCTGCACTACTTTGGCGTCCATGCCTTTGCCACTATCGCTGACACTTAATATTAGCTGGTCAGATTGATGCACTATACTCATCTTAACTTCACCGCTGTGGGTGTGTCGTACTGCGTTCCTGACCAGGTTCTCCAGCAGACGTCTGAGGATGACGGCAGAACCCGGATGGCGGAGGTTGGATTTGTCATAGACCAGATTGAGTTTTTTGTCTTTGAGCAGCGGTGAGATTTGATCGAAGATACAGGCAAATAAAGTGTCAAAATCTACCTGTTCACTTTCACTTGTCATGAAATTAATGCCGTCATCTATCAGTCGTTGAGTAATATTCGAAATAAAGCTGAGACCGTCTTCAATTTTGCCTACAGTTCCGTCAGGTTGTTCTTTATCTCTTAGTATTTCAAGATGAAGCCTGATGCTGTAAAGACTGTGTTGAATGTCATGGGAGGTGTTTGACAAGCGTTTTATTGAATTTACAGAGCCCGCAATTGCGCTGTTTTTTTCCTCGGTAAGCTGAGAAAAACGCGATACTTCAACCAGTCTCTCATTCAGTGTTTCAATCCACAACTCATTGAAAATGTTGTGCCGGATGCGCATATCATCAAGGCGCATATTCACAGCGATACATAACATGATCGCCTCTGCTACACAGAGTAGGGTGATGATAGCGATCATCTGCAAAAAGATACTCAGAGATTGGTTAAAAATGGCATACATCATAGGTATTGTAAAAACAACTATCAGAAAATAACTTAGAAAATACGGCAATGCGTATGCCTTCCCCTTTTTCAAGTTGATTAGACCAATTGAAAACATGACGATGATAGTAAAGACAAAAGCTATAGGTAATCCGCCCTGAAGAATCAGAGTCCTAATGGGTTCTATAGTGCTAAGAGCGATAGCCAGAGCAGCGAGCGCCACCATCGTCAGTAGAATCTTATCCATAGTGGGGTTGTTTTGGGTAGTGAAGAAACTGCGAGTATAGAGTGCTGCGCAAACGACTAAACCCAATAAGCTGATGATAGAAGCCGAATTGTTTAGATAGGCATTACCCACCCAAATATGGTTAATACCGATTCCTGATTCAACAATGATCAGAAAAATAATGAATGTCTCTTGCAGAGAATATAAAGCCAAATAGGGTTTGCGCAGGGAGAAATACATCATTAGATTTACGAAAACCAAACTTATCAATAATCCGAGGCAGATATATATAATAGCCTGACCTTTTTGATGTGCCCGATAAGCCTGTTCAGGAGGCTTAACAGTCAACAGGAAGAAGGTCGTTTTTAGAGAGCGAAGTTTGAAGTAGAGTACTGTTTCGCCAAATGCCGGGACATTAATCAGTGCTGTTGCTGAAACGGGTTGGTAGTGGCTGTTGTATTCTATCTCGCCTTCATTACCATAAATCTTTTGTACCGCAGTCTCAGTTTTCTGGTAAATTTCTGCCGGGGTGAAGTGTCGGTTGCTGAGGCTTACAGACCAGCGACTGATAGATGATGGATTTTTTAGCACTGCTTTAATCCATAGAGTCGCTGTGGTGTGGCCAAAGGATGTAGGATTACTGTTAAGGTTGTTGATTACTTGGTCACCTGCTACCAGATCCTCAATGCGCAATGCGTGCTGATGATCCTCAAGGCTGTAAATAGAACTAACGTAAGGAGACTGGCTTACGTTAGAATGACTAGCTTCGAAATTAGGCATAACTAACAACATCGATGCAATAATGAGTATCAGAAATGTTGCAAATGACACAGACAACCATAGCTTCTGTGTATGGTTTATTTTTGAAAACATAGCCAACCAAAATTTAAAATAATGTTGGCGTAGTTTAAGTGATGGACATGAAAAATGTAATCCTTGCAGACGATGATCAAATTCTCCATGAAGGATTGTCGATGCTGCTGGAAAAAAATGGCTTTAACGTGGTTGCCAGCGCCAGTAGTTTTGGTGACCTCAAAGAGCTAATACGCAGCAAAGATGTAAATCATATTGTCTGTGACTGTAAAATGCCCGGCGAGGGTCCGGCAAATCTGTTGCAATATTGCAAGCGGTTTTATCCAAATGTCTCGGTGATTTTTTTAACCGGGCTATCCTGCGGATTTTTGTTCAAGCACCTCGTGGATTGCGGAGTCAGCGGCCTGGTAAGTAAAAAAGACAGTATTCATTCACTGATAGAGTGCCTGTCAGCGATAGAGCAGGGGAATACTTTTTTCTCGCCTTCTGCCGCTCAATGCCTAGAAAAATCGGTGATTCAGTTAACCACCAAAGAGTTCCAGGTGTTTGAATTGATTGTCAATGGTCACTCTAATAATGCTATAGCAGAAATACTCTCAAACAGTCCTTCAACTATCGGGCGTCACCGGGAAAACCTGAGCCGAAAACTACAGGCGAATTCGATTGTCGATCTGATGCGCATCGCTCAGCAAAGCGGCATGTTCGATAGCTGATCATCTAGCAATCTAGCACCTAGTAATAAATCAATGACACACCCTGGTAGAGCACACAGAAATTGTTGCTATAGCGCTGCTGATCGCAACACAGATTGTCATCGGCAAGTGTTGGGCTCGGTTATCGCCTTATCGAAACCTATCCTGAACCAAACATTTATGAATTGTCGAGTAAAATCTATTACTTACATATAATGAAAATAGTGTCTTTTTTGGTTGGATAAGGGATATTAAGCAAGTAATATTAGCCTTCAAACGCCGTATCATTCAGGCATTGTGAGTTGTTGGCTAACAACAAAAACGGTTGCGAAAATGGGTAAGATTCAGGCTTTAAATAATTAACAGTTTAAAAATATAGGTTTACCCATAGAATGTTGTTGATGATTGATAACTATGACTCTTTTACTTACAACTTAACCCAATATTTAGCTGAGTTAGGGGCCGATGTGTTGGTTGTACGCAATAATGAAATTAGTCTGGCAGAGATTGCGCAACTGCAGCCGCAGTCTATTGTTATCTCCCCTGGGCCCTGCACTCCGGATGAGGCGGGTATCTGTGTCGCTGCGATAAGTGAGTTTGCCGCTCAGATACCTATTTTAGGTGTCTGTCTCGGGCATCAAAGTATTGCCGTAGCCTTTGGCGCAAAAGTAATCAGAGCTAAAAAAGTAATGCACGGTAAGACTTCGCTGCTCAAGCACAACAATCAAGGGCTGTTCCAGGGGTTGGACAATCCCTTGCAAGTCACCAGATACCACTCGCTGGTGGTCGAGCCAAAAAGTTTACCGCAATGTCTGGAAATTACTGCCTGGACCGAAAATGCAGACGGTAGCTTAGCCGAAATTATGGGCTTGAGACACCGGGAATTACCAATACAAGGGGTGCAGTTTCACCCGGAATCAATATTGACCATTCAGGGGCACGAGTTGTTAAATAATTTCGTGACAGCCAATAATACTGAGGCCGCTGGCCTCAATTAATACAGTTGATGAAGAATTTATTATGGACATAAGAGAAGCATTAGCAGCCGTAGCCGAACACCGAGACCTGAATACCGCCGAAATGCAAAAAGTGATGATGCAAATCATGACCGGAAATGCCACTGAAGCGCAGATGGGTGGGTTTTTGATGGGCTTGCGGATGAAGGGCGAAACCGTTAAGGAAATTGCCGGTGCAGCCAGAGTGATGCGTGAACTTGCGGTTGGGGTTAAAATTAAGCACCAGGGGGCAGTAGATATCGTCGGTACAGGTGGCGACAGTGCCGGCTTGTTCAATGTCTCCACCGCCTGTGCCATTGTCGTCGCAGCCGCTGGTGGCTGTGTTGCCAAACACGGCAACAGATCAGTGTCTTCGACGACAGGTGCCGCTGACTTGCTGGAAACAGCGGGGGTAAATCTTAATTTAAGTCCTGAGCAAGTGGCGCAATGTATCGATGAGATAGGTGTAGGTTTTATGTTTGCCCCGCAGTATCACAAGGCAATGCGTTACGCGATTGTGCCGCGCAAAGAGATGGGGCTACGCACTATCTTTAACTTGTTGGGGCCATTGACTAATCCAGCGGGAGCCAAGCACTACTTGCTGGGGGTTTTTGACAAAGCTTATTGTCTGCCTATCGCCGAGGTTATGGCCGAGTTGGGGGCGAAGCATGTATTAGTGGTCAGCGCCAGCGATGGTCTTGATGAAATCAGCCTGAACGGCGAGACATATGTGGCGGAGTTAAAAGAGGGGGTCATTAGCCAGTACAGAATGACAGCCGCAGACGCCGGACTTAATCCGCAGAGCTTAAACGGCTTACAAGTTGCCACTGCACAAGAGAGCTTGTTGATGATCAACGCGGCTTTTAACGGTCAAGATTTAAAAGCGGCGGATATGATTGCCCTTAATGCCGGAGCTGCATTGTACGCCGCCGATTTAGCGGAAGATATAAAGGCCGGTGTGATAATCGCCAAAGAAGTAATTGGCAACGGTAGTGCGGCGCTGAAGTTTCAGCAACTAGTAGAATTCAGTAAAGCCTTCAATTGATCGAAAAAGAGAGCATTATGTCCGATATACCGACAGTCTTGAAAAAAATAGTCCAACGCAAAATTGAAGAAATTGCCGAGCGCTCTGATCACAAGAGTATTGCCGACCTGGAAAAGAGCATTGCTCAGGCACAGGACAGTGATCAAACGCCGCGAGGTTTTGCCCGGGCAATGCAACAGAGTATTGAGCGGGGACGTCCGGCGATTATCGCCGAGGCAAAAAAGCGTAGCCCCTCTAAGGGTTTACTGCGTGATCCCTTTATTCCGTCGGAAATAGCCAGATCTTATCAGGCGGGCGGTGCTACTTGCATGTCAGTGTTGACCGATGCAGATTTCTTTGATGGCAGTGAGCACTATTTGATTGAGGCACGTGCGGCCTGTAGTCTGCCGGTGATCCGCAAGGACTTTATTATCGATCCCTATCAAGTGTTTGAGGCGCGAGCCATTGGCGCAGATTGCATTTTACTGATTGTTTCCTGTCTGGAAGACCGGCAGATGAAAGAGCTGAATAATTTGGCGCATCGCCTGGGTATGGACGTGCTGATTGAAGTACACGGCGGCGAAGAGTTAGAACAGGCGCTGAGTTTGGATAATCAGTTGCTCGGTATCAACAACCGAAACTTACATACCTTTGAAGTGAGTTTGGACAATACTTTTGATTTGCTCAAAGACATTCCAAAAGATCGGATTGTTATTACTGAAAGTGCGATCCACAACCGTGATGATGTGGCGGCAATGCGTGACAAAAACGTGCACGGTTTTTTAGTCGGTGAAGCTTTTATGCGCGCCGATGATCCAGGGCGTAAGTTACAAGAGTTGTTTTTTTAACATATTGATAGAGGTATTAGATGCAAGTAACAACTAAATGGGATGGCGATGTTCGCTTTCAGGGAAAAACCGAGTCCGGCTTTGATGTGATGATGGATGGCGAGCAGAAGCAAGGCGGTAGACCCATGGAAATGATGTTGCTGGGTGTCGCCGGTTGCAGTAGTTACGACGTCGTAGGCATTCTTAAAAAATCGCGTCAGGACATCGTAGATTGTGTTGCTGTGGTCAGCGCTGAGCGCGCTGATGCAGTACCTGCGGTATTTACCAAAATCCATATTGAGTTCACAATCAGCGGCCGCAAGCTCAAAGAAAGTCATGTTGAACGCGCGGTTCGACTCTCTGCTGATGAGTACTGTTCCGCTTCAATTATGCTTAAAGCGGGTGGTATTGAAGTCACACACAGCTACAAAATAATCGAAATCGATTAATTTGCAGATCATCCACAGCCATGAAAATAGTACTGCTGTGGATGAAATCCATCCTTTAGATAGCTTTTATCGCGCCACCGTCGGCACGGATCAGTCCGCCGGTCATATATGACGCACAATCACTGACTAAAAAAGTCGCCACCTTTGCAAATTCTTCTACATCTCCAAAACGTCCCATAGGTATTTCTGCCAGGGAAGCTGTGACAATTTGCTCTACAGTTTTTTGTTGTTTTTTTGCTGCTGTCTGGTTTAATTGTTGTAAGCGGTCAGTCGCTATTCGCCCCGGCAGTAAAGTGTTTACAGTAACCCCGTCACTGGCAACTTCCAGAGACAGTGTTTTAGCCCAGCCGATGATTGAAGCCCTGATGGTATTAGATATACCCAGTACCGGGATCGGCTGCAGTACACCGGACGAGGCTAAATTGAGAATTCTCCCCCAACCGCGCTGACGCATCCCCGGTAAAAAATGCCCGGTAATACGAAAGATGCTAGTGGCCATAGTGGCAAACTGCTGTTGCCACATATCTGTATCTACAGCACTGATAGGGCCAGGCGGTGGACCGCCGCTGTTGTTGACTAAAATATCAATGCCACCATATTGACTGTGCAGTTGCTCGGCCAGCGCATCGATTGATTCGCTGTCACTGAGGTCGGCAACGATGTAACTGGCGCTGCCCGCTGCTATCTGCAAGAGTTTTTCCAGAGCCTGCTGCAGGCTCTGCTCGGTGCGCGAGCAGATGATAACTTGTGCCCCCTCGGCTTTTAATTGCTCGGCGATGCCAAATCCTAAGCCACGACTGGCCCCCATTATTAATGCGCGCTTATCTTTTAAACCTAATTCCATATTCTCTAGCTCCTCAATTGAGTTAAACGTTTATCTAATCTGCGCAGCATGCGGTCGAGCTCCAGATGGTCTTGTTTGTGCATTTGCGGACCGGGTTGGCGGGTGAGAGCACAGCTGATAGCGCCGCGTCGTCGCAGTACTTCCTTGCGCACCGCCAGGCCGAATCCCGGCTGTTGTTCGTGACGTACTAACGGCAGGTAAGCTTCAAATATGTCTTCGGCGAGATCCAGCTTGCCCAGACGCTGCAGTTGCCACACTTCAACCAGCATCTCAGGGAACGCGAAACCGGTCATGGCACCGTCGGCGCCGCGCTCCAGCTCCTGAGGTAAAAAGATACCGCCATTGCCAACCAAAATGCTCATTTCGGGCACCGCTTCTCTGAGCTGGGTGATTTTATTAAGTCCCGGCCAATCCTCGTGTTTAAGCATTACAAGTTGCTCAAAATCGGCAAAGAGTTTTGCCAGCATCGGCACTGAAATGTGTACATTGGTGGCCAGTGGGAAATCTTGATAGCAGACCGGCACCGCTGCACCGAGTTTTTGCATGCAAGTGGCGTAATACTGATACAACGCCTGTTCATGTTTTATAGTAGGTGGCGGGGCAATCATCACGCCGGCGGCGCCAGAGTCCATGGCTGTGTGAGATAATTGCACTAAATTATCAATTCCGGGCTGACTGACACCCACCACTACTGGCACCCGCTGATCGACAATCTTCAGCACATGTTGCATAAAGGTTATAGTTTCAGCGCCGCTAAGTTTCGGAGCCTCGCCCATCATGCCAAGAATAGTGATACCAGTGACTTGCTTTTGCAGGTAGAACTCAATTAATGATTCAGTACTGTGCAAATCCAGACTGCCATTTTCGCTAAAAGGGGTAGCAGAAATAACAAATACACCACTGCTCTGGTGAGTGATTTTAGTCATTATTAGCTCCAATTATGTGCGCGCCAAAGTTGCTGGCGGGATTTAGCTCACTGACAGTTTTGCCGCTGGGAATGGCGTACTCTGACAGACCACAGTGCACATAGGCGCCGGATCCCCTTTCAACCTGCAATTGGTTGTCAGCAATCACTACGCGGCCACGGCTTAAAACTATCTCTGGCCAGCCGGTCACTTTAGTGCCGCTGTAGGGGGTGTAGCCGGCTTCGTCATGTAACATTTCACTGCTCAGCGTAACCTGGCGCTGGCTGTCCCAGATGACAATGTCTGCATCGGAGCCCACCGCAATAGTGCCTTTTTGCGGGTAGATACCATACATTTTAGCGGCGTTAGTGGCGGTTACAGCGACGAATTGATTCAAGCTCATGCGCCCAGTGCCGACCCCGGCCGAGAAGAGCATCGGCAGACGTATCTCCAATCCCGGTACCCCGTTGGCGATTTTATCGAAACTGGGTGTTTTGCCTGCGGCCAGTTTGCCACTAGAGTCAAATCGATAGGGGGAGTGATCGGATGAGAAAACTGAAAAAGTACCGTTGCACAGCCCCTGCCAGATCACTTCTTGTGAAGCTTTGTCCCGCGGCGGTGGACTGCAGCAATACATAGCACCGTCCATACCCTCGCGATCTAAATCTTGCGCGGTCAAAAACAAGTACTGCGGGCAAGTCTCGCCGTATATCTTCAATCCGCGCTCTTGAGCGTGACGGATTTCAGCAGTGGCTTCAGCGGATGAGACATGCACTATCAACAGTGGTGTATCTAATAATTCGGCCAGAGAAATAGCTCTGTGGGTGGCTTCACTTTCGGCGATGCGCGCGTGGCTGATGGCGTGATATTTTGGTTGGCTGTGACCCAGGGCCAATAATTTATCGGTCAACCAGCGGATAACATCATTGTTCTCGGCGTGGATCATCACCAGCGACTGCAGCTCGCGGGCGCGAAACAATACCTCAAGAATTTGATAGTCATCTAGTTTCAGCGACTCGTAAGTCATATAAATTTTAAAGGAGGTGACTCCCCGCTCTATCATTGCCTCTAGCTGTTCACCCATCACAGCTGCTGATGGATCGGCAATAATAAGGTGATAGGCGTAATCTATTACAGATTTTTCAGATGCTCGGCGATGATAGTCATCAAAAACATCATAAAGGCTCTGGCCTTTGTGCTGCGCGGCAAAAGGGATGATAGTGGTAGTGCCACCAAAAGCTGCCGAGCGCGAAGCACTGTAAAAATCATCCGCAGTCATTAGCCCAGAAGAAGATTTTTGTTCAATATGACAATGGCTGTCAATGCCACCGGGGGTGATGATCTTGTCTTTCGCCTCAATTACTTGCAGCGCTTCACCGAGATTGCTTCCCAGGGCGACTATCTTACCGTTTTGGATGGCAATATCTTGTACTACGGTATCCGCCGCAGTTGCTACTGTGCCACCTCTGATGATCAAATCGTACATATAAGATTCTCCGGGTTAGTGTTAGGGCATGGTATACCACTGGTATACCATGTCAAGATCTGGTTTAATAGTTAAAAATAACCGACAATGGCCAATTTCAGTCCACAAGAAAATTTTATGAATCAAAACAAAAGCGGCTTAAGTGCTGAGGTGTATCAAAACATTTTACAGCTGATACTTTGCAGAGAGCTGCCAGGTGGCGCTCTGATTAAAGAGCGACAACTTGCATTAAAGCTGAATGTTTCGCGCACTCCAGTGCGCGAAGCGATAAACCAATTGGAGGCGCAGGGGCTGTTGTCGAGAAGTGCTGGGCAGCTGCAAGTGGCCAATATTGGCGTGAATGAGTTTATGGAGATCCTCAATGTGCGTGCTTTGTTAGAGATCGAAAGCGTGCGACTGGCTTGTGGCCGGATCGATTCAGAGCTGATACAGCGCTGGCGCAATTTGATTGCTGAGCTATCAGCGGCGCATAGTAATACCGCCGAACAGCACTGGAATGTCGATGATGCTATCCATAATGGTATAGCTATCAGTAGCGGTAATACATTGCTGGCGCAGATGTTGTTAAACCTGCGCATGCGGACTCGGATGTTTGATCACTCACAGCTACCAAAGCGATTGCAACCGGGCTGTACTGAGCACCTCGCCATTTTGGATGCTATAGAGGCGAACCAGCCAGAGCAGGCAGCGCGGGCGATGCAACTGCATATCAATGCGGCAAAACAGAGCATATTAAATTATTTACAAGGTATCTGATTGGCTATTAAAGGAATTTCTAAATGGTGGGGCAACAAAAACATATTTTGGTGATAAATCCAAACTCTTCGCTCTCTATGACTGCGGCTATTCGCCGTGGCTTGGAGTTGGTGTCGCTGCCAGAGTGCATTACTTGGCAGTGCCAGCATTTAGCGGCGGCACCTATAGGTATAGAGACTGCCGCTCATATAGAAGAAGTTATTCCGCTGTTGCAACAAGCGGCAGCCACTGAGCATTGCGATGCGCTGGTGATTTCTTGCTTTAGCGATCCAGGGGTGCAGCAGTTACGCGCAGAAGTTGCTGTACCGATTTTCGGTATCGGCGAGTCGGCTTACCAGCAGGCGGCTAGCATGAGTCGTAATATTGGTATTATCTCTATCCTTGATGCCTCAGTTGAGAGGCATAAGGTAGCCTTGCAGCAGCTTGATTTAATGCCCTATATCACAGCAGATATAGCACTAAATCTGTCAACTACACAGTTGCATGAAACACAATTGGTCAGCAAAAGGCTCAAAGAAGTCGCCACACAGCTAGTTGAAAAAGGCGCAGATTGCCTTGTGTTGGGCTGTGCCGGCCTGGCTGATTATCGGCAGATGCTCAGCAGTGTCATGGGGCTGCCAGTGATAGAACCGAGTCAAGCGGCACTACTGGCCGCTGCGGTAAGTTTCGATATTGCACTAGCGTAAATTAGCACAAAATTGTTGGATACGTGTGCAGGCATCCTCTAACAGTTGCTCACTGGTGGCGTAGGAAATTCTGAAGTTGGGGCTCAGTCCAAAAGCTGCTCCCTGGACCACTGCGACACCAGTGTCAGCTAACAACTCGCTGACAAATACATCGTCGCTGTCAATTAACACTCCATTGCGGGTGGTTTTACCTATTAAGCCTTTGATGCAAGGGTAGACGTAAAATGCGCCCTCAGGTTTAGGGCAGAAGATGCCGGTAATGGCATTGAGTTTATCTACTACAAGATCTCTTCTTGCACTAAAGGCTTTCGCTCTGCTGGCAATAAAATCCTGGGGGCCATTTAATGCTTCAACCGCTGCCCATTGGCTTATCGAGCAGGGATTAGAAGTGCTCTGGCTCTGCAGCTTGCGCATCGCCTTTATCAGCTCGACGGGGCCGGCACAGTAACCAATTCGCCAGCCCGTCATCGCATAAGCTTTAGACACTCCGTTCATCGTTAAAGTGCGCTCATAAAGCCGTGGTTCTACAGCTGCGATACTATGATAGCTAAATCCGTCATAGACCAAATGTTCGTACATATCATCGGTGAGCACCCAGACTTGAGGATGGCGCAGCAGTACCTGAGTTAGTGCCTGCAGTTCAGGCTTAGTGTAAGTTGCACCGGATGGATTGCTGGGGCTGTTGAAAATGAGCCATTTGGTCTTTTCGGTGATCGCCGCTTCAAGGGTTTGTGCTGTTAGCTTAAAGTTGTTCTCTATAGTCGCTGGTGCGAACACTGGGGTGGCACCGGCCAATAACACTATGTCCGGGTAGGACACCCAATAGGGAGTCGGGATGACCACTTCATCGCCGGGATTCAGTGTTGCCAACATGGCATTGAAGATGATTGGTTTACCACCCGGGGCAACAAAGGTCTGCTCGGGTTCGTAATGTAAATTGTTTTCTCGTTTAAACTTATCGACAATTGCCTGTTTTAATTCAGGGATGCCATCAACCGCAGTATAGCGGGTTAAATTATTACTAATAGCCGCAATACCTGCCTGCTTGATGTTATCGGGTGTGTCAAAATCGGGCTCACCGGCCGCTAAGCTAATGACATCTCGTCCCGCTTTGCGCATCTGAGCTGCTTTGGCGCCAGCGGCCATAGTTGCGGATGGCTGTACACGTGCTAATGATTTGGAGGTAAAGCTCATAATGGTGCTCCTGAGTGCAGATAACGCTGAACAGTAAAGAATAATTCTATAGTATCAATCGGGTATGTGAACGAGGGTATCGTATTTGACTCGATTCATGGAAATAAGGGTGCGAAAATTGCGTAAATTTTGTTCTTGATAGATAACCCGCTGGCAAAAATCTTCGTAGCTGGGCATATCCGGCACTACGACGACTAATACAAAATCAACTTCGCCAGTCACTTTGTAACACTGATGCACTTCGTCAGCCAGCTGGATCTTCTCAATAAAAGCGGCGTTCGAATCCAGCCGGTCTTGTTGCATCATGATTTCTACTATCATATGCAAACTCGTACCAAAGGCTCTTTCATCCAGTAGCGCGACTTGAGCGCAGATAACACCTTGCTGCTGTAAGCGTTTGACCCGCTTCAGGCAGGCCGGTGGTGATAAACCGACAATTTCCGATAATTTTAAGTTGCTGATAGAGGAGTCGCGCTGCATTTGCCGCAGAATGCTCTTATCTAAGCGATCGAGAAACATTATTAATATAACCAAGCAATAAAGAAATTAATATTAATATAATGGAAGAATAAATGGAACTATTTCTTGAGCGGGCAACTATAATAGCGGTATTAATAAGAGCAAGCAAAAGGGTGTTTGAGGATGTATAGGACAGCGCTAAAAGAGTTGTTTAAAGAAGTAACAGCGGTGTATCTCACGCTACTGAAAGTAATGGTACCTACAATTATTCTGGTGAAAATTTTGGATCTGTTAGGAGGAACCATCTGGCTGGCAACTCTACTGTCGCCTTTTATGCAATTTGTCGGTCTGCCAGAACAGATGGGCATCATTTGGGCCACGGCGATTTTAACTAACGTATATACCTCTATGATAGTGTTTGTAGATGTGACAGCTAATATGCAGTTAAGTGTGGCACAAGTGTCGGTAATGGGAATCTTGATCTTATTGTCTCATTCTATTCCCATGGAAGGCGCGGTGGCAAAAATGGTCGGGGTGAGCTGGCGGTTAACCATAAGCCTGAAACTAGGAGGCGGTTTGCTGCTGGCGGCACTGGTTAGCTATATATACCGAGCGTTTGATTATCAACAACAGCCGGCTGTGTTGCTGTGGCAAAACGTGCAGTTAGATCAGAGTCTGGAGCAGTGGGCGATCGATCAGTTGTTACTGCTGGGGAGTATTTTTTTTATAATATTTGCGCTGATGACATTGTTGCGAATATTACGACTTATAGGTGTAGAAAAGCTGATGCAACTCGCGTTATCGCCTTTGCTTAAACTGCTAAATATAAGCAAAGACGCCAGCAATATCACCATAATAGGCATCACTTTGGGGCTTAGTTTTGGAGCTGGGCTGCTTATATCAGAAATTAAAAGTGGCAAAATAAGTAAGCGCGATGTGTTGTTATCTATTAGCTTGTTGAGCTTGGCGCATAGTTTAATTGAAGATACCTTATTGATTTTGTTACTGGGGGCGGACGTGACGGCAATATTATGGCTACGAATTGTGTTTGCGGTATTGGTCGTTGCTCTGATGTCGCAATATTTAGGACGAAGTAGTGGTAAGGCAGTGAATAGTGAAGTTTGAAAAAAACCAGAACAACAGGAGCTAACACGCAAACACCAGCGGTTGAAAAAGCAAATATGACCGGAAATAAAATTGCTCAGATATCTACCAGGGGCTAAAAATAAATTCTCGCATATTAAGTTTGTTGGAAAGGGATTTTTGGCCAATCAATTATACCGTTAACCCGGCACTCGGGGAGTTGCAGCCATATACTCGAAACTGAAAATCAATTCAATGTCGTTGAGAGTGACAATCGAGCTGCGCAATTGAATAAATATGCTTGCTTTTAAAAAAATACTGCGCATAATGCTGTGTATTCATACAGTGTTTTGCGCACTAAATACAAAATTGCTCTTCCAGCCCAGGTGATAAAAATGGACGATAACAGAAAAAAAGCTTTAGATGCCGCTCTCTCGCAAATTGAACGTCAATTTGGTAAAGGTGCAGTTATGCGCATGGGCGATCAGCCGCGCGAGGCGATCCCCTCTGTCTCCACTGGTTCTCTTGGGTTAGACGTGGCGCTCGGTATAGGTGGTTTGCCATTTGGTCGTATCGTTGAAATTTATGGGCCTGAATCTTCAGGTAAAACTACCCTGACTTTGCAAGTGATTGCAGAAGCGCAAAAAATGGGTAAGAGCTGTGCTTTTATCGATGCTGAACACGCATTAGATCCAGGTTACGCTGAGAAGCTGGGAGTGAATGTTGATGATCTGCTAGTGTCTCAGCCAGATACTGGTGAGCAGGCATTAGAAATTACCGATATGTTAGTGCGTTCAAATACGTTAGATGTAATTATCATTGACTCAGTGGCAGCACTGACACCTAAAGCGGAAATTGAAGGTGAAATGGGCTCATCGCACATGGGATTGCAGGCACGTCTGATGTCGCAAGCTCTGCGTAAATTAACGGGTTCAGTGAAAAATGCTAACTGTCTACTGATCTTCATCAACCAAATTCGCATGAAGATTGGGGTGATGTTTGGCTCCCCTGAGACTACCACTGGTGGTAATGCGCTGAAGTTTTACTCATCAGTACGCTTAGATATTCGCCGTATCGGCGCGATCAAACAAGGTGATGAAGTAATAGGCAACGAGACCCGGGTTAAAGTCGTTAAAAACAAAGTCGCTGCGCCTTTCAAACAGGCGGAGTTCCAGATTATGTTTGGCAAGGGCATCTTTCGGATGGGAGAGCTCATTGATATGGGGGTTAAACAGGGGTTAGTGGAAAAAGCCGGTGCCTGGTACGCCTATAACGGCAGTAAAATAGGTCAGGGCAAAGCCAATGCGGCAAAGTATTTAACTGAGCACCCTGAAGATGCGAAGGCGATCGAAGCAGCCATTCGCGAGCAATTATTGTCCGTTGAAGATAAAGCAGATAGCAAATCAGAAAAAGCAGACAAAAAATCAGAGAAAGTAGACAAAAAATCAGCCGCTGCGATTGATAAATAATCGATAACTGCGGATTACTCGCGCGTGTTTGCAGGCAGTCATCAGGCTGCTTGCAAGGCGTGAGCTGGTACAAAAAAATGGTAAAGCGCTGCCCTGATGCCAGCTTGTTAACACATGTTATTGATAACTGTAAAATGCAGGGCTATCAAGGTGACTTGCGCTGTGGCAAATCCTGATACGCTTAAAGGTTGAACAGTGTTATGGATTGCATCGAGTGACGCAATAGCTGAGACAAAAGAGGCATCGATAGCGAGGTAACTCAGAAGCTATTGGAAGATGCTGAACTGGATTGGTTTGCACGGGCAGCCGAATGTTTTAACCGAAAATATCGCCACAAGTACAATCCGGAAGATAGAAAGAGCAAAGAGTGTTGCTTTCGCTCAATGTCGGCAAGGGGATTTTCTTTTGATGAAATCTACTACGCCATAGACAGTGAAGAGTCTGAATTTTAATAGCTCTGAATGTTGTTTTTCTCAGCAGGTCCTCATTTACTTATTGTCTCCGACAGATCTCATCAGCATGACCTACACCCTCCTGTATAAATAGACTCACTAGGCGCTGTGTTTACGCACAACAGGCAGTCTGAATAGGGAGTTCATATCTAGTTAATCTTTTTTGCGCCGAGCATAAGCAATAACGTTTGATATTAATAAAGTATTGATACAAAAGATCTGTTATTGATTTGTATATTATTGATAAATAGTTCGAACAATTAATAACCACGATATATAATGAGCCGCTATTTTTTTGCATAAAGAGCGCTAGAATCAGCCCTGTGGCTGCTTTTTTTGTTTTCATTGTTCTCTATGTGTTTGTTATATAAAGATTACGGATAAATAAAAGTCGTTGTTATGAAATACATGTCCAGTGCCGAAATTCGTCAAGCGTTCCTTAAGTTCTACTCTGAAAAAGGCCATGAAATTGTGCCTTCCAGCTCTTTAGTGCCGGGAAATGATCCAACCCTTCTTTTTACCAATGCAGGAATGGTGCAGTTTAAAGATGTTTTCACCGGAGAAGAGCAGCGCCCATATACTCGCGCAACCTCTGCTCAGCGCTGTGTACGTGCCGGTGGCAAACACAACGATTTAGAAAATGTTGGCTATACCGCCAGGCACCACACTTTTTTTGAAATGCTCGGCAACTTTAGTTTTGGCGACTACTTTAAGCGCGATGCGATTCGTTTTGCATGGGAGTTTTTGACCAAAGTATTGGAATTGCCCGAAGAAAAGCTCTGGGTCACTGTGCATCATACCGACAAAGATGCTGAAGATTTATGGCGCGATGACATCGGCATAGATATGAGCAGGTTTTCTCGCCTGGGCGAAGATAATTTCTGGTCGATGGGCGACACCGGTCCCTGTGGTACGAGCACTGAGATATTTTTTGATCACGGCGCCGATGTCTGGGGTGGACCTCCGGGTAGCGAAGATGAAGACGGCGATCGCTACATCGAAATCTGGAATTTAGTGTTTATGGAGTTCAATCGCGATGCCAGTGGCGAGCAGACTAAACTACCGAACCCATCTATCGATACAGGCTTAGGTCTGGAGCG
>MAAC01018433.1_pt1 | contig 45698 bp, 44 predicted proteins | sample 1115981 | NCBI WGS metagenome assembly MAAC01 (sample SAMN04961126, study PRJNA320927) | seawater metagenome | isolation source: sample BD02T64 sea water enriched with oil for 64 days | place: USA:Gulf of Mexico | collected 2013-07-27 | reverse complement strand
GGCAATATCGCGCTGGCGCTGGCCAAGGGCGCGCGCGATATGGGCGCCAAGATCCTGCGGTTCTGCCCCGCCACTGGCGTCACACAGCATGATGATGGCACTTGGACGGTTCACACCGACAAGGGCGATATCGACTGCGACTACGTTGTCAACGCAGCAGGTTATTATGCACAGCGGGTCGGCGAATGGTTCAAACCCTTTGGCGGTCGCACGGTTCCAATGATGGTGATGAGCCACCAGTATCTGCTGTCCGAGGAAATTCCCGAGATTGAAGCCTATACCAAGGAAACTGGCAAGAAGCTGCCGCTGCTACGCGATGTCGACGTCTCGTACTACCTGCGTCAAGAGAAACACGGCTTTAACCTTGGACCTTATGAGCCGAACTGCCGCGCGCATTGGGATACCCCTGAAGATCCGATGCCCGAGGATTTCTCTTTCCAGCTGTGGCAGGACGATCTAGACCGGATCGAAGACATCATGATGGACGCGATGGAACGCGTGCCTTCACTGGCCACCTCTGGCATCTCTCGCGTCATCAACGGCCCGATCCCTTATGCCCCAGACGGGATGCCACTGGTTGGCCCAATGCCCGGTGTCAAAAATGCGTTTGAGGCATGCGTGTTCACTTTTGGCATTGCTCAGGGCGGTGGTGCGGGCAAATGCCTGGCCGAATGGATTGTCGACGGTCAGACCGAGTGGGACATGTGGGCCTGCGATCCACGGCGCTATACCGACTACACAGATCACGATTACTGCGTTCAAAAAGGTATGGAGATTTATGGCAATGAATACGCCATGCATTTCCCCCATCATGAGTGGCCCGCCGCGCGCGACAAGAAGGTCAGTGCCGTCCATGCCAAGGTGAAAGACTTGGGCGGAGTCATGGGTGCGTATAACGGATGGGAGCGCGCCAATTGGTTTGCCAAGGACGGTGATGACACCTCGGAAGAGGCGACACACACCTGGGGGCGGTCAGGCCCATGGCAGCAGCGCATTCAGGAGGAATGCGAGGCCGTTCGGGATGGCGTCGGCGTTCTCGACCTACCGGGTTTCTCACGGTTCAACTTGAGCGGCGAAGGTGCTGCGGAATTCCTGCGTGGCCTCGTCGCTGGAGGCCTGCCCAAAATAGGCCGAATGAACCTTGTCTACATCTCGGACAACCGTGGGCGAATTCTGACCGAAATGTCCTGCATCCGCCATGGTGAAGATCATTTCACCATGATCACTGCAGGTACAGCGCAGTGGCATGATTTTGAAATCTTGCGAAATGCGTTGCCCACAGGTCTCAGCCTAACGGATCACACAACTGAATTCGGCACCATGATTGTCACCGGACCAAAGGCACGTGATTTGTTTGCCGACCTGTCAGACGCCGATCTGTCGCTTGGCTGGCTCACCCATCAAAAGGCCAATGTGGCTGGCAAGCCTGCCTTTTTGGCGCGTGTATCTTTTGCTGGTGAGTTGGGATGGGAAGTACACTGCGCCAATGCGGACCAGCCTACGATCTATGCTGCGATCCTGGAGGCCGGAGCCAAGCCGTTTGGCATGTACGCACTGAACTCACTTCGGATTGAGAAAGGCTATCGCACCTGGAAGGGCGATCTGACAGCCGACTACTCCCTACTTCAAGGTGGGTTGGGCCGTTTTGTCAAACTGGACAAGCCGCAGGATTTCCCGGGCAAAGCAGCTATTCAAGTTGAGAAGCAACAGGGCGTGAAGAAGAGTTTTGTCACCCTAATTGTTGACGCCAACGATGCTGATGCGCCGTATATGTCCTGTATCTGGAGCGGCGGTGAAATCGTCGGCGAGACCACCAGTGGCGATTGGGGCTACCGGGTGAATGCGTCGGTTGCGCTGGGCATGGTGCGGGCAGATCTGGCGGTGCCGGGAACTGAGCTAGAGGTAGAAATCTACGGTGAAAAATGCCGGGCCGTGGTGCAAGAGGACCAACCACTCTGGGATCCTACTAACGAAAGGCTGCGGGCATGACCTTACCGAACACTATGAAAGGCGTCTGTCTTACCCATCACGGCGGACCTGAAGCACTGGAGTGGCGCGAAGACATCCCAGTTCCGGTGCCTGGGTCTGGACAAGTTCTTGTGCGAGTGCTGGCTGCCGGTGTGAACAACACTGACATCAACACACGGATCGGCTGGTATTCATCGGATGTGACCGGAGCAACGGAAGGCGTTGATCAGGAGGTCGAGGCTGGGGGCCATGCAGGCGCCCTCACATTTCCCCGTATTCAGGGTGGAGATCTGTGCGGACGGGTTGTCGCCATTGGCAGCAATGTGGATCTGGCGATTGGCGCACGCATCACCAGTCCGATCAACCTGCCACGACCCACCGCCAGCAATCCGCATGGCTACACCGTGCTGGGGTCAGAATTTGACGGAGCTTTTGCCGAATACTGCCTGGTCGAGACTGCAGATATCTATGATGTCAGCGCATCTCCGCTGTCGGACATTGAAATCGCAGCCATTCCCTGCGCTTTTGGCACCGCAGAGCTTTTGCTGACCCGTGCCGGAGTTGGCGACGGCCAGTCCGTCCTGATCACCGGGGCCTCTGGGGGCGTTGGGATGGCGGCCGTACAACTGGCACAGCTGCGCGGGGCAGAGATCACCGGCGTGACCTCGCCCACCAAGGCCACCGCAGTTCGTGACGCCGGGGCCACGCATATTCTGGCGCGTGGCGCGACCCCAGAGGCAGCCGCTTATGATGTGGTCATTGACGTGGTTGGTGGTGAGGCCTGGCCTTCGCTGATCCGCGCTCTGAAACCGGGTGGGCACTACGCTGTGTCCGGCGCCATTGCCGGCCCCATGGTCACGGCTGATCTGCGCGAAATCTATCTGCCCGATATCACCCTTCACGGCTGCACTTACCAGCCACCAGAGGTGTTCGAACGTTTGGTCATGCTGATCAACACAGGTAAGATCAAGCCGCTGGTTTCGGCCACCTATCCGCTACAGGACATAGCCAGGGCGCAGGAAGATTTCATGTCGAAACAATTGCCCGGCAAGCTGGTTTTGCTGCCGCCTGCGTAAGCCTTGTCCTGTCGATCAGGACTAGATACGCAGTCTGATAAATTCTGATGCCGGTCACTAGGACCGGCATCAGTCTATTGTTTAGTTTTGCGGCTCAGGCGCTGCATCGTCGGCCCCGGCATCAGAAGCAGGCTGTGGATCAGCAGGCGTATCAGGCTCCGGCTCAACCGCAGAGGGGGCTGCCTCGGAGGGGGGCTCTGCCGGATCAGCAGGTGCTGCAGTCTCGGGATCAGTACCGGGAGTTGCAGGTGGGACCTCCTGAGCGGGCGGTGTTGCAGGCGGCGCAGCGCCAGGCACGTCATACCCCAGCAGGTTTGCAGTCGCGGGATCAACCAAGCCCGTAGACTCGAGCTCGTTGTCATACTGCAACCACATCACTGCCGCTTCGGTGCCGCTGCCAAACACTCCGTCTACACTGCCGACGTCATAGCCGGCGCCAACAAGCCGATTTTGCAGCTCGCGAACCGTGTCACCGCGGGTAAAGGGATCAGTCAGCCCCATACCAACAACGGATTCCGGCTGCCCTTCTTCTGCTGGCGGGTCCGAGACAATCTCGTATACTTTTTCATCCTCGTAGTAAGTCGAGCGGTACAACACACCGTCGCACAGATAGAGTGTTTCTCCGTCCTCGGTGACCTTCTCACACTCCTTATCCGACGGCAGCGAAGTGGTGTAGACCAGTGTCGAGCCAACAATCGCCGCAGTAAAGAACCAGCCCCAGCCCGGATTATAATAGTATGGACCATAGTGGTAATGCGGCGGCCGATAATAGGGTGGCCGGTAGTATGGTGGACGGTAGGCCGGTGGACGGTACCCAGGAGGCCGGTAGCCCGGAGGACGATGTCCCGGAGGCCGTGCGCCTGGCGGGCGCGAACCGGGCCGATGCCCAGCATTGGGTGGCCGAGAGCCTGGCGGGCGCGATCCCGGAGGGCGTGCCCCTGGCGGACGTGATCCAGGAGGACGCGCGCCTGCAGGACGTGTTCCGGCCGCAGGACGTGTTCCGGCAGATGGCCGGCCGGGGTTAACTGCAGGCGGCTTATTTGGTCTAGTTGCCGGCTTGGTCGCGGGACGAGTTGCCGGTTTAGCAGCAGGCCGCGTAGCAGGTTTTGTCGCTGGCCGCGTAGAGGGTTTTGTCGCGGGACGAGTCGACGGTCTTGCTCCAGTCGAAGGTCGGGTTCTAGCACCAGAAGGCCTTGATCTGGGGGCACTCGAAAATCCACCCCGATTTCCGCCGCCTCCTCCTCGGGCGCGTCCGCCACCACCGCCGTGCCCTCGGGCATCAGCAGAATCTGCTCGCGGTGACAACCGCATAACGCTCTCGGGAGACGTGCCAACTGACAGGGCAAAAATGAGTACACCAATGAAAAACTGTCGCATCAGTTACGCCCTCCCAGAATACTGACATCCTCGGGCTGGGGCCAAGTCATCAACTCGGCCTCGTCATTCGGAACATAGGTAAAAACACCGTCCGGGATATCCGGGTCGAAATCCCAATTGGTGAAATAAGCCCGGTACTGCGGCCAGCCTTGTGTGTAGGGATCGGTGCCAACAATCATCATCAGTTCTGGCTGGTCAGGTTCGGTCGAAATCCAGATCTGCCAATCGGTGTCATAATCGGAGAACGCCAAATGATGTGCCTCGCGTCCGGCCAATCTGGTGGTCCCCAGATAAGCCGCTGACTCGGCCCGGTCGAGCAGTTCAGAGCGAGGCGAGGTGCTCATCACTTGCCAGATAGGCAGACGGATATCGTAGGCCTCGCTTGCCCGGTCCGCCAGTGCATCAAAATCACCGCTGAAATCGGTGGAAACATAGGCGTTTTCTTCGACGTCGAAAATTTGGAACTGCGCGCCGTTAAAGAAATACTCGCGGGTGTCGTCGCCAAATTCCGAATAGCCGTAGAACCCAACCCCGCGCTGCAACAGATTGGCACCACTGCGCATGTACGTGATCTTTTCACGGCCATCGACCACCACATCAAAGGACACAAACCAATCCATCGCCAGAGCATTGTGCGCCGCGAGGTATTCAGTTGCCGATGTCAGGATTTCGACCGCCTGAGGGTCCAGAGGTGGTGGAGCATCGTCCGTTTGGGCGTATCCGGGAATAGCCCCGCCCCCCATCATCAATCCAGCGCCACAACACAGCAGCAAACCCTGCCTACGAAATACTGCCAAATGTAATTTGACGGAATAATTTAAATTGAACATGCACCGAGATTACAAGTGATCGGAAAAATCTCAATGCTTTTGTTTACCTAAGCACCTAACCGCTTATTGCAAAGACCAAAATCCTATCGGCCAACCACGATGTCCGCCTGCAACCCGCCAAGATCGCCGCTGTGACCTAGCCGCAACGTACCGCCATGTGCGCGGGCGATGTCGGCAACGATGGCCAGCCCCAGTCCAACACCGGACCCCAAATCCTGATTGCGTGAGGGGTCCAGCCGGGTAAAGGGACGCATGGCCTCGCTGCGTTGATCTTGCGGGATGCCTGGGCCGTCATCTTCAACCCGAATGCGCAATGCGCGGTCGGTCAGGGCCACCGATACCCGCGCCCGGCTGCCATACCGTACCGCATTAGAGACCAGGTTATCGACGGCACGGCGCAAGGCTGCAGGGCGCAGCATAACCGTACCCGTGCCGCTCAACTCTCCCAGCATCACATCCCGGTCCTCCCGGCGCCAGTTGTCAACGATGGCCTTGACCAGCTGCTGCGGATCAGTTGCCTCGGGGGGGCTGGTCGACACACCGCGTGAAAAATCGAGGAAAGCATCCAGCATTTGCTGCATTTCATCCACATCCTGCAACAGCGGCTCGGCGTCCTCTTCATCCAGCATCGCCAACCCCAGCCTCATCCGGGTCAATGGCGTGCGCAGATCATGGCTCACCCCGGACAGCATAAGGGTGCGTTGTTCGATCTGGCGGTCGATCCGGGCGCGCATATCCAGAAAGGCGCTGCCTGCGACCCGCACCTCGGTCGCACCAGAGGGGCGGTACGGCACTGCACGTCCCCGCCCAAAGGCCTGCGCCGCATCCGCCAGTCGTTTGATCGGCCGCAACTGATTGCGCATGTAGAGAAACGAAATGACGGTCATGAAGATGCCAAAGAATAGCATGGTGACAATCAACTGGTGCGGCGCTGCCGCAGTGACCCGGCGTCGATCAAAACTGATCTCCACTGGTCCAAGACGATTGGAAAAAATCAACCTGACCAGTCGGTTGTCCGGGAATTGCACGGCCATAATCGGAGCGTACCCCTTGCGCAATGTGTCCCGCACGATACGTCCCGAGAATTCATTCCAGGCCAGCACGTCCTGCGGTGGTAACTCTTCATCCCCAAGAAACCGCAAGCCCATTTGCAGGGGCGCCAGTAAGGGAGCCGTTTGCTCCAGCATCACCTCTTGGGTCGGCGCAGACAGGCTCAGTTCCGAAATCAATTCCAGTTCGCGCATCACCGTCAGCGTCATCTGCACGGTGATATCCTGCAAATGTCGCTGAATAAACGCCACCGAGACCACCAGTTGCAGCACCACGATGGGTAGCATCATGATCAGCGCCGCCCGTCCATACAGACTGCGCGGCATATAACGTTTGAGCCAGTGGAATAACATGGGCTAAACCTATAGAGCGCCAGCAAGACTGTGAAGCACAGCCCGATGCGGGCGTTTGAAATGAATACCAAAAGACCGAGGCACAATGATGCAGGCTCCTGATGATTTCAACCCGGAAGCTGGGGTAGCAATAGAGTTGGAACCGGGGCTGCGCCGGATTTTGGCCGCAAACCCGTCTCCGATGACCTATCGCGGCACCAACACCTATCTGCTGGGCGAGACCTCTCTGGCGGTGATCGACCCTGGCCCCACCCTGCCCGACCATCTTGAGGCGATTCTGGCAGCTGTTGCGCCCACCCAGCGTATCACTCATATCATCGTCACTCACAGCCACCTCGACCACTCCCCACTGGCGGCTGAGCTAAGCCAGCGCACCGGCGCGCCGATCTATGCCTTTGGCGATGCCAAGGCAGGCCGCAGTACCGTGATGACAAAACTGGCTGCAGCAGGCATGGCAGGTGGCGATGAAGGCATCGACACGAATTTTCAGCCCGACATAACAGTAGCCGACGGCGCGTTGATTACCGGCGACGGCTGGACTTTGGAAGTGATCCATACCCCCGGCCATTTAGGCAACCACATCGCGCTGGCCTGGAAGGATGCGTGTTTCACCGCTGACCATGTGATGGGCTGGGCCAGTTCACTGGTGTCGCCACCCGATGGAGACCTGAGCGATTTCATGGCCTCTTGTCACCGTTTGCGGGCCCGAAACTGGCGGGTGTTCCACCCCGGCCACGGAGCCCCGGTTACGGAGCCGATCGCACGACTGGAATGGCTGATTGCTCACCGAAACTCCCGCGAGTCGGCGATCCTGGACGGATTGGCAAAGTCACCGGCCACAGCTCAGAGTCTGGCGCAAGAAATCTACACCACGACACCGGCATCTTTACTGGCAGCTGCAGAACGCAACATCCTTGCGCATCTGATTGATTTAATGGGAAAATCACAAATCGAGGCCATCGGAAATCTATCCGCTACCGCTAGATTTCAACTGTGCAAATAGACTGAGAAAATTATTTTGAAAATATCGAGTTTATTCTCTAGACGCTCCAAAATCCGGGCGCTATACGACACGGACCGTTCCGGCGTAGCTCAGCGGTAGAGCAGTTGACTGTTAATCAATTGGTCGTAGGTTCGATCCCTACCGCCGGAGCCATAAAAAGCCACTAAGCTCAATAGCTTGGTGGCTTTTTTGGGTTTTTGAATCGGCTTGCATGTTTTGACTTGTCACCGCATTTGTCACCAAAATTTGCGCGTGGAGTGAAGGTAACCTATTTCAATCTGCTTGCGTCGGCACAAGTCTGGAGACCTCTCCCATAATACCCTGGTAATCCCCTTAAAATTGGTGGTGATGGATTCAGCCGGTCAGAGCAACACCTGCTCTAATCTATGTGATGGGGACTGGATGCCCAAGGATTTTCGTGGGCGGCTATTTGGGTGCCGCGCGACGTCATGCAATTCATTCTGAGACAACCCGGCAAGGCAGGATCCCTTGGGAAAGTTTTGCCATAACAGTCCGTTGGGATTTTCGTTTGTACCGCGTTGCCACGGACTCCTTGGGTCGCAAAAATAAACATCCATATCCGTCGCAATGGTGAACTTTTGATGTGACGCCAACTCGGTGCCCCGATCCCAGGTTAGGCTTTGTTTGAGTTGACCAGGAAAATTGGTCATTTGACGCGCCAATGCGGGAACGACGTGATCCGTACTCTTTCCGTTAAGTTTCACCAGGATCGTGAACCACGTGTGACGCTCCACAATCGTAGCGATATCGCAGTTTTTTGAGCCACCAATGAGGTCTCCCTCGCCCTATCGGCGTTGGAAAAAACGCCTGCCCGACAGTGAATGTCCTGGGATAACGCGCTCTTTCACATCTGCGGGTCTTTCTCGAATGGATACCCCTTCGAGAATTTGTTGCCCTGTCTTGGTTTATGGCCTTTAGCATGCCGGAACTTACGCTTACTTCTGAGATGGTTGCGTGGTTCTTTGCGCAGCAGGCCAGGTATTTGCACAAAGAGGCTTTTGTTAACAGAAGTGTTCCGGCAAAAATGGACAGTCTGCTAATGTGTATCCAAACCTGAAGAATGGATGCTTACATGACAACGATACGCCGATTTTCGGACAAATTCGAAGCCACTGTGGCGCTTGCAACGCTGCGTGGTGACAAGACGGTGCAGGAAACTGCAGCCAATCACCGCATTCACCCGACCCAGGTGACGACCTGGAAACGGCAGGCGATTGACGGCCTTACGGGGGTATTTCCGACAAAGTGAAAAAGGCTGAGGACAACGAGGCTGAAGTGAAGGAGCTGCATGCCAAGATCGGGAATCTGGCGGTCGAAAACGATTTTTTGTCACATGGGCTGAAGCGATAAGCCCGTCCGAACGCCAGGCAATGATCAATCGAGATTGGTCTGATCTCAGCCTGACCCGGCAGTGCAAACTGCTGAAGATCAGCCGGTCATCGCTGTCTTACACCCCGGTTGGGGTAGGTGATGAAACGCTGAATCTGATGAACGAGATCGACCGGGTGTTCACAAAATACCCAGTCTTTGGCAGTCGGCAAATTGCAGCATACCTGCCTCGAAACGGTTTCCATGCCGGCCGCCATCGCGTGCGCCGCCTGATGGGCATCATGGCATCCGCCGCCCGGCAGTGCATTGGTAAATGCACGAGAGGGTATAAAGGCCCTAGCACCAGCAAGAAGCGTCCACAGCATCCGATTTACCCATATCTGCTGCGGAAGTTGCCAATCACACGTCCAAACCATGTTTGGTGTTCAGATATTACCTACATTCCGGTGCAACGCGGTTTTCTATACCTCGTCGCGATCATGGACTGGGCAACGCGGAAGGTGCTGTCCAATGCCCGATAGGGGGCGGTTATCAAACACGTTGGATGCCAGTTTCTGTGTCGAGGCCCTAAATGAAGCCATCTCCAAAAATGGCAGACCCGAGATCATGAACACAGATCAGGGTTCTCAATTCACTGGATCGGCCTGGATCACCAGGCTAACTGAGGCCAAGATCAAAGTCTCCCCTCTCATGCATGAAACATGCACTGCCGGTCAGTGGATGGATGGTCGGGGCAGATATTTCGACAACATATTCATCGAACGCCTATGGCGATCTCTAAAGCAGGAAGCGGTGTATCTGCAAGAATTGCAGGGCGGTTTCCAAGCCACGCGCGTGATCAAAGACTGGATCAACTTCTACAATACTGAGCGGCCACATACCGCTCATGAAAAGAAGACACCGGACCACGCATACTTCGGTCAGACACGAATGAAACACGCGGCATGAAACCTAACCCAGATGCATCTTAACTGAGCCGTAAACCTGTCCGGAAAAGCAGGACCACTTCAGTTTTCACGGTTCGACAAACTTGCCGAAAAGCATGGTGCCGAGAAGATAAAAACCATTGGCGATGCCTATATGGTCGCTACGGGATTGAAAGGCTGCGTCGCAGATCATGCAGAGAACATTGCTGACTTGGCTTTGGGTATGCAAAAGCCTTTGGTGAATTTCGTCGCGATAACAATGTTGACCTGAAGCTTAGGATTGGCGTGCATTCGGGCGCGTTCATTGCTGGCGTAATCGGCAAACAAAAATTCTCATACGACCTGTGGGGAAACACTGTAAACGTTGCCAGCAGAATGGAATCTGAAGGGATTGCTGATCAGATTCAGATTTCAGCAGAGACTTGGCAACTGTTATCTGACCGTTACCAGTCAACCCCGCGCGGAGAAATCCAAATCAAGGGCCACAGGCCGAGAGCAACCTACCTACTTGAAGGCAACGTGCCAACAACCGAGCCCACATTGACTCATTGATGTTACAATTTGCCATAACGTTTAAGCCGCAAATTCGAATTTGGACACTAAACTCATGGTCCCAAAATCCGCATACCTGACCTTGGCGCATGGCGCAGCGAATAACCGCAATCCGCGCTTCATGACAACTTTCTGCGCCGCAGCATTGATCAAAACGGACTCCAAACCAGCCAACACAGTTTAGCGACATGGCTTTAAAAATGGGGAGACTACCAAACCATCGTCTCGTTATACTTGATGCGTGTCTTGCGCTAATAGTTAAACTTGGTCACCGAGTGGGGTCAGCCCTTCGGAGGCAACCAACAGTGAAAAGACACAACTCCAACCGACCAGCACTCTCCGGAAACGAGTTCCAAGGTGTCAGGAGAGTGCAGTGCCAAGTTGGATAAAAACATTTATTGTCCTACTAACTTGCCTGGTAACGATGTAAAAAGAGAAATACTCAATATTTCATTGCTTTTCGCCCGATACCAAAGTGTCAATAAATTTAGAAAACAGCTCACCCTGAGACCGTATCTGTAATTTCAAGTACACATTTCTACGATGGATGCGCACGGTTCCCGGTGAAATTTCTAGTATGCGCCCAACCGCATCTGCGGAGTGCCCCTTCAGAGTAAACTCGACGACTTGGCGTTCGCGTGGGGTCAGCACACCATCGCCAAATTTCGTGAATGCCAACTCGACGCTGTGATGGAGACTGGCATCACCGGAGTCGTGTTCTCCTGCTCCAAATTGTGATGGGAGATCCTGCCAGTGACGCTTGCAGCACGCCCGTACAATTGGCCAAAACTCTCCGAGCTGCCGGAATTCCCTGGCTGAGAACGCTTTTTTTGCCCGCATAAGAGAAACAACAACGATAGCCCTTTCAGGCATTTCGATGAAGTAACCGATTTCTTCAGCAAGTCCGGTTCGGGCATAATAACTGCGGAAATACTCTCCCTGGAAAAATCGGTCTGGAGCGAGATCCTTTATTCTGTAAAGGCCCGATTCAACTTGATTTCCGCAGGCTAAATAGAAGGGGTCCAGAAGGTAAGGGCCTTCTTGGTAATCCTCGACAAAGACCTTGCGTTTTCCGCGTGGGAAATCATCAAATAGATCCATCGGACGGGCCGCACCAAAATATCCAAAAACCACGGTGTAATCCAAGGGGGCAATGCCCTTTAGGGCGTCTGATAGTGTCTGCGCAAACTGATCAGTGCCGATAGCATCAATCAAAGCGCCCGTTGCATTGATCACGTCTTTCATCTGCCAGACCCCTATACTCTGATTGGTATACTAAAAACGTGGTATATACAACGAAACACGTTTTTCATACAGTTTTCCCAAGTTGAGTAGTATTCAAAGAATCCGGAAAAAGATAGGCTAAAATGGAAATCAGGGGGTATATCGGGGATGCTAGCCCGGTCAACAACATGGTGATTGCTGAGCTACGTGGGGTCTCTAAGCGGTTCGGGGATGTGCTGGCTGCAAGCGATTTGAACCTGTCGATCGCCGAAGGTGAGTTCCTTTCTTTCCTTGGGCCATCGGGCTGCGGCAAGACAACCGCTCTTCGCATATTGGCGGGATTTGAAGTTCCGACTGAAGGTGAAGTTCTTCTGGACGGCGAAGTGGTCAACGACCTTGATGCCCACCATCGTCCGGTCAACATGGTGTTTCAGCAATATGCGCTGTTTCCACATATGACCGTTGCGCAAAACATTGGTTACGGGCTGCGCCAACGTCGCCCCCGTCTACCAAAAGCACAAATAGCTGAAAAGGTTAGCAAGGCGCTCGACGTGGTGCAGCTTAGTGGGTTCGACGACCGAAAAGTCTGGGAAATGTCCGGTGGGCAGCAACAACGCGTTGCCCTGGCCAGAGCCATTATTAACGAGCCTAAGCTGCTTTTGCTGGATGAGCCGATGGCCGCACTGGATCGAAAACTGCGCAAAGAGATGCAAATTGAATTGCAGAACTTGCAGCGCCAATTGGGCATCACGTTTGTTCTTGTCACCCATGATCAGGAAGAGGCCCTGTCGATGAGTGACCGCATATGCGTCATGAAGGATGGCCGCATTGTGCAGATCGGCAGCCCACAAGAGCTCTATGACCAGCCAAATTCGCGGTATGTTGCAGGTTTTGTCGGAACGTCGAATTTTTTCGATGGCAAGGTCACTGAACAATCCGGCGCGCTCATCTCGGTTTTGTTGAGCAACGGATTGAGCATGCAGGGCAAGCCAGTTGGCAAGGTTGAGACGGATCAAGAGGTCTGCATCAGTGTCCGCCCAGAGCAAATAAACCTGAGCCGAAATACAGACGGGCTTAGCGTTATCGTACAGAACCGGATCTTTCTTGGGGAGCACACCGAGTATCTGGTGAGACATGAAACTCTTGGCGAATTTCTGGTTCTTTCGCCAAGGCAATCAGAGCCGGACAACGGCCCGTTTAAAGCAGGCGACACTTTGTTTGCGAGTTGGGAGGCCAGCGCGGCCCTTGTTCTCGACAACACCTAATAATTCAGAAGCCACAGGGAGAAAGACAATGACCAAGGACAGCGACTACATCTCTAAGAAAAAATTCATGGAAGAACTGGGGCGGTACCGTAAGGGATCGATTACCCGTCGCCATTTTCTAAACGTCACCGGATTGGGTGCCGCGACTGCAGTCATGGGGGCTGCGATGCCTGGCCTGCGCCCCAGCCCTGCGTTTGCCGGAGGCAATATCGGCGACCGTGTGGTGCTTGCGACCTGGCCCAACTACCATGACCCATCAAACTTTGAAGCCTTTACCGAGGCAACTGGCGCCCACGTCCAGGTCAACGTGTTTGGCTCAAACGAAGAGATGCTGGCAAAATTGCAGGCCGGAGCCTCCGGTTGGGACGTCTATGTGCCGACCAATTACACGATCTCCACCTATGTCGACGAAGGCCTAATTGAGCCGCTGGATACTTCCAAGTTGTCAAACTATGACGCTTCCGCCTTTGACGCGCGCTATGCCGAGGCTGGTTCGGTTGACGGCACGCTTTATGCTGTGCCCAAAGACTGGGGTTCGACCGGCATGGCCGTGAACACGGCGCATAATGACGGCAAGCCAATTTCGTCCTGGAAAGAGTTCTTTGACATCTCACGGGACAAGTTCTCGGGGCGCTCGATGGTGCATGACTATCAGTTGACCACAATTGGCAGCGCGCTGAATTACTTTGGGTATTCGTTCAATTCGGTGGATGAGGCTGAACTGGCGGATGCTGAAAAGCTGCTGATCGATGTGAAACCGCATTTGTTTGCGATCACCTCTGATTATCAGCCTTCAATGCGCAATGGTGACGCCTGGCTGACAATTTGCTGGTCCGGCGATGGCAAACAACTCAACACCGACATACCTGAAATTCACTATGTACTGGGTGCGGAAGGTGGCGAGATCTGGAGTGACTACTACGCCATTCCAAAAGGCGCGCCGCATTCGGATGCAGCTTATGCGCTGATCAATTTCCTGTTGGACCCGACAGTGAACGCCAAGGAGGTCATGGCGCATGGTTATCCAACTGCGGACGCAAGAACATTTGCACTGCTGCCTGACGAGCTGAAGAACGATCCGATCCTGTTCCCGGCTCAGGAATTGCTGAGCCCACTGGAATTTGGTGCAGCTGCAACACTGACTGACCCAAATCGCGCCGAATTGATGGCACGGTTTAAGTCGGCCTGATCAAGATTGGAATGAGAACAACATGACGCAACGCACTCGCAATTGGTTATTGTTGGCACCTGCCGGAACATGGTTTCTGGTGATGCTGATCATACCGCTAACTGTTGTTCTCATTTTCAGCTTTGGAGAGCGGGCGCCTGCCGGTGGCGTGGTGCCCGCTTTCACCCTTGAACAATATGCCAATTTGCCAGCCCGTTGGGCGGCGTTCAAAAACACGATGACACTGGCGCCAATTGGCACATTGTCCGCCCTGGTGATCGCTTATCCGCTGGCCTATTTTCTTGCTGTCAAAGTCGATCCAAAATGGAGAACAATCCTGCTGGTGCTGGTGATTGTGCCGTTCTGGACCTCGATCCTGATCCGCAGCTATGCATGGATTTTCCTGCTAGGTGGACGTGGGATTCCAGCACTTCTTGGATGGTTTGGGATTGAGGGTGTCCGCCTGATCAACACCCCCTTTGCCGTGCTTGTCGGCATCATATATGGATATCTTCCGCTGATGGTGTTTCCTATTTATGTCAGCCTGGACAAGCTTGATAAAAAGCTGCTTGAGGCCTCTTCGGATCTCGGTGCCAAACCTTGGCGAACCTTCCTTCAAATCACCCTACCCCTGTCAATTCCTGGCATCGCAACTGGTTGTATGCTCGTGTTTATTCTGCTGATGGGCGAATATCTGATCCCGGCAATGTTGGGTGGCGGCAAGGTCTTCTTTGTCGGCAACGCACTGGTCGATCTGTTCCTGCAATCGCGCAACTGGGCCTATGGATCTGCCGTGGCTGTCACATTGGTTGTGGTCATGCTTGTCACGGTCACGATCTACATGCGGCTCATCAATCGTCTCGGTGCGAACCGCGATGATGTGTCGATAATGTGAGGTGAGCAGATGAGACTCTATGCAATATGCGTTTATCTGTTTCTCTACATCCCAATTGGGGTCATAGCACTGTTCAGCTTTAACGCTGGGCGGCACGCCAGCCAGCTTCAGGGATTTTCGACCAAATGGTACGGCAAAGTTCTGTCCAACCCGTTTGTGATGGACGCGCTGGAAACAAGCTTGACGGTCGCGTTCACCTCGGCCCTTTTGGCGAGCCTGTTTGGCACAATGGCGGCGGTAGCCTTGCAAGGCATCAAGGGACCGCTTCGCACAGCGTTTGACTTGCTCATCTACGTCGCAGTGATGATCCCTGGCATCGTAATCGGCATCGCGACATTGATCGGATTGGTTACGGTGTTTAATCAACTAAATCCGCTGATTGCTGCGATCTGGCCTGAGGGGTTCGAAGCCCCCAAATTGCATATGGGCATGGGGTCACTGATCGCCGCGCACACCATGTTCCTGATGGCGCTGGTTGTGATTATCGTACGAGCAAGGCTGGCGGGCATGGACCGCGCCCTGACTGAGGCGTCCTCGGACCTGTATGCCACGCCTATGGGAACCTTTGTGCAAGTCACATTGCCAATGATTTTCCCGGCGATCCTTGCGGGTTTCCTGCTCAGCTTCACATTCAGCTTTGATGACTTCATCATAGCATTTTTCGTAGCCGGATCTGAAACGACGCTGCCAATCTATGTTTTTTCTTCGATCCGACGCGGAGTCACCCCTGAAATCAATGCCATCGGAACGATGGTTCTTGCAGTTTCACTCATCATGCTTGTCACTGCCCAATTGTTGCTGCAACGCGGAGGCAAGAAAACCAAATGACGCTTGCTCAGACCTCAAAAAACCTTCCTACCCTTCACTTGCTGCAAGACAAAATAGCGCTCGTCACTGGTGCTGGATCCGGCATCGGGCGAGCTGGTGCCATGGCTATGGCACGCCACGGGGCCCATGTCGTTGTGACCGATCTTGACCAGAAAAAGGCTGCGCAAGTCGTTGAGGACCTAAAGACTGAAGGAATTCCGGCAACGTCTGCCGGTCTGGATGTCACGGATGATCAGGCTCTCAAAGCAATGATTGACACGACCGTCGATACATACGGCCGGCTCGATGTCCTTCATTCCCACGCAGGTTACCAGATTGAGGGCAATCTGGAACAGGTTCCGCTGGACGGTATGGAACTGTCGTGGAATTTGAATGTACGGGCCCATTTTGTCGCCGCCCGCTCGGCCGTTGGCCACATGCGGGCGCAGGGCGGCGGCAGCATCATCATCACCTCTTCCAACTCGGGTGTGCAGTATGATCGTGAAATGATTGCCTATGCGACCACCAAACATGCCGTGGTGGCGATGACCCGTCAAATGGCTGCCGATTACGCCAAAGACAACATTCGCTTCAACACGCTGTGTCCTGGCTTTATCGACACGCCTTTCAATGCCGGTTTCGAGACCCAGATGGGCGGGCGCGAGAAGCTGGAAAGCTATGTGGCCCGAACGATCCCAATGGGTCGCTGGGGGACCACTGACGAAATTGCAGATTCAATTCTGTTCCTGGCATCGGACATGTCGACGTTCATGACCGGTCACGCTTTGGTCATCGATGGTGGCGAGTGCATTTAATTTACTCCTGGAGACGCAACTAATGACCCACAACCCGAATGGTCGCCTTGCAGGCAAAATCGCAGTCATCACCGGTGGGGCTACCGGTATCGGGCGCTCAACCGCGTTGGCTTTTGCACGAGAAGGCGCCAAAGTCAGCATCTTTGATATTCAGGATGTTGAGGGGCAAAAGACCGTAGACATAATCCACGAAATTGGTGGCGAAGCGGCATTCTTTCATGCGGATGTGACCAAGGTCGATGAGATTGACCAAGCCTTTGATGGCGCGATTGCGACCTTTGGCCCTTACAATGTTCTGTTCAATCACGCAGGAACCATCATTGTAAAAGCGCTGCATGAAACAACCGAAGATGAATACGACCGCCTGATGGACGTAAATGTGAAGTCGGCGTTTCTTGTCTGCCGCCGTGCCGTCAAAGAGATGAGCGATAACGGCGGAGGGTCTATTGTCATCACTTCCTCAATCGCGGCTGAGCTGGGTTATGCGCTGGAATCCGTCTATTGCATGTCCAAGGGCGCAGTCCTTCAACTGGCCCGAACAATTTCAACCGAATACCGAGATGCAGGAATTCGGTGCAATGCCGTGTGCCCCGGATTTGTTGAAACGGCCCATGGTTTAAAGGAAATCGCTGAACTGGACGCGGCCGGCCAGGAATGGGAAGACACCGGTATGGCAGCGACGCAGGGTCGTATTTGCTATCCCGAAGAGGTCGCTGCGGCTGTGGTTTTCCTCGCCTCTGACGACGCAAGCTTTGTCAACGGCAACGCGACCTATGTCGATAACGGTTGGTATGCCAAGGGCTGACGGAACTGTAGAATAGCCGCTGGGGCGGTTTGATTTCTAACCGCCCCTTTCAGCCATGGGTCGCAGTCTTTGAAAACAGCTGGATCACCAAAACTCCAACCAGTATGAGCGCAATGCCAATATAGGCAGGCAGGTCGAGATCCTGTTTGAATATCACCTTTCCCAAGCCTGCGATCAACACGATGCCTACGCCGGACCAGATGGCATAGACAATGCCGACCGGCATAACTTTGAGTGTCAGGGCCATGAAATAGAACGAAGCACCATAGCCCACAACAACAACGACCGATGGCCCCAATCGCGTGAACTGCGCACTGGCCTGAAGCGCCAATGTCCCAGCGGTTTCGGTAAGGATTGCCAAAGTCAGGTATAAATAGTGCACAACAACTTCCTTGTTTTTGCCCTACGGCGTCAGTCTTGTTTTTCGTAAACGATAAATGGTGCCTGTTTGGCGACCTGATCGTAGAGCATGCGGCCTTTGTAATTTGTGTCCTGCGTCAACCAGTAAGTTCCCGGAATGCCCTGGTCCTTGGCTGCGGTGTGCACAGCGTCAATCAACGCGCGGCCAACTCCGCCACCGCGCAAGCTTGGATCAACAAACAAGTCCATGAGGTAGCAGGTGTCCTCAACGCTCCATAGCGTCCGGTGAAACAGGAAATGAGCCAACCCAACCGGTTGGCCATCAACTTCAGCGACGAGGCCCTGAAACTCCCCGTTTCTAGTGGAGAGAAGTCTTTCAAACGCTGTCTGGTAGACCTCTTCGTCGACTGTGGTTTCATAAAACGTCAGGTAGGCGTTCCAAAGCCGACGCCATTCGGGCTCGTCTTCAGCGGCAAGCGCGCGGATCGTCAGGTTTCTGTCAGGGTTGCTGCTCAGCATTTGATGCGCTCCATCTTAGGGTCGAACAATGGCCTGAGAGACGCAGTTGCCAGATGACGTTCACCAGCCACGTCAATTTCCCAGTTACCGGTCTTGACGATTTCTGCTGTCAGCGGCTTGTCCAATTCGGCAAATCCGATCCCGACTGCACCACCCAGCGTGTGACCATAACCGCCAATCTGCATGTAACCGACTTCGCGGCCATCCAAATAGATCAACTCATTGCCATACAGCAGTGGCTCAGGGTCCTGCAGCAGGAATTGCAGCATCCGGGTGCTGGGCACGCCCTTTTCCTCGATCGCAGCCAAGGCATCACGTCCGATAAAGCCGCCGGGTTTGTCCAGTTTCACTGCAAAACCAAGGCCCGCTTCGATTGGGTTATCAGTATTGTCCACGTCCAACCCAAAATCACGATATGCTTTCTCTAACCGCAGACTGTTCAGCGTCTGCATCCCCGCATCGCGCAGGCCCAGATCCTTACCCGCCTCTTTGAGCAGGTCATAGATCTGCACGGCCGCATAAGACGGCACCTGAAGCTCCCAGCCCAACTCACCGACAAATGTCACGCGGAACGCTTTGATCATCCAATACCCAACATCGACGTCCTGGCAGGTCATAAAGGGGAAGGCGTCATTGGACATATCCGCGCTGGTCACCTTCTCCATCAGCAACCGTGCCTTGGGGCCGTGAATGTTGATCTGGGTGATCGCCGGCGTAAGATCCGTGATCACCACTACCTCACCATCCAGAATATGCCGCTTCATCCGCATCAACGTGTGACCGTGGCTGTTTTCACCGACCACCACCATAAAGCGGTCCTTGGCCAGACGCGTCACTGTCAGATCAGCCTCAAAGCCACCCTTTTCATTGACCCACGCCGTGTAAACCAGACGGTCGGTCTCCACATCGATCTCGTTACAGCTAAGACGGTTCATCACGGCCAGCGCATCGGGGCCTTCAACCTGAAACTTGGACATGGCGGACATGTCCATGATGATGACATCTTCACGTGCAGCGCGGTGTTCCTCGGCGTGCCAGTCAAACCAGTTCTGGCGATGCCAGCTGTAGGTCTCGATCTTTGCCTGCTCGGGGTTGGGGGCAAACCAATCGGGCATTTCCCAGCCGTGTCCCTCGCCGAAATAGGCACCTGACGCCGTCAACCTGTCATGCAGAACCGAGCGTTTCAGGTCGCGCGCTGTCTCATAACCCTCGTTGTGGTAGTGCTGGCCGAACAATTTACCCAACAGTTCCGGCCCGCGATCACGGCGGAATGCGCGGGTTGCTTCGTGTCGGGTAAACCGGTTGACGTTGATGCCCGTCACATCAATGGGCGGGTGACCATCTACAATCCAATGGGCCAGCACATTGCCGGTCCCTGCCCCGTTCAGAATGCCCAGACTATTCATCCCACAGGCCACGAAACAGTTGCGCAGCTCTGGGGTCTCACCCACCAGCGGCGCGAGATCTGGTGTGAAGCTTTCGGGACCGCAGAACAGCTTACGCACACCTAAATTCAGTGTTGACGGCACACGGGAGTAGGCCTTTTCCAGATGTGTGCCGACCCGATCCCAATCGGGCTCGATCTCACCAAAGGAAAAATCATCGGGGATCCCATCCAGTTTCCACGGCGCAGCACCGGGTTCAAATAGGCCCAGCATCAGCCCCCCCACTTCCTCGCGGTAGTAGGTATAGGTCGATGGGTCCTCGAGCACAGGCAGATCGCGGCTAAGGCCGGGTACATTTTCGGTGATCAGGTAATAATGTTCAGCGGCCTGCAGCGGCAAGTTGATCCCAGCCTTGGCCCCAAGCTGGCGTGACCACATACCACCGCATATGACAACATTTTCGGCCGTAATGGTTTGCCCATCTGCGGTACGTACACCCGTAGCAGCGCCGTTCGATGCAATAATTTCGGACACGGTGACACCCTCAAATATCTTCGCCCCGCCCATCCGCGCACCCTTGGCCAGCGACATGGTGACATCCACCGGGTTGGCACGACCATCCTCGGGGATATAAAAACCTGCGACGACATCTGACAGGTCCCCGACTGGGAACAGGTCTGCCGCTTCCTGCGGTGAGACCTCGTGAATATTGATCCCGTGTCGACGCATGAAAGGCGCCAGCCTGCGCATCTCGTGCACGCGTTCTGCGTTGTTTGCGATTTGCAGGTAACCCACATCACGAAAGCCAGTAGGCACACCGGTTTCTTGTTCCAAATTGGCGTAAAGATCGCGCCCATGCGTGTAGATTTCACATTCGGCTTCGGTCTTCAAAAGCCCTGCCACAATCAGGCCAGCCGCATGCCAAGTCGTGCCACTGGTAAGTTGGTCACGCTCAAGCACGACAACATCTGTCATTCCCAATTTGGTCAGGTGGTAGGCCGTGTTGCAACCGATGGAACCGCCGCCGATGATCACGGTTTGCGCATGGGTGGGAAGGGATTTCATCGAAGTCGTCCTTGTTTTCGTTTTCTAATCAACGCTGGTTTGGTGCTGACAGCATTTAGATTTTGGTGATCATATCACCAGACGGACATCACCATCTTCTACGACACTGCAGTAGATACCACGCAGGCGCAGCGACTCGTGGCGAGGGTCCGACGTCCAATCATAGGCCGCGCGGCCAAAGCGCACTTTCCATTTGGCACAGCCATCGTTCCACAGATCCGAAACCTCGACCGTCGCATCACCAATTTTCAGTCTGGTTCCGACCGGCATATTGGCAAGCGTCACGTCAAGATCGGCAACGAATGTGTCACCCGGATGGATAGTGTTTACACGGTCGCGCCACAATAGCTTCAAGACGCGTGCAGGCAGGATGGAAACTTGGATGCGGGGATCCGGCGACCCATCACTCAACTTGAGCCAAGGTGTGCGCATTTCATAATCACCTGTAATACCACCAGCCTGTGTCAGTCGCAAAGTCCTGGGGAATTCACGTTGATTACGGCCTGGGCGACGACAAAGGATTTCGACCGCCGCACCCGTTTTCGGAGCATTCAGAACATCCGCCAAAGCTAAGTCGAGCTCAGAACGAGTTGTAAAATCCGTCACGCCTCAGTTTCCTTTGTCATTTTCAAGTTAGTTCACCGGCCGCAGCAGCAGTGCGCTTCAGAAACAAGCGATTTGCCTTGGGGGAAGTTCTGACTTGACTCGACTCAAAAATCAACCCACTCATTGAATGAACGTTCAATTGATAGAAAGCCAGAATTGCACTCACATACAGTATTCCGGGTGTAAACATAAAAAGCGTTTTGGGACGTTTTTGAAACTCACGAGATCGCGCCTCGCATGGAGAGTGCACCGACATCAGGGAGACTGCTAAATGGATGTAATTGACCAACTAGGCTCACTCAAAGAAGGTAAGTTGAGTCGTCGAAAATTCACAAAATCGCTTTTGGCGGCAGGCATTGGGGTGATGACCACGCCGCTGGCCACGCGCAAGGCAGCAGCTGCGGCACAGGATCAGGGTACGTTTTTCACCTGGGGCGGCTATGACATACCAGAGCTGTTTGCAGCCTATAAAGAAAAGCACGGTGAGTTGCCGAACTTTTCCATTTTTGGCGGCTCCGAAGAGGCACTGACCAAAATGCTCGGTGGATATGTGGTTGATGTATCGCACCCCTGCAACGCAGGTATTCCGCGCTGGATTGCCTCGGGCCTGTTCCAACCAATCGATACATCGCGCCTGTCGAACTGGGCTGATGTGATGCCCGAGCTTTACGATCTAAAGGGCAACGTCGTTGACGGGAAACCCTATTTGGCGCCGTTTGACTGGGGTCAGACTTCGATTACCTATCGCACGGACATGTTTGATGTCGAAGGCGATGAATCCTGGGATATGCTTTGGGATGAACGTTACAAGGGGCGGCTTGGTAGCCTCGCCTCAGGCGGGGATGCCTGGTGGTGTGGCGCAATCAAGGCTGGCGTGCCACTCACGGAAATAGATACGCCAGACGCCTTTGAAAAAATCGCAGCAGCCATGCGCGCCCAGCGTCCGCTGATCCGTCTTTATACGGATGACACCACCACTCTCGAACAGGCACTTGCTTCGGGTGAGCTGGTTGCTGCGATGACCTGGAACTCCTCAGCGTCTTTGCTAAAAGCCGATGGGGTACCAGTGCGATTTGCGCAGCCCAAAGAGGGCGCTCTGACCTGGGTTTGCGGTTTGATGATCCACAAGGATGCACCCAATCTGGATCTTGCCTACGATATCATCGACTCACTGCTAAGCGTCGAGTCGGGCAAGTTCATGATCAATGATTACGGCTATGGGCATTCGAACATCAAATCATTCGATTCCTTTGATGACGAAACGCTACAGGGCCTTGGGTTAAGTAAAACACCTGCCGACATATTGGCAGGCGGGCATTTCCAAATTCCACAAACACAGGAATGGGAAACCAAGATGAATACCCTCTTCGAGGAAATCAAATCAGGTTTCTGATGCCCCGCAGTCCGGCCCCACATAGCGCTCTAGCGTAGAACGGGACCGGATGACGGACCAATTCCGGATCTTGCCATGGCCAATGGCAAGTCGACCTTTGTCCAATGCCATTTTTGGAGTTCTGCTGAGATGAGAGGACAAGACATCCCAATGCCGAACCAAACGGCGTTGCTGCCCAATACCGTCAGGTTCAGGACACTGTTACAACGGTCTGAAACAACGCGTGGGTTCGCCCTGTTGTCGCCGACGCTATTGATCATGACGGTTGGCATACTGATACCAATTGGCATTCTAGTCGCCATGAGTTTCTGGACACAGGTGGGGTTTGATTTTGACACCACCTTGACCACCAAGAATTACCAGCTAGCCATGGACCGCCCAATTTATGGCGCTTTGCTCAGACGTTCACTGTGGATGTCGGGCATGGCCACCATTGCCACGGTCATTCTTTCTTACCCGATGGCCTACTTTGTCGCCTTCCATATCCACCGCAACAAAATGATGTGGATCGTGCTGATTACATTGCCATTCTGGACCAGCTATCTGTTGCGTGTGTTCGCTTGGAAAGTGGTCTTGGGGTACCAGGGTGTGATCAATTCCGCTCTGATGGCCCTTGGCCTGATTGACGCTCCGCTTGAGTTCCTGCTGTATAGCCAATCGGCAGTTGTCATTACCCTGGCCCATGCCTGGGCAGCATTCGCCATATTGCCAATGTATGTGTCGCTAGAGAAAATCGACAAATCGCTATTGGAAGCCGCAACCGATCTTGGCGACGGCCCGGTTGCGCGGTTCCTAAGGATCACATTGCCGCTATCGCTTCCCGGTGTTATATCAGCCTGCCTGCTAATCTTCATCCCGACCACTGGGGACTACATCACCCCTACCCTTCTGGGTGGCCCGGACGGTGCAATGATCGGCAACCTGATCCAGAAACAATTTGGAGCCGTCAATAACTGGCCCATGGGGGCGACACTGTCGATTATTCTAATTCTCTCGATTGGAGCGATTTCGCTTAGCTTCATGGCATTTGCCAACTTTGTCAGAAAGCGTATTTCATGAGCGGACACTCCTATATCAAACGGCCAAACCGGCCGCTCCAGATTTATGCCGCACTTTTTCTGGTTGTGCTTTATGTGCCGGTTCTGTTTCTGCCGCTCTTTAGTTTCAACACGTCAATCTATGTCAAGTTCCCGCTGACCGGCTTTACCTTCCAGTGGTATATTGAGCTGATGGACCGCGAACCTGTTTGGGCTGCATTGATGAACAGTCTTCGGGTCGGCGTTACAACTTCGCTCATCTCGACCGGGTTTGGGATATTCGCAGCGAAAGCGATCACCCGATACAGACTGCCAGGAAAAGGCCCGCTGGTCGGGTTTATCATGCTGCCACTGGTGGTGCCTGGTATCATTTTTGGTGTGGCGCTTTTGATTCTGATCAGCCGCATGGGCATTCCACTGTCGCTTTACACAGTCACAATTGGGCATGTCATCGTTTGTCTTCCTTTTGCCATAGCAACCATGATTCCGCGTTTCGAAGGGTTTGACCCGTCCATAGAAGAAGCCTCGGCCGATCTGGGTGAAAACGCCTGGTGGACATTCTGGCGCATCACCTTCCCAATGGTATTTCCAGGTATACTGGCCAGCCTGCTGCTGACCTTCACCGTGTCGTTCGACGAATTCATCATGGCGTTTTTCCTGAGCGGCACCGATCCAACTTTGCCCATGTATATCTGGAGCCAGTTGCGTTTCCCCAAGGAATTCCCATCCATCCTTGCCCTCGCTTCGATCATTCTTGTCGTATCCTTTGCCATGGTTTTCCTTGGGCAATGGATCAACCGAGATGCGCAAGCAACTGATTCAAAAAGTGAATGATCCGATGACGAAAACTGATGCTTTCATTTCAATCCGAAACGTCAACAAGTTCTTTGGCAAGTTTCAGGCGATAAACGACGTGTCCATCGATATCGGCCACGGCGAGTTCTTTTCGCTGTTAGGATCGTCTGGATGTGGCAAGACAACGCTACTGCGGATGCTTGCTGGGTTCGAAAACCCGACGTCGGGTGAGATCTATATCGACGGCCAGCCAATGTCCGGCGTGCCGCCGCATCACCGCCCTGTGAATATGGTATTCCAGAGCTATGCGATTTTCCCGCATCTAAACGTTCGTGACAACATCGCCTATGGTTTACGTAAACAAAAATTATCCCGATCTAAACGCAACGCAATGGTTGACGAGATGCTCGACCTTATCAAGCTTCCGGATTATGGCGACCGCAAAGCCAACCAGTTGTCTGGCGGGCAACGGCAACGGATCGCCCTTGCCCGCTCTCTGATTTTACGCCCAAAGGTTCTTCTGCTGGACGAACCTCTTGGTGCCCTGGACAAACAATTGCGCGAACAGATGCAACTGGAACTGCGCGCCCTGCAAAAAACCGTCGGCATCACCTTTGTGTTCGTGACACACGACCAAGAAGAGGCGCTGACTCTGTCTGATCGCATAGCTGTAATGTCCAACGGGCGCGACCTGCAGGTGGACACACCGACACGGCTGTATGAAAGCCCCATGGATCGTGAGGTCGCCAGCTTCATTGGCACGATGAACTTCTTTGACGGCACAGTTAAGGCACTAACCGATGGCGGCGCAGAAATTGAGACTGCTGGAATAGGTGACGTGTACACCACCAACATTCCACCCAGCCTGACACCTGGCCAATCTGTCAGTGTCGCAATTCGGCCCGAAAAGCTAACTCTGTCAAGTGACGGGCACGGCGGTTCCAACACAGTCAAAGGAAGGTTAGATAACGCAGCATACCTAGGTGAGCGAAGTCATTACTATGTCAGCGTTGACGGTGTGCCACAGCCGGTTGCCGTCTCTGCTCAGAACCGGCAGCGCGCCAATGGCAATGCCGAGAGCCAACGCCCGGTCTGGCTTAGCTGGGATGACAATGCGTTTGTGGTTTTGGGGAACGGATAAATGGGGCATCACGGATCAAATGCCCTAATTTCCGGTGGAACGATGAGTAAAGAAAAAATCGAACAGAACAACAGCAAGAAGCCCAGGACCGCCTCGAAAGAGGTGCGGCGACAGCAATTGATTGATGCGACTATCGACAGCATCGCCAAACACGGCATTTCCGGTACAACAATGACAACTGTCACACGTACGGCTGGACTTTCCATTGGATTGGCCAACTTTCATTTCTCGACCAAGCAAAACTTGTTTGAAGAAACCCTACGCTTTCTTGCTGAAGAGCATCATCAGCAATGGAAGAAAAGTTATGAAAAGGCCAACCTTGCCCCCGAGGACAAGCTGTTGGCCATTGTCGCTGCGCATTTCCATCCGAAAATCTGCAATCGTAAGAAAATTGCTGTCTGGTATGGCTTTTTTGGAGAGGCCGGCGCGCGTGCATCTTACCGCAAACTTGCTGATGATATCGACACTGAACGTCGCGATATCACAGCTGAGTTGTGCCGCAAGATTATTGAAGATGGTGGTTATGACACCGTCGACGCGACCGACGTCACCTTAATACTAGAAAGCATCTATGATGGTTTTTGGTTGAACATTCTGATGTATCCTGGCGAGTTTTCACTTGCCGATGCAAAGCGGCAAATTGAAAACTATCTCGCTCAGGTATTCCCTCGCCACTTTCAGTACTCAGCACCGCCAAGTAGTACTGGATAGATTGTGGCACGAGACCCTCGCTATGACATTCTGTTTGAACCCGTTCAAATCGGCCCCGTGACGGCCAAGAACAGGTTTTATCAAGTCCCACATTGCAATGGTATGGGGCATCAGTATCCCTCCAGCTGGGTGGAAATGCGCAGGATCAAGGCCGAGGGTGGCTGGGGTGTCATCAATACTGAAGAAGTCGAAATAAGCCATACGTCTGAACTGAGCCCGGTTCCTGAAGGACGATTGTGGGATGACCGTGATATCCCTTTACTCGCCCGGATGGCGGACGCGGTGCACGAATACGGGGCACTGGCAGGGATTGAACCCGCACACCTAGGCGGCGGCGCCTCAAATAACTACAGCCGCGAGATACCCATGGGGCCATCGGCCCGTCCCATTGATCTGCTAGAGCCAATCCAGACACGGGCGATGGACAAGGCCGACATCAAGGCGTTTCGCAAGATGCATGTAGATGCCGCACGCCGCAGCAACAAAGCCGGCTTTGACATCGTCTACCTGTATTGCGGTCATGACATGACCACCTTTGTACATTTCCTATCGCGTCGAAACGACCGCACGGACGAATACGGTGGCAGCCTGGAAAACCGGGTGCGACTGATCCGCGAGGTGATGCAGGACACCAAAGAAGCCATTGGCGATACCTGTGCCGTTGCCATCCGGTTCGGAGTTGATGAACTGAAGGGCAAGGCTGGTTTGACCAGCGTCGGCGAAGGCCGGGATGTTGTTGAAATGCTGGCCGACCTGCCCGACCTTTGGGATGTAAATGTCAGTGACTGGCCCAACGACAGCGCAACATCACGGTTCGAACGCGAAGGGTTTCAGGATAGTTACACCAAGTTCGTCAAGCAGGTGACGCAGAAACCGGTTGTTGGCGTTGGCCGTTACACCTCTCCTGACGCGATGGTATCGCTTATCAAAAGTGGCCAGCTTGACTTGATCGGAGCAGCTCGACCTTCGATTGCGGATCCGTTCCTGCCCAACAAGATCGACGAAGGCCGGGTCGAAGACATCCGCGAGTGTATTGGCTGCAATATATGCGTTACCGGTGATTACCTAGCGACACCCATGCGCTGCACTCAGAACCCGACTATGGGTGAGGAATGGCGCCGTGGCTGGCATCCCGAGCGCATTGCTCCCAACAAGCGGGACGAAAGCGTTCTGGTCATCGGCGCGGGTCCAGCAGGGTTGGAGGCCACCCGAGCACTTGCTCAACGTGGTCTGTCCGTCACCTTGGCAGAAGCAACGACAAAATTAGGCGGCCGGGTTTCCATTGAAAGCCAGTTGCCGGGGTTGTCGCAGTGGAGACGTGTAACTGATTATCGTGAATACCAAATCAGTCAGATGGCCAATGTGCAGGTGTTCTATGACAGCATGCTCGACGCGCAGAATGTGGTCGACGTTGGTGCCGATCATGTCGTGATTGCCACCGGATCGACTTGGGCACGTCATGGTATCGGGCGTCACAATCATGTCCCCATCCCAGCCGCGCCTGGTTGCACCGTCCTGACACCCGACGAGATCATGACAGGCATGCTTCCCAAGGGCCCTGTGATCATCTTCGACGATGATCACTATTATATGGGCGGGGTTCTGGCCGAAAAACTACGGCAAGACGGCTTGGAGGTCACGTATGTCACCCCGGCTGCCGACGTGTCGCATTGGACCCACAACACGATGGAGCAGGGTAAAATTCAGACCCCGTTGATGAATTTGGGAGTGAAAATTGTTCCTTTGCACAACCTCGCCAGCATCCACCCCGACCACGTTGAATTGGCATGCATCTATACTAACCAAGTGAAAACTTTGCGTTGCAACGCTGTCGTTATGGTGACGATGCGTGATGCAAATGATGATCTTTTCGAAGCTCTGACCAAGACGATCGACACGACTCTGACATCTATTACCCGCATCGGCGACTGTTATTCTCCGGGCACCATCGCGGCAGCCATTTATTCTGGCCATCGCTATGCCCGAGAACTCGGTGAACCGATTTGCGACGGAGTTCCTTTTCGTCGCGAACTCCCTGCCCTCGCCACTGATTAACACAATTACCGGAGACCCAGATGGCCCGAGACCCTCGTTATGACATCCTTTTTGAGCCGGTGAAAATCGGCCCGGTTACTGCGCCAAACCGGTTTTACCAGGTGCCTCATTGCACCGGCATGGGATGGCAGCGCCCCCAAACGTTGGCGGAGATGCGTTGCGTAAAGGCTGAGGGTGGCTGGGGTGTTGTTTGCACCGAGTATAACTCGATCCATCCAAGCTCCGATGACCTGCCGCACCCTTCAGCCTCGTTGTGGGACGACAGTGACGTGCGGGCACATTCGTTGATGACCGACAAGGTCCACGCCCATGGGTCACTGGCCGGGGCTGAGCTTTGGTACGGCGGCATTCGAACCGCGAATATGATGACTCGCGAGGTGGCGATGGAGCTGGACAGCTTCCCCAACGGTGTGGGCCACCCGTTCCAAACCCGTGCAATGGACAAGACTGATATCAAAACGTTCCGCCACTGGCATCGACGCGCTGCACTGCGAGCCAAAGACGCCGGGTTTGACATTGTCTATGTTTACGCCACGCACGGATATCTGATCTCGAACTTCCTTAATCCACGTATGAACACCCGCAGCGACGAATACGGTGGCTCACTGGTGAACAGAACCCGGTTGGTGCGCGAGCTGATCGAAGAGACAAAGGACGCAGTGGGCGATCGCTGCGCTGTGGCGGTCCGGTTTTCCGCTGATGATACGATCGGCAGGGACGGAGTGCCCATTTATGGTGAGCGCCGCGAAATGTTCGAGATGCTGTCCGAATTGCCTGACCTCTGGGACATTAACATAGCCGATTATTCACTGGAGATGGGCGTATCGCGCTTTGTCAAAGAAGCGCCGCTGGAACCTTACATGGATTTTGTGAAATCTGTGACCTCCAAACCCGTTGTTTCCGTTGGTCGTTTCACCTCACCGGACACGATGGTCAGTCAGGTAAAACGCGGCATCGTCGATCTGATCGGTGCAGCACGGCCTTCGATTGCGGACCCGTTTCTGCCTAACAAAATCAAAGAAGGGCGTATAGATTCAATCCGCGAATGTATTGGCTGCAACATCTGCTATTCTGGCGATTCAATTGGTGTGCCGATCCGCTGCACGCAAAACCCGACTATGGGCGAAGAATGGCGTAAAGGCTGGCACCCTGAAAAGATCGCGCACAAGGGTTCTGATAGCCGGGTTCTGATTGTTGGTGCAGGACCTACGGGGTTGGAAGCTGCCCGTGCACTGGGCGAACGCGGCTATAACGTGATGCTGGCCGAAGCCCGACGTGATTTAGGTGGTCGGGTCACAACCGAAAGCACCCTGCCCGGGATGAGCGAATATGCCCGTGTTCGCAACTACCGAGAACAGGAATTGCTGAACCTTCCGAACGTCGAGATCTACCGAGAAAGCGCCCTAACCGCCGAGGATGTTATGGCAACCGAGCCGGATCACGTCGCCCTGGCAACGGGTGCCACTTGGCGCCGAGAGCGTTTTAACGGCGAAGCTTATGTATCGATCGCAGCTCCAGGAACCACTCCTGAAATTCTGACGCCAGATGACATCATGGCCGGAACAATGCCATCCGGGCCTGTACTGGTTTATGACGAAGACAGCTATTACATGGGCGGCGTCATAGCCGAGCATTTGAAGGCGGCTGGAAACAAAGTTGCACTGGTAACACCCGCTGATAACATCTCGAATTGGGCGGGCAAAACCTCTGAACGCTGGCGGGTACGCTCGCATCTGATGAAACTGGGGGTGGATACGATAGTCTCCCATAGTTTGGCCAGTTTTGACGGTGAGAACGCCATCTTGAATTGCGAGTACTCGGGGGCTGAAAAGTCTCTCACGGTGACTTCGGTTGTGATGGTGACACAGCGTCGACCAAATGACGCCTTGTACCACGAGCTTCTTGCCAGTGTTGACGGGCAGATTGATAAACTGCCATTCACGTTAAAGCGTATTGGTGATTGCGAAGCCCCGGCGATCATTGCGGCGGCCACCTATGCCGGGCACAGATATGCCCGTGAACTGGACGCGCCAGTTGACCCTGACCAACCGTTAAAACATGACCGCATTGATGTTGGCGCGCTGACGACCATAACGCCTGAAGCAGGTTCAAATTGATTGGCAAGCGTTCAGTCCTCGTCCTAGCCGTTTGCGCGGCCATATTGGCCTGCGCCGGGCTCTTACTTGCCCTGGGCCCCTCATCTGATCGGGCTGATGCCATAGCTGCGCCGGTCTCTTGCGATTCCTGTACCGCGCGCCATCAATCATTGTCGCGCCTGCGCGCAGTTCAAATCGGGGACAATGAGGGAAACGACTGATGACGGCAGCGTTCCCAAATCTCTTCTCGTCGTTGGACGTTGGCCCGATCCAACTCAAAAACCGGATCGTCTCGACCGGCCACATGACGGTGATGTTGGAAAACGGCACACCGAGTGACGCAATGATTGCGTATCACGCGGCGCGCGCAAAAGGCGGAGCCGGACTGATCATTCTAGAAGCCGCCCGTGCCCATGTCTCGGGAGACAGCGGTCGTCCCGCAATCCGCGCCTATGAAGATGCTTGTATTCCCGGCTACAGGCGCCTTGCCCAAGCCTGCCAACCCCATGGCTGCAAGGTCATTGCCCAGTTGTCGCATCCAGGGCGAGAGATGCCCCTGGCATCTGACGGCACACAGGCAGTGGCAGTAGCCCCATCGGCCATCCCCAACGAACGCTTTCATGTCATGCCGCGAGAGCTGTCCCAGGTCATGATCAGCGATATCATAAAAGGGTTTGAGGACGCCGCTACGCGTGTGAAATTGGCAGGACTGGACGGGATCGAGGTTGTCGCCTCGCACGGCTATCTGATTGCGCAATTTTTTAATCCGCGCGTCAATATCCGCACTGATGACTATGGTGCCAGTTTCGACAACCGCTTGCGCTTTGCCCGAGAGGTACTGGCGGCGGTGCGCGCTGGGTCCGGGCCAGATTTAGCCATCGGCATTCGACTTTCCGCCGACGAAATGGATCACACAGGTCTAGAGAGTTCCGAATGTTTGAAGATTGCACATGCGCTGGCCAGTGACGGAGTTCTTGACTACCTTAATGTAACTGCCGGGACTTCAGCCGGATTGTCTGGATCTACACATATTGTACCAAGTATGGCGTTCGAGACTGGCTATACCGTCCCTTTGGCCGCCGCAATACAGTCCCAAGTTGACTTGCCCATACTGGTTACCGGGCGGATAAACCAACCTCAAATTGCTGAGAAAATCCTAGCCTCTGGGCAGTCCGATCTGTGTGGTATGACCCGCGCGTTGATAGCGGATCCGCTGATGCCGCTAAAGGCCCAGTCCGGACACACTGAAAGCATCCGCGCCTGTGTCGCCTGCAATCAGGCCTGCATCGGGCACATGCTGAATGGGTATTCGATTTCCTGTATTCAGCACCCGGAAACCGGGCGCGAGCTGGAATATGGCAGCCTAACCCCAGCCGCCCAACCGCGCCAGGTCATGGTGGTAGGTGGAGGTCCGGCAGGCATGAAGGCAGCGGCGACTGCCGCTGGACGGGGGCATCAAGTCACCCTTTATGAAGCCAGTCATTCCCTTGGCGGACAGGTGAATCTGGCCCAATTACTGCCAAGGCGTGCCGAGTTTGGAGGCGTCACGCAGAATCTTGCCCGCGAGTTGGTTACGGCGGGGGCCCAGGTCAAACTCGGCGTCGAGGTAACACGGGCACTAATCGATCAGATCAATCCGGATGTCATCATTCTGGCCACTGGCGCACAACCTTATTCTCTTGAAACGGGTGATACAGACGGGGCGCATGTCGTGACTGCATGGCAAGTTCTGCAAGGACAAGCCAGCCCTGGAGGGCGAGTTGTGATCGCTGATTGGCGCTGCGACTGGATTGGGTTGGGGCTCGCCGAGCAATTGGTCCGCACGGGATGCCACGTGCGTCTAGCCGTCAACGGAATAACTGCGGGCCAGACAATTCCACAGTACACACGCGATATTTGGTTGGGAGAACTATACCGGATGGGCGTCGAAATTACCCCATACGCCCGCTTTTACGGCGCAGACAGGGACAGTGCGTATTTCCAGCATACTCTGAGTGGCGAAGCAATTGAGTTCGAGAATGTCAATACCATTGTGACCGCATTTGGCCACAGGCCTGTCACGAAATTGGTAGAAGAACTCCAGGACTGGAAGCGCGAGCAGCACGTAATTGGAGACAGCTTGTGTACCCGCACGGTAGAGGAGGCAGTGTTAGAAGGATTAAAGGTCGGTACTAAAGTGTAGTGTGAAAGGAGTCCAACGACCAATGGCACAGAGATTTTGTTGCTAAATGAGGTGGCCCTAGTTTCCTAGACGCCCGCCTCGTTCATTTTCCTTTGTTTGATTTCATAATCAACTGGTGACAGCATGCCGTTGTTCGTGTGCTTGCGGTTTGGATTGTAGAACATCTCGATGTAATCGAACACGTCTTGCCTTGCTGCATCGCGCGTAAGGTAGGTTCTTCGTCGAATGCGTTCACGCTTCAAAAGCTGAAAGAAGCTCTCCGCGACGGCATTGTCATGGCAGTTTCCACGTCGGCTCATGCTTGCATCCAGATTGTGTTTGCCAAGAAACGATTGCCACTCCTTGCTGGTGAACTGCGAACCTTGGTCGGAGTGGATCATCACTTTGTTCTTAGGTTTGCGACGCCAGACCGCACTGAGCAATGCTTGCAAGGCGAGGTCCGTTGTCATAGAGACGGTACAGATTCCTGTGGTTCATGATCTTCCCCTTGCACCCAACTGCACGCCAATCCGACAGAAGCCTGACCGACAACGCGAAGCGGCGATCGCCTGCATCTGTTAGCGGACTTCGGGGTTATTCGGCGGACGTTCGCGCCGGGGGCCTTTGGATCGGCACCGACAAGCCAGCAGGCTCGGCGTCGACAGTTCTTTGCCAGCAAATCTATCAGGCCAACATTTTCCAACGTGGTGTCGGCAACGAAGCACTTGAATTTGGCGTTCTAATCCTTCAAATACTTCAGCCGATGGACATCTGATACATCCATACAGTCATATTTAGTCATCAGCATATAAAACGTCGCGGGACACAGGCAATGTCTACGACACACATCAGCCGTCGGCACCCCAGCCTCCCGCTCCTTAATCACCCTAATAATTTGCGTCTCTGTAAAACGGCTCTTTCGCATTTTCTTGCTCTTCAAGACGTTGAGCAAACTCTGCAATGAGACGAGGGGAACAGGCTAACAGCTCAGCCAGCATCATTGCTTTCCCGATCATTTCCAGCGCAACCATGGCTTTGAAATCAGGCGAATAGTTCTTTTTTGTTCCATCATTTTAAACCGTCTCTTTTACAAATCGATCCACCGTAATTACTGGTCCTAAACTCAGCGACTAACTCTCATAGCCACATGGTGGTGCTTCCTGATATGACAACAACAACCCTAACCTCACCCTCAGTTGAACATACAACACTTTGCCCGCACAGGGTGTGAATTACCCGCATGCCGGAAGGGCCTGGGAAGGGCCCAAACGGTACCTCGACGGTGTGAGCTATCAGCAGAATGCACTACCTTTGAACCCTAGCTGTGATGATATCGAGCGATCAAAATGCGGGACTTTCAGGCCTTTGTTCAGATCCGTGAAATTGGTACAATCGGCCCTGACCTGCCGTACGTGACCACCGCGGCGAAGAGCCGCATTTGATCAATGATGATCAAATTCCTGCAGTTCAGTGAACGACAAGTTTCCGCGTATGCTCTACAGCTCACAGTCTAAATGATCACGGGAAAAACACTTGTTTTTTTGACCACCCCATAGACAAAACTGGTATCGATAGAGGCGATGCCGCCGATTGGATGCAAGCGCTTGCGAACAAAGTTCTCATAATCTGCAAGATCAGCCACAACGACCCGCAGCAAGTAATCCGACATGCCCGTCATGACGAAACACTCAAGCACTTCATCAACCTGCCGCACACTTTGCTCGAATTGTTGAACACATTCATCCGTGTGGCGTTCCAGAGTGACCCGAACAAAAACCGTAACTGGTAGTCCGTAAGCTGCGGCGTCAACATCGACGCTGAAGCCTTTGATCACCCCACTTTTCTCCAACAACTTCATTCGGCGCAAGCAGGGCGATGGAGAGAGGTTGACGTCAGCCGAGAGGTCTTGATTCGTCATCCGGCCATTTCGCTGCAATGCACGGATAATTTGGCGATCTTTATGGTCCATTCCGCGCTCCATTGGCAGTATATGCTAAAGTATGTGCAAGAATTGGCAGTAATCGCAATATCTACTGCCCTTGCTCGCTCTAATCTTTTGAAAAGAATTCAGGAGAGACCCATGCGCAACCAATCCGATAGCTTCGCCACCCGTGCCATTCATCATGGCTATGATCCAATGGAAAATGAGGGGTCGCTGACGCCGCCGCTGCATCTGACCTCGACATTTGCATTTGAGACGGCCGAAGTTGGTGGCGAGATGTTTGCCGGTGAACGCACAGGCCATATTTATTCGCGCATCTCCAATCCGACATGTGACTTGCTGGAACGGCGCATTGCGGTGCTGGAAGGCGCGGAGGCCGGATTAGCTCTGGCCTCGGGCATGGGGGCGATCACCTCGGCGATCTGGACATTGGTGGCCCCCGGTGACGAGGTGATCTTGGACAAGACGCTCTATGGCTGCACCTTTTCCTTCATGCAGCATGGCCTGGCCAAATTCGGCGTTACAGTCACCCACGTTGACCTAACCAATCCTGAGAATTTGCGCGGCGCGATCAGCGACAAAACAAAGGTTGTCTATTTCGAGACCCCGGCAAATCCAAACATGCGGCTGGTCGACATTCAGGCGATCTCAGACATCGCACACGAAGGCAACGCCCGCGTGGTTGTCGACAATACCTATGCCACCCCATATTTGACACGGCCAATCGAACTTGGCGCTGATCTCGCACTGCATTCAGCGACCAAATACCTTGGCGGTCATGGCGATGTTGTTGCGGGCCTGCTGGTTGGCAGTGCCGAGCTGATCCAGGAAATCCGCCTCTATGGCATGAAGGACATGACGGGGGCAGTGATGGCTCCGTTCAATGCAATGCTGGTCCTGCGCGGGCTAAAGACACTGGAGTTGCGTATGGACCGCCATTGTTCAAGCGCCCAGACGATTGCCGAAATGCTGGAGGCGACACCGGGTGTGGAAAAAGTCTGGTACCCAGGCCTGGCAAGTTTCGAACAACACGCGTTGGCCCAGCGACAAATGGCACAATCCGGCGGCATGATTGCCTTTGAACTGGAAGGTGGCCTGGAAGCGGGTCGCGCCATGATGAACAAGCTGCAGCTGATCACACGGGCGGTTTCCCTTGGGGATGCCGAGACTCTGATCCAGCATCCAGCCAGCATGACACATTCCACCTATACTCCAGAAGAGCGGGCCCTGCACGGCATCAGCGAAGGCTTGGTACGCCTGTCTGTTGGCCTGGAAGGTGTCGATGACATTCTCGCCGACCTGCGCCAAGCATTGCGACAATCGTCAATGATCAAAGCAGCCTGATGGGGGAGTCGGAAATGCCTAACCACATGACCCATCTGAAAACCATTGAACAGCGGTTGCTTTGGCTGTCACATTGGATGATCCACAACGCCAACCACATCCGGCCCAAAGCAGACGGGATCAAGGTTGGCGGGCACCAAGCATCGTCGGCCTCCATGGTATCGATTATGACAGCGCTCTACTTCTCGGCGTTGCGCCCCGAAGACCGGGTGGCGGTGAAGCCCCATGCTTCTCCCATCTTCCATGCCATTCAGTATCTGATGGGAAATCAGACGCGCGAGATGATAGAGAATTTCCGCGGTTTTGGCGGGGTTCAAAGCTATCCATCACGAACCAAAGATATTGATGATGTGGATTTCTCCACGGGTTCGGTGGGGCTTGGGGTTGCGATCACGTCTTTTGCGTCAATAGTGCAGGACTACATTCAGGCCAAATCGTGGGGCCAGGATCAGAGACTTGGCCGAATGATTGCCCTGGTGGGCGACGCTGAACTGGATGAGGGCAATATCTATGAAGCCCTGCAAGAGGGCTGGAAAAACGATCTGCGAAATTGTTGGTGGATTATCGACTATAACCGCCAGTCGCTTGACGGGGTTGTGCGCGAAGGCCTGTTCAAACGGGTTGAGCAGATCTTTGACGCCTTTGGCTGGGATGTCGTGCGGGTCAAATACGGCCATCTCCAGCAGGCCGCCTTTGAAGAGCCGGGTGGCGGTCAGTTGCGAGAATGGATCGACAATTGCCCCAACCAGCTCTACTCGGCGCTGACCTACATGGGAGGAGCGATCTGGCGCAAACGGTTGATGGAAACTCTGGGCGATCAGGGTGATGTCACTGCCTTGATCGCGCGGCGCAGCGATGATGAACTGGCTGCGCTGATGGAAAATCTCGGCGGTAATTGCGTGCAGACCATGGCAGATACATTTGCCGCTGTTGATCATGACCTTCCGGTATGTTTCCTAGCCTACACAGTAAAGGGCTGGGGTACTCCAATCGCCGGTCACAAGGACAATCACGGTGGCCTGATGACCAAGGCACAGATGGCAGTCTGGCAACAGTACATGGGCGTGGCTCCGGGTGATGAATGGGATAAGTTCGCAACGGTTACCGACCCAGCTGCACTACAAGGCTTTTACGATCAAACGCCTTTCTTTGCCAAAGGCGCGCGCCGTTATCATGATGAAACCATCGACGTGCCGACCATTGAACTGGCTTCTAGCAGGGACACCTCGACCCAGATGGCCTTTGGCAAAATCCTAGATGATCTGTCAAAAGGTGACAGCCTGCTGGCCGACAGAATTGTGACTACATCACCCGATGTCACCGGCACCACCCATCTGGGGGCCTGGGTGAACCGGCGCAAACTGTTCGCCCGGACCCATCAGGCCGATACCTTCAGGGCTGAGAATATTCCGTCTACGGCAAAATGGGAATTTGCACCCAATGGTCAGCATATCGAGTTGGGCATCGCTGAGATGAACCTGTTTTTGTTGCTGGCAGCGGCAGGCCTTTCGCATTCCGTATTTGGCAAACGCTTGATCCCCATTGGCACTGTCTATGATCCCTTTATTTCCCGTGGCCTCGATGCGTTGAATTACGCCTGTTACCAGGACGCTCGCTTTATGATCGTGGGCACGCCGTCTGGTGTCACGCTGGCCCCAGAAGGTGGTGCACATCAATCCATTAGCGCCCCATTGATTGGCATGTCGCAAGATGGTCTGGCCGCGTTTGAACCCGCCTTTGCTGATGAATTGGCCGTGATCATGCAGTGGGCCTTTGCCTATCTGCAAAAAGACGGTGAAAGCGATCTGGATGAGCGCACATGGCTGCGCGATGAAACAGGTGGGTCTGTCTATCTTCGCCTGACCACCAACCCCATTGAACAACCCGGAAAACGTGTCGACGAGGACTTCAGACAAGGCGCAATTGACGGCGCATATTGGCTGCGCAAGCCTGGGGCCAATTGTGAGGTCGTGATCGCCTACCAAGGGGCCATTGCGCCTGAAGCGATCAAAGCTGCGGGGATAATTGCTGAAGGGCGGCGTGACGTTGGGGTTTTGGCGGTGACATCCGCTGACCGGCTGAACGCGGGCTGGACAGCGGCACAACGGGCACGATCAAACGGTATCACCACCGCTTGCTCGCACGTCGAGACACTTCTGAATGACTTGCCGCGCCACTGCAAAATCATCACCGTTATCGACGGCCATCCAGCAACACTGTCGTGGCTGGGCTCTGTCCATGGCCATCAAACGGTGCCTCATGGTGTAGAACACTTTGGCCAAACCGGCACGATTGGTGACCTTTACAAGCATTTCCGCATTGATGCGCAAGCGCTGGTACAGTCAGTTGGAGAACTGACCAACGGTCGGGCAATTCCGTACCTTACAGCCGCGTCCTGATAACGCCAATTGTGTCAATTCGGGCCGGGTGGCTTTCCCCGGCCCAATTGACGTACATTAGTAAAGGGCGCATTCTGGAAACGGACATTCATCAAATAACGGTTTCTCTCTGCACTGCGGTCGTTGGCGGTTGACGCAGCGAATGGTTCCTTCCCGCCCTAAATACCGAATTGTGGAGCGTGCAGAAATTGGGTCGCGTTACACACTCATAAATGTAGAGATCAAATCACTGGCTAAGCCGCTCGTGCGAAAAACCTCGCGCGGCCGCCCATTGCCGGATGGTATATTCAGGCCATACGACACGGCTGAGCGGTCAACCTCTGGACTTGTTCTCGCGCCGGTAACTGCGCGGAGGAAGACCTGTCGCGGCAACAAACGCGCGAGCAAAGGCCGTTCGACTTTGGAACCCAACCTCGGCACTGATACGTTTCACTGGGAGATCTGTTCGCACCAACAGTTCCGCCGCTTTTTGCATTCGAAGCTCCCGCACCAGTTCCATCGGGCCACTGCCACAGGCGTCGGAAAAACGTTGTGCCAGGGTGCTACGGCTCATTCCTGCCTGCTCTGCCAGTGTTTCCAAAGAATGATCATCGCCCGGTGTCTTCATCATGTAGGTCAGAACCGACCACAGCCGAGGATCGCGGAGTGTTTGCATCCATGCAACTTCAAGATCGCTTGTCTGCATTTTGCGACGCATCAATGCTATCATCGCCTGCTGTAATAACGCCCGAAGCATAGCCCTGCTACCCAGAGATGGGTTCGCGATTTCCTGCAATATCTGGTTCACTGGGATTGCCAGCCCGGGATTGTTGCCGACAGTGTCGACAATAGGACTGCGTACTAGGTCAATTACGTTATGCAAGTTCTTCAGAGACAGGTTGATGTGTGCGCAGATCACCACCAGCCCGCCAAGTTGGTTGCCGGATTCCTGCCGGTGCACCAGATGCACAAGATTCAAGCCCGCGGGGCGGCATTGCGGTAACGGGTCGGTGCCAGCGCCAAAACTGCGCAATGTGTGCGAGCGCAAGGCAGGTACAAGAACCAAAGTCCCGCGCGACACCGGCAGGTTAGGCTGCCCCGGGATAAGGATCTCACCCTGGCCAGACAGCACATAATGTAGTCTCGCAGTACTGTCTTGCCCAAGCCCAAGCTCGCCCTTGCCGCTCAACTCACACAGGGCAAAAGGTTTTGCTTGGATTTCCATCTGATCGAGAATGAAGTCGTGTTCCATGTTGATACATGATTACACTCTTGGATGAATGAATACAAAAATTCGCCCTTGGATACGAAATTCGGACCAATTGATACATTAATCACTCTAACTCTTTCTCATCATCTGATAAGGAGAGATACCATGTGCAACGACCATGACCACGATCACCTGACCCGCCGCCAAGCCCTGCGGGGAGTCTTGGCAACTGGAGCGGCCGCTGCAGCGGTAACTGCTGGTTCAGCGGCGCAAGCGCAGGAAAACCCATATGCCGACCCGGCATCGCCTGCATTGCCACCTAGCGACATGACGTTGGATCTCAGCCGCACCGCACTGGTTATCACCGACCCACAGATCGACTTCTTGCACCCCGAGGGTGTGACTTGGGGCGTGGTTGGTGAATCGGTGCAAGAACAAGGAACTGTCGAAAACATTGAACGCCTATTCAAAGCCGCCAAGGCGGTAGGCATCACTGTGGCGGTGTCACCGCACTACTACTACCCCACCGATCACGGCTGGAAATTCGAAGGCGCGCTGGAAAAGCTGATGCACAAGATCGGTATGTTTGACCGGGCTGGATCGCTGTCGCTCGATGGATTTGAAGGCTCAGGTGCCGACTGGATGCCACAGTACAAAAAGTACATCGAGGACGGCAAAACTATCGTCACCTCGCCACACAAAGTTTATGGTAATGACAGCAACGACCTGAGCCTGCAGTTGCGCAAACGCGGTGTTGATCAGGTGATCCTGGCTGGAATGTCCGCCAACCTCTGCACTGAAAGCCACATGCGTGAGCTGATAGAACAGGGATTTGAAGTGGCTGTCGTCAGAGACGCAACTGCCGCTGCCAAACTGCCCGAAGGTGACGGCTATCTCGCCGCGCTGACCAACTTCCGCTACATTGCCAACGCCCTGTGGACCACCAGCGACGTCGAGGCCAAATTGGCAGCAGGATAGAAAAATTCAGATCGGTAGCGGCTCAGTTCCAGCCGCTGCCGAATTTTGACTAAACTTGATCCTCCCGTGCCTCTATTCACTCATCATAGTTGAGCGGCAAAGCCGTGGGCCCGATAGCAGCATGGCATTTACGAGTGACCGAATCGAAAATAACCTGAATTGGACAATCCTCTGGTAGCTGAGCATCCTTGGTCAAATTCGCCAAAATTCGCTAAATGATGATTCTCTACTTCAATTTCCCTTTCTGCGCGGACGCCGCAAAAGGCTCGTATGCAGCCGCGACTTGCGCCAAGATTTGTGCTTCTACCAGCCTATGGCTCCATGCTGCCGGAGACCAGCAATGTCCACAGGCGCCCTTCACATCTGTGCGAAATCCCTGCCACCACTAAACTTGCCCTCGCGCTGTTCGATAACTATCGAGCAATTCCTTTACTGCCACACCAAACGAGAGATGGCCGCCGCAGAGTCGCTCAAATACCTCTTCCAGCTCACCAGCTGAAAGCATCAACAAACCTTCATAGCCATAACCTTCCCGTTCGAACACTTTCACAACCCTGCGCTCAAACTCACCGGCGTCGATATCCAAGGACGCCTGATTGCCAGCATCACCTGTCAGGGCCCGATCCATTACATTCGTGTTCTCAGCCCCTTTGTTTTTCTTTATAGTTTCTTTTATTGTTTCGGGTGCAGTCCGTTGCAGGGTCTGACGGCAGTGCATTGCAGGGGGAGCGGCAGCGGGCTGCAGGCCTGGACGCTGACCCGTAAGCCTTTTTGATTTAACCGACTGCCGATTTTGCTCAAGTTCCACCACTGAATAAATCAGAAACTGGTTGCGGGACCGCCGCGCCACTCGATTCCGTTTGATAACACCTCGTTCCTCGAGCTCCTTGAAGGCGCCGCGGACGCTCCTTTCCGAGAACCCGGTCTCTTCGGCAAGCCCAACGGCCGAGGGATCACAACGTCCAGTTTTTGTGTTCTGACGATCCAACAATCTCATGAGCACACAGAAACTGGCTCTTGTGAGCTGCGGTTGTTGGCGAACCCAGTACTGGGGCACCAACCACTTTTGCATCAGGTCCAATGGTTGCCGCCTTGTCATTGATTGCCCCCCTGCCCGTCGACAGCATAGTACACGCTACATTTTCCCCTTGGCGGGTTTCTCCAATACGCGCCGAGAATACTGATTTGAACTTGGCCCACTTAGACAAAGCCCGTCGAGCCTTGCCAGGCGGCAAATCAAGAACGTCCCTCACGACGTTGTCCTTGATGATCTTGGTTGGACTTGCTCCATGGACAAAAGCCAAGCCTCTATCGCGGCGGACCGGTAGTACACTTTCCGACCGACCTTAATGAACGGCGGGCCAACGCGCTGTGCGCGTTCACGTTGGACAGAACGGATGGAAACACCACGCTGGTCGGCGTAGTTCGCTTCGGTGATTAGGTTACAAAATGTCATGATTGACCTCGTGCTGGTTTGAACATGAGGCAACGTCGCTGACTGTCAGAGGATCATTCGTTCCTGCCTGATCCAGCTATTTTTGGATTACTCAAGTTTCTCTTGATCGTGATTGCGCTTACGCCGAAATTTTCCGCCGCCTTTCTCTGTAGATCTGCCCAAGACGAATGAGGCTTTCGGATATGGAGCTCGTTGACAAACTGCTGCGCACGTTTCCCATTTTTAGCGAGGAAACTATTGTCGCTCCGCATGGCATTTCCATCCTGGCCGTTTTTGACTTGTCGGCGCCCTGATAAGCCAACTCCTCAGGCCGTTTACCTGTCGCCTCATCAATCCTATGACGCCACTGACAACGTTCCTACATCCTGCCTAGTTCCTCGGCGTGCATGATCATCAATTGCAAATCGAAGGCTTTCGAACCGCTTGCTAAATCATTACGCTCTCTGTTTAGTCGATTGTTTTCCATCAACCATTGCGCGGCGATGTATTGCACAGAATCTTCGCCTTGCTGTCCATAGACCGTGTCGTTCAGCGCAGCCACACCTGGATCAGGCAACCCACGCGCTGTGAGAATGGCTTGGAAACCTGCGGCAACTCGGTCTCGCCCTTCATCCGGGCCAACCATCGTCTTCATCATATGCTCGATGCATGCTGTCCACTCATCTTCCCCACCAGCAGCAGTCAAATCATATCGAAGTCGGGTACGCTCCATCATGCCAACACCGTGTTTCACCTTTTTAGGCATTGGTACGCGCCTCCTCGATCGAAACAACATTATCTACTGTTGTTTCAGTGCCCTGCCCCTCAATAATCGCCATCAAACGACCTTCCCAGCTTATCAACGCACCACGCCGTTCATCCTCAAATGCGTGTTGGTCGTAAACGGCAACCATACCGGTTTTGACGTGGCCAATGGTCAGTTCGGCGATATCGGGTCGAACCTTGCAGGCCGAGAGACCGGTACGCATCGTCCGGCGCAGGTCATGCGGCGTCCACCGTCCCCAAGGGTGCACATCCTTTGCACAGAGCGATACATGATGCCGGTTTACGGCACGGCAAAGCGCGGCATTGGTCACAGGAGACCCCGGCTTAGCCTCAAAAAGATAGCCGTTCCACGGCTCCTTCCTGCGGCCCTGTAGCCGATCCAGTTCTGCCTTCGCGCCTTTCTGAACATCAAGCGCTGTGTCAGACAGGTAAACATCGTGAGCGGTTTGGGTTTTGCCCCGTCGATCCGCGGGGATTGTCCAAATACGACCGCTAACTTCGCTTTCATGTAGGCCAGCCACTTCACCCGGCCGCTGGCCTGTCACTAAGACAAGTTTAAGTGCCAATGCAGTCAATCGGTGAAGACCACAGGACTCAATATTGAGCCAAAACGCCCTGATTTCCTCTTCATCGAGAGCTCTGGTCCTCATAATAGGTTTTAGCGGATCCCGTTTACCTTTGACTTTGATCGCAGACGGTTTGAGGCCAGCTACAGGGTTTGCCTGAAGGTAATCCCTATCGGTCGCATAATCGAGCATGCGGCGTGCATAGAGCAGCAACTGGGCTGCCGCTCGAGGCGTTTTCTCGGCTTTTTTCTCCACCAGCTCGATCACATCACGACGGCGGACATCACTCACTTTCAGACGGCCAATCGCGGGAATAAGGTCGTTTTGGATGTAACCACGAATAGCCGTCTCGCTCTTCAGGCCAGTGGCATGCATATCGAGCCAATCTACAGCCTGCTCACTGATCAGGGGTTCAGCCTTGCGCCGACGTTCCTCTTCGAGCAGGTCTGCGCCAGAATTAATTTTCAAAATCAGGTCACGCGCCTCAATACGGGCGGCTTCCAATGACCAAGTTGGCCAAGGGCCGATTGTCATGCGACGTTTTCTTCCATCGACAGTGTAACTCAGGATAAACGCCTTGCCGCCAGCGGCCGTGATGCGCAATCCGAACCCACGCGAAGAATCCCTGTGGTCATCATAGATAAATCGCTGTCCGCGTTCCGGAGCCTGCGCCTTCGCAATTACTCCGTTTCTTCCGTCCGTTAGCTTGGCCATTGGTCCCCAATCTTTAACCCGCATGGGCGGTTTTCTAATTCCACACCTGGTAAATTGCGCCACCAAGCAGGCCAGCGTCCAAGAAGCCGTCGCAGTACAGAAGTGATCCGAAAACCCGCCACAGTATTTGTCACCGGATTTGTCACCAGCTGTAACGGCTACCAGCGTCGCTGAAAGTCAGTTACTGTCACTTCAATAGCTGCAAATGTCGTTGGGATTCCGCAACAAAATATGTCTGGCGCGCGATACGCCACGATATCAACAACTTGAGGTTGGGAACGAAATCGCCTGTTAATCAATTGGTCGTAGGTTCGATCCCTACCGCAAGAGCCATAACAAGTTACTAAGATCAATGACTTAATGTCCTATCGGAACCCCACTTCAGTACGTTGAATTTTCTGGGTCCCGAAGTGGGTCCCGAAATCAGTATTAGTGAACTGTACAATGTCCCTACTTTGTCAGCGTATTAGTCACCCATCGACCGATACCTGCCCCCACCCCGGCACCTGCCCCCAAAGCCGGAGACATTGCGTTATAGGGCATGCTTAAAAACACGGCATTTCTGCACTTTTTGACCATTCAGTCAGAGGCCATTCGCGCTGCCAGTAAACACTGCATCACCCCCTGACTGCTCTCTATGGGCTCGATTCAACCCTTCGCCGCCAAGGAAAGTGGAACATTGCTCTCCACCGGCCAACTGAATAAGGAGGGCTTCAGCTCTCTTTCATTCTGCTGGCAGATAATAGCCCAAAGAGACGTGCCTGATCTACTGGATGGGCCGTTCGTAACAATGATGGGAGCCGGAAGAGCCGCAATTGCTGCGCAATTCAAATTTCGACAATAAGGGCGGTTTGCAGCCGTTCGCTTCGGTCAGCACCAATGTTTCCAGAGTGGACTTTGCAGTCATTCACTTATGTTGACCCAACTGGCGCGAACGGCCCTCTCCTAATGTTCGCCACAAATGCAGCTAATGCGCTGCGGAGTAAAAAGCTGATGGGATGGATGGCTTCTGGTCCAACCGACGTCGCGATGCGTCTTTCTGCAGGTGTCAGAATCTACAAATGAGAGGAGCCACCCCATGCAAGTTACTACCATCGGCATCGATCTGGCCAAGAATATTTTTCAGGTTCACGGGATCACCGAGAGTGACGAGGTCGCTTTCAACCGACCTCTGCGGCGCGCTCAGGTGTTGCCTTTGCTCGCGGCTTGATCCTTGCCTCGTTGGCATGGAAGCCTGTTGCACAAGTCATTATTGGGCACGTGAGCTGACCAGGTTAGGTCATGAGGTTCGGTTGATCCCGCCCTTGTATGTCAAACCATACGTGAAGCGCGGCAAGTCAGACGCTATCGATGCGGAAGCGATCTGCGAAGCAGTTACCCGTCCAAGTTCAAGACCGGTCCGCGCCAGCGGATTGAACGATCCGGTGGATCGTTCAAAGGCGCAGAACGCGTTTCGTCGAGGCCAAATCGGTTGAACAGCAGGCTTTTCTATCCCTGCATCGCGCGCGCAGCCTCATGGTTCGTCAGTGTACGCAGCTGGTCAACGCCTTACGCAGC